>Ga0070707_100001444_pt1 | contig 23278 bp, 15 predicted proteins | sample KBSK5502metaG_FD_65468 | JGI IMG/M metagenome (GOLD analysis project Ga0070707, IMG submission 65468) | Corn, switchgrass and miscanthus rhizosphere microbial communities from Kellogg Biological Station, Michigan, USA - KBS K5-50-2 metaG | ecosystem: Host-associated > Plants > Roots >...
GAGAAGCCCCTGCAACAGATTGTAGAGTATTTTCATTCTGCCGCTCAGCGCCTGGAAGTGCGCAAACGCATACTGTTGCTTATGGGGCCTGTCGGTGGTGGTAAATCGAGCATTGTTTACTTGATCAAACGTGGGTTAGAGGAATACAGTCGTATTGAGGCGGGAGCAGTCTATGCGATCAAAGATTGTCCTATGCACGAGGAGCCGCTCCACCTGATCCCGAACGACCTGCGCCCCGACGTGGAGAAAGAGTTCGGTCTGTACATCGAGGGGGACCTGTGCCCGCATTGCCGCTATATGGTAGATACACAATATCAGGGACACATTGAAGATTTACCTGTGAAGCGCCTGGCTTTTAGTGAGAAATATCGCCTGGGCATCGGTACATTCACGCCGTCGGATCCCAAAAGCCAGGATATCAGCGAGCTTGTCGGAGGCATCGACCTCTCCACGATTGGAGAAGTGGGTGTCGAAAGCGACCCGCGCGCCTATCGCTTCGATGGCGAACTCAATATCTCAAACCGTGGCATCATGGAATTTGTCGAAATGCTCAAAACCGATGAGAAGTTCCTCTATGTCTTGCTCACGCTCAGCCAGGAGCAGAACATCAAAACCGGGCGTTTCAGCATGATCTATGCCGATGAAGTGGTCGTCAGTCATACCAATGAGCATGAGTACCAGGCATTCGTAGGCAATAAGAAATCGGAAGCCTTGCAAGACCGCATTATTCTTGTCAAAGTACCATATAACCTGCGTGTCTCCGACGAGATCAAAATCTACGAGAAGCTACTCAAGCAGAGCGCGTTACAAAACGTGCATATCGCCCCGTACACACTGCACATTGCCAGCATGTTCGCCGTCCTTACACGTCTTGAGCCTTCGAAGAAGGCCGGTATGAGCGTGATGAAGAAGCTGAAGCTGTATGATGGTGAGGATATCGAGGACTTCAAGCAGAAAGACATCAAAGAGTTGCAGGAGGAAGCAGTACGCGAGGGCATGGAAGGCATTTCGCCACGCTATGTCATCAACCGCCTTTCAAGTGCACTGGTCAAACAGAACACCACCTGCATCAATCCTATCGATGCTCTACGCGCCCTGCGTGATGGCCTCGACCAGCACACCAGCATTACACGCGAGGAGCGTGAACGCTACCTGAACTTCATCCAGGAGGCGCGTAAAGAATACGATGATATGGCAAGGAAAGAGGTCCAGCGCGCCTTCGTCTACTCCTATGAAGAGTCCGCACGGACCCTGCTGAATAACTACCTGGATAACGTAGAGGCCTACTGTAACAAAACCAGGCTGCGCGACCCTATCACCGACGAAGAGATGGAGCCTGATGAGCAGTTGATGCGCTCAATCGAAGAGCAGATCGGCGTCACGGAAAACGCCAAGAAGGCCTTCCGCGAGGAAATTCTCATTCGCATCTCCTCGCTGGCTCGCAAGGGCATGACCTTCGACTACACCAGCCACGAGCGATTGAAGGAAGCCATTGAGAAGAAGCTCTTCGCAGACCTGCGCGACGTGGTGAAGATCACGACATCGACTCGCACACCTGACAAAGAGCAGCTGCGCAAGATTAACGAGGTCGTTAACCGCCTCATGACAGAGCATGGATACTGCCATGTATGCGCGAACGAGATCTTACGGTATACGGGTAGTTTGTTGAACCGCTAACGCAAACGTTTTGCGACAGGAAGGAGCACGCTCCATGTCTGTCTCCCAGCACGACTGGTCATTGCACCGCAAAGGGCAGGTCGACCAGGAACGTCACAAAGAGAAGATTCGCGAAGCAATCAAGAAAAACCTGAGCGATATTGTCAGCGAGGAAAGCATCATCCTCTCCGATGGTAAGAAGATGGTGCGAGTACCCATTCGCTCTCTGGAAGAATATCGTTTTCGCTATGACCCTGGCCGCCAGCAACATGCAGGCGAGGGCAATGGCAAGAGCAAAGTTGGCGATGTCATCGCCCAGGAACCCAGGCCCGGCAAAGGCAACAAAAAGGGCGATGCCGGCAAAGATGCCGGCTATGACTACTACGAAGCCGAAATCACTATGGAGGAACTGGCGGCCATGATCTTTGAGGACCTTGGACTGCCCAACCTCGAACAGAAACGCCAGCAGGAACTCCAGACCGAGGCTGTGCGATTCACCGACGTACGCAAGAAAGGTCCCCTGACGAACCTGGATAAGAAACGTACTATCCTGGAAAACATGAAGCGCAACGCTGCCAAGGGCGAGGCCAAATTCAAAGATATCAAGTCGGAGGACCTGCGCTTCAAGGTATGGGAGCCGACGATTCGCTATCAGTCCAATGCTGTGGTGATTGCTATGATGGACGTCAGCGGCTGCCACACAGCCGGGCATCATATTGAGATGGCGGATGGCTCGTACAAAGACGTTTCCGAGATCGTCGAAGGTGACCAGGTAGCTTGCATTGATCTCGAAACGCTGGAGAAAACAACCTCCCAGGTTGTCGAAACCTTTACAAAAACAGCGCCGGAGACGCTCGCCATCGAGACTGAAGATGCCGCGTTGCGTGCCACGCCCCAGCACGTCTACTTCGTCTACGATGAGCCGAATAACCAGATCATCGAGAAACGGGCCGAAGAATTACAGGTAGGCGATAAACTTATCCTCGTCAATACATGGGGCAGCACCAATCAATCGCAAGAAGCCACACTCACAGAAGATCAGGCCTATATGCTGGGCGTTTTGCTCGGTGATGGACATATCTTCATCAGCCCTAATAGCTCAGGCATTTTTGTGACCGATGAGAGCGAAGAACGGCTCCAAATCTATCGTGAGGTATTTGAGCGAGGGTTCGGCGTCCAAGGTCTTATTAGACATCGTTCTAATCGCCAGCGCATTCACTTCAATAGCGCATCTCTTGCCCGTGACCTGGTAGCAACCTACCCAATGCTGAAGCGTCTCTCACGCCACCGGTATATTGAAGCCAGTATCTATCGCGAATCACCGGAGATACGTGCAGCCTTTTTGCGCGGCCTCTTCGATGCGGAAGGAACTATCGCGCACCATGCCGTAATGTTCTACTCATCCAGTCGCCAGCTTGTTATGCAGATTAAGCACCTGCTCTCTTACTGGGGTATTCGAGCACGCGTTCATGACTATGAGCAAAGTGAGAGTCGCATGGGCGAAGGGAGAAGCATTCCCGCAGGGAGGTATTACAAGCTCTCGATCAATGCCAAAGATGTGCTTCTTTTCGCCGAGCACATTGGGTTCGCTTGTCCTCAAAAGCGTGCAAAGATGAAGGCTTTGGTAGAGAAGCAGGCCGCTGGAATCGATGCTATGCGCGGCAAATACATTCTGGAGGAAGATTGGCGCGAGCGATTTGCGGACCTTGCTGGTGTCACACGCCTGTATACGTATTATCGGAAAGAGGCGCATACACTCTCCCAGCAGCAATTACGCACACTTGCAGCAAGCCGTACCGCAACACTTGACGACCAGGAGTACATTGGCTCGGTGCTGAAGCGTGGTATGATGGTTTCACGCGTGCAAGGCATCAAGCGCATTGCTGAACCTGTACAGGTGTACGATTTTGAGGTAGCCGAACACCACAACTACATTGTGGATGGGATGCTCAGCCACAACAGTATGGGTGAATTCGAAAAGTACATCGCACGCAGTTTCTACTTCTGGATGGTGCGTTTCCTGCGCACCAAGTACAACAACGTGCAGATCGTCTTCATCAGCCACCATACCGAGGCCAAAGAGGTCACCGAAGAAGAGTTCTTCCATAAAGGCGAGAGCGGCGGCACGCAGGTCTCGTCGGCATACGAACTTGCTCTGGATATCATCAAAGAACGCTATAACCCGGACGACTGGAACATCTATCCTTTCCACTTCTCCGACGGCGATAACCTCCCCTGGGACAATGACCGCTGCGTACAACTGGTCACCAAGCTGATGGAACTCTGTAACATCTTTGGCTACGGGGAAATCCGCGAGGGCCATTATCGCTCGCCCAGTACCCTGATGTCGGCCTACAATAAAATCACCGACAAGAAATTTATTGCTGTGACCATTTCTGATAAGAAAGAGGTCTACCCGGCGCTACGGAAATTCTTCGCGCAGCGCGACCCCGTTCCCACAAGGTAAGTGTTTCTAGAGGGAGTTCCTCATGGCAGATAGCGAAATTGAGCAATTGCGTGATGCAATAGATCAGGCCTGGGAAGAAGCGCGCAACTTCGGGCTTGATCCATTCCCCACACACTTCGAGCTAGTGCCTGCAAGCATTATGTATGAATTTGCCTCGTATAGTCTACCAGGCCGCTTTAGCCATTGGACGCATGGCAAAGCATACTACAGACAAAAGATGCAATACGACTTCGGATTAAGCAAAATCTACGAGATGGTGGTCAACACCAACCCGAGCTATGCCTTCCTGATGGAAATGAATAATCTGCTGCAACAGACCTTTGTGGTCGCGCATGTCTTCGGCCACACTGACTTCTTCAAGAACAATGCCTACTTCCAGCATACCTCGCGTCGCATGATCGACAAGGTCAGTATTCACGCCGAGCGCATCGCCAAGTACGAATTCGATCATGGCAAGGCAGAGGTTGAACACTTCCTCGACGCTGTGCTCTCGATTCAAGAGCATGTAGACTACAACCTGTTCATTCGCGCGAATGAACCCGGCAAAAATGATAAAAAAGAAGAGAAAACCGTTACAGAGGTAACGAGTGAGTACGATGACCTGTGGGGGTTTGAAAAGAAAGCGAAAAGGGCAGAAGAGGAACGCGACAGGCTGCCAGGCAAACCAGCCAAGTTTCCAGAGAAACCTGAAAAGGACATTTTACAATTCTTGACCAATTATGCTCCCCACCTCCAACCCTGGCAGCGCGACATTATCGAGATCGTGCGTACAGAGATGCTCTACTTTGTTCCACAAATGCAGACTAAGGTGATGAACGAAGGCTGGGCCAGCCTATGGCACTCGCGCATCATGCGCAAGCTCGGGGAAACAGGAGTCATTTCAGATTCCGATATCATCGAATTCGCCCAGTTGCACTCCGGCGTGCTCTCGCCATCGCGCACCTCGCTCAATCCTTACTACCTGGGCTTCAAGATATTCGAAGACATCGAGCAACGCTGGGATAAACCAACCCCAGAGGAGCAGGAGCGATTTGGACGCAAGCCAGGCATGGGTCGTCAGAAAATCTTCGATGTGCGCGAATTAGACAACGATGTCTCGTTCCTGCGCAACTACCTCACCAAAGACCTTGTGAAAGACCTCGACCTCTATCTTTACCGGAAAGAGGGAGACGAGTGGGTGATCGTCGAGAAAAACTGGGAGAAGGTGCGCGACGGTATTGTTGCCAGTCTGACCAATTTCGGCTATCCCTACCTGGTGGTCGATAACGGCGACTATCGCGGCAATCGCGAGCTGTACATCAAGCATCTCTTCGAGGGCCACGAACTCGACCTGATCTACGCGGAGAAGACGCTACAATACGTGCACCAACTGTGGGGCCGTCCCGTGCATTTAGAGACGGTCTACGAGGGCAAGCGTATTCTGCTTTCGTATGATGGGGAGAGGAACAGCAAGAGCACGTTAGAAAAGTAACTTACCAGTACCGCTCCTCTTGCCACGGATCGGCGTGGTTATGATACCCACGCTGCTCCCAGAAGCCCGGACGGTCGTGCTCTATAAACTCCAAGCCATCCAGCCACTTTGCGCTCTTATAGAAGTAGAGCTTTGGCACAAGCAGGCGCACAGGTCCACCATGCTCAGGAGCCAGGTCTTCCCCGTCATGCTTGATAACAATCATTACGTCATCGTCATCCAGGTCGGCAAGCGGCATATTAGTTGTGTAACCCGTCCAGGAATGAGCCGTCACAAAACTGGCGCTCGGCAACGGTTTGGCCCGCTGTAAAATCTCGCGGATGTGCACACCCTCCCACGTATTGTCATAACGACTCCACGACGTCACACAGTGAATATCAGAGGCCAGTGTAGTGCGCGGCAGCGCCAGGAATTCCTCCCACGTCAACTCGAAGGGATGCTCTACTTTGCCCGTGATCCTCAGCCTCCAATCAGGCGGAAGCCGGTTTGGTGTACGCTCATAGCTCAACACAGGCCATTTCTTTGTCAGGTATTGTCCAGGCGGAAGCCGGTCTTTTCCGTCAGGAAGCTTCTCTATTTGCGTTGCAGGCTTTTTCCCAAACAGTTGCATGAATATACTGCTCCTTCTCTATACGACAGCTAAGATGATTACCACAAACATAATACTAGACTCACCGGACCATAAAACGTTACAAATCTCAACAGCCAGGCGCTTACCCCCATATTCTACCTCGTTAACCGGTAACACTACTACCCCCGAGAACACTTTTTGTAGCAATGTCTATTCCTTCACCTCGCGAAGGACTTGACGCAGGGGTTACCATTAGAAGCAGAAGCTAACTTTACGCTATCATCATTGCCTATCAGGAGAGACTGTTATGATTACCGTCCTACTGGCATTCATCGGCGCAATTATTGTAATGGCCATACTCACCATTGGGCGGCTCGTATTTGGACGCCGCGAAGCATTCGTCGCCCGTAAGTTTATCAGGTGGTTTGTCGGCTACTTTATCTTTAACTTCATCGTCTGCTTTTTAATTATCTACGGCACTGAAACTGCATTAACCGGCCCCTTTGGGGGATGGCAATGGGTGCTGTGGCCGCTTATACTCAGCAGCATCGGGAACCTGTTCTCTTTTGCCCGACCCATGCTTGGCTCACTAGAGGATATCTCAGCCGCCAGCCAGGGACGACGTTCGACCCGCGGCAACCCTGTCTCACTGCCAACCAACGCCTCGCGCGGAGCTATCGCTGCAGGCATCTTTGGCCTGGCAGTAGCTGCATTCATCGGTATCGTCGTTGCCGGCCTGATCGTCGTCTTCACCACCTGGTTCGATAGCAACGCCAAGGCGCTCGCAGCTATTCCTCATGTGACCATAGAGCAACCTACTACGCCGCTGATACCGACCGATCCCAACCACATCATACTGGTCAGCCAGAGCGTCGCCTCTTTCAAAGGTCAACAGGTGCTCGGCTCCAACCCGCAGAACTATGGTTCAGCTTATAACCTCGATCCCAACAGCTATACGCTTCAGTCTATCAACCATCATCTCTATTATGTCGCCCCGCTGAGCTATAACAACATCTTCGTCAACCTCTCCAATTCTTCGACGCCCGGCTTCGTCGTGGTAGACGCTGAAAACCCCAATGCGCAACCCACGCTGCGCACCGGTGGTAATGACACAATCGCCTACCTGCCTGGGGCGCTCCTCAACCAGGATCTGATCCGGCATGTCTACCTGAGCGGCTATACCTACGGCAGGCTCGTTGATCCTACCCTGGAGCTTGACGACAGCTTTCATCCGTACTGGACGATCTCTCTGATGCAGCCGACACGCGGCTATACAGGCGACGTACTCAGCGTAGTGCTGATTGTAGATGCGCACACCGGGGACATTAAGGTCTATCAGCCACAGGATGTGCCATACTGGGTAGATCGTGTCATACCATCAGACACGGTGAACCAATACCTGTCATGGTGGGGGCTGTATCATGCAGCACCGTGGTTCAATCCCTCCGGGGCTGGCCAGCAGACGCCGGCGAGCAGCCCGCAGTTACTCTACAATAATGTCGATCAACCTGTCTGGCTCATCCCAATGACCTCGTCGTCTTCAAACGATCAATCCAGCACAGGGGTTTTCCTGTTCGACACCCATAAAAACCAGGGCTTCTTTTACAGAGGGGCAGCAGCGGGGTTGGGAATCGGCGCCAACGTGCAGAACACCTTTGCATCGACGCGCGCCAATATCCTGCATTACAACGTAGACAGCTTCCAGTTGTACCAGATCTGCGGCCAGGCTACCTGGGTTGCGATTTATAGCAGCAGTAGTATCTACCAGGATGTGGGTATACTTGATGCCAGGAATCTGAACGGTAGCAACGTGCAGTTCGAGTCAACGCTTAGCCAGGCGCTGATTGATTATAAACAATGGCTCGCGCAAAATTCTATCCCTAACGATTGCGGAGCCACAACTATAGCAGGTACGCAACAGACGGTGAAAGGCAATGTCTTGCGTATCTCAGCAGTACAGCAAGGGAACAATACCGTTTACTACATCCAGATTAAAGGGCAGAACGTAATCTTTACTGCCAACCTGAGCCTTTCGGCCAAACTACCGCTTGTGCAAGCCGGTGATACCGTCACAGGCACCTACTTTATAAATCAGACAGGTCAGACAGTGGCTCTCAAAACCTTCGACGACCTGAGTATTACTCTTGGCGGCACAGCTACGCCAACGCCTTCAGCGGGTGCCGGGACACCTACGGTAACATCCACACCCTGACCAGGGCTCTGGCGAACCTTTAAAGTAACAGGACTGGTAAGGGCGCAGTCAAGGCTATTGGCAGAAACTGCGTCCATAACCAGCCTATGCAAAATAGCCAAAACGTGCTATCATACAGCCAGTGAACGTAGTAAAGCCAGTGCGCTGAAGGGAGGAAACGCATGGCCCACTACTTTACCCGCGAAGAAGCCGAAGCTTTATTGCCCCAGGTCACCGTTGTGCTCCTCAAGATTCAAGAGCGCCGCAAAGCTATGCAGCAAAGCGAAGAAGAACTTGGCGATCTCCACGCGCTGGCGATGGGTAACGGCCACCACCTGCATGAACGTATCACAAGGTTGCAGAAAGACCTGGCGGGGCACATCCAGGCTTTGCAAGCATTGATCACCGAACTGAACGACTTTGGTTGTGAATTGAAAGACCCCAACACCGGGCTAATCGATTTCCTCAGCCTGCGTAATGGGAGCGAAGTCTACCTGTGCTGGCACTTAGGCGAGGCACGCATCAACTACTGGCATCATCTCGATGCAGGTTTCGCAGGCCGCCAACGATTGTAAACTATGATTACCATCCGCCAGGCATTAGAGCAAGGGATACTCACCCTGACACAGACAGGCCAGGCTCAGGCCAGGCTTGACGCTCAAGTCTTGTTAAGCCATGTCTTGAACGTCGAACGGAGCACGCTCTATGCGTATCCCGAACGCACCCTTACCCCGGCAGAGCAGCAGCACTATCTCACACTCATAGAGCGGCGCTCACAAGGCGAACCTGTCGCCTATCTCACCGGCCATGAAGAGTTCTACGGGCTTGATTTTCTCGTCGACCAACGTGTCTTAATCCCTCGTCCAGAAACAGAATTGCTGGTTGAAGCTGCGCTCAACGCCTGCCAGTCTATGCTGGCAGCGGGACGCACTCCGGTTGTAGCCGATATCGGTACAGGCAGCGGCATCATTCCCGTAACCTTAGCTGTACTGGAGCCGCGCCTTCCCTACCTCTATGCCACCGATATCTCTGCCGCTGCACTCGAAGTCGCCTACCTCAATTGCCTGCGTCACCATGTCGAACAGCGCGTGCGCCTGCTGCATGGCGATCTCCTGGCACCCTTGCCTGAACCCGTTGACATACTCACGGCTAACCTGCCCTACGTCGGAACAGGCGAGATGGATGATCTTGCTCGTGACGTCCGAGCCTACGAACCACATCTCGCCCTTTTCAGCGGCCCTGATGGACTGGACCTGTTGCAGCGCTTTTTTACGGAATTACAGAGCTCGCATAAAATAGCACAGGGAGCAGTGCTACTGTTAGAGATTGGCTATCGCCAGCGTGAACCACTCACTAACTTGCTGCACGAGCTATGGCCTCAAGCAACTGTAACCTTCAAAAAAGACTTCGCTGGCTGGGATCGTGTGTTACATGTAACTCTCTAATTCGTATACAAAAGAAAGCAGACAATCTTGCTCGTCATAAGAAGGAAACGGGGAATAACGATGGGTGTTTCTGGGAGCACCTACCATCAGTAACCAGAGCAGTACCATCAAAGAGGCTAGCAATCGCGTTTTCTTTACCAGACACCTTGTAGTCGAAGCATTCTTTTTCAGGATTGATCACCTTTACAAAAAGAAAGGAATGTGTTAGTCTCACCTGCAGTAGGGAGAGTTGTTATGCTTGAGGCAAGTATCATCTATATCCGGCTTCTATTGCTCATTCCCACCCATCTTCAACCCGCAGTCACGCTGTTGATCGGTGGAGTATCCGCATTCCTACTTGCCTTTATTCTCACGTTTCTAGTCAAAGCTTTCTGTTATAAGGTAGGCTGGCTCGACAAACCCGCCGCCCGCAGGGTACATACGAAAGCTGTACCCCGCCTGGGCGGCGTCGCCATATTCCTGGCTTTCGTTATCGCAGCACTGCTCTTCTACATACCGCTCTTCTATACAAACGATCCAAAGCTCAACCTCCATCAAAATGAACTTACGATTTTCTGGTTGCTTGTTGCCGCCGGCGCACTGATGGTGATTGTACACGCCTATGACGATGTCCTGGGACTTAGTCCCTGGATCAAACTCCTTGCCCAGACGGCAGCGGTCATTATCATTCTTGGCCCGTGGATAGACCAGGTTTTTCACGGTGTGCTACTTTTCACTTTTAATAATCCCTTTGGCGTTGAACATTTCAATCCCAACTTGCCCTGGTATCGCGAACCTACACTCTTCCTGGTCATCAACAAGAGCGCTATCACCCTCGCGGCTATTCCTGCCGTCTTGCTTACCTGGTTCTGGACGGTTGGCATGATGAATACCGTCAACTGGATCGATGGCATGGATGGGTTGGCATCGGGTGTGGTCGGTATTACAGCGCTCTTCATCACGCTGATCAGCTTCATGCTGCAACAGTATAGTATAGCGATTCTCTGCGCCATTTTCACAGGCGCTATCTTTGGCTTTCTGCCGCATAATTGGAATCCCGCGAAGATTTTTATGGGTGATAGCGGCTCTATGTTCCTGGGCCTTGGGCTGGCAGTGCTTTCAATTATGGGAGGTGCGAAGCTCGCCCTGGCCTTGATGGTGCTCGGCGTGCCCATCCTTGACGTAGCCGTGGTCATAATCAACCGTATACGTCGCCGTCAATCGCCCGTGCACTACGACAAAACACACCTGCATTACCGGCTGATGGCGACAGGGCTGAGCGTCAAACAGATCTGCTACCTGTTCTATGGGCTGGCACTTGTATTTGGGCTGCTGGCCTTGAGTTTCTCAGGTATACACGCCGCCCACTTCTACAAACTTGTAGGTATTGTCCTGGCGTTTGTGACGATGGCCGGGTTGATCATCTGGGTTGACCATCGCCAGCGCCAGCGAGGTGTGCCAATCAAACTGGGTGGCCCCGAGCCAGAACCAAAGGGCGGCAGCGAGCAGCATGCAGGGGATCATGCTCATGGTAGTGGACGAGCAGCGCCCTCCGAATATGCCGCTCAGGCTACCCCGCCACAATCTCCTCGCTAGACTGACGAGTATTCGTGTACGCCGCTTCCTCAGTAAACATGCGTTTTAAGAAGTAACCCGTGAATGACTGCACGTTCTCGGCGACCTCTTCCGGTGTTCCCTGGGCGATAAGCTGTCCGCCAGCATCGCCCCCTTCCGGCCCTAGATCGAGGATCCAGTCGGCGCACTTGATCACTTCCATATTATGCTCGATCACTATAATCGAGTTACCCGCATCGACAAGACGCTGCAACACGTGCAGCAGACGTTCCACGTCGGCGAAGTGCAGGCCGGTCGTCGGCTCGTCCAGGATATACATCGTGCGACCCGTCGCTCGACGAGCAAGTTCCGTTGCCAGCTTGACGCGCTGCGCCTCGCCACCCGACAGCGTTGTGGCCGGCTGACCCAGGCGCATATAGCCCAGGCCAACGTCGTACAGCGTCTTCATCTTATTGAAGATAGAGGGAACATTCGCGAAAAAGCCCATCGCCTCCTCCACCGTCATATCCAGTACCTCGGAGATGTTCTTGCCTTTGTAATGAATTTCCAGTGCCTCGCGGTTGTAGCGTTTGCCCTTGCACACCTCACACGGTACATACACATCGGGCAAGAAGTTCATCTCAATTTTGACGATGCCCTCACCTTTACAGGCCTCGCAGCGCCCGCCCTTCACATTAAAAGAGAAGCGGCCCGGCTGGTAGCCGCGAATGCGCGCCTCCGGCACCTGCGCGAAGAGTTCGCGAATTCCAGTAAATGCAGTGGTATAGGTCGCAGGATTCGAGCGCGGTGTACGCCCGATAGGCGACTGATCGATATCGATCACCTTGTCCAGGTACTCCATACCCTCGATAGAATCGTGCGCACCTGGCTTCTCATGAGCGCGGTATAAGCTATGCGCCAGCTTCCTGTACAGGATATCGGTAATCAGCGTACTCTTCCCAGAACCAGAGACGCCCGTAACAACCACGAATTTCCCGAGCGGAACCTCGACCGTTATGTTCTTCAGGTTATTTTCGCGTGCTCCCCTGATTACCAGCGATCGCCCGCTGCCCTCTCTCCTCTGCTCAGGCAGGGGAACCCGCTTGCGCCTTGCCAGGTAATCCCCGGTCAGCGAATTTGTGTTGGCAACAATATCGTTGTACGTGCCTTCCGCGACAACATATCCTCCATGCTCGCCTGCCCCCGGTCCAATATCGATGATGTGATCGGCGGCGCGCATCGTATCTTCATCGTGCTCGACCACCAGCAGCGTATTACCAAGGTCACGCAAACGCAGCAGGGTCTTGATCAGTCGTGCGTTATCGCGCTGGTGCAGTCCAATGCTTGGCTCATCCAGTATGTAGAGCACGCCCATCAGACCAGAGCCGATCTGTGTTGCCAGGCGAATACGCTGCGCCTCGCCACCGGAAAGACTGGCTGCCGCCCGGTCCACGGTCAGGTAATCCAGGCCAACATCCACCAGGAACTGCAGGCGCGCCCGGATCTCTTTGAGCACCTGACGCGCGATAAAGCGTTCACGCTCTGTCAGCGTCACCTCGACCAGTGGCCCGTTAGGATCGATCAGCTCTAGGGGATCAGGCGGAACAGGATCACCATTCCCATTCCCGTTAAGAAGCCGGATGCTTCTTTGTCCTGGGAGAGCCTGAGTATCAGTTTCTACCTCTTTGAAAAACCGCTGCGCCAGCACTATCGAAAGCCGCGTGACCTGCACAATATTGTGCCCGCCTACTGTAACCGCCAGCGCTTCCGGCTTGAGGCGAGCGCCATGGCAGACTGGGCAGATACGCGCCGACATGTAGCTTTCAATTTCCTCGCGCACGCTCTCGCTCTCTGTCTGTTTGTAACGACGGTCAAGATTGGGGATAACTCCCTCGAAGTTGATGGTATAGCTGCGTGTACGGCCATGCTGTGGTGTGTAGCGAATCGTCAGCGGCTCTGATGAACCGTAGAGCACCTTCTGACGTTGATCTTCGCTCAGGGTGCGCCAGGGAGTGCCCAGGCTGAAGTTATATTTCTGCGCCAGCGCCTCCAGGATCGAAGCATACCACTGGCTGCCATTCACGACTTTACTCCACGGCGCAATCGCTCCTTCGGCTAAGCTTAGCTCGGGGTGCGTCACAACCAGCTCGGGATCGATCACTTGCAGCGTGCCAAGGCCAGTACAGGTAGGACAAGCCCCGTGCGGGCTGTTAAAGCTAAAGGTTCTCGGCGCAATTTCCGGCAGGCTGATTCCACAGTAAACACAGGCCAGCTTCTCAGAGAACAGAATCTCTTCGCCATCCCCAACCGAAACCAGCACTACACCGCTACCGAGTTTCAATGTCGTCTCCAGTGAATCCGCCACCCGCTGCCGGAATGATGGATCAATCTCTTCCTTCAGGGTCTGATCCGCCTTTGCCCCATCTTCGCCGGGTTCTACTTCTCTTTCAGCATTCACATCATAAAGCGCGGGACGCTCTGCAACCAGCTTGTATGGTTGCAATTCATCGCGCTCTTCTTGCTGGAAGGATTCGGTCGTGCCTTCAACAGGCGTAGACACCTCTTGCCGTTTATGGATCACCAGGCGGTCAACGACCACCTCTATCGTATGTTTTTTCTGCTTATCCAGTTCGATCTCGTCGCTCAGATCGTAAATCTTACCATCTACGCGCACGCGCACGTATCCAGACCGCCGCATCTCCTCAAAGATATTCTTATACTCACCTTTGCGCCCTTGTATAAGCGGAGCAAGCAGCATGATGCGCGAACCGCCGGGCAAATTGAGGACCGCGTCGACAATTTGCTGGACAGTCTGCTGGCTTACCTCGCGCCCGCAATTAGGACAATGAGGATGACCGATACGAGCATACAGCAGCCGTAGATAATCATAAATCTCTGTCACTGTCCCTACCGTCGAACGTGGGTTATGCGTCGAACCTTTCTGGTCGATAGAGATAGCAGGAGAGAGGCCGTCGATATGGTCAAGGTCGGGCTTCTCCATTTTATCCAGAAATTGCCGCGCATAGGCTGACAACGACTCAACGTAACGTCGTTGTCCCTCGGCAAAGATCGTATCAAAAGCCAGGCTACTCTTGCCTGACCCAGAAAGGCCGGTGATCACCACCAGTTTGTCACGCGGGATAGTAACATCTATATTTTTCAGGTTGTGTTCGCGGGCACCACGAATAACGATTTTATCTTGGGGCATACAACTGCACCACCCATTTTCACAAGTCCATAGGAGAAATCTTCAGCCGTCACTTGTGGACTATTTGATACAAACGTTCGATATGCGCTACTATACTATACTATAATCGTCAAGAGGTTGCAGAACGGTAATTGGTAAACGAATGTGTATGATAGCAGCTACACATCTCATTAGTAAAACAACGAGGATGCTAGCCTTTATTTCCTACGCTGGCACTTGCAAACCCTGCGAGTGAGCTACACTGGAATAACAACATTCTTTGCAGGCTTGCTTTCTGCAACCTGTATCTGATACATTTCGTAATAGTTCGTAGTAAATAGTACCACTCGTGGGTGCTGACCTGCCAAATTTGTGTCCGGCGGACAGAGAGCGAGCATGAATCCACAACTTGATTTTGAAAAGCGCTACCGGCTCGTACGCGAGGTCATCGAAACGATTGTCCTCACCGTCTTAATGTTTTTGGTGATCCGCTTTGCCGTGCAGAACTTCAACATCGAGGGCACAAGTATGGAACCAAGCCTTCACAATCAAGAACTGATCCTGGTGGATAAATGGACGTATCTTTTCCGTCCTCCCGATCGTGGTGATGTGATCGTCTTTGTTGCTCCACCAAACCCTTCGCAAGACTATATCAAGCGCGTTATTGGGCTACCAGGCGATACGATCACTATTATGAATACGACGGTGATCGTAGATGGCGTCACCCTGAACGAGAGCTATGTTAGCCCAAACAACCAGGGCAACGAGTACGCACCCATCATCAACCGTCATGTGCCTCCTAATGAATATTTTGTGCTGGGAGACAATCGCGCTGGCAGCGATGATTCACGTCACTGGGGCTTCGTGCCGCGCAAGAACATCATAGGACGCGCTGCCTTTGTCTACTGGCCGCTGCATGAAGACAATGATGGATTCTTACCCAATGTGTCCTCAGTTTTTGCCAATGTTCACCAGGGCAACGCTGCTTTGACTCTCCTGGGTTATGGCGTCATGGTGGGCACTGATCCCGTAATACTCCTGATTATACCCGTGCTCTTCCTGGTGGTTTTCCGCGTAGGAAGCCCGGGCAGGAGACGCGCAGTCAGGGGCGTTCAATCCAAACCAGGAACAAGCTAACGTAGTTCTATATCTATCTCGTGATTTTTGAGCGTCACACCGGTGACATTACGATTCAGCTTAGTGACAGCGTCGTGCAGGTGAGCTTTCAACGTTGCCGTCAGTTCGTCAGGTGACATTACCAATGCCACCACGCCCCCGACCGTTACATTTGTGATCACAAGCTGGCCATTGAGCGCTTCAGGAACTCCCGTCACCGTGCACGCAAACCCATACACCTGAAAGTCCAACCGCAGTCCTTCCGGCGTAATCGTTATGTGCATTTGCTGCACCGGATTAGAGGGAGCAATATTGAGCACAATTAGATTGTTCATGGTTGTTTCAGTTACGGGCACCGATCTCGGCCCCGGGGGAATCAAAGATAGCTGCGCAGGGGGAATCTGATCGACGGCGCTCGACAAAACTCCGTCGATCTGGCTTTGAGCTAAGCCATGCAGGTAGGGCCGCAGGCCAACAAACCAGCCAGCCACGAGTACGAGTAGCACCACCACAAGAATAAGCAACACGCGCGTTAGGCGCCTCTTCCTGCGTCGCTGGGGTAGTGGTGGAGAGGAAGGCCAAGCGCCAGTACTTGGCAAGGTAGCAGGCGAGGCGGACACCGCCGGTTGATAAGCCTGCGATGGCACAGCCTGATTTTGTGGCATCCGCTGCGGCGATGTATACGGCTGCTGCAAGGGCGCCGGCTGTGTCGGCTGCTGTACCTGCCAGGGAGACGTGGGAGCACCTTCTTGCGCCGGTTGATAAGCCTGTGCGCTATCTGCGCTATCTATAATAGTGGCTTTAGAAGCGTCAATCGCAACAACCAGGCCACAGACATGACAGAAGCGTGCCTCCGGCGGTAGAAATGCATTACAACGCGCACAGTTCATAGCGATCACCTTTCACCTTTATGAGCAGTCCTGCTGTATTAACGTTTAGTATAAACAAGTTTTGCCCACGTGCCTATGCACTACTTCACATATCTTTTACGTCTCGCGTGAGAGTACCTGGTCCATGGAAACGATGATCCGCTCCCGCAGGTCCGGATCGCTATTGAGCACTTGTTTCACCTGTTCAATCATCATTTCCTTTTGTTCCGCTGAGAGCGTATTTCCATACTTTTGATACACCGCTACCGCAGCAGCGCCGCGGATCTTCTCATCATCGCTCATCGGTTGCGCCGGGCGACGCCGCACATCACGCTCGCTCGTAACACCGGCAGGAGTATCGCCTTTGAGAGGAGTCACGCCATCTGCGGAAAACGGCACATCCGAACCAATCAAGTGTGCCGAATTAGGCGTAGCGCGGTCGATATGCACCAGCACGGACTGGTTCTCTTCATCCAGCCTGGTTATCGTCCCCTCCAGGTAAATGACTTCGGGCGCCCCCCAGTAGACACGCTCGCCAAGGTGAAGGATCATCAGCTTTTTCTCCAATTCATCAACATTTGCTTGCCTATATTTAAAGTATACGAGACTGGGAGGGTGAAATTCCAACCGTGCACCATTACAATCTAGCCACGAATGTGATATTTTACTATGGCGCCAGCGAATTATTACAGTAGCTATCATAAGACCTATTAGCCTGGTAAATAAAGGACTTATTCACACAAGCATGCACGAGAAAAGTATACTCACACTGGAATATCCCAAGATTATGGAGAAGGTGGCCCGCGAAGCTGCCTTCTCCGCCAGTAAAGAATTGGTGATGGCTCTACAGCCTACACCAAACCTGGACGAGGCGCGGCACCGCCTCGCCTACACAACTGAAGCCTACCGCCTGATCGAACTTCGCACCGATGCAGGCATACAGGGAGCGCGCGATATCCGCCAGCACCTCGAACGTGCCGCGCGCGAGGGCATTCTGATTCCCAGCGACCTGCTCGCGGTGCTGGCAACCATCCAGAGTGCTATCCACATAGCACGCCTGACTGAAAAGCTTGACACGGAGAGCTTCCCACTGCTCCATCAATTAGGCGCCGATATGCCACAGCGCCCGCACCTGGCCCGACGCATCGAAGAGACCATCAGCCAGGAGGGTGAAGTGCTGGACACGGCAAGCCCGGCGCTGCGCAAACTGCGCTCCGACATCCGTGGGGCTAACCAGCGTTTACAAGATCGCCTGCGCACGCTGGTACACGAATTTGGCAATGCACTACAAGAGCCTATCATTACTATACGCAACGATCGCTACGTCGTTCCCGTCAAGGCCGAGAATCGCAGCCAGGTACGCGGTATCGTACACGATCAATCCGCCAGCGGCGCAACCGTCTTCATCGAACCAATGGTGGTAGTAGAGTTGAATAACAGACTACGCCAGCTACAGATTGAAGAACGCCAGGAGATCGAGCGTATCCTGCGCCAGCTCTCCCTCGAGATTGGCAACGAGGCGGATGCGCTCAGGCGCGACGTTGAATTGCTGGCAGAATTTGACCTGCACCTGGCAAAGGCTCGCTATGGTCGCTTGATGCGCTGCAGCGAGCCGCGCCTGAACGACGCGGGATACATTGACCTGCGCAATGCCCGCCATCCACTACTCACGGGCAAGGTAGTACCGATCAACTTCCACCTGGGACACGAATTCTTCATGGTGGTGATTACAGGCCCCAACACAGGCGGTAAAACTGTTGCGCTCAAGACTGTTGGCCTGCTCACACTCATGGCGCAGGCCGGGCTGCACATTCCGGCAGATGAACATTCTGAGATTGCTGTCTTCGAGGAGGTCTTCGCCGATATTGGCGACGAACAGAGCATCGAGCAGAGCCTGAGCACCTTCTCCTCTCACATGAGTCGCATTATCGAAATATTGCAGCGTATCGAGCAAGAGATACAGGGTGAAACACCCGCTATACGCGGCAAGCTCTCGGAAACGCTGGTAGGCACGCCGGAGAGCCGCCGGCTGCGAGCGCTGGTGCTGCTCGATGAGTTAGGCGCGGGTACAGACCCAAGCGAAGGTTCGGCCCTGGCGCGCGCTATTCTCACATTTCTACTGGAACGCCACGTCACAACGATTGCCACCACGCACTATTCTGAACTGAAAGCCTTCGCGCACGAACAGCCTGGCGTGGTCAACGCTTCGGTCGAGTTCGACGTTGAGACACTCTCGCCAACCTACCGGCTGAACATAGGATTACCCGGGCGCAGTAATGCGCTGGCGATTGCCAGCCGCCTGGGACTCGACGAGCGCATTATCGAGCGTGCCCGCGAGTTCCTGGGCAGCGCGGGCGTGCGCATGGAGAACCTGCTCGAGGGCCTGCAATCCGAGCGCAAAGCTGTAGAAGACGAGCGTTTCCACCTCAGTATGGAACGAGCCGAGGCCGAGTATCAACGCAAGCAACTCGAACAGGACCGCTACAAGGTCGAGGAGCAGCGCGCGCAGGTTCTCAACGAGGCGCGGGCACAAGCACAGCACGAACTCGAAGAGGTACAAAGAGCATTGGCAAAAATCAAAGTTGATACAAGTCGCGTGAACATGACCCGCGAGCGACTCGGCGAGGCGCGCCAGCAGGTGCGTGACCTCGCAGAGAATCTTACACCGGTCCCGGCACCACGCCGCCCAAGGAAAAAAGCAGAGCCGGAAGAAGCGGGCGAGGCCGCAGGCGCTAACGAGGGGCCGCTGCAGATCGGCGACACCGTGCGCGTACTCAGTTTCGGGCAGAATGCCGAGCTGGTCGGCCTTTCACCCGACCACAGCGAGGCAGAGGTACAGATGGGTGCCTTGCGCTTCCGTGTGAACGTAGATAACATCGAACGCTTGAGCAAACGCCAGGCCGCTGTACAGGAGCGCACACAGTCACAACCTGCAATCGTTTTACCGCGCTATGAAGACCGTCCCGAAGTAGCAATGCAGTTCGATATACGCGGATGGCGCGTTGAACAGGCCCTGGAGGAACTGGACACCTACCTGAATGATGCCGTTATGTCAGGCATGTCCTCTGTACGCATCGTGCATGGCAAAGGCACAGGCGCCTTACGTTCCGCTATACGCGAACAGTTGGCCCACCATCCTCTCGTTAAGTCGTTCACCTCCGCCTCACCACAGGAGGGCGGAGACGGAGTGACAGTCGTAAAATTGAGCGCATAAGCTACTTTTTTCGACGGTTCTTTTTGCGGCTGTCCCTTGCTATCTTGCGCCTGCTCTTGTTTCTGCTCTGTGTAGCACTACCACCCTGGTAGATAGAGAAAGAAGGAGCAGGCAAGGGAACGCGTGGCCCGGTCCCTTGGGCTAATTCAGCATTATAGGTTACCATCCACTTGTTTATTCCCTCTTAGGTAGCCATGTCGAAGCCACGTTCCTTGCCCATCATTACGAACGACTTGGCTATACCAAAGTTAGCTGGATTGCTCATTTCCTTTTCTAGCCTGCGAGCTACTTTGTCGTCTAGCAGCTTCAAACAGCCGGCAGCATTCTCCAGGTGGAACTCGCGCTGCAGAAATTTCCAGAAAGCCTGCAGTTCGCGGATGATTTCTGGCGCTTCGCCGGCGTCAGCCGAAACTTTGCTTGGAAACAGATCGAACAAGATTTCGCTCAAATTGCCTGACGACATCTTCGGCGGAGTAACGCCTAAATAGTTTATGCCATAATCCATCATCATATCGGCCCAACCGGGCTGAATGCCTTCATCTATGAGCGCCTGTCCCTCGGGTGACTCCATAAAGAGCTCGAACAATTGCTGGCGGTACGCTCCTGCCTTCTTTTCAACGGGCTCACCGTCCTCGTTAACTATCTTCTGATAGATGTCGAATGCCATAGTTCCTTCCTCCTTTCGACAAAGTGATGTAGTCACTATGTACCATTTAGCCACCAGCGGCAACCATAGTACCAGCCTTTAGCCTCCTGGCCTATATACTACCCACTCTGTAACAAATTGTGCTATTCTAAGCGTGTTATTAAATAGGTTGAATAATGCAAGTTAACTAGTAAATCGGGATAGCGGAACAGCCAGCAAAGGCCGATAAATCGGCGGTGGGCACGGTGAACCGGCCCCTACCGATGGCCGGAGTAGTTCGTCAATGTGCATTATTGGCTTATCTTTGTTCAATGAAACATCTATCTGGAGAGGAACTCATCTATGGCTATGTGGAAGAACCCGACTGTGACCGGAGCAGGGAAACGTGCTGGGAATGTGCTGGGTGGCTTTAGAACATTTATCCTGCGCGGCAACGTTGTGGACCTGGCAGTCGGCATTGTGATAGGCGCAGCTTTTACTAGCGTTGTACAAGCCTTCGTTGCGGGCATTATCACGCCTCTCATCCCTGTTTCTAAGAATCAAACCCTGTCCAGCTGGACAATCACTATTTATAATGGGGGGAAGCTTGCGACAGGCGCTTTCCTCAACGCGGTCCTTAGCTTCTTGATCGTGGCTGCCGTCATCTACTTTCTGGTGGTGCTGCCGGTAAACTCGTTGATGGCCCGTTTCAAGCCAAAGGAAGTGGAGACGCCTCCTGCTACGCGCGATTGCCCGTATTGCCTGAGCAGCGTTCCACTTATGGCTACGCGCTGCGCCTACTGCACGTCTCCACTGCCACCACCCAATCCATTCCCGGCAACTGCACAGCAAAGACCTGGGGCACCGAGGGCCTAGTAGACTTCCAAAGAGGTTTGTATCATTTGTGTCACTTGTGTCGCTTGTGTCCGTTGTATCGCTGTGTAAGCTCGTGCAGCATCAGGGGAGATATGCGGGGAACGCCGCTCATTGCCGACAAGGGCTCTTGATTCTGCATTAGTTTGGCAACACGTGGCTGAGAGGCTGCAAACAGGAAGCAAACGCAGTATATCTTGCATGCATGTGTATGCTGCGGTATACTTCATAGGGCGCTGTGAGCTTTAACCAGCACCAGCCATTTCGCTATTGTACCCGGTCCTGATACACTCATGATGACTATGGGTGTGTCGTGTCAATTGGGACAAGCGGCCTGGCTCCCCATAACCTAATTTTTTCAGTAGAGGAGAGCGTTACTAATGTCGTCAACTTCCGAGTCTATACGTCTGGAAGACTGGATACGAGACATCCCTGATTTTCCACAGCGAGGTATCCTCTTCAAAGACATAACACCGCTCTTGCAGGATAGTGTAGCGTTTCACGCCGCCATGGATCGTCTCGCCGCTCATTACGCGGGGTCCGGCATTCAAACTGTCGTTGGTGTAGAGTCCCGTGGCTTTATTTTCGGAGCAACGCTCGCCTACCTGCTAAACTGTGGCTTCGTGCCCGTGCGAAAATTTGGCAAACTGCCGTACCAGACCGTCACTGTAGAGTACGAGCTAGAGTATGGGACGAATATCGTCGAAATGCACACCGATGCCATTAAACCCGGGCAGCGCGTGCTGATTGTCGATGATCTGCTGGCTACTGGCGGCACCGTTTCCGCCGCGATGGAACTGGTGGAGCAGTTGGAAGGGCATATTGCCGGCATCGCCTTCCTGGTCGAATTAACCTTCCTTAAGGGCCGCGAGCGTTTCAAAGGCCACGATGTCTTCGCGTTGATCAAGTATTAATCCCACGTGAGCCATACCGGGGAAGGGTTCAGCAAGAATTGGGGATTGGCGGCCGGGGGGGGCAAGGGTTTAGGCGACCGCGAGGGTCAATACCGTTCAAATGTCTTCTTATTTGAACGGTATTGACCCTCGCGGTCGCCCGCGGGGCTTTAGTAGATTACGCCGCAAGCTCACTTGACTGACGAGCATATGCCCTCGCTGCATCCTCAAGGAACATCCGCTTGAGGTAGGAACCGGTCAATGACTGCGCGTTCTCGGCGACGTCTTCTGGTGTTCCCTGAGCAATCACTTGACCTCCAGCATCGCCTGCTCCTGGCCCTAAATCGATCATCCAATCGGCGCTTTTCACCACTTCCAGATTATGCTCAATCACGATGATCGAGTTCCCTGCATCTACCAGGCGCTGCAAGACCTGCAAGAGCCGCTCAATGTCCGCAAAGTGCAGACCAGTCGTTGGCTCATCCAGGATATACATGGTGCGGCCCGAGGCCGTCCTCGCGAGTTCCCTCGCCAGCTTGACACGCTGCGCCTCACCCCCAGAAAGCGTTGTGGCAGGTTGGCCCAGCCGTATATAGCCCAGACCCACATCGTAGAGCGCCTTGAGCTTCTTGAAGATGGAAGGCACTTTCGCGAAAAAGCCCATCGCTTCTTCCGCCGGCATATCCAGTACATCAGCGATGTTCTTGCCCTTGTACCGAATCTCTAACGCCTCGCGATTGTAGCGCTTGCCGTGACATACTTCGCACGGTACATACACATCGGGCAGGAAGTTCATCTCAATTTTGACGATACCCTCGCCCTGACAGGCTTCGCACCGCCCACCTTTCACGTTCAATGAGAAGCGACCAGGTTGGTACCCGCGCATACGCGCCTCCGCTACCTTCGCGAAGAGCTCACGTATGCCGGTGAAAGCATCGGTATAGGTCGCAGGATTCGAGCGCGGTGTGCGTCCGATGGGCGCCTGATCGATGCCAATCACTGTATCCAGGTGCTCCAGACCTTCGATCGAATCATGTGCACCTGGCTGCTCATGCCCACGGGAGAAGGTACTGGCTAGCTTACGGTACAGGATATCGGTGATCAGCGTACTCTTGCCAGAGCCGGAAACGCCGGTCACCACGACGAATTTCCCAAGTGGAATATCGA
>Ga0070707_100001446_pt1 | contig 23241 bp, 15 predicted proteins | sample KBSK5502metaG_FD_65468 | JGI IMG/M metagenome (GOLD analysis project Ga0070707, IMG submission 65468) | Corn, switchgrass and miscanthus rhizosphere microbial communities from Kellogg Biological Station, Michigan, USA - KBS K5-50-2 metaG | ecosystem: Host-associated > Plants > Roots >...
GAGGTCGTCGACGAAGGCGAGATCGCCGCCCGTCATCTCGACGAGGTTCGTCCAGACGGCCCGGTCGATCGGCGCGCTCACGAAGCTTCGGCGGCCGTTGCGACCTCCGCCACCGCACGATCTTCGCCGCTCCTCCCGGTCACGCGGAAGACGGGCAAGGGCCGGCTGAAGCCCTTGAGCTGGCGCTCGCCGGCGGGCTCGGCCGCGACCTGCCCATCCACCGCGGCGAACGTCCGCTGCGACAGGAGGATCTCGCCGGCGGCTGCCTCGCCGCTCAGTCGCGAGGCGAGGATGATCGCGTTCCCGACGCCGCCATAGTCGTAGCGACCCTCGAATCCGATCCGGCCCATCGTCGCGTAGCCCGTCGCGATCCCGATGCCGACCTGGAGCACGTGCCCGCGTCGGCGCCACTCGTCGCCGATGTCGACGAACCGCTCCCGGACCGCCATCGCCATTCGGACCGCCCGCGCCGCGTGGTCGTCCTGGAACGCGGGATCGTTGAAGAAGACCATGATCCCGTCGCCGGCGAAGTGCTCGAGCGTGCCTTCGTGCTCGACGACGAGCGATCCGACGGTCGCGTGATACCGGCGGAGGAAGCCGAGGACCTCCTCAGGTTCGGCCGACTCGGAGAACGTCGTGAAGTTGCGCAGATCGCAGAACATCGCGGTGATCTCGCGGCGGTGGCCGGCCAGGAGCGCCTCGCCCTCGGGGCTCGAGACCAGCTGCGCGACCTGCGGCGAGAGGAAGCGGGCGAGCTGGCCGCGCTGGCGCTCGATCGTCTCGAGGAGACGCGCGTTGGCGATCCCGATCGCCGCTTGCTCGGCGAAGCCGATGGCGAGCGCCCGCTCGGCTTCGCCGAACGGACGGACCTCGTTGCGGGTCAGGGCCAGGACGCCGCTGATCGCCCCGGCCTCCTCGATCGGGATGCCGATCAGGGTCCGGTAGCCGCCGACCTGCTGGCCCGGCGTCGCCTGGTACTCGCGATCGGCCAGGACGTCGTCGACCGCGATCACCTGGCCGATCAGGGCGACCCGCCCGACCACGCTGTCGCGGCCGGGCCGCAGGGGATGGTCCCGCTCCCAGGCGTCGAGCTCCGGCGTCCCACCCGCCGACGCGGCCACGCGATACGCGTCGCCGTCGAGGACGTAGGCGACTCCGTAGTCGGCTCGGCACAGGCGGACGGCCGCGCGGACGACGGCGTCGAGCACGACCTGAAGGTCGAACGCGGAGCGGCTCATGATCGCCAGGACCTCGTTCGACGCGGCCTGCCGGTCGACCGCCTCACGCTCGGCGTCGTGGAGACGCTTCCGCGCGAGCGACGACGTGATCCGCGCCTTGAGGATCGCCGGATCGACCGTCTTCGGCAGGTAGTCGGCCGCGCCCATCTCGAGGCAGCGGACCACGCTGTCGAGCTCGTCGACGCCGGAGATCACGATCACCGGCAGGTGGCGGAGGGCGGCGTCGTCGCGGAGCTCGGCCAGCACCTGGTAGCCGTCCATCTCCGGCATGACGATGTCCAGGAGGATCACGTCGATCGGTGGGGCGCCGGTGTCACGCAGCCGGGCGAGGGCCTGGCGGCCGTCCTCGGCCTCCACCGGCTCGTGGCCGAGGCCGCGGAGCAGCCGCGCCAGGAGCTGGCGGTTGAACGGCGTGTCGTCGACGACGAGGACCCGGCCGGGGACCGAGCTGCCGTTGTGAATGGGAGCCGAGCCGCTCGACGCGCCGCCCTTGGCCGCGCTCACGCCGCCCCTCCGGCCAGCGCCGGCCGGGCGCGGGCGATCGCCGCCTCGAGGTCCTCGGGCCGAATGGGCTTGCTGACGTAGTCGTTCATGCCGGCGGCCAGGCAGGCCTCGCGATCGCCGGCCATCGCGTTGGCGGTCAGGCCCACGATCCGGACCGGCCGCTCCGGCCAGCGCGCCCGGATCTGACGAGTCGCCTCGAGCCCGTCCATCTCGGGCATCTGGACGTCCATGAGCACCACGTCGTAGTCGGTCGACTCGACGGCCGCGACGGCCGCCCGCCCATCCTCGACGACGTCGGCCTGCAGGCCCATCCGGTCGAGCAGTCGAAGCGCCAGCTTCTGGTTCACCGCGTTGTCCTCGGCCAGGAGCACGCGTAGGCCCGACTCGGCCCCCGCGGGCCGGACGGCCCCGGCGTGGGGCGCGGCGACGGGGGCGGCGACGGGCGCCGCCGCCGGCTCCGCGGCCAGGAGGGCATCCGCGAGCGCGTCGTGGAGCGCCGATGGCTTGACCGGCTTGACGAGCATCGCGGTCACGTTGGATGCGGTCCGGTTGTGCTGCCCGATCGACGACAGGATGATCACCGGGATGGGCTTGTCCGGCTGGATCGCCCGGAGGTCCTCGGCCAGCTCCACGCCGTCCCGATCCGGCATCAGGAAGTCGAGCACGGCGGCGTCGAAGACCGCTCCGCCGCGGACCCACTCGATCGCCTCGAGTGGAGAGGCCGTCGCCCTGGCCTCCACGCCCCACCGGTCGAGGAAGCCGCTCAGGATCCGGCGGTTCGTGGCGTTGTCGTCGACGACCAGCACTCGACAGCCGCGGAGGCTGCGCTCCGGCGGAGCTGGCGGCGCGTCCGGCAGGGCGGTGGCAACGGCCGGCAGAACGAGCCGGAAGGTGCTGCCCTCGCCCGCGACCCCGCTGCTCGTCGCGGACAGCTCGCCGCCCATGGACTCGGCGAGGCGCCGGCTGATCGCGAGGCCCAGCCCGGTTCCGCCGTATCGCCGCGAGATCGAGGCGTCGAGCTGGCTGAAGGACTGGAACAACAGGTCGATCCGCTGTGGCGGGATCCCGATGCCCGTGTCGCGGACCTCGACCTCGATGGTCCACGGATCGGCCGGCGCCGCCGGCCGCCGGCCATCGACGGACAGCACGACCTCGCCCTGCTCGGTGAACTTGATCGCATTCGACAGCAAATTCAGGACGATCTGGCGCAGGCGTCCCGCGTCGCCGACGATCGCCTCCGGGAGATCGGCGCCCATGGCGTAGGCGAGCTCGACGCCCTTCTTCGCGGCGATCGGGGCGACCACGTCGAGGGCGCTCTCGATCGCGACCCGGAGCGAGAACGGCTCGGCGGCGAGGTCGACCTTGCCGGCCTCGATCTTCGAGAAGTCGAGGATGTCGTTGATGATCGTCAGGAGCGCGTCGCCCGACGTCCGGATGGTCTCGGCGAAGTCGCGCTGCTCTGGGTCCAGCTCCGTTTCGAGCAGCAGGCCGCTCATCCCGATCACGGCGTTCATCGGCGTCCGGATCTCGTGACTCATCGCGGCGAGGAAGGCGCTCTTGGCCTGGTTGGCGGCCTCCGATGCAGCCGTGGCTTCCTGGGCGGCCCGGAAGAGGCGCGCATTCTCGATCGCGATCGACGCCTGCCGGGCGAGCCCCACGAGGAAGTTCAGATCGGCCTGGTCGAAGGGCTCACCGGCATGGCGCCACACCGCGGTGACGCCGGTCACGCGATCGCGAGAGATGAGCGGGACCACCATCATCCGCTCGATCTCGCCGGAGCGGTCGGGAGTGCCCGGCATCCTGACCGCCCGAGGATCATTCCCCGTTTCGTTGATCAGCTCCGGCGTCCGGCGCCGGATGATGTCGCCGACGATCCCACGGCCGGCCCGGATCTCGCCGGACATGATCGCGTCGGCGATCTGGCCCTTTCCGAGGATCGGCCGGAAGCTCTCGCCGTCCGGTTGGGCGATCCAGAGGGCCACCGAATCTACAGCGAGCAGCGCCCGGACGCGCTCGCCGATCTGGTCGAGCACGGCCTGGACGTCGAGCGTCGCCGAGATCTCCTGGCCGACCTCGGCCAGCGCCGCCATCTCGTCGCCCCGGCGATGGGCCTCCTGGTACAGCCTGGCGTTCTGGATCGCGATCCCGACGTTCGCTGCGATCGTCGACAGGAGCCGAACGTCGGCCTCACTGAAGCGCCCTTCCTGCGTCGTGCTCTGGACGCTGATCACGCCGATCGCCGCGTCGCCGGCCATGATCGGAACGCCGAGATACGCCTTCGCCTCGACACCGACATGGCTGCCGCTCACGTTGGGAAAGTCGGCCTCACGATTGAGCAGGAGAGGCGCCTTGGCTCGCAGCACCTCCGAGGTCAGGCCCTCGCCGAAGGCGATCGGCTTGGGATCGCGCCGGACGCCCACCTCGTAGTCATATGGGAACCGGATCAGGCCGGAGGCGACGTCGTGGAGGGCGACGTAGCAGATGTCCGCCTCGAAGGTCCGGCGCATCTGCTCGCCGACGAGCTCGAGCAGCGGCTCCAGATCGAGCTGGCTCGACAGCGCCTGGCTGACCTCGTTGACCGTCGCCAGCTCCGAAAGACGTTGGCGAGTCTCGTCGATCAGGCGGACGTTCTCCAGGGCGACGCTGAGGCTCGAGGCGAGGGTGATCAGGAGTCGGACGTCGGACTCCGAGAACACGTCCTCCTGGTCCAGGTTCTGGAGCGAGATCCGGCCGCGGATCTGGTCGCCGACGATGAGCGGTGCGACGAGCACGGCCTTCGCCGGTTCGCCCTGGACGATCTGGCTCTCGAGTCCGCGCTGCTCGAACCACCCCAGCAGGTCATGGTTGACGAGGATCGGGGCCCTGGTCTCCAGGAGGACCTTGCTCAAACCGGCGATGGGTGTCGCCAGGTCGGGGAAGCGAACGCCGCGCTCGATCGTATACGGGTATCGGATGACGCCGGCGTCGACATCGATGACCCCGATGTCGACGACCTGGGCGTCGAAGATCTCCTGGATCTTGTCGCCGACGAGGTCGTACATCGCCTGGATGTCGAGCTTCTCGGACAGGCCGCGTTGGACGTCGTTGATCAGGGCCAGCTCGGCGGCCCGCTCGTTCGTTTCGGTGAGCAGCCGCTTCGTCTCCGCGAACAGACGGGCGTTCTCGAGGGCGACCCCCATGCTCGAAGCGACCGTGCTGACGACCCGCTCGTCGCTCTCGCTGAAGGCATTCGGCGCGGCCTTGCCGAACACCACGAGGCCGATCGCCACGCTGCCGGCAAGGATCGGGACGCCGAGCCAGGACTCGCCTGGCGCCGTTTGGTCCCCGTCCTGGTAGGCAGGGAGGATCGATCCGGCGGCGACCTGTTCGGCATAGGATCCGAAGCGAAGCGGACGACGGCTGCCGATGACCTTGGACGACAGGCCCGCCCCCAGCTCGATGGGATCTCTGTGGACCCGGTGGCCGTGATCGACGTCGAACGGGAAGCTGATGCGGTTCGTCGCCCGGTCATACAAGCCGATGAAGACGTCATCGGATCGGAACATCGCCGCCAGGCGCTCCCCGACCACGTCGACGATCGCGTCGAAGTCCAGCTGCTCCTCGAGCGCGGCGCCGATGTCGTTGATCACCGCCAGCTCGGCGTTGCGCTGCTCGGTCTCGGCCAGCAGCCGCTTCGTCTCATCGAAGAGCCGTGCGTTCTCGAGGGCGACGCCCATGCTGGTGGCGATCGTGCCGAGGAGCCGCTCATCGGCCTCCGTGAACGCGTCCCGCTCGAGACTTTCGAGGGCGATCGTCCCGAGGACTCGATCGCCGGCCAGGATCGGCACCCCGAGCCAGCCCTGGGTGTCCAGCCCCTGACGGATTGCGCCGGCTGCCCCAGGATCGTCGCTGCTGCCGAGGCGGAGCGGCATCCGCGACCGGATGATCTTCGAGGTCAGCCCCTCACCGAACGCCATCGACCGCATCTCGGTGACCTCTCCCTCCTCGACGCCATACGGGAAGGAGATGACGCCGGTCGTCGGGTCGTACTGCGAGATGTGAAGCGAGCTGACGTGGAAGATCTCGCCAACGCGCTTGCCGACGAGCTCGACGATCGATTGGAAGTCGAGCTGCTGGGCGAGGGCGGTACCGATCTCGTTGATGACCGACAGCTCCGCCGCACGGTCGTTGGATTCGGATAGCAGGTGCTTCGTCTCGTCGAACAGCCGGGCGTTGTCGAGGGCCACGCCCATGCTCGAGGCGATCGTTGACAGCAGCCGCTCATCGGCCTCGTCGTAGGCGTTCGCCGGCAGGGTCGCGACCGCGATGACCCCGATGACGCGGTCGCCGGCCGGGATCGGCACGCCGAGGTAGGACTCCGTTCGAACCCCGAACCAGGACGCGCCAAGGGCGTCGGCCTCGGCGCTCGTTCCGATCCGGATCGGGCGGTTCGTGTCGATGATCCGTCCGGTGAGGCCCTTGCCCAGCGCCATGGACGGATTCGGGAAGTGAACTCCATCCTCGACCGAGTACGGAAAGTCGATCTCCTTGCGGTCGGGATCGACGATCGCGATCGTCAGCGTCGGCGCATCGAGGATCTGGCTGATGCGATCGCCGACGAGCTCGACGATCGCCTGGATGTCGAGACGTTGGGCCAATCCCTGCTGGACGCTGTTGATGATCGCGAGCTCGGCCGCTCGGGCGTTGGTCTCGGCGAGCAGGTGCTTCGTCTCGTCGAACAGGCGGGCGTTCTCGAGGGCGACGCCCATGCTCGAGGCGAGCGTCGAGAGCAGGCGCTCGTCGCTCTCGGTGTAGGCGTTCTTCTCCAGCCGCTCGAGCGCGACCACGCCGGTCACCCGGTCGCCGCTCAGGATCGGGACGCCGAGGAACGACTCCGTGTCGGAGCCGCCGATCTGGACCGCCCCAAGCGCGTTCGCCTCCTCGTCGGAGCCGACCCGCAACGGCCGCTTGGTCTCGATGATCCGGGTCGTCAGGCCGGGCCCGAGCTCGATCGGCTGCCGGACCGACCGCTCGCCCGCATCCATGGCGTAGGGGAATTCGACCCGATTGGCGGCCGCGTCATACAGGGCGATGAACATCGACTGCGGCGCGAAGATCTCGCCGACCCGCCCGCCAACGAGGTCGATGATCGACTGGAAGTCGAGCTGGTTCGCGAGGGCCAGGCCGATCTCGTTGATCAGGGCCAGCTCGGTGTTCCGCTGGCGGGTCTCCTCGATCGCGCGGACGCGCGCGCGCGTGTCCTCCGCCTCGCGCGCCTCGAGCTCGGCGATCCGCGCGCGAAGGGCGGCCTCGGCCGAGGCATCGTTGGACGGCGCGGTGACGGACGGCTGCCGTTTCGAAGCCACGCTGCTCCCGCTGGGCGCGTCCGCTCCCGGTTCGGCGCGCTCCTGGCGCGAGGATACCGCCCTATGAGCGCTCGAGATACCGCTCGCGATCCCAGTCGTGGACCATCGCGTCGTAGGTCTCCTGCTCGACGCGCGCCGCGTTCAGGTAGTGGTCGACGACGTCCCTCCCGAAGATGTCCACCGCGGCCTGGCTCCGCTCCAGCTCGGCGATCGCCTCGTACAGCGCGCGGGGCATCCGCGCGACGCCCTTCGCGATGTAGCCGTTGCCCTTGAACTCGTCGGCGAGGGTCAGCTCCTGCTCGATGCCGCGGAGGCCGGCCCCGATCATCGCCGCGTAGGTCAGATAGGCGTTCATGTCGCCGCCAGGGAAGCGGTTCTCGACGTGGAGCGAGGGTCCGTGGCCCACCAGCCGGAAGCCGGTCGTCCGGTTGTCGCGGCCCCAGACGATGTTCACCGGCGCCCACGACAGCGACGCGTACCGCTTGTACGAGTTCACGTTCGGGGCGATGAAGACGGCGAGCTCGCGCGAGTAGGCCATCATCCCGGCGACGAACTGGCTGAACTGGCGGCTGATCCCATACGGCAGGCCCGCATCGGGATCGTGCGTCAGCGGCTGATCGCCGGCCGCGTCCCAGATGCTCATGTGGAGATGGCCCGACGAGCCGGTCCAGGTGTGGTCCGGCTTGCTCATGAACGTGATGCCCCAGCCGTTGAGGTAGGCGATCTCCTTCGCGCCGTGCTTGAAGAGCACGCTCCGGTCGGCGGACTCCAGGACGTGGTCGTAGCGGATGTTGACCTCGTGCTGGCCGGGCGCGGCCTCGCCCTTCGAGAACTCGATCGGGATCCGGGCCTCGGTCATCTGGTTCCGGAGGAGGCGATGGAGCGGCTCGGCCTTCGTCGCCTGGAGGAGGTGGTAGTCCTCGTTGTAGTAGCCGAAGCGCTGCGGGACGCCCCAGCCGGCCCGCGCCGAGTCCTCCCAGGAATCCTTGAGGACGTAGTACTCGAATTCCGAACCGGCCTTGACGGCGATGCCGGCCGTTGCCGCGCGGGCGACTTGGCGCTTGAGGATCGTCCGTGGCGAGACGGGGATCTCGGCGTGGTCCTCCTCGTTGTACGTGTCGGACAGGACGAGGGCCGTCTTCTCCAGCCAGGGCAGGATCCGCAGCGTGTCCCAGACCGGCTCGGCGATCCAGTCGCCATAACCCGTCTCCCAGTTCATCAGCGCGAACCCCTCCGGCGTGTTCATCTCCATGTCGGTGCCGAGGAGGTAGGTGCAGAAATGGGCGCCGTGGTCGATGACCCCGTTGAGGAACGCCTGGGCCTGGACGCGCTTCCCCATGAGCCGGCCCTGCATGTCGGTGAAGGCGACGATCAGCGTGTCGACCCCCCCGTCGCGAACGAGCGCCTGGAGCTCCTGCAGTCGCGGGTGATCCGGGCTCGGGTGGTGGGCGGCGTGCTCGCCGTGCATGACGCTGGTCATCGTGCGTCTCCTCGGCCGCTGCCGCGGCGTCCTGGGGTCGGAGTCACTTCGCGGTCATCCCGCCGTCCGCGACGAGAACGCTGCCGGTGACGAACGACGATTCGTCCGAGGCGAGGAACAGGGCCACGTTGGCGATCTCCCTCGGCTCGCCGGGCCGGCCGATCGGCTGGAATGAATCGATCGTCGCATAGACCTCCTTGAGCCCGCCGAGCATCTCGGCGTGGGCGTAGTTGATCGGCGTGTCGACCCAGCCGGGGGCGATCGCGTTGCATCTGATGTTCTGCTTGGCGTAGTCCAGAGCGATCCCCTTGCTGAGCATGACGATCGCGCCCTTCGATGTCGCGTAGATCGCCAGGAAAGGCTCGGCGACGAGCCCGTTGACAGAGCTCGTGTTGATCAACGAGCCGCCGCCGCCCCTGAGCATGTGCGGGATCGCGTAGCGGCAGCCGTAGATGCAGCCCTTGACGTTGACGTCAAGCGTCCGGTCGACCACCTCGTCGGGGACCTCGTGGAACACGCCGGGGATGTTGACACCGGCGTTGTTGAAGACGGCGTGCAGGCCGCCCCAGCGCTCGACGGTCGCGTCGGTGTACGCCTGGACCTGGCGAGGATCAGAAACGTCGGCCACGACGGCGTGAGCCGTCGCGCCGATCGAGGCGACGGTCTCCATGACGGCATCGCCCGCGACGTCGACACAGGTGACCCTCGCCCCTTCCTCAGCGAACCGGATCGCGGTCGCGCGGCCGATTCCCGAGCCCGCGCCGGTCACGATGGTCACCTTGCCGGCCAGTCGATCGCCCATCGCGCCTCCTGGGACCCCGATCATGCTCTGCGACTGCGCCTTGTATCGCCCGCTCCGCGAGGCCTATTGTTGCGATTGGGGAGTCATGGCGTCCCGGCGAATCCACGTGCGGACGGATTTGGAGGAAGGGATGGCTAGTTCGGACACCGAGCGACTGCATCAGCTCGGGTACGCCCAGGAGCTGCGCCGCGGGATGCGGACGTTCTCCAACTTCGCAGTGTCGTTCACGATCATCTCGATCCTGTCGGGCTGCCTGACGCTCTTCCTGTTCGCCATGAACACCGGCGGCCCGGCGGTCATGACGATCGGCTGGCTCGTCGTCGGGTTCTTCGTGACGCTGGTCGCCCTCGGCATGGCCGAGGTCGCCTCCAGCTATCCGACCGCAGGCGGCCTGTACTACTGGGCCGCGAAGCTGGCCCCGGAATCCGGCGGCAATCCCGCCGCCTGGAGCTGGTTCGTCGGCTGGTTCAACCTGGTGGGCCAGGTCGCGGTGACTGCCGGCATCGACTTCGGCCTTGCGTTCTTCCTGAATGCGTTCCTCAACCTCACCGTCGGCTACCCGGTCGACCCGCCGCACACGATCCTGGTCTACGCGGTCGTGCTCGTCCTGCACGGCCTCCTCAACACGTTCGGGATCCGGCTCGTCGCGCTCCTGAACGACTTGTCGGTGTGGTGGCACGTCGTCGGCGTCGCCGCGATCGTGATCGTCTGCGTGCTCCTCAACCAGCACACGCGCACCGACCTCGGCACGGTCTTTTCGAAGTTCGTCGACAACACCGGCGATACCGCGGACAACCCGTGGCCCGGGCCGCTCGCGTTCGGAATACCCCTCTACGTCATGCTGATCGGGCTCCTGAACGCGCAGTACACGCTGACGGGGTACGACGCATCGGCTCACATGTCGGAGGAGACCCACGACGCGCATCTCGGGGCGCCGCGGGGCATCGTGTTCTCGGTCGTCGTGTCGGTGATCTTCGGGTTCATCCTGCTGGTCGCGATGAACATCGGGATCACCCCCGACAAGGTATTCCAGGCCGCCGACGGGACCGCCATCGACGGGTACGCCCATGCTCTCGCCACGCCCACCGGCGTGCCGCCGGCCCAGATCTGGATCGACGCGATCGGCCAGAGCGGCGGGATCTTCATCCTGTTCCTGGTTGTCGGCGCCCAGTTCTTCTGCGGAATGTCGTCGGTGACCGCGAACTCGCGGATGATCTACGCGTTCTCCCGCGACGGGGCGATCCCGGGTTCTGCGTTCTGGCACCGGATCAACCCCCGAACGCGGACGCCAACCAACTCGATCTGGCTGGCGGCGGTCGGCGCATTCATCCTCGGTCTGCCGTACCTCTATAGCCCGGTTGCGTACGCCGCGGTGACGTCGATCGCGGTGATCGGCCTGTACGTTGCCTACATCGCGCCAGTCTTCCTCCGGCTCCGGGCGGGCTCCCGGTTCCAGGAGGGCCCGTGGACGCTCGGCCGATGGAGCCGTCCGATCGGGATCGTCGCGACGATCTGGGTCGTCTTCATCGCGATCACGTTCCTGCTCCCGCAGGCCCAGCCGATCACGATCAGCACGTTCAACTACACGCCGGTCGTGTTCCTGGTCGTCCTGGGCGGGGCAGCCCTGTGGTGGTTCGTCTCGGCGAAGAACTGGTTCAAGGGACCGAAGGTCCAGGGTTCTTCGGAGGAGCTCGCCGCGATCGAACGGGAGCTGGAGCTCGCCGGCGGCTGAATCAGGCTCTTCACTGCACGAGTCGAACGCCCGGCCACCGGCCGGGCGTTCCGATTCGGCTCAGTAGAGCATCGTCGTCCCGGTGGGGAAGACGAAGTCGAACGCGTTCGGTGGCAGGGGCGAATCGGGCGAGAACTCCGTGGCGCGGGCGTCTCGAGTGACGACGCCGCCCATCGATTCCTCGAGGCGGAGGATCACGCCGTCGGCGCGGTCGACCGCCAGCCGGATCCGGAAGTCGGGTCGATCCGCGGTCATCTCGATCGTCCGCGGGTGGTCGCACTCGATCACGATCGTCTCGCGACCGGCGACGCTGCCGGCCTCTACGACCCGGCAGGCCCCCGTCGCGAGGACGTTCTGGCAGTAGCCGGCCGGGTGGATGAACGTCTCGGGCAGCGTCTCCATCGGCAAGGCCGTCAGCGGCCGGTAGACCCGCGACGGGCCCGGCAGGTCGCGACCATCCTCGCCGACCACGCCGACGAGGGTTCGGCGAACGGGCCGGTCGGTACCGAGGCGATGGATGCTGCTGTACGTCCGGACGTGCTCGCCGTCCGAGATCCAGACGTCGTAGTTGCCGCGCGGCCCCTGTCCGGAGACGGTCGTCACCCGCGCATCGCCCCGATGCCGCAGGACCACCTCGCTGACGACGAGGTGCTCGCCGTCGGCCGTGAACGACCGTTCCTCGATCCGCATCCGCATCGTGTCGAATCGGAGCTCCGCGTCCCGCATGAACGTGAACAGATCGCCGATGGTCGGCATGTCCGTCGCGGGGAGCGACACGAGCTCGGGGCGCGGTCGACGACCGTCTGGGACTCGGACCAGGTCCGCCGCGCCGGCCCATCGAGGGGAAGTGGACATCGCCGGGATTGTACCGGCGTGCCTGGCCCGAGAAATCGCGGCTGACCTCTTGACATCGATGCCGCTTGCGCGGACTATATCGTGTGACGATACATCGACAGATGGTATATCAGCGTGCGAGCATTGGAGGGTGGTGCGATGGCAGGGTGGCGAAAGCTCCTACCGGCGGTCGGCGCATTCGGGGCGCTCCTCGCGATGACGGCAGCGGTCACGGGGACGTCGGCGGTGGGCAGCGGCGCTCGACAGGCGAGCGCGAGCTTCGTGGATGCCGGCGGAGCGGTCATCGGCTGGGCGAAGCTCGTCGAGGACAGCACCGGCGTCGTCCACGTCAACGTCCACGTCAAGGGCCTGACGCCCGGCCTGCACGGGATCCATATCCATTCGGTTGCGGCGTGCGCACCGACGTTCGCGGCGGCCGGCGGTCACTACAACCCGCTTGCGCGGCAGCACGGGCTCCTGAACCCGGCCGGCGCCCACGCCGGCGACCTCCCGAACCTGATCGTCAACGGCGACGGCGTCGCGCACCTCGACGCGACGACCGACCGGGTCACAATCACCGACGGGCCGACGACCCTGTTCGACGCGACGGTCGGTGCAGTCGGCAGCGCGTTCATCATCCATGCCAACGAGGACGATCAGGTCACCGACGCGACCAACGGCGGGAGCGGTGGACGGATCGCCTGCGGCGTGATCGTGGCGGGCTGAGGTGATCGACGGACGGTTCGGGCGGTTCGCGGAGCCCGCGAGGCTCGTCCTCGTTGCGCTCCGCGACGGCCCGAGCACCGTCGCCACGCTGTTCGACCAGGTCCGCTCGCTCGACGGCCCGGTCGGCCCGGGGACGTTGTACGCCGCGATCGCCCGGCTGGAACGGCGGGGCCTGATCGAACCAGCGCGGAATGGCGATGGCCGGCCGGCGTATCGTCTGGGCAGGGCGGGCACAGTCCTCGGAGGGGCACAGGGATGAAGACGCCGACCACCGAGCTCGGCCGGTTCGCTGAGCCATCGCTCTACATCCTCGTCTCGTTGAGCGACGGCCCAAAACACGGCTACGCGATCATGACGGACGTGGAGGCGATGACGGGTTCGCCGCTCGGGCCGGGGACGCTCTACGGAGCGCTGGCCCGACTCGAGCGACGCGGCCTGATCGAGGCGTTGCCGCCGGAGGACCGCCGCCGGCCCTACCGGATCACCGGCCTCGGCGCGACGACGCTGTCGGCCCAGCTGGCCCATCTCGAGGGCTTCGTCCGGACCGGGCTGCGTCGACTGGGAGGGACCGCCCGATGAGCGCACTGCTGCGTCTGTATCCGCGCGCGTGGCGCGATCGCTATCTGGACGAACTGTCCGCGCTGCTCGCTGAACGCCCGCCCTCGTCCCGGGACCGGCTCGATCTCCTCGGTGGCGCGCTCGACGCGTGGCTCCATCCCCAGGTCGTCGCCGCGACCCAGGACGACGATCGTCAGCCGCTCGTCCGGCCGGTCGGTACAGCCGCCCTGGCTGCCCTCGGCGGCGCGCTCTGGATCGCCGGCGGAGTGGTCCAGAACGGGACTCGATTCGATCCCGGCCTCGGGTACAAGGAAGCGTCCGCCGGTTTCCCGTTGATCGTCGTCGGCGCCTTCATCACGGCCCTTGCGGCGATCGCGTTCGCCTGGGGCGGGTCTGATGGCCGTGCGACCCTCCGTCGCGCGGCCGTCGCGATGTTCGCCTTCGCGCTCATGCTGTCGATGGGGTGGCCGCTCCTGCTCATTGGGTTCTTCGGCTACACGATCTCCGTCATCGCGTTCGGCGCGCTGTTGGCCGGCGCTCCTCGTTCGCGCGCCGGCATCCTGCTCGTGCCGGCGGCGCTTGTCGTCACGTCGTTCAACACGGAAACGACGATGGCGTTGGCGGCGGTGCCGTTCGGACTGGCCTGGATCGCCGTCGGCGCGGCGGCGCTGTGGCGCCCAGCGCCGGCCACGGCCTCGGCCACGTGATGCACGGCGATGGGCGCACGCCAACCACTCGAGGCGACTGAGACCAGCCGTCCCCTTCGAGCGACCGCGATCGCGATCCAGCGGAACCGGCCCACCGTGGGTCTGTCGCGGCGGACCCTGCTGCGGCGCTCGCTGGGACTGGGCGTCGGCGTCGCGGCCGTCGAGGGCCTGCTCGGGATGGTCAGCTTCGTGTGGCCGAAGACGACGCGCGACTCTGCGCGCGTCCGGGTGGGATCGCTCGCGGACCTGATTGCGCTGAACGCGCCACTGCCGATCGCGGATGGCTTCCCCGCCTACATCGCCGATGCCCGCGCCTTCGTGATGACCATCGATCCCCCGAAGGGCGGTTGGCTCGCCGGCGCCGACCCGACCGGCGACGGCCGAGCCCTCAACGTTCGAGCCCTGTCCCAACGATGCCCGCATCTCGGCTGCCGCCCGAACCCGTGCGTCGAGGACTTCTGGTTCCGTTGTCCGTGTCACCAGTCGCGCTACGACCGGTTGGGGACGAAGGCGGACGGCGTGCTGTACGGGCCGGCGCCGCACGGCATGGATCGCTTTCCGATCGAGGTGGACGCCGCCGGCGTGCTGACGATCGACACGTCGCGGGTGGTCCTCGGCCCATTGCCGATCGTCCTCGGCCAGCCGGGGTTGATCCCGCCACGGGTGCCGAACGGCTGCATCGCATGACCGGCCGGGCTCGGTCCCCCGGTGGCACGATCCTTCGCCTGTATCCGAGGTCGTGGCGCCGTCGCTACGAGGCGGAGGTGATGGCCCTTCTCGAGGAGGCCGATCTCGGGGTTCGCGCCCGGCTCGACCTGGCCCGGGGCGCCATCGACGCCTGGTGCCAGGTGACCACCCGCTTGGCGGGACCGGCCGCCCTGCTGACCGGCGGGCTGTGGACGATCGCCGGCTTATTCGTGGTCGGGCAGGCGACGCCGCCAGATTGGCCGGGCTACCACATCGATGTCCTGCCGATGACCGTCGCGGCCACGACACTCGGATTGATCGGCATCCTGGGCTGTTGGGCGAGGCAGCGTGACGCAGTCGGGCGGATCGGCGGGGTGGCCGTGCTCGTCGCAATCATCGGCCAGGCCGGCTGGGCTGTCGCCCTCGGCGCGACCCTATTCGGGCCCACTCCCGGTCTCGCGGTCGTCGTCGGCCAGGCCGCCGGACTCATCGGGTGTCTCCTGGTTGGGCTGGTCCTCGTCCGAACCGACGATGTCGTGGTCGGCGCGGTGATCGCGGTCGCGTCGGCGACGATGCTCTTCGGCTGGCCGATCGCGTGGCTCGGTTACGGGCTCGCCTGGACGCTCGCCGGCAGCGTCCTGCTCCGAGCGGGCGATCCGATCGATCCGTCCTGGCCGCGGATCGCTTGAGCGTCAACCGCCCGTCGGGCCGCCGCCCAGGCCCGGCTCGGTCATCGACGCCGGGTCGAGCAGCTCGTCCAGGCGGTCCGCGGCGATGCCACGCTCGGCCGCCAGGTCGCGGATCGTCCGACCCGTCTTGAACGCCTCCTTGGCCAGCGCGGCGGCCGCGTCGTAGCCGATCTCGGGCGCGAGCGCGGTCGCGAGCATCAGCCCCTGCTCGACGAGCGCCGGGCCGCGGTCGGTGGCGACGATCCCGGTCACGCAGCGATCGGCGAAGTTGCGAGCGGCGGCGGCGAGCAGGACGATCGACTCGAGGAGGGCGACCGCGGTGACCGGAAGCATGACGTTGAGCTCGAGGAGCGAGCCGGTCTGGGCGAACGAGATCGTCGCGTCGTTGCCAACGACGCGGGCGACGACCATCGTCAGGCTCTCGACGATGACCGGGTTCACCTTGCCGGGCATGATCGACGAGCCGGGCTGCGTCTCGGGCAGGGCGATCTCGGCGATGCCGGCGCGCGGGCCCATCGCCATCAGCCGGACGTCCGAACCGATCTTCCACAGCGACAGCGCGATCGTCCGGATCGCGCCGTGGGCGGCGATCGCCGCGTCGATCGACGCCTGGGCGTGGAAGTGGTTCGTCGTCTCGCGAACCTCGAGCCCGGTCAGTGACGCGAGCCGGCGGATCGCCCCAGCGGCGTAGTCCGGATGGGCGTTGATGCCGGTTCCGACCGCGGTCCCGCCGAGCGGCACGGAGCAGAGCTCGGCCTGGGCCGCTCGCGCCCGCCGGATCGACTCCTCGACCTGGCCGGCGTAGCCGCGGAACTCCTGGCCGAGGCGGATCGGGGTCGCGTCCTGGAGGTGGGTCCGCCCGGTCTTGACGACCGGCCAGAGTTCGTCCGCCTTCGCGTCGAGGGCCGCGCCCAGCGTCTCGAGCGCCGGCACGAGCGCTTCCTCGATCGACATGGCGGCCGACAGTTGGAGCGCCGTCGGGATCGCGTCGTTCGACGACTGGCACTTGTTCACGTGGTCGTTGGGGTGGACCTTCGCGCCGCCGAGTCGCGCCGAAGCGAGGTTTGCCACGACCTCGTTCATGTTCGTGTTGGTCGAGGTGCCGGAGCCCGTCTGGTAGATGTCGATCGGGAACTGCCCGTCGTGCGCGCCGTCGGCGACCTCTCGGGCGGCAGCCGCGATCGCCGCGGCGAGGTCGGTCTCGAGCAGGCCCAATTCCGCGTTCGTCTCGGCCGCGGCCAGCTTGATCAGGGCCAGGGCCCGGATGAACGCCCGCGGGAAGCCCTGGCCGGAGATCGGGAAGTTGAGGACCGCGCGCTGCGTCGAGGCGCCATACAGCGCTTCGAACGGAACTTCGATCTCGCCCATCGAATCGCGCTCCACCCGGGTCGCCGGCCGGGGCTCGGTGGTCATCGGCCGATTGTAGGCGGGCGAGTTCGACGCCCGGCGGGTCCCGCCGGGCGTCTGATCCGGGCCGCCAGACCGTCAGCGGATCGTCAGGGTCGACGGCGGTGTCAGCGAGCCATGACCGGCCTCGGTCGTCGACTCGACGACAGCCGGCTCCCAGGCGTACGTGCCCGTCGTGACCGCACGAGCGAAGTAGCGGAGGTCGACGGTCCGCCCAGATGCCGTCGGCTCGGCACAGAAGCGGACGGATGACGTCGACTGCTCGTACGGGCTGACGTAGGGGCTCCGCGGCTCGCTGCTGTCGGGATCGACCCAGGCTGCGGACGGCCCGACGGGGGTCAGGCCGCTCGGAAGCAGGTCGGTCACGTCGTGGCAGCCGGACGTCGCTCGAGGCCCGAACGTCACCGTCAGGTCGACCCGGACCAGGTCCGAGGCGTCGACAATCGACGGCCGAACCACCCGCGTGATCGTTACGTCCGGATCCGGATCGAAGGCACTCCGATCGGCGGCCTCGCGCCAGGACGCGAGCACGGAGATCGAGCCACTCACCCGGTCGATCGTGAGTGTCGACAGCTGCGCTGGCGTCAGCGCCAGCTGGAAGCCACGCTGTGTTTTCAGGTCGACGACGTGGCGCTGACCATCGACTGTCCAGGCGAACCTCGCAGGCTCGGACGCGAGTCGCTCGAGCGAGGCCGCGGCATAAGCGATCCCCGCGACTGAGTCGAGGCGCTCCCGATCCGGATTTGACGCCACGTAGGCCCAGAACAGCGACGCGCGATCGTCGCCGATCCTGGCTGCGAGGATGGCCATGAGACCCGTGGCCGTCGCGGTATCGACGACGTCGCTGCCGACGCGGAGGCGCGCTACCGCCCCGAGCCGCTCGCCATTCGCGGCGATGAGCGAGCCGGCGATCGACCGGGCGGTTGCGGCATCGCCTGCCGCTGCGGCGCCGATCCCGACGAGCAGCCGCTCCCGGATCGTGAGCGCAGGGTCGATCGCGTACCGCTGGAGCTCGGGCAGGACCGGGTCACCGAGGCCGGCCAGGCCGGCAGCGGCGATGATCTTCCGCTCTCGGGTTTCGTCGCGCCCGGCGTGGATCGTTCGCAGGTAGGACGCGAGCCTGGCGCGGTCGACCTTGTCCGGATCGACGAGGGCCGCGAAGGCGGACACTTCCAGGTCACTCGTCGCATATGGGAGGATCGCCAGCCCGCCGTCCGGACCCTGGTAGCGAGCGGCAGCAAACGTCGACGGCTCGAGGGAGTCGCGGCTGAAGCCGAACCGCCCGACGAGGAGCGAGCCGGCGATGTCCGCTGCATAGCCGCGTTCGAACCGCGCGCCGCCATCCGCAGACAGGTCTTGCAGCAACGGCAGGTACGCCGCCGCCCCGGCGTCTGACACGGCGATGGTTGTGAGGCCGGCGCCCCCGGGGAGGCTGCCGGCCGGCAATGAGGCCGCCCCCGAGGTCGTCAACTGGGTCAACGAGCTGACCGACCGTGAGAGCCGCGATTCGACGACCCGGAACGTCCGGGTCAGGCGATCTGTTCGGGCCGTCGAGCCGCTGCCCGACGACGCCGTGATCGTGACCGTCTGGACGCCGGCCTTCAGCGGGGGGAGAGGAACGTCGACCGACGCGAACGCCGTCGTCTTGATCGTGGGGCTGGTGAACCCGAGAGACGGAGAGGTGACCTTGATCGTGACTGGTGCGCCGGGCGTCAGCGCGGACCCGAACGTCCGCACGCTGACCGCCGGCCTGTCCGCAACGAGGTACTCGGGGGCGATCGAGGCGTCGACGAAGAAGGGCAGTCCAACCGGAACCAGGATGGTGCTGCTGCCTGCCTGGAGGCTCCTGGAGACCGCCGAAGCGCTGACCCGCCAGGAGGTCAGGTCGTCCGACAGATCGAAGGACACCGATCCGCGTCCATCCGAGCCCGTGGTGACGGCCTCGAACAGGAGCGAGTCGCGGAAGTCGTCTCGGTCGTCGCCACCACCGCCCGTTGTGTCGCCCCCCTCGGCGCTGGGGGCCGGCGGGTGGTGTGAGCTGTAGCTGCCGACCATTCCGCTCGGGAGCGTCGCATAGAGCTCGGCCAGGGGGTCGGTCCCCTCGGCCGCGCCGATCGAGAACAGCTTCTCGTCGACGGCTTGAAGAACGACCGTCGCGGAGACCGGCTTCCCATTCGAATCGAGCGTCCGGATGCCGATCGTCGCCCGGCCGCCGGGCGCGTATCGGGCGGCTCCGCGGGAGAGCCGCACGTCCAGCCGGCGGTCCGCCAGGCGGAACGATGCGTCGTAGACAGCCGCGGTGAAGCCGCGACCGGTGAATCGGACCGCGCTGATGTCCACATTCGGCACGGCCCAGGACGCGAATGGCGTGATGAAGCGCGGGGAGGCCTGGATCGTCGCGGAGCGGATCCCCTCATGCGCCATGTAGAAGAGGTAGCGACCGCCGCCAGCAATGCCCGTACCGGACATCGTGACGTCGACCTTGTCGCCGATCCCATAGGATCGGTTCTCGGTCGCCGTGGGATCCGTCAGCCAGAGCGAGGCGGAATTCCCTTTCTCGGTGGGGGCCACTTCGGCGCTCGCCGCCAGGCTCAGCCGGGCGATGTGGCCGTCGGAATCGCCGACAGACAGCGTGACCTGGTAGCTGTGCTCGACGACAGCGTTCGGCAGGGCAACCTTGAACGAGCCATTGGCGGCGGTCCTGGCCTGGATCGTTCCTGCATCGCGCGCGACGATGTCGGTCTCGATGATCGGCACGACCTTCTTGTTGATGAAGTCGTACTCCGTGCCGGCCTCGCGGCGAACGGGGATCAATTCGACAAAGCGCACCGTCACGTTCGCGCCGCTCACCGCGGGACCGTTCGGATCGAGATCCCAGATGTTGTGGCCCGCGGAGACCTCGGCCTCGAGGCGGTCGCGGGCGAGCACGTGAACGGAGCCATTGACCACGACGCGACGGCCGCTGAGCGTCGCGACGCCATTGACCGTGCGTGTGCTCGGGAAGACGATGTACTCGCGACTCGCGCCCGCAATCTCGCCTTCCTCCGCTCGGGCGGGGCTGACGTCGACGGTCCGGTACGACGGACCCTGCTGGTCTTCCTCCTGCTTGGCCGTCAGAGTGGCGACGGCGGTGCCGTCGGGATTCGTCGTGATCCCGGCCTCCGTGTCACCGCCGATGCGAAGGGGCAGGCCGGGCACGGGGGTCCCCTCGAAGAACGTGGCATCGACGGTGATCTTGATTCGGTCACCGGCGACATAGATGCGGTGACCTGTCGTCACATCGAGCTGGTAAGCCGGCTTGGCGATCGGGCCGACGGAGATGCCCACAGACCTGACGACCCTGCCGCCGACGACCATCTCGACCGAGTACGGTCCCTCGGGCAGCGCGGCCAGGGGGATCGAGGCGAGGAACGCGCCCGTTGCCTTCGGCGTCGCGGCGATCGTCGCGATGGCCGGCCGCTCATTGCCGCCGTCTTCCACGATCGCCGTGAGCCGGACCGAGACCGAGGCCGGGATGCGGCCATCGTCGCGGCCCCTGGCGAGGCCCCAGACGTTCAGCGTGTCGGTCGAGCGATATCGGTTCCGATCGGTGTGGAGGATGGTCCAGAAGGTCGAATCGGCCTCGCCCCAGATCAAGGAACCGTCGATCCATTCGAGCTTGTCATGGGCCGTCGACGCCGGGAGGAAGACGGCCCGGCCATCTGCGGTTCGGACGGTTACGACCGGATCGCACGGGCGGTCGCAGCGCTGGCCGGCTTGCGGCAGGAGCGACGAAGGCGTCTTGCCGATGATCAGGCCCTGGGCGTCCGTCCGTCCGAGCTTCGTGCCGTTCGCCTCAACGGCGGCATTCGCGACCGCCCGTCGGGTTGCGAGATCGTTCGCCCAGACGAGCGTCCGGGTGGTCGAGACGGCGAGGTAGGCCGCGAGATCGGTGACCTGGAGCACGGCCTGGCTGGGCCGAGCCGCGTCGAGCTGGACGAGATACCAGCCGGCGGGCAGCCGTTCGGGCAGCTCGATCCAGCGCGCCTCGTTCAGCGAGTTGAGTGGCGCAACGAACGTGATGGCGTGGGTCAGGCCGCTCGTGTCGACGAGCCCGCGAGTCGACCAGCGGGCCCATTCCGGCCGGGTCCGGATCGTCCGGAAGGCATCGATCCCGGCTGACACGTCCGCCAGCTTGAAGACCTCGACCTTCATCGTGGTCGGCGCCCGCGTCTCGTCGCCGAGGATCCAGAACCCGAGGACCTGTCGCTCGGCGGTCGCCGACTCGATGACGTCATCCGTGAACCCCAGGACGGGCTCATCGGTGGCTCCTGTCGTCGCGCCGGTCTCGAACGCGAACCGCGTGTCGACCTGTGACGTTTCGCCCGTGTCCGGGACGAGCACGCCCTTGGTCATCGTGACGGTGTACAGCGTCTTCGCCGTCAGCGGGCGATCAGGAACGAAGGCGACGGTCCGGCCGTGGGCCTCGAACCGACCGGGCGTTGGCGGGTCGATGGTGACGTGCGAGGCAACCTCGCCGACGCCGTCCTGGTCGAACGTGACTTCGATCCCGGTGTCGAGCGGGACGTCCGTTTGCTCGTTCGCCGGCAGCGTCTGCACGACGCGGAGGGGCTGGTGTGCCTGGAACGCCCACGTGTCGACGAGCTCGCCGCTCGAGCCGGAGAGGGCGAACCGGTAGACCACGCCGGGCAGGAGGGCCCCCTTCGGGACGAGGGTGACGGCATGGTCAGCGTCATCCGCGATCGTCCTCAGGTCGAGGGCGGGCGTCACGGTCAGCCGCTTGGCGAGGAGCGTTGCGGATGTTCCGTCGATGCTCGTGAGGCGGAACCGGGCATCCCCTGGCACGACCGACCCGACGGCCCCGTCGACCGATAGAGACGCGATCGGATGATCGGCCATGGCCGCCATCGCCTCGGACTCCGGCTCTGCGGACGGCCCCGGAAGCGCGCTCGCGGAGGCGTTTGCAGCTGCCCCGCTCGAAGGCGATGCTCCCGGTCCGCTGACCGGGACACCCGGCGTCCCCCAGGCCAGGGTCCCGGCCGTGACCGCGATCGCGACCATCGCGACGAGCCCGGCGAACAGGCGAGGGCGAGGCTGATCGGTGATCCGACGCCAGGCGGTTCGCCACGGCGGCCCCGATGGATGCTGGCGAGCGTCTCGGTGCTCGGTGAAATCGCTCTCGGATGGGGTCGTCGGCCCGTGGGCCTGATCGTCGTCGGTCATCGCTCCGCCCCATCCGCGATGGGTCGAGCAGGCGGTCGCGGGCCCTTGGGCGGGTCGACATCTTGCCGGTCTGCTCGCGGTTCAGACGCCGACCCCCCTTCGCTGTGACGTCAGCCGTTCGAGGTGTCGGCGACTTGACTCGTCGTCCTGCGTCGGCGGCACGGTGCCGCGACCCACCCCTAGACTGCGAAGCGACCGACGAAGGAGGACCGCCCGAGCGTGCCGACCATCCAGGCGAACGGCATCGACATCGCCTACGAGGTCCACGGTGCCGGGCCGCCGCTCGTCATGCTCCACGGCGCCACGTCCATCGGGCGCGAGGATTTCGCGGCCCAGATCCCGCTCTTCTCGAAGGCCTTCCTGTGCTACCTGCCGGATGCCCGCGGCCACGGCGGGACGCGGTGGGATGCTGCGAACGGGTTCCGCTACGACTGGCTCGTCGACGACCTGGCCGGGTTCGTCGACGGGCTGGGCCTCGACACCTTCCACCTTGTCGGCTTCTCGATGGGGGCGATGACCGCGCTCCAGTTCGCCGTACGCCAGCCGCATCGCCTGCGGACGCTCGTTGTGGTCGGGATCACGACCGAGCGCGAGCCGCGGGCATCGGTCGGACGCCGGCTCATGGATCCGGAGCGGGCCGACCGCGATGACCCCGCCTGGGCGGCCCGCCTCGGGCGGCGCCACGATGGAGGCCAGGGCGAAGGCGCCTGGCGGCGGCTCCTGCCGGCCATCGCGGCGGACATCGCCGTCCAGCCGTTGTTGTCGCCGCGGGATCTCCATCGGATCGACGCACCGGCCCTGGTCGCCTGCGGCGACCGCGATCCATTCGTCCCGGTCGAGCACGCGTCCGGGATCCGTCGCCAGCTGCCCGACGGTCGCCTGTTCGTGGCCCCGGACTGCGGCCACGAAGTCATGTCGCGGAAGCCGAGCCTGTTCAACGAGGCGCTCGCCGGCTTCTATCGGTCGACCGAGGACACCGCGCGACGGCGCGCGGACTCCAACCCCCTTGCCGGCGAGCCACCGGCGGACGACGGCTCGGACCAGGAGTGGTTGGCCGACTCCGCCGGTGACGAAGCACGCTCGATGATGAAGGAGGCACGATGACCATGCTCCTCGCCCTGTACCGCCGCCCGGACGGCGGGCCAGACGCGCTCGCGACGTTCCTTCGCCGCTACCACGCTGAGCACCTCCCGCTCGTCGCCGGCACCCCAGGGCTCCGCGCGACCCGCGTCCAGCAGGTGCGCGAGGCGGTCGGGGCCGAGACGGATCTCGTGATGATCACCTCGATGGAGTTCGACGACCGAGCGTC
>Ga0070707_100001448_pt1 | contig 23228 bp, 22 predicted proteins | sample KBSK5502metaG_FD_65468 | JGI IMG/M metagenome (GOLD analysis project Ga0070707, IMG submission 65468) | Corn, switchgrass and miscanthus rhizosphere microbial communities from Kellogg Biological Station, Michigan, USA - KBS K5-50-2 metaG | ecosystem: Host-associated > Plants > Roots >...
GGACTTTGCGTCTGCTCATTCAAGCTGTCTTGAACGCCCTCGAGGAGAAGTATCGCCACCAGCATCAGCCATCGCTCGTTCTTGCTCCGATGGTTGAACGGGCAGCTCACGAGGAATTGACCGAACTGCTCTTGACATGGCTCAAAGAGGCAAGGGGTAGAGAGAGGCGAAGGGGCGAGCCGTTAGAAACGATCGCCCGCGTTGTCAGTTGGGCGATATTTGGAACCGCGATCCAATGGAGCCAGGAGGAGACGACGGTGTCGTCAGAAGAGATGGCGGATGTGATCTCGCAGGTGATCATGGAGGGGGTGGCGCGTCTCGCCCCTGATGCGTTACTGGAGTGAGATTGAGGGCAGGGCAGATACCTCCGCGGGACGCCATGATTTCGCCGTTTTGACGCAATTGTTCACCTAAAAAGAGGCGTTCAACAACATGTGCATTTCCATCGAAGGGGGATCCATCGTGCAAGAGACTGGGATGTCGCTACTTCCCGCCTGGCAAAACTTTTACGTCATCATCGGCTCCGCTGCTGCGGTGCTGACGGGATTGATGTTCGTAGCGATCACCTTGATCGCGGGGACTGGGCGGCGCAGGTCGAGTGCGTCGGTTGGGGCTTTCGGCACGCCAACAGTCGTACATTTTTGCGTCGCGCTGCTCATCGCCGCGATTCTCAGCGCGCCATGGCAGGCGCTCTGGAATGTTGACCTGCTGCTGGGCCTCTGCGGTCTCGGGGGGGTGATCTACGTCGTCATCGTGCTCCGGCGGGCGCGCCGTCAGACGGACTATCAACCGGTGCTGGAAGACTGGCTGTGGCATACGATCTTTCCGCTCGTCTCCTACACAGCACTCGTCGTCGCGGGGATTGTGCTCCCGGGCAATCCGCTGCCGGCACTGTTCGTCATCGGCGCAGTGACGGTGCTGCTCCTGTTCATCGGCATCCACAACGCGTGGGATAGCGTGCTCTACGTTGCCATCGACCTCTCCCGGCCGGAGAACGAGAGCCAGGACTAGCATGGTTCTTGCGCAGGTACGCTGGCACCAAGCAGGATCTCCCAGCGCTCGACCTTTGCGGTGACGCCGTCTCAGATGGAAGAAGTCGAAGTGTCACGCGTTGAATGTCCCACCTGTCTTGCAGTGAGAGATATCCACCCAATTCGATCTCTCGTAGTGTGTGTTCAGGCGTTTTCTACATGTAGCCCCCACGGTTAAACACAACGTTGATGATGACCACTGCGGCATAGAAGCATACAAGTAAGATCAGAAACAGAAAACCGCCTGTTAAACCTACATTTGCGAGAAACCCTATGCCTATCACCCCAAAGGTCATCAACGCAAGCAGCACCAGCGAAACTAGCGCTATTACCAAACGTTGTCCTGGCGAGGAAGCCCGACCTGAAATTTTCTGTCCCTGGAAAGCAGTAGAGTAATCGTTGTACCTGTTATAGGTAGAGCCTGGGCCATCACGGTGGATTCCCTCAAATTCCAATTCTTGTTGTGACATATTTCTTTGTCTCTCTTTCTGCATATGTATACTCGCTTTCGGCGTCCTCATAGAATATGAATACGCAGACATACATTAGTAGCATAGCCCCTAAATGTTACAAATGTATGACAAAATCGGAATCTCTGTCTCTCAGCGGCAATTCACACACCTTGCCTCGCAGAATACTTGAACATTCAAGAAGAATTAGTTATACTTTGTTAGCTGTACAATTCAATAGAGTAAATTTTGGAGGTAATCATGCCCACGCGCGAAGTCCTACCCGCACCTGGCGACTTAATCCGTATCGTGCCACTGTACCTGCCTGATGATTTGAAAGCAGCACCTACTGTACCGCCACAACTCACCTATCGAAACGGACCGATACTCTCTTCAGTCGAGGTCTTCACCATCTTCTGGGGTGCGGCCTGGCAGCAGTCGCCACAGAGCGATCTAGCCAACAATCTGAACCAGTTCTTCGACTTCATTTTAACAAGTGCACTGTTGGACCAGTTAGCAGAGTACAACGTTCAGGGAAGGCCACCGATTGGTCACGGCACACGCACCGGCACGGTCACGATTACAACGCCGCAACTGCGCCATTCAGTATCCGACCATGCCATCCAGCACATGCTCCAGCAGGAGATTTCCACGAACTCCAACTTTCCGCAGCCCACTCAGAACACGCTCTATTTCGTCTATCTACCGCCAGGTGTCAAAGTAGTACAGGGCGGAGGGGCGTCATGCCAGGTGTTCTGCGGGTACCATAACGACATCAACGGCCAGATATTTTACGCCGTCATGCCATACCCTGGCTGCCCGGGCTGCACTGGTAACCTTCAGGCGTTCAACGCTCTCACCTCAACCAGTTCGCACGAACTGAGCGAAGCCATCACAGACGCGATTCCAGGAGAAGGCTGGTATGACGACAACAATGGGGAGATAGGAGACATCTGCGCCTGGCAAACTAAGCAGATCGGCAACTACACCGTCCAGCTCGAGTGGTCAAACAAGAACAACAAATGCATGTGACCATCGGTAAAACTTGCCTACCGTTGGCTCTCGCGAGGCATATAGCCTGGTCGTGCCAGGCTAGAATCTCATCAACTGCCGGATGAGCTTTTTGATCATTGCAAACTCCTGGATATTCAACATCCAGGAATTTTTATTTTTGGTACATATTACAAAAGTATACTTTGGTACTATGCGCTTTCTGATCTCATCCGTGGCAGATAAAATATGTTACACTAGCGTAGGGTCCCAATGAAAGTAAAAGTTGGCAATACACGCCACGGGTATAGTCCTCGACTGGTACGAACCAAATATTACATTGGCGCACTGATGATGGCCTAAGGAGTCCGTTCTTGTGCTGTGTTGTGTTGAGAAAAGGGATTTCGCATGAAGATTGGACTGCTCGAAGACAACCCTGCTATCCTGGATTACATGACGACCGCCCTGCAAATGGCAGGTTACAGCGTTGAAGCACATACCACAAGCGCTTCGCTCCTGGATTCGCTACTCACCGGGGAAGACCTGGCCAACCCCCTACCCTACGATGTTGTTATCGTCGATTTATTGCTGCCTGGGAACATACCGGGCCTTGCAGCAATTGAACATATTCACCAGCTCATGTCACCAAAGAGGCTCCCCATCATCATCATTTCAGCCTGCAGCCAGGTTGAACTGGAACAGGTGAAAGAGAAACTTCCAGATGTTCCTGTCTTACGCAAGCCCTTTAAAATGAACACACTTTTGCAATTCATCGAAAAGATGAAGCCGTCTTAGTCAGTCCTGGGAAGCTCAACAATAAAAGTGGTTCCCTGGCCCCGTTTTGATTCGCACCAGATGCGACCGCCATGCCGCTCCACAATATCCTTGCTTATGGCAAGCCCAAGACCCATGCCTCTCTTTGAGGATACTTGAGCATCTGGCGCGCGATAAAATGGTTCGAAGATATACGCTTGTTGATCTTTAGCAATGCCCTTTCCAGTGTCGCACACCTTTATAACCGCCAGGTCATTGCGCTCACTTACCAGTACCCTCACAGGACTTCCTTCCGGGGAATACTTGATTGCATTACTCAGCAGGTTAACGACGACCTGGCTCAATCTATTGCAATCGCCCTGCAGCTTTACCTCCGGCGAGGAAGATTCCAGTTCTATAGTACGGCCACTCAAGAGACGCTGATCCTCGACGACCTCGCGGCATATTTCTAGCAGGTCGCACTCATTCTTTTGCAATCCGATCTTACCAGCGCGAATGCTGCTCAGATCGAGGAGATCATCTACTAAATTATTCAGCCGCCGGGTCTGCTCATCAATCTTCTCTAAAGCCTGTGACGTCACAGTCAGCTCAGATGGCAAGTCACGCTGCCTGGATAATCGTCGTAAGGCAATCTGCGCCTGGCCACGTATAGTGGTTATTGGCGTTTTCAGCTCGTGCGATGCCATCGAGAGAAATTGGTCCTTCAGTCGGTCAGCCTTTTCAAGCTCTTGATTTGCAGCCGCAAGCTCATCAGCACGTTCGTTTGCCTCCTCTTCAGCCATCAGAGCCCTCATGCGCGCAGATTCACGCTGCCCGGTGATAATGGCAATCACAAGGCCTGCAACGACGAAGGGTAACACCTGCACTATACCTTCCCAGCTGGGAAGGCTAAACTGCAAGACCGGGGGAATAGAAAAATAATCGAGAGCCACTGCACCCAGCAAAATGGCGAACAACGCCGGCCGAACACCCCAAAATAACGCGACCAGCAATACCGAAAGCATCATCGGGGTGCCCAGAAAATAAAAATTACCAGGCAGTAAATACTTCATTAGCAGGACCGCAGCCAGTCCCAACCCAACAATTGGCACGCTGGCCAGGTAGCCAAGCAGCGGGCGCCGCCATCGTGGCATCTGGGCTACGTAGAGCCTGCGTAACTCCATCCTTTTTTCCAGGCTCATCATTTGAAGCGGGCGACCTCGCCTATCTGTAATCGTTCCTCTCATATTTTTTGCGCCTCTCCCGGTTGGGTCTGGTTACTCATCGCGCTGCAAGTATAGCACCTTCACCAAGTTGGGGGCAAACCCTACGAATTCGTGCGCAGATTGGATGGAGGCGGAGCGAGCTTCACCCGTGTCGAGTTTTAGCTTTAAGCGGGAAAGTATTCATAGGAATGAAGAATTCACCCGATATAGGGTTGCGCTCTATGCTCCAAATAGTGCCTGATACGCATGCGATTCGATTCGTGCATGGGGAGCCGCCCAGCCTCGTCTGGTGTGAAAAAGGAGACCTCGAAGGACTCTTCACTTACACGCAGTTCTCCACCAACGATCCTGCATGCAAAACAGATAGAGAACTCTTGCCGGACCTCACCATCAGAAAAGGCAATCACATGTTTTGGGTTTGAGTAGATACCAACGATATACTCTGGCACCACGTCCAGGCCTGTCTCTTCTTTTACTTCACGCACAACAGTTTCGCCAATACTCTCACCAACTTCCATTGCTCCTCCAGGGAGTCCCCAGAGTGTGTTGTCGCTCCGCCGATGCAGAAGTATTTTTCCTTCACCATTCATTACAATTGCTGATGCGGCTGGCACCAGGCTGTTTGCCGGGGGGGCATTAGAGTCGTTAAGGTAATCAATTCGTGCCATTTAGTCTATTTCTCTACTTCTAACAATGGAGCTATGACCGGTAGTGCATTTACATCTTTACACGCACCGACTGCTCTACTGGTACTGTTGTTGCCCAAACTGCATCAAAATGTGCAGAAAATTTAGCGAATATGCCTTGAGGCCCCAATCGACGTAGATGCAACAACGGAGCTTTAGAGCCATGTAAACCATAAAGATGCGGTGTGACAAACATTTCATTATCAAAACGAAAGATTGAGTTGTATAGCAACGTCGTGTGATAATGAACCTCAATACCAGGACAATTCAAGATGTCTCGAAAATGATATAGCGTCGTTCGGATGCGATCAGGTAAAATTCCTCCAAGCTGCTCTTCTTTATCACGCTCTTCTACATTCTTACAGTTCGGGTCGGCAAGAGCAATTCTAATCTTGCAAGCGGCCATGCTCTTTTCCCTGAGCAAAGTTGCTAAATCAGGAAACAGCTCAGGAAGAAACACCATTGCATAACCAAGGAGATCGATATTCCGTCGAGACCTTGAGAACATGCGCCACCACAGACTTGCGGGAACATCAGCACGTTGAGCGTAATCCGCAACAATCTCCCCGGTTTTGGCAGGAACTTTCTTGGCCTCAGACATATCGTTGGGCCAGAGGAAATTTTCGTGTTCATTAAGCAGGCTAGCTAGCGCTCTGCGATGGCGAGGGTGAGGTACACGTCCCTTTAGCCAGCGTTCTACTGTCCTTGGATCAACATGTGTCGCTTCCACGATAGCATCTACATCCACGTTTGCAGCTTCCAGTGCTCTTTGCAATCGCTCATTTGCCATTTCTTTACTCCACTTTCTGCTCAGATTGGACGTTTTTACTATAACACAAAACGTCCAAAGATGTCTGGAAATTTAGTTTATAAATCCAAGAGCTTAAGGTACTTTATGCTTGGCAGATGAAAAACGAGTAAATTCAACAACATGATTAATGGCTGGATGTTTTGTAGTACAGTTCTTATCCGATTGCAAGGTCTCTTCTTCAAGGGACAGAAACAACGAATCAGAAAAGAATACCATGCATGGCCGATTCTTGTGAATGCGAGCATCAAATAGCAAGGCTGATGCAGCATATCGAGCGGAATTGCGAGGCGATTCAGCGCCTCATGGACGAGCCAGACTTTCCATCAGCATCCAGGACCATCAACAAGCGTATTCAGGCGTTTGCCCTGCGCGATGAGCAGCTAGCGCTGCTGGTGGGGCCGATGAAAGCTCATGAAATGTCTTTCCGGGTCTTTCACAAAGCGATTGGGTCGGAATGTTGAACAAGAACCTGCTCAACCGGGAGGAGGATAGTAGTTACTATGACAGAGTCACAGCTTGAGGAGTACGAGGCCTGGCTGATGAATCCTGAACGATGGCGGAATTTGACCCCGGCGCAACGCAAAAGAGATGTCTCCTGGCTCCTGTACTATACGCGGGCGGGATGCAAGCGCATACAGGAGAAGTTGAATGATCCAACCCGTTCAGCAGAGGAACAGGAGAAATATACAAGCAGCCTCGACATATTGAGACACAGGGAGGAGAAGTTGCGAGAGTACGCTGATGATGAAGCGTTTGCGAAGATTTTGAACTCCGGTCGGTAAATTTCCTTCTTTCTATGCTTCGCTTGTATAAGGTAGATAGGCATGTTATTATTTTGTACATAAAGGTGGAAAGGGTACGCCAGGATGACCGATGAGCAGCAACGACAACCGTATGATAGCGCCTTGAAGTCCTTACTCGAGGATCACGTAGCAGAGATACTGCCCGAAATCTTACCAGAATCCGAATTGGTCAGCGAGCAAAACGCTGAGATTGCCCGTACGAATCTACGTCCGGACCTGGTTTACCTGATTCAATACAGAGATGAGCCTCACATCCTGAACCTGGAGTTGCAGACAAATCTGGATAGTGATATGGCTTACGGGATGCTCCTCTATCACATGGAATTGTTTGGGAAATACCGGCTGCCAGTCATCTCAATGGTCATGTACCCATTTGAGACGAGCACTTCAGAGCCGGTGTTTAGGGAGGTGAGTGGACAGGAGACACTCTTGTTGTTTCAGCACCGGGTGTTAAGGTTGTGGACACTCGAAGCAGAGCAGTATATGCATAAACGTGTGATCTGCATGTACACATTGTTACCAGCCATGAAAGGAGCGAATGCTTCATTACTAATACGGGCGATCGTTGAAATGGAACAACGGTATACAGGATCACATTTAGCACATCATCTCGTACGGTTTCAAACTATCTTGCAACGGTCAACGACTGTGTCCACGCAAGATAAGCAGATTGTGGAGGATCAATTGCACATGTATGACAGTCTATTAGATCAAAATCCACAGATTCAAGAGCGTGTCACTAGAGGAGAGATTCGAGGGCAACAAAAGGCGCTGCTAGAGCTCATAGAAGTTCTTTTTCCTGCCCTTGTAGAGCTGGCGCAACAGCAGGTAGCTCACCTGAACAAGTCCGACGAAGTAAGCCGGCTCATGAAACAGATCGCTCTTGCACCCGACGAAGCTACAGCTCGCTGGCTACTCATACCAATTCGTGTTCAGATAGATAACATAGCTTTCTTCCTCTGGCTCATAAGGACGTGTATTTTACCGCATCACAGGAAGATCTGTGGTGAGTCAATGCATCAGCAAAAATATTCGCCCCTCAACACCAGTCATTTCTGCTAACTTTTTCCCTCTCGCGAACGACATAAGAGTGTATGAAACCACAGAAAGATTGCTTCAACGAGCAAGATGATGCGACCCTGGTTGCCTGTGTCCTAGCAGGCGAACGGGACGCCTTTGATACGCTGTTTCAGCGCCATGCACCGAGTGTGCAGCGCTTATGTACCATGCTGCTTGGTACGACTGTCGAGGCACAGGACATTGCGCAGGAAGCAGCACTCCAGGCGTTTCTTGGACTCTCACACCTGCGGGAGCCTGCGCGTTTTGCCGCCTGGTTTCGCGCCATTGCGGCCAACCTGGCGCGCTCAGCGTTACGTCGTCGGAGCGAGCACTCCTTGGAGCAGTTGGGTGAGGAGACCATAAGAGAGTTGCTCTGGGTCGACCCTTCTTCAACTGTGGAGGAGTATCTGCTCGCACGCGAGATTCAGGAGACCATTGCGCTGGCACTCCAGGATCTTTCTCCTGCGCATCGCGAAGCGGTGATGGGCTTCTATCTACAAGGATATTGCTACCAGGAACTGGCTGAGCACCTTGGGATTCCTCTCAGTACGCTGAAATGGAGGCTCTTTGAGGGTCGCAAGCTGCTCAAAACGTTCCTGCAACCGCTCGCGGAAACACTACTTTACCCCACCGAAAGCCCGCACAGAAAGGGAAAGAACATGATGATTGGAGATTTGGTGACGTTACATGTTGACTCGTTGCGCCGATGGCTTTTCACGCGGCAATACCTGGTGGTCCTCCGCGATCCAGCCAGCTCGCGCGCGCTGCCCGTCTCCCTGAGCGAAGCAGAGTTCAATCCACTGGAAGTCGCCTTCCGTGTTCGGCAAACCACCGACGCGCTCTCCTTCCCCCAGGATCTTGCTCAGCGTCTGCTTGAGTCGTTTCAGGCCGACCTTCAGCAGGTGGTGATCAATGCGCTAGTTGGACAGACCTTGTATGCCACAGCCACAATCAAGCAAGGGAAGCGCCTGCGTGAAGTGGACATGCGTCTCGCCGAGGCTCTGGTCCTGGCTGTTCGTGTGGATGCGCCGATCTTCATTGAGCGTTCACTTTTCGAGACTACAGCCTCGCGCGCTCAAACGCACTTCGCGAGTCTCTCCGCAGACGAGGACCTGCTACCAAAAGGAAAAGAGCGGCAGAATCTGGGGCGGGAGGAACGTCTGCAATGGGAAGAAGCAGTGCGTAGCCGATACACAACCACTCGAAGCAAGCGGCCAGAACCGTTCTGGGAGCGTCTTTGGGCCATGTTGCTCGTCAGCTTGACTGGCTCACCTGATGCCATTTCTGAGACGGAACTGCGTACCCTCGACTTTGCTACCACCTTCCCGACCCGCGAGATCACCTGGGACACTCAGCCCATGCTTGCCATCCGTCTTCTTGATCAACGCGAGGCAAGCTGGCTCCTGGTTCCACCCGCGCTGTGGAAAAAGATTACCCAGCAGTGGCAAGCCTTACGCGACCCTGGTCAGTCGAACGAACCAGCGCCTCTCGCGACAAACCCTGTCGCGGATGTCTTGACACCACGAGTCCAGCAGCAGGCCGAGGAGATCCTTGCACGGCTCGTTGAGTTGCCCGAAGTGCGGACAGCGTTGCTGCTTAATCCTGGAGGGAAAGTCTCTGTCTGGAACGGACCAGAAACGCAGGAGACCTTGCAACGTTCCTGTGATGCTAGCAAGGATCTCTCTAGGCCGTTGCTGGCACCTGAGCACGAACCAGGGCAGCAGGGGCAGAATGTGTTTGTTCAGTTCTTTGTCAAGCCACTGGTACCTGAGCAAGAGCAGCCAGAAACGCCTGGAGCTAACAGGCTCCTGTTCTTCCATCGGAGCGGCTGGCGGCTGGTCGTTTTCTTTGGGGAGTCGCATGCAGAGGAAGTCAAGGAGGAAACGCACCAGCGCGTTAAGGCGGCTTGGCGAGAGGTCCTGCACCTGCTCAGCCAACCAGTGTCGGATTGAGATGAAGGCCGATCCTGCAAGGCATGAGTGGATCAGTTATTTGAAAAAGGAGTACCTATGCAGATTGTCATACGAAGCATCAGAAACGTTCTTCGCAACCCGGCCAGGCTGATTCTGGTGGTCACGCTCTTGGGCGTGAGCTTGATGTTTGTGGCAGCCATGATGAACCTGAGCACCAATTCCCAACAGGAACTTGCCACCGTGCATAAGCAGGTAGGCACCACCATCACCATTAACTACACCAAGAATGATGCGAACTCTGGGCAACAGGGCAATCCTGGAAGCAATGGATCAAACGGGCCTGGATTCTTTGGAGGCCCTCCCACGCCTATTCCAAACAGCGTGGTAACGCAAGTCAAGCAGGTCCAGGGCGTGGTAAACACACAAGAGAGTCTCTCACGCCCTGACACGGATGGAACCTTACAAGGGAGTTTGATCACCGCACCCACTGGGCAGCAGATCAACGCCCCTTTGACGGTCAATGGTATCGCCAACGATTCCACCACGTTCACGATCATGGAGGGTGTGACGCCCACCCTTGTTGCCGGGCGCGGTTTCCGCAACAGCGAGACCAATGCTGACGTCGCCATGATGAGCCAGGCGGCGGCCCAGGCTAATCAATTGAGCGTTGGCTCAACCTTTCCTTTGAACGGCACAACGTTCACCCTGATTGGGCTGTATACGACCTCGAATCCACTCGCGGATAGCACCATCGTCATTCCGATGGCAACCATGGAGAAGGTGTTCAAGATCAATGGGGTAGACTCCATTACGGCCACTGCCGCGAGCTACGAACAAGTCGAAACTGTCGCGACCCAGTTGCGTCGTGTCCTTGGCAAGCAGTTCGATGTCGTCACCCAGACGGCTCAATACAGGGATGTGTTTAGCGCGCTGCGTGTCGCGCAACAGAGCATCCAGGTGGCTCTGGTGGTCTCGTTCTTGATCGCGGCAGCCGTGATTGTTTTCGCAGTGCTGATGCTCGTGCGCGAACGGACCGCAGAAATCGCTATCCTCAAAACCATTGGTGCCTCACACTGGCAGGTCCTCAGGCAGTTCTGGACAGAAATTCTGGCGCTCTGCGCCACGGCGGCGACGCTGGCCGTGCTCCTGCTCGTGACTCTGGGGCCTTTCCTTGCCCAGAAGTTCGATATCGACGCGTCATCGCTGGGAGCAGCCAGCAGTTCTTCCAGTCCTGGCGCGTTTTTTACGGGGACAGTTGGGGGTCCGATGACCACTACCGCGTCAAATCCGCTCAGCAATGTGCATCTGGCAGCAGCCACCCTCAATGCTCAAACCCTCTTGATTATCGTGGGCGTTGGCATGGGACTGGCCCTGCTGACGGGCCTGATCCCAACCTGGTCCGTCTCCCACATCAAGCCCGCCATTGTCTTGAGAAAATCTTGAAAAAGGATTATGAAACAATCTGAAAGAATGTGAGAATACTCTTCATGGACAGAGAACTTTTTTCTGTGAAACAAGCCCCAGAGCAAGTGGATCCGACACTCCCAACAGTGACGGTAGAAGCCTCAGGCTTGAGCAAATCCTTCCGCTTAGGAGGGGAAACAATTGACGCGGTGGATGACGTCAGCTTTGCTTTCACTGAGGGACAATTTGTGGCGATTCTGGGAGCCAGTGGCAGTGGAAAATCCACCCTGCTCTATCTCCTGGGGGGATTGGATAAGCCAACTTCGGGAGAACTGCATGTTGACGGAGCAGATGTCACAAGGCTCTCAGGAAACCAGGAACACCGCTTCAGGAGGCAAAAGTTGGGCTTCGTGTTTCAAGCTTTCCATCTCCTCCCCGAACTCACCGCACTCGAAAATGTCATGCTGCCGATGGAACTCCAGGGAGGCATGACGAATGCGTCTCAGCGCGAACGAGCATCTACTTTGCTCAGGCAGGTCGGGATCGACGCAAATCGGGAGCAGCATAAACCAGGCCGGTTATCCGGTGGGCAACAGCAGCGCGTCGCCATCGCGCGAGCACTGGCCAACAATCCCCCGGTTATTCTGGCCGATGAACCAACCGGCAACGTGGATTCAATCACCGGCAAGCGGATTATCCGGTTGTTGAAGCAACTGGCCGAACAAGGGAGGACGGTCATTGTGGTTACCCATGACCATAGCATCGCGGAAGTCGCGGATGTGCGCTTGCAAATGCAAGATGGGAGGATCGTAACCATGGATAACTACGTACCTCCGGTTGTCAACAGCAGACCTCTGCCACACAAGGCAAAAGGTCGCAAGCGCAGGCGATAAAGTACTGGTGTGCTTTATCAGGTAATTTTGACGCTTGTCCTCTCTTCACCTCAGTCATTCAGACAACGGAGAGGGTCGAGGAGAAACGGACCATCCGTTTCTCCTCGACCCTCTCCGTTGCCAATTGCTTTGGCAGGCCTCATAGACCGGAAAGAGATGGAACATCACGTATGGGTCATCGCATCACCCGAGCAGCCTCGCATTTGCCAGTTGATGAGGTCAAAAGACGCATGAACGCGGATATCCGTTCATACGTCCGCCAATCCTGGCGGATCATTTACCATGCCCTGGTCGCGCCCTGCAAGGCCGAAGAGATTGCCTTGCATACGGGAGTTTCAGTCACGACCGTGCATCGAATCATCTCGACCTACAATCGCCTGGGACCAGCAGCGATGGAAAAGCCAGGCAAGGGAGGCCGTCGTCATCAGTATCTCACATGGCAAGAAGAGCAAACGTTCCTCGTTCCATTCTTCACTCAAGCCGAGTGTGGAGAGATCGCCACGGTGGCCCAGATTCAACAGACCTTTGAGGAACGAGTTGGACAGGAGGTTGACGATAGCACGATCTATCGACTCCTCAACCGCCACGACTGGCGGAAACTGATGCCGCGTCCTCGACACCCTAAAGCTGATCCGCAAGTGCAGGAGCAGTTCAAAAAAAATTTTCCCGCGCAGGTGAGAGCGGCAGTTCTCACACGAGAAGCTGGGGATGAACGTCCCGTCTTGATCATGGCGCAAGATGAAGGCTGTTTTGGCCGCATCAGTCATGTCAAACGCTGTTGGGCACCGCCTGGGGTGCGTCCCCATGTCCCCGCACAGGTCGTGCGAGAGTACACCTATGCATATGCCGCTGTGGCTCCGGCCCTTGGCCAGATGGTCTCGTTCATTTTGCCAGAGGCTTCCACCGAGATGATGAATCTTTTCTTGGCGCAGGTCAGCCAGACCTTCTCCAAGCACTTCATCGTCATGCAAGTGGATGGCGCTGGCTGGCATCGTGCGAACGAGCTGATTATCCCTGAGAATATTCGTCTGGTCTCTCAGCCTGCCTACAGTCCCGAGTTGAATCCGGTTGAGCATATTTGGGATGAGTTGCGAGAAAAATACTTCCATAACCGCATCTTTCCCTCGCTTGAGTTGTTAATTGACGCTCTGTGCCAGGGTCTCAATGATCTTGCTGATGATACTGAGCGCTTGCGTTCCCTTACCAGCTTTCCCCATCTCAAAGTTACCATTTAGATGGCGGATTGGTATCAATACACTTGCCGCCTGAACATAAAAAAGGAGCGCGAGTACTCGCGCTCCCCTTTATCTATTCATTGCTTAATCTATTATGCCGCCTGGGGCACTACCTGCGCTTCAACGGCAACTTTGCCATCTTGCAGCACCAGGTATGCTACCTGGCCAGGGGCAATACCGCCATTCAGCAGCGCATCAGCCAGAGCATCATCGACATAGGTCTGGATGGTACGGCGTAGTGGCCGTGCACCATACTCCTCGTCGAAGCCCTCGCGCAGCAGCAGGTCTCGTACCTCGTCGCTGACCGCCAGCTCGATCTTCTGCTCGCTCAAGCGTGAGCGAACCTGTTCCAGCAACAGGTCAACGATCTTGTAGAGCTCCTCCCTGCCCAGTGAGTGGAAGACCACGATCTGGTCGATACGGTTGATGAACTCGGGCCGGAACATGCGCTTCAGTCCCTCCATCGCCTTCGAATGGATCATCTCGTTGCGCTCATCGCGTACTTCGTCTTCCTTGTTCGGCAGGAAGCCAATGCGCACCGCGCGTTTCATATCCGCGCTGCCGGCGTTACTGGTCATAATCACCACAGTATTCTTGAAGTCTACCGTGCGGCCCTGGCCATCGGTCAAACGGCCATCGTCCATGATCTGCAACAGGGCATTGAAGACCTCCGGATGCGCCTTTTCGACCTCGTCCAGCAGGATCACGCTGTACGGATGCCGGCGCACCTGCTCGGTCAACTGGCCGCCCTCGTCATGTCCAACATAGCCGGGAGGGCTACCAAACAGGCGTGACACCGTATGCGGCTCCATGTACTCCGACATGTCAAGACGGATCATATTTTCCTCGCCGCCAAAGAGTTCAGCAGCTAGGGCTCTCGCCAGCTCCGTCTTACCAACACCGGTTGGGCCAAGGAACAGGAACGAACCAATCGGGCGCTTGGGATCCTTTAATCCAGCACGCGAGCGGCGAATTGCACGAGCAACGGCACCGATAGCTTCGTCCTGGCCAACAACATGCTTGCGCAGGTCCCCTTCCAGGTTCAGCAGATTCTGGCGCTCGCCCTCGAGCATCTGGCTAACGGGCACCCTCGTCCAGTTCTCAACAACTTGCGCGACAAGCTCAGGAGTAACCAGCAGGGTCATCGCAGTACCCGATTCGGCACGCGCTTCATCCAGCTTATCCTGTACCACCAGTTCCTGCTGGCGCAACCGCGCAGCCCGCTCGTACTCTTCAGAGTTCGCGGCAGCTTCCTTCTTTGCCTGGATATCAGCCAGTTCTTTCTCCAGGTCGGAGATGTAGGTCGGGCTGATAATGCCCTTTTCGGTCGCCTCTAAGCGCAGAGCCGACGCAGCCTCGTCCATCACGTCGATAGCCTTATCAGGCAGGAAACGATCATTGATATAGCGATCAGAGAGTTTAACAGCCGCTTCAATAGCTTCATCAGTAATACTCACGCCGTGATGCAGTTCATAGTTAGCCCGCACAATACGCAGCATTTCGATAGCTTCTTCAGCCGTTGGCTCATCGACCATCACAGGTTGGAAGCGGCGCTCCAGGGCTGTATCTTTCTCGATATGCTTGCGGTACTCGTCCATCGTGGTAGCACCGATACAGCGCAGTTCGCCACGCGCCAGCGCAGGCTTGAGCATATCGGCAGCGCCAACCGCACCTTCAGCGGCTCCCGCGCCAACAACCGTGTGCAATTCATCGATAAAGAGAATCACATCATCGGCCTGCCGCAGTTCCTCGAGGATGGACTTGATACGCTGCTCAAACTGTCCACGGAACATCGCCCCGGCAACAGTGCCGCCTATATTTAAAGAGACGACGCGTTTGCCGCGCAGGTTAGCAGGGACATTGCCCTCGTTAATGCGACGGGCCAGGCCCTCGACAATAGCAGTCTTACCTACCCCTGGCTCACCAATCAGCACAGGGTTATTCTTTTGGCGACGTCCCAGCACAGTGATTACCCGGCGAAGTTCACGTTCGCGCCCTGCAGCCGGGTCTAGTTTCCCCTGGGCGGCTTCGTCAGTCAGATCACGCCCGAACTGATCCAATGTGGGTGTTTTACTATTTTTAGCCCGCTGCTCTGCGGTAGCCGTATTTACACCACCAGCACTGGAAGCAGCATTGGCGTTATTTGAGAAAAAACCGAAGGGAGCACCGTCAGGGTTACCCTGGCCATCCAAACCGCCAGACTGGTTCATAGCCGTGCTCATCAACTCATCAACGCATTGCCGGCACAGATAATGCTGTACACGCTTGCCGTTGACAATCTCGTCGATACGCACGCCAGCGGGATTTTTTTGACATCGTTCACATTTCATGTACTTAAATGCTCCTAACTATTTGGAAGTACGATCGTGAACTTTACTCTCTGCAATGGATATGGGGAAGGCTTGTGCAGAGGATATAAGCCTGTATTCGCATTTCAGCAGTAAATGTTCAGTTTCGTTTCTGCTCGTTAGCAGTCCCACCTTTTGATTGCTAGATTATAGCACACAACAATTTGCTTGTCTAGCAATCAAGATACGAGATTGCTAACTCTCACAGTTGATAACACTGGTGGCTTGGGAGATATTCCAGTTTACGGGGTGTATTTCACATAGGGATCTCCATGCTTTCAGGGGACGACGGATGACCATAAAGGCCCTCCCCGCGCCACTCCACCGCCCTCGCCCACGTGCTGGATAAATCCGCACTCTACGGGTAGGGGATTGCCCCGGATGGAGGGCCTGACACAGTCCAGTTGCTACCAATCCGGTCGTTAAAAACCAGTGGTTAAGCCGTCATAGTATAATAGTAGAGTTAGTATGGAAACCTAGATGGGATTGGCCATCTGTGTCGATCAAACGGCGAAGTTTTATTCCAGGAAGGAGACGAATATGTTCTTGGCTACTCTAGATGCCAGTGGTGTAAATACGGCTACACTGGCAATTATCATCCTTGTTTCCAGCCTTGTCGGCCTGGTAGGCTTCATTTTTGCCATCATTGTTTATTGGAGGATCTTCGCCAAAGCAGGTTATAGCGGTGCGCTAGGCCTGCTCATGTTTGTACCCATTGCCAACATCATCATGCTATGCGTACTCGCTTTTGGTGAATGGCCCATTTACAGGGAGCTCAACTATCTGAGACAGATGGCGGCGCGCGGTCCCCAATACCAGCCGCCTCCGCAACAATTTTCATCGTCTCCGCAATACCCGCAGTATGGGCAACCTCAACCACCGCAGTATCCACAGGGATAACGGCACAAGTAGAAGGCGCTCCTCTTGCAGATATGGTATAGTCAAAAGGAAGACGTACTTTATCTTGCAGAGGAGCACACACTCATGGATTTTGCCTACACAGAGAAAGTCAACGAACTACGGAAGCGCGTAAGCGCTTTCATGGATCGCTTTATCTACCCCAACGAGCAAACTTTTCGGGACCAGGTCGCCGCCTCGGGCAATCCTCACCATCACGCTGAAATTGTGGACGAATTGAAGGCGAAGGCGAAGGCGGAGGGCCTCTGGAACCTCTTCCTGCCCGATGATGAGTACGGCGCGGGTCTGACCAACCTTGAATACGCGCCCCTTGCCGAAATCATGGGCCGCGTTGGTTGGGCCTCCGAGGTGTTTAACTGCGCCGCGCCAGACACGGGTAATATGGAGATCTTAGCCCAGTTCGGCACACCAGAACAGAAAAGGCAGTGGCTTTTCCCCTTGCTCAACGGCGAGATACGCTCAGCCTTTGCCATGACCGAACCGGACGTAGCCAGTTCTGATGCTGCCAACATCCAGCTCTCCATTGAGCGCGAGGGCGACGAGTACGTGTTGAACGGTCGCAAGTGGTGGACTTCAGGAGCTGCCCGCGAACGCTGCAAAATCTTGATTGTGATGGGCAAAACCGATCCCAATAATCCAGACAGGTACCGCCAGCAAAGCATGATACTCGTGCCGAAAAATACGCCTGGCGTGACCGTCGTACGCAACCTGCCGGTAATGGGCTATATAGACAATGAAAGCCACTGCGAGGTGCTCTTCGAGAACGTGCGCGTCCCCGCGAGCAATCTGCTGGGAGAGGAAGGCAGCGGTTTTGCTATTGCCCAGGCCCGCCTGGGGCCGGGACGCATCCACCACTGCATGCGTGCGATTGGAATGGCACAGCTTGCCTTAGAGTTGATGTGCCAGCGCGCCACCTCCCGTGTTGCTTTCGGCAAACCCCTGTCCGAGCAGGGTGTTATCCAGGAATGGATCGCCCAATCGCAACTGGAGATTGAGCAGGCGCGGCTCTTAACGCTCAAAACAGCCTGGATGATCGACAACCTCGGCAAGAAGGCCGCACAGAACGAGATCGCGATGATTAAGATCGCCGCGCCCGAAGCGCTTACTAACGTGGTCAGCCGGGCTATGCAGGTCTTCGGCGCTGCGGGACTAAGCGATGATTTTCCACTGGCTTCGCTGTGGGCGCACGGCCGGACATTACACGTGGTCGATGGGCCGGATGAAGTGCACAAGCGTTCACTGGCCAGAGCAGTGATTCGCCAGTTGGCAAAGTAGATGGAAGATCCTTTTTTGATCCAACACAACCATGCCGCCGAGCTGTTTATTGTGCGGCACGCTGACGCCATTCCCGAAGCCGACGAAATTATTCCCAGCGGTATTTATGACGATCTGCCACTCAGCCGTCTTGGGCGCGAGCAGGCACTGGTACTGGCCGAGCGGCTCGGCAGCTTGAACTTTGATGCACTATACAGCAGTCCACTGCGGCGCTGCCTGCAAACGGCTGCGCCCCTGGCTGAACGCCTGGGTTTGCAACCCACCGTCGTCGAGGACTTGAAAGAGATCAAACTGGGCAACTTACGCCCACTGCCCCACGATGGTGAAGACCTGGAGGCCCTATCCAGGGCCCTACAGGAACGCCAGGCGGATATCGTGCGTCTAGCCGGTGAAGCGGGACATTGGGATGTCATTCCGGATAGCGAACCGTCAAAGTCGTTCCGTGGACGTGTAGTCGAGGCGCTGGATGAAATCGCACACAACCATATCGGCCAGCGCGTGCTGGCTTTTGCTCATGGCGGCGTGGTGAATGCCTATGTAGCCGAAGTGCTAGGACTGGAAAGAGATTTCTTTTTTCCTGCCGCCAATACATCGATTACGGTTGTCCGCGCATCAGGGAAGCGCCGCGTGCTCTTTGTATTGAATGACCTCGGACACTTGAAAAGGCCTTCATAAGATATAAGCTAACTCTTGCGCGGGAAGAGACCCTGCCAGAATGCAACAAGTTGGCGGCGCGTCTCTGAGCCGGGCCACGGGGCATAGAGCAGCACAAGCACGACCCCTGTGACTATACCCAGCCGGAATATGGCTCTTGCACGAGCACGCCTGCGCGCACGCCTCTTGAGCTGGGATTGCAGGGTATCCCGCGTGTCACTCAAGTTTTCCTGGGCCTTTTTCAAACCCTTACTGGCGCGCCTGGCGTTCTTTTCCAAAGCGACCTGTGCGGCACCCAACCCTGTGAGCAGGGTATCTTGAGTCTGAGCTAAGCCAGGCTGCACGCTTTTCCGAACATTCTTCAGGTTCTTGCGCGCCTGCTTTTGAGCCTTCTTCAGGGCCTTCGCAGCACGCTTGCCCCGGCTTTTCAGCAGTTCTTGCGTCGTTTCTAGCCCCACGAGCAAAGCATCCTGGGTCTTCGCTAAGCCCGACTGTGCGGTGTCCTGGACGCTAGATACGGTGGACTTCACAGCTTTTATGGCCCTATCCTTCACATCATCAGCGTTATATCGTGCCACATCATTTATCCTCATAGTACCTACTCCTTACTTCATTTCAACTTTTGGACGGCATCCCTTACAAAGCGCATGCTCATCCCTTGGATTTATGCCTGCTCTCGTTCACTTCCAGTGCTAGAGAGCCTATTGCCAAACCTCACTTATAGCACGCTTAAGGAGCCACCGAGGTTTCATAACGGTGAGGGGTCAATTGCTGTGTACTCGCTTCACACTTGGATTAAAAGCGATGAGTTCAGCAGGCACAATCTTATTGTCCTGTCGTCGCAGCGCCTTGCGAGCCTGGATTTGCGGACGCACAACGCGTCTCTGTCCTTCGCGGCGGACGCGGTAGTGATAAGCCGCATGCAGGATGTACTCAGCGACGCTGGCAACTTTGCGCGGCACGCCATAAAAGCTAGGAAAGTCATTGATATCGACAAGCATCAGTCCCTGCGGCGTCTCCAGGACATCCACACCATACAGGTCAAGGCCAAATACCTGCCCTACCCGGCGTGCCAGCTTGAGCATATCACGGCTCACGGCTATCTCCTCTTCACGCACCATTCCATGCAGGGGTGAACTTTTGACGATCGCGTGTACCTCCTGTCCTGTGACATACAGCTTGATGTCATAGCCGGAATTCTCGACATAGCGCATCGCCAGATAGTAACTATGCTCATCAAGAATAATTTGCTCCATCTCTTCGGGTGTATGCACGAGGTGGATATCCTGCAACGATGTGCCATTGCTTGGCTTGACAACCACCGGATACAGTTCATGCGGCACTTTGACTAAGGCGCGGGGATGGCCGACAAAGTAGGTAGTTGGCACAGGCAGGCCACAAGCTTGAGCAAAAGCCGCCGCTACTGCCTTATCTCGTATCAGGCGAATGGCGCGTGAATTATTGATCGTGGGTATACCTACTGCTTCAGCCGCCTCCAGGATGGTTAAGCCCGGTCCATCCGATACGGTTTTCAGGACATAGGCATCATACTTTGTCAGGGAAAGGTCGGTCAGGCTGGTGACGGCTGCGTATGGTTGTAACACATCAATCTCATGTCCCCACTGCTGCAACTGGTCCGCCACTACCATTGGCATGGGTTTTTGAGCGTATCTCTCCTCGAGGATAAAGCAGAAGTGCATTGCAATCCCTCCTCCAAATGTAGTGATTGCCCCGTTTTAAACGCCAGGATACCTGTTCAGTCAAGAGTAGTATACTCCTTTTTATTGTTTTGAAATAGGAGATGGTTCACAAAATTGACAGACCCTGTCAATTTTCCCGAAGGATACACAACTGCACATAATTCACCGACCACAAACTGTAGAGGAAAGAAAACATGCATACAGCAAACGTGGTATAATAAGTATATGGTAACACTCTTATCCAGCACAACTGTATATGTTCTCTCTTCACGGCATCCACGCCGCGCTACTGTTGAGCGCTACCTGCTCGCCGCCGGGTAGCTATGGCTGCCTGGACCCTCGCCAGGCATCCCTGGTAAATTGACCTATATACCTACGATAAATTGCACCATTTCATCCGTTCCGGCGTGTCTTACTATATGATACGATGTTATATAAGAGCCACAGTCTTATGCCGGGAAGATGAGGAGATACCGGGAGAATCCACATATGGACTTAATGGACAGACTTGCCAGCCTTGCACAACGCTACGAAGAACTGAATACCTTGATGGCACAGCCAGAAGTGCTGGTCGACATGTCGCTGTTACAACGCTATGGCCGCGAACGCGCCGAACTCGAAGAGGTTGTGCAAAAATATTATGAACTGGCCGAAAATGACAAACGAATCGCCGAAGCCCAGGAAATGTACGAAGGAGACGATCCGGAAATACGCGAACTTGCCTTTGAAGAGCTGGAACGCCTCAAAGCGCGCAAAGAGCAATTGCTGCAAGAGCTAAAGATTGCCTTGCTGCCCAAAGATATTATGGATGAGAAAAATGCTATTGTCACCATCCAGGCGGGAACCGGTGGCGAAGAAGCGGCGCTTTTTGCAGCAGAACTCTTCCGCATGTACAGCCGTTATGCTGATAACCGGCACTGGAAGGTTGAAATCCTGAATAGCAACGAAACCGCGCAGGGGGGCATCAAAGACATCACGTTTCTCGTCCGAGGCAAGGGCGCTTATAGGCGCTTGAAATACGAAGGCGGCACCCATCGCGTCCAGCGCGTTCCCGTTACCGAGGCCAACGGGCGCATCCATACCTCCACAGCCAAGGTAATCGTTCTTCCAGAAGCCGATGACGATATTGCTGTCGAGATCAAAGACAGCGATATTCGCGTCGATGTCTATCGCTCTACCGGGCACGGTGGCCAGAGTGTGAATACTACCGACTCGGCAGTGCGCATCACGCATCTACCCACTGGCCTGGTCGTTACCATCCAGGATGAGAAGTCGCAGCTAAAAAATAAAGCCAAGGCGCTCTCCGTCCTCAAATCTCGCCTGTGGGATATTGAAGAGGCCCGCAGGCAGGAAGAACTAAGCAAAGAGCGACGCTCACAGGTGCAGACCGGGGACCGGAGCGAGAAGATTCGCACGTATAATTTTCCACAGGACCGCGTGACCGACCACCGCATCGGTTTATCACGGCACAATCTACAAGGCGTGCTCAATGGTGAGCTCGACGAGTTTATCGACAACTTGATCACAGTCGATCAAGCTAACAAGTTACAACACTTGTTTGAAACAGAAGAGGCAAAGGTGTAAGTTTGAACAGGCCGGAAAGCCATCCTACACCACGCGCCAGACTGTGACCAGGGTGATTTTCTTTGGATGGGCGTATGAGTTTGCGCCCCTATCTGAAAGGAAGGCAACCGCATGACACAATTAGTGATGGGCAAAAGTGTAACATACGAGCACACTCTTCCCGAACTCAACCCCTCTTACCGGCTACTACTCGGCCCTGGGCCTTGCAACGTTGACCCGCGTATTCTACGTATCGCCTCGGCCCCCCAACTCGGCCATATCGACCCAGAATTTTTCGGCATTCTCGAAGAAACTGCTCAGTTGCTGCGCTGGGTATTCCAGACCAAAAATGAAATGACGCTCTGCGTCTCCGGCTCAGGCTTCTCCGGCGCAGAAGCAGTGCTGTGCAATCTCCTTGAAGAGGGCGATACACTCATCGCTGGGAGCCTGGGCTTCTTTAGCGGCCAGATCGTCGAAATCTCACAACGCGCGGGAGCCAGGGTGATCACCTTGGAGACCGAGCTTGGAAAACCCCTGGCTCCAGAGGTGCTCGAGCAAGCTTTCAGGGATCATCCCGAAGCCAGAATATTTGCTACTGCTATTGCAGAAACCTCAACCGGCCTCTGGCAACCACTAGAAGAACTTGAGCGCATTACCCATGCTCATGGAGCGCTTTTCGTCGTGGACGCGGTATGCGGGCTTGGTGGTGTTCCCATGAATATCGATGAGATGCGGATCGACGCTTGCTACGCAGGCAGCCAGAAGAGCCTTGGGGCGCTGCCCGGCCTGGCACCGGTCACACTCAACGAACGAGCGGTACAGGTGATCCAGCACCGCAAAAGACTGGTGCAGAGCTATTACCTGGACTTGCTAAAACTAAACCGTTACTGGAACGGCGATCATGCCTATCATCATACAGCGTGCAGTAACCTGGTCTATGCCATGCGCGAAGCCCTGCGCATCACCCTGGAAGAAGGGCTAGAGACACGCTGGGCGCGCCATCAACTGCATGGTGAGGCCCTCAGAGCAGGCATCAAAGCAATGGGCCTGGACATCCTCACGCAGCCCGGTTATGAGCTTCCCGTGCTCACTGCGGTCAGCCTCCGCGAGGGCATAGACGAGGTGGCGATTCGCAAAGGGCTGCTAGAAGAATATAACATCGAAATTGGCGGCGGCTTTGGTGCATTGAAGGGCCGCCTGATTCGTATCGGCCTGATGGGTTATAATTCATGTCGTAAGAACGTCGATACCGTGCTTGCTGCATTGGAACACGTATTGCCTCGCTGCGGATTCACACCCAAAGCAGGTGCCGCCCTTGCCGCCGCTGACGCTGTCTATTCAGCATAACCGTCGCGTAAGGGCAGGGCGGAGGGGATGCGCGGCAAGGAAGCCCGAGGGCTGCCGGGGATGCTTCTCCTTGCGTCTCACCTGACCCGGAGGGTAGCTGCGCAGTGCCTTTCGTCTCGGCTGACCGCGCAGCGGTAGCTGCGAAGCAGCGTTGCCGAGACGGGCAAGAA
>Ga0070707_100001450_pt1 | contig 23209 bp, 17 predicted proteins | sample KBSK5502metaG_FD_65468 | JGI IMG/M metagenome (GOLD analysis project Ga0070707, IMG submission 65468) | Corn, switchgrass and miscanthus rhizosphere microbial communities from Kellogg Biological Station, Michigan, USA - KBS K5-50-2 metaG | ecosystem: Host-associated > Plants > Roots >...
TAAACAAATCTGGGAAAATTTGCTGCGAAGTTAATGCTGCCGACAACGTGGCGCCGTCCACCACCGCGCGCCGCGCCTCGATGATTTTCAATTCCAAAAAGCGATTGCCCGCGATCTCGCTCACAAGATCAAGCGCGCGCAGAAGTGGAACTCCATTTTGGATCAGTGTGCCCAGAGTTCGAGAAAATTGCGCATAATAGCGATGACGAACAACGCGCCCGTAACCTGGAAGCTTCAAGCGGAAGCGGTCCCAGGTAATGCGGCCTTCTTGGGTTCGGACAAATGCGCGAAAGCCGATAAAGATTCCGACGACAATCAACGCGCCGAGCCACCAGTAAGTCGTGATTGTGTGATGAACCTGGATGAGAATTCGCGTTGGGAGCGGCAAGACACCGCCATTGCCGCTTTGCGACATGAATTCGATGAGCCGCGGCACCATGAACGTGATGAAAATCGTGATCAGCGCCGCGCCGGCGACGGCGAGAAACGCCGGATAGATCAACGCCTGTTGGACGCGGTCGCGCAGATCTTTTGCCTGCGTCAAATGTTTGACCAGGCGCAGCAAAATCTCCGGCAGCGCACCGCTCGCTTCCCCGGCCGCCACCAGATTGACAAAAAGCGGCGGAAAAACTCGCGGGTAGTCGCGTAACGCTTGGGAAAAACTTCGCCCGTCGACTAAGGCCTGATGCAAACCTCCCGTCATCTGTTGGACACGCGGTTGCTTCAATCGCTTTTCCAGGATCGACAATCCCTCGTCGAGCGTCATGCCGGCTTGCAACAAGTGCGCGAGCTGCTCGGTGAAAATGAGCAATTGGGCCTGCGGCACCTTTAGACTCTGCGTTGGCGCCGGCGCGGTTGCCGCCGCGGCCGCTTCTTTTTTATTAACGGCTTGGGGTCGGGCGCCGACAACGTCGATCCGGATCGGAATGCAGCGTTGCTGTTCGATTTGATGGATGGCAACCGTGCGATCAGCGCATTCCAAAACGCCCTCGACCAATTCGCCCTTAGCGTTGCGCGCTCGATAAGAAAACTGTGGCATCGGACGGGAAACTAATTCGAAATCTGAAATGCGAAAGTCGTCTGGCAATCACAAATCGCTGGACAACCGAAAATTTGCCCATAATATTCGCGGCGGTTTGGACATGCTGCAGAGTTTGGTTGCTTCCGATTGCCACACGCATGTTGTCTCGAAAATCGGATCGCCTGTTGCGATTCTAAGCGGTCCTCGCAAATCTCGATCTTACATTCCTCGCCGGTGGTGGTTTAACCACTGAGCTTCACGCGCAGAATTAGGAATTTCCATGGCACGAATGATGCAGAGAGAAACAGTAATATGAAAAGGTTCGCCATCGGCGTCCTGCTCAGTCTTGCGTTCGCAGCGCAAGGATTCGCGATCATCCGCCCGCCTTACCCGGAGAAGCCCATGCCCCCGTCCCATGGCCACTTCATCCTGATCGGCGATGATGCGAAATGGCAGGCCGTCAAAACGCCTAAGTAAATCGCCTTTCTGTGGGCGCGAGTTTGCGCACCGATTCACGGTGCTCCTGCGAATTTTCTCCCTGCGCCGGATCGTTCTGCCGGCACCGTTGACACATTTTTGTCGCGCGTTACGCTCAACTTCCGCTAACGGCGGGGTAGCCAAGTGGTAAGGCAGCGGTCTGCAAAACCGCTATTCGCGGGTTCGATTCCCGCCCCCGCCTCTCCGCATATTTAACGATTTAGCGATTTAGCGATTTAATGATTATCTTCGGCGCGTGACTCGCCGTTCATCCAAATTGTTCGCTCAAGCCCAAGCCTGCATCCCCGGCGGAGTGAATTCGCCGGTGCGCGCGCTTCGAAATGTTGGGGGCGAACCGTTCTTCGTCGAACGCGCGGCCGGTTCGAAAATCTGGGACGTCGATGGCCGCGAATATATCGACTACCTCGGCAGTTGGGGACCGGCGATTCTTGGTCACGCACCGAAAGTTGTCGTCGATGCCGTGCGCGACGCCGCGACTCGCGGATTGAGTTTCGGAATTCCAAACCCATTCGAAGTGGAGCTCGCCGAGTTGATCTGCGATTGGATGCCATCGATCGAAAAAATCCGAATGGTCAATAGCGGCACCGAAGCCGCGATGTCAGCGATTCGGCTCGCGCGCGGATTCACCGGCCGCGACAAAATTATCAAGTTCGACGGCTGCTATCACGGCCACGCCGATTCGCTTTTGGTCCAGGCCGGCAGCGGCGCACTTACTCACGGAAATCCCGACAGCGCCGGCGTTCCAAAATCTTTTGCCCAAGAAACAGTCTCGCTCCCGTTCAACGATGTCGATCTTGTCCGGAAAGCTTTCGCCGAAAATAAAAATCAAATCGCGGCCGTCATTCTCGAGCCGATTCCCGCCAACGCAGGGATGTATCTTCCGACAGAAAATTTCCTGTCGATCTTGCGTGACGAATGTTCCAAGCACGGCGCGCTTTTGATTTTCGATGAAGTTATTAGCGGGTTCCGCGTTGCGCGCGGCGGCGCTCAGGAAATTTTTGGAGTCAGACCGGATTTAACGGTGCTTGGAAAGATCATTGGCGGCGGACTGCCGGTCGGCGCGTTTGGCGGCCGCTCTGAAATTATGGATAAACTTTCGCCGGACGGTCCGGTTTATCAGGCAGGCACGCTTTCCGGAAATCCGCTCGCGATGGCCGCGGGTCTCGCGCAATTGCGCGAGCTCGAGCGAATCGGTGCGTGGAAAATTCTCGAGAACCTCGGCGCACAATTCGAAAAACTCTCCCGCGCCGCGATCGCCGATGCAAAGATCGACATCACGTTCCATCGCGTCGGTTCCATGTTCTGTTTGTTCTTCGCGCCCGGGCCGATCGTCGATCTTGCCGGCGCGAAACGAAGCGACCTGAAAAAGTTCGCCAAGTTTTTCCACGTCTGTCTCGATCGCGGCGTTTATTTCGCGCCGTCGCAATTCGAAGCTGGCTTCATTTCGACCGCGCACACCGAACAAGAGATCGAGCAAACCGCGTCAGTCGTCCGCGAAGCACTTCGTTCCGTATGACCAGGATCCGCGCGGTCTCAAAATTCTTTTTCGAGGGCGACCGCAAGTTTTTCATTAAGGGTGCGACCTACGGGCCATTCAAGCCGGACGAGAAAGGCAACACTTTCGGGAAACCCGAAACGGTCGATGTCGATCTTCGGATGATGCGCGAGATCGGCGTGAACGTGGCGCGGGTTTATCATCCGCCACCGGATTGGTTTCTGGAAAAATGTTTGGCCGCTGGCATTCGCGTTCTGATTACGCTCCCCTGGGAAAAACACATCGAATTTCTGCGCGATAAAAAAGTGCGCGATGAAATCACGCGAAGAGTTCGCAGTACGGTGCGTCGGTATGTTGGCAATCCGGCCGTGTTTGGTTATCTCGTCGGCAACGAGATCTCGAGCACGATGGCCCGCTGGCTTGGCGTGGGTCGCGTCACCGAGTTCGTCGAATATCTCGTGCGCATCGGACGCGCGATTGATCACGACGTTCTTTATTCCTACGCGACTTATCCGCCGACCGAATATCTGCTTCCGCAGAATGTCGATTTTTTCTGCTTCAATGTTTATCTGCACAATCAGCGCGATTTCGAACGCTATCTTCTTCGGCTGCAAAATCTGACCGGAGAACGGCCGCTCGTTCTCGGCGAGTTCGGCATGGACACGATTCGCCATTCGCAGGACGAGCAGGCAGAAATGCTCGGCTGGCATATTGAAAGCGTGGCCAAATGCGGACTCGCGGGAACGATTTTGTTTTCCTGGACGGACGAATGGTTCACCGGCGGCAACGAAGTGACCGATTGGGCGTTTGGCATTGTCACGCGCGAACGCCAGCTGAAAAAATCGTTTAACACGCTGCGTGAAAAATTCGGTCAGGACAATTCGACACTGCCGCATCGCGCCTTGACCAAGGCGCCGTTTGTTTCGGTGATTGTTTGTTCTTACAACGGCGCGCGCACACTGGCCGACTGCCTTAACTCGTTAGGCAAACTCAATTATCCAGATTACGAAGTGATTCTGGTCGACGACGGCTCGACCGACAACACCGCTCAGGTGGCGGCGCAATTTCCGAATGTTCGTTACATCCCTCAGGAGAATCAGGGATTGAGTCACGCACGCAATACCGGCGCCGCCGCCGCCAACGGCGAAGTCTTCGCTTACACCGATTCCGACTGCATGGCCGATCCGGACTGGCTGTACTATTTAGTCGGAACGCTGACCAGTGGTGAGTACGCCGGCGTTGGCGGGCCGAACGTCAGTCCACCCGCGCAGAATGCGATTCAAGCGTGCGTCGCGGCTGCGCCTGGCGGACCGAGCCACGTTTTGCTGACCGACACAATCGCCGAACACATTCCGGGTTGTAACATGGCGTTTTATCGCTGGGCCTTTGAGCAAGCCGGCGGCTTCGATCCCGAATACCACGCGGCCGGCGATGATGTCGATTTTTGCTGGCGCTTGCAGCAATCGGGCTGCGTCATCGCGTTTAGTCCGACCGCGATTGTCTGGCATCATCGCCGCTTCACGCTTCGCGCGTTTTTAAAACAACAGGAAGGTTACGGCGAAGCGGAATCGTTGCTCCGATTCAAGCATCTGATTTTCTTCGGTCCAACCGGCACCGCGAAATGGCGCGGTCAAATTTACGGCGCGCCGCGCTTTGGCTGGTTCATCGATCGACCAATTATTTATCACGGTGTTTTCGGCGAAGGATTTTTCCAATCGATGTACGCGGCGCCGCAATCCGACATCGCGATGTATCTGAGCAGCATCGAATGGTTCGCGCTCACGCTTTTTCTTTTTGGTCTCGGAATTTTTCTGCCGACGTTGCGAATCGTGCCCTACCTGATGTTTGGCGGCACCTTGACCGTCGCGCTTTCTTACATGGTGCGCGCGCACATCGAGCCTCGGTTCGACACTGTGCCCGCCCGCTTGCTCGTAATGTGTCTCGCTTTCGTGCAACCGCTCGTCCGCGGATTCTCCCGCTACTTCACTTGGCTCCATTTCAAACGCACTCCGCGCAACGTGATTCGCGCCCACGAACATTTGCCCGCTGACGCGAAATTCGGCCGCGCTTTGAGCCGGCGCGTTTTCTGGAGCGATCAGGGACGCGACCGTCATCATTTGCTCGGCGCGATTTTTCAATTGCTCGAAGAAGAAGGCTGGCGCTACTCCGTCGACACCGGTTGGAACGAATGGGACATCCAGATTTACGGAAACTTTTGGTGGAGCATCGTCCTGCAAACTGTGACTGAAGATCACAGCGGCGCGAAACGACTGACCCGCGCGAGATTGCGGAATCGAATTGTCGCCACCACGGCGATTCTTAGTCTCATCGCTTTGAGCATCGTAATTTATCGCCAGCTTCACGCATCTCATCTCGATTGGTGGTCGATCATTCCGTATCTGCTCTTTCTTGGATTTCTCGGATTGCGTGCGCGCGCATTGAAATCGCGCGTGGCCGAACTAATCGATCTTGCCGCGAACCGCGCCGGTCTCCAGCGAATTACTGGTCGCGGAGTTGTTGCGCCGCCGGTCTTGCCGGTTCAAGCAGTTGAAGCGATGCACGCAGATTCGGCTGCTCGAACATGAATTGCGCAGGGATAATTCGATTCGGCGTTGCCGTTTTCCTCGAAGTTATTTTTTTTGCCGCGCTCAATCTCTTCGATGATTGGACGCTCGAGTCGATGCCGGTCAAGTTCGTTGCCTCGGCCTTTCTGGCCGGCGCTGCTTATCTCGCCGCAGTTTCCAACTTTCCGCCAAAGGACGGATTCGCCGTGGCGAACAAGATCGACATCTCACTCAAGAAACAAGCGATCCTCTTCTGGAGCGTCGCGATCGTCCTGCGTTTGATCGCTCTGCCGCTTGTTCCCGGTGACGATCTTTATCGCGCTCAGTGGGAAGGAAAAATCCAACGGGCGGGATTTAATCCGTATTTGATCGCGGCGAATGATTCCAAGCTCGACGATTTGCGCCGCGATTTTCCTGAGGCGTCCAAGATTAATCATCCGGAACTTCGGGCGACCGATGCGCCGGGGGCGGAGCTTCTTTTTAAATTTCTAACCGGAATTACCGACCACGCGCTCTTTTACAAAATTCTTTTCGTAATCGCCGATCTCGCGGTCGCCGCATTATTGTTACGATTGATTGGCGGTGAGAATCCTCACCGCAGCGCCGCTTGGTACGCCTGGAATCCGCTCGTCGCTTACACTTTCGCAGGCGCCGCGCATTTCGACAGCCTGATGCTCGTCGCGATGGTCGCTGGAGTTCTCGCGCTCATAAGAACTTGCCCTGAGCGCCAGTCGAACGGGTCGACATCGGAGGCCGAATCGACGAAGCAATGGCTGTGGGCGATTGCCGCAGCAGTCCTTTTGGGAATTGCCATCTCGCTCAATCTCGCGGTCGCCGCGCTTCTTTTGCTTTTCGTCTTTGCCCTGCGTTGGCGCGCGATCACTCTCGCGCTGACCGCGGTTATTCTCGCGGTATCGGCTGTTCCATTTGGTTTTCCAAAAATCTGGGAATCGTTAGGCCAAATCTACAATGTCTCGCGATTGAACGATCTCTTTTGGTGGCTGATCGAGGAGACGGTTTGGCCGAATCCGCACCAGCGCAGCTTTCATTATCTCCCGATCATCATCGTCGCCGTAATTTTCGTTTCGTTTTTGTTCGTTCGCGACTGGAAACGCGGAACGCTGTGGGCGCTCGGCACGGTAATTGTGCTGAGTCCCGTTTTGCACCCGTGGTATTGCGTTTGGATTTTGCCGCTCGCCGCCTGGCGCGTCGCTTATGCCTGGAACGTTCTTTCGATCACGCTCTTCTCGTACTACTTGTTTTGGGACGAACGTCTTTTTGGTTTGCCGTGGCATGCAGAGCCGTGGATGCGAGCTCTCATTATCGCGCCGGTGCTCGCCGCATTGATTATGCTCGGCGCGCAAAAGAAAGTTCCGGCCGCAACGAGCTGATCGCATTTTCGAAATCGTCCGGCAGCCGCGCCTCAAAGTTTTTCAATTCGCCGCTGCGCGGATGTTGAAACGCTAATTTCCATGCGTGCAGCATTTGTCGCGGAAAATTTCCCGCGTGTTTTTTGCCGTAAACTTTATCACCGAGAACCGGATGACCAAGATGATGCAGATGCACGCGAATTTGGTGAGTCCGGCCGCTGTGCAGTTTGCATTCAACGAGACTCATGGCGTCCGAAGAACGGACGACTCGATATTGCGTTTTCGCGGCCCGCCCACGCCTTGATTGGATCGACATCCGCTGTCGATGAACCGGATGACGACCGATTTTTTCTTCAATAACGCCCGCGCTCTTGCGCAATTTTCCAGCAACGAGCGCGAGATAAGTTTTGTCGATCGTGCGCGCGGCGAATTGTTCCGACAAGTTGCGATGAGCTTCGTCGTTTTTCGCGACGACCAGGCAACCGCTCGTGTCTTTATCAAGCCGGTGAACGATTCCAGGGCGTTCCTTGCCGCCAATGCCGGACAGTTTTGGAAAATGATGAAGAAGTGCGTTTACCAAAGTTCCAGCAGGTTGTCCGGCCCCGGGATGAACGACCAGACCAGCTTGCTTGTTGATTACGATCACATCGTCATCCTCATAAAGAATTTCGAGCGGAATCGCTTCCGGTTGATTGTCGATCTTTTCCGGCGGCGGTTCGTTGATTTCAATGCGATCGCCGGCACGCACGAGATCGCGCGGTCGGGCGGGGGAACCATTGAGCGTGACGAAGTTGGTCCGAATCAACTGTTGCAGCCGCGAGCGCGAAAATTTGGGTAGCTTGCGCGCGAGAAATTGATCAAGCCGCAGCCGCGCGGCCTCTTTCGGGACGATGAGAGTTGTTCTCGTTGTTGTTTGTTCTGCCGGAATCACGTTGTCAGGCGGGTAGCGCTTATTGTTACAATCGTCTGAAATGGCGATTGAATCGAGCGCTTCGGCATTACAAACGTGCCCTGCGTGTGGCGCCTCTGTCGACACGACTGATGCTGAGCCGCTCGCGCGCGTCGAGTGCCCGAATTGTGGTGAGAAAGTGCGCGCTGACCGGAAGTTCGATCATTTCGTAATCGTGGAAACGGTCGGCATTGGCGGCATGGGCACGGTTTACAAAGCGCGCGACACATTGCTCGATCGCTTCGTGGCGCTAAAACTTTTGCGCAAAGATCTCGAAGGCGGACTCGACTCCACGGCAGAGTTGCGGCAGGAAGCGCGCGCGGCTGCATCGGTTAATCACCCGAATATCGTCCAGGTTTTTTCTTCGGGAAGCGATCACGGGCAATTTTATTTGGTGATGGAACTGGTCGAGCGCGGAAGTCTCGACGATTTCATCGAACAGCAAACGCGCTTGCCCGAAGAACAAGTCTTGGAAGCGGGCATTCAGACTGCCAACGGTTTGCGTGCCGCCTACGCGAAAGGTCTGGTTCATCGCGACGTAAAACCGGCCAACATTCTTTTTGCCGGCGAACATCTGGCCAAGATCGGGGATTTCGGCCTGGCTGGAATTGCCGCCGAAGCCCGCGGCGAAGTTTGGGGCACGCCATACTACGTCGCGCCGGAGCGCTTGAATAATCAGCCAGAAGATTTTCGGAGCGACATTTACAGTCTTGGCGCAACGCTCTTTCACGCGCTCGCCGGCCGGGCACCGATTGAAGGCGACACAAATTCGGCGAGCGAGCTTCTCACGCTAAAACAGCAGCCCCTTTTGTTGTCAGTTGTCGCGCCGGAGGTTTCGCCTGAGACCGCGCGCGTTTTGCAACGAATGATCGCGCCAAATCCGGCGCAGCGCTTCTCCTCTTACGACGAAGTGGTCACGGAACTCGAGGCCGCTTACAAAAAATCGACCGGCCGCGATGTCATCGATGTCGCAATCGCGAAACGCAAGACCTGGCGAATCGTCACGATCGCCGCGACTGTTTTGCTGATCGTCGCGCTCGGCGTTTTTGTTTTCGTCCAAAAAACTCAAAGACAGCTCGCGATCTTTTCTACGGTAATTCCGATTGCCGAACTGGAGAAACAAGCCGCCGACGCGCGACACCAACTCGTGCTCAATCATTACAGTGTCGCCGGCTCGGCGTTCAGTCGCATCGCGCACGAAGCGCGTGGGCGGCAGCCACTTCAGGATTGGGCGCGCATGCAACAAGGACTCGCCGCAATGATCGGCCGTGACGACACGCAGGCGCGCCAAGCATTTCTAGCGATGCAAAATGCCGGCACGAAAGGTTTCGCGAAGGAAGATGTCGATCTTGCGAACTTTTTCCTTGCGACTTCAAAAACGCTTTTGGCGCCGGCCGCTATTCAATCTTCGGCGGTTTCGGTCAAAAGCTCCGGCTCGCATGAAGTGTTCGCATTTTTTCCGTTTGCTCTGAAAGACATCGAACAGCTCGATATTCGAGATGCTAGTGAGTTGCTCGATCAATTTCTGAAAGCCCAGCCGGCGGGAAAGTTCGCCTGGACTGCCGAGCTCAAACCGATTGCGCAAAAATATCTCGACGATTGTCGATTTTATCTGGCATGGAAATCGAAGCCGGGCCTTTCGCCACCGGATCGGAAACAGTTGAAAACGCGGAGCGCCATCTCTGACGCGATTTTTGGAAAAGAAAAATCAGCGGCGTCTTCAGCGGCTGCCGCGCCCTCGGCGACGCCGCGGCAATTGAGTCAGAAAGAATTGGCTGCGGCCGCGCAGAAAAAATCGCAATGGTTGAACGATTGGAAACGAAAACTCATCGACGATCTCAATCGCAAACAGTTCTCGGGCAGATTCAGCGATACTACCGGAACCGAATATACGGGCGTGACTGGCGCTGATAATCAGACGATCGGATTGAAACTGCCTTACGGCATTGCGCGTGTTCTCTGGAGCAAACTTGCGCCGAAAACGCTGCTCGCCATATCAGGTTCGTTCATTCAACCGAATGCGGCCGACGCGGCGGATCGACAATGGCTTTGCGCCGTTTACGCAAACGCCACCGGTCAGGCGGACAACGCGCGGCAATTCGCCGAAGCAGCGGCTCAATCGAAGCCCGAATATCGAGACCAAATCGACGCGCTTTTCAGCCGATAATACGCCGAGTCCGGCCCGAACCTTGCTGGCTAAAAGCCATGCGTCGCTTGGTTTACCTTGGATTGTCGATCTTCGCTTTCACAGCGCTGGCCGGCCAAACGCCGCTGACCGTCAGCGAGGTCAGTCTCATGTTGCGGACCGGTTATTCGAGCAGCACGCTGATGCAGGAATTATCGAAACGTCACTTCGCCGATTCGATTGATGAAACCCAAGAGAAAACGCTCGTTAAATCCGGCGCGTCGGCTGAATTGATCGCCGCGCTCAAGAGCGGGACCTACTCGTTGTCGCCGGAGAAAATCGCGGCCGTTCAGGAACAAATGGCGGCTGAAGCGGATCGTCGCGCTCAGCAAGCCGAAGCTGCACGAAAAGCCGAAGCACGTTATCAGGCCGACCTGATTCGGCAGCGAACCGCGAAGACAGCGACGCTGAACACCGGCGGCACGGCCGCCATTTCAGAATTTCTCAAAAGCGATCTGGTTCAAGTGCACAACGGCGTCGTCAATCATGTCGATGAAACCGCGTTGGCCAACAAGAAACTGATTGCGTTTTATTTTTCTGCGGAATGGTGCGGTCCGTGCCGGAAGTTCACGCCCCAACTGGTTGACTACTACAAACGCATCGCGCCTGAGCATCCCGAATTCGAGATCGTTTTCTACAGCAGCGACAAATCGCAGTACGCGATGGAGAAATACATGCGCGACGAGAACATGCCGTGGCCGGCGATTGATTTTCCAAAACTCAAAGACAAAGAAGTGCTGCAAAAAAATGCCGGTAACGGCATTCCCGCGATTGTCCTGGTCGATTCAAGCGGCACCGTGATCTCGAACAGCCAATCCGGCGGCCCGCAAAAAGTATTGAACGATTTAGACGCGATCTTCGCCGGAAAGCCGCCGCGGGTTGCTTCTTCGCAGTGAAAATGTAGGGCGCGGGAACGCGTTGCCTGTCGGTCGTCGCGTCAGAGCTCCTGCGCGGCCAGCGGTCCGCCCGATCGAAGTTGATTTTTCTCATGAACTGAGGAAAACTCCCGCCTCCGGAACCAGACATGCAGCAAGTCGCAGCATTCTCACCTCCCCAAGCTGTCCCGGCTCCGACGTCCGTTCGGCGCTCGTCCAGTCTCTGGATCCTCGATCGGTGGCGCGACTTGGTGCTCTACGTTTGCACGCCGCTTCTAATCGTTCCCATTTTCGTCGCGGCCCAGGCGCGTTGGCGCGCGGAGGATATTTATCTCTTCGTCGCCGCGTTCGGAGCAATGGGTCATCATCTGCCGGGAATGATCCGCGCCTACGGCGATCGCGCGTTGTTCGAGCGTTTCAAGTGGCGTTTCATTTTCGCGCCGGCGTTTTTGCTTCTGGTCTGCACCAGTTTTTTTCTTTGGGATCTCAAAGGCGTCGTGCTGATCGCGTTCATCTGGGGTGTCTGGCACGCGATGATGCAGACCTACGGGTTTTGCCGCATTTACGATGCTAAAGTTGGCGCATTCGCGCAACTTACGCGGCGTCTCGATTTCGCCGTGTGCGGCGCGTGGTTTGCCGCGGGCGTTCTGCTCTCGCCCCAACGCATGGCTGACACACTGTTCACGTATTATTCCGCCGGCGGCCCGTTCATCCCGCTGGGATTCCTGCGCGTCGTCCAGCAGGCAGCGCTTGTCCTGGCCATCGCGCTCTCGATTTTATTTCTCGCCAATTATGTCTGGACGTGGACCCGTGGCCATCGCGCGAGTCCCGTAAAATTTGTGCTGCTGGTCACCAGCATCGCGTTCTGGTGGTACTCCAATAACATCGTTGCGAATATTCTGGTCGGCATCGCGCTCTTCGAAGTTTTTCACGATGTGCAATACCTTTCGTTGGTTTGGATTTACAATCGGAACCGGGTCGAGAAGGACAGCTCCATCCGCGGTTTCATGCGCTTCGTTTTTCGCCGGAGCGGCTCGCTCATCGGTCTCTACATCGGACTGATCTTTGCCTACGGCTCCATCGGTTACTTCAAGTCGCAATTCGAAATGGAGTCGGTGAGAAATATTCTCTTGGGAATGGTGACCGCGTCCGGCCTGCTCCATTTCTACTACGACGGATTCATCTGGAAAGTGCGCGAGAAAAGTACGCGCCAATCCCTCGGGATCGCCGGCGGCACCGCCGATGTTTCGGTCAAAGGATCGTTTTTGCCGAGCTGGAGCTTGCACGGATTGAAATGGGCGACTGCGTTTGCGCTGCCGTTGGGCGCGCTCGGACTTTTCCAGGTGCTCGCGCCGCACAGCGAGCTGGAACGCACTGCCCACATCGTGGCCGATCTTCCGAATGTTTCACGGCCGCACGCCGATTACGGCGTCGCTTTGCACAATGCTGGCCGGCTCGACGAAGCAGCTCGGGAATTTTCAATCGCACTTCGGTTTAATCCGAAATCGGCGAAAGCACATGCCGGATTGGCCGGAATCGCGCTGGAAAGCGACAACCTCGGAGAGGCTGTTGATCATTTCGTAGCCGCGCTCCAGGCCGAGCCCAAGAACGCCGAATATCATTCCGGTTACGCGGTGGTCCTGGAGCGCCTCGGATGGATTGATGCCGCCGCAGGCGAATCTGAAGCCGCCGTTGGTTTGAGTCCAAAATCACCGCAAGCGCACTACGGCTACGGCGCTTTCCTGGAAAAACACGGCAAGCTCGACGAGGCCATTGCGCAATATCGGTTGGCGGTTCTGTACGATCCAAACCTGTTCGATGCCCAGATCGATTTGGCGTCGGCACTCTTTGAGCGGGGCGAATTGCAGGAATCGAAGAAACATTTTTTGGAATCGATTCGTCTCCGGCCAAGCCTGGCCCAGCCTCATAACGGGCTCGGCAAAATCTTGATGCGCGAAGGCAAGACCGCTGAAGCAATCGCGCAATTCGAAGAAGCGCTTCGCCTACATCCCGATTTTCCCGAAGCCGAAGAGAACTTGCGCCTTGCCAAAGAGAGCGCTCCGCAGACTGCCCCACAATAATTTGTAAGCCAAACTCGGCTTGGCAGCGCTATTTCGTGATCGTGAAATCCGCGGTTTGCAGGCGCGAACTTTACGGCGGGAGGCCGCGAGCTTTTAGCGAGTTCTATAGATGTGACCGCGATTTGTCTCCATCTTCTCCTAACTAATGCATGAGTTGACGCAAGAGGGCAGAAGCCCCCTTGTCAATTTCATCCGCAAGATCATCGCGCTTCGAACTCGGAACGCGGGTATAGTCGATCAGCAGGCCGGCCAATTTGACAAATGCAATCGTTTGCGGACCGGGCCCGATCGGAAGCTGCCCCACGATCTCAACGCCGCTGCTGTTCTGTGTGGAAAAAATCTCAGTGGTGGAATCAGTAGTGACGCAGCCTTCGCATTCGTCAGGTTTGACTCCGGAAATCATAAGCACCCACACTTCGTGCACTTTCAATGCTGTAGATGCGCGCATTGGAGAATCCCACCGACGAATTCTCACCTTTCCCGCGTTGGCAGAAAGTCCTTCCTCGGTTATGTAATCGGCGAGCGTGGATTGTGGCTGTGTGCTTGTGATCCAATATCCTCCCGGTAGACCGCCTTTCCTTGATTTGTCGACATATACCGAAACCGCATCTTCCACACCGCTGGCCCCGGGTAGATGCACATATCTCGCAACATCTCCGGACGTCACCAAAAGCTTCTGCCGCCAGAACTCGCGGTACAGAGGTGCGTTTCCATAGTATTCTCGGAGGGGCACGAGATGATCTGGATTTTGATCGCCAAAGCAAAGACTAGCTATCATGAGTGCCACTAACGTAAGTCCCTTGGCGCTGATATGAACGATGGGCTCCAACGCCTCTTTCGAAATACCAATTAGTTCGTTCTTCACGCGCTTGTCCATAGAGTCAGTGATTGCCCCTGTATCTAATACTTTCATCGCTTCTGGGTCTGGCTTGACTTGTCTAGTAGGTCGAGCCTGGGCATTGTGTTTCGATCATCTGCTTTTATCGGCTCGAGTGTTTTCGCATCAAATATTCTTTCTTTCGGCTCAGTGCACTCGACTTGAGGAACGAGTACATGTAATTTGCTTTGATCAGATTCATCAATTCGACCTACCGGAACTCCATCAACCTTCGGGCCGCCGCGCGCGGTGTTCTTATCGTCTTCGGAAAATTTAGCCTCCCCTTTGGGCTTCCCGGTAACGTCTTGGTGGCCGTGGCCAATTCCATCCATCTTGAAACCTGGATCTGCTTTGTACGGTCCTTCCTGAACAACGTAGTGATGCGGAGATCCCGTGTGTGACTCCCGGTACTCCTTGCGAGGCTGATCGACAACTTTTCCAGGATAAAACTTATTTTGGAGACTGGGCTTCTCCACGGTACGACCTTTTGCATCAACCTGATGTTGTACGACCTGCCCCCGCGGTAAACCGTCTTTCTTTGTGGCAGACTCATGCTGCGAGTTGCTACTAGCGTCTCGAATTCCTTCCAAGACTTCTTGAGAAATGTAAATATCTGTTAATCCCATCGGGTCAGTTTTATTGGCCCAGTCATTCCCGCAATAGCGAGGGAGAGGGTTGAACGACGAAGGATGAATGTTGAAGGTAAGAGAATTACTTTTTGCCGAGCGAGTTGCGAAGACCGCTGAGCATTCGACATTGCTTTTCCGCTGCGCGCGCGATCTGTTCGTAATCTGATTGGGACAAGAATTGCTGATCGGCTGCAACCCTGGTTTGCGACACCACCTCGAATAGCGAACCGGTCGCGATCTCAATGAATCGAGCAAAGTCCGTTCGCGACGCGCGCGAACTGCCCTCAGCGATGTTCGAAGAAATCGAAACGGCCGCGCGGCGCAATTGATTCGTAAGGCCAAAGCGCTCGTGCTCGGGGAACTTCTTTGTGATTTTGTAAATGGCATCGGCGAACTGAATCGCTTCCTGCCAGACATCAAGTTTTTCAAAGTTGAAGGTGAACATTCACCTCTTCTAACTCCTTCAACCTTCAGCTTTCAACATTCAACTTTTTGCCTATGCGATACGTGCGGCAAATGCGTAACCCGGTCACCGCCGGCGACGGTTTACACCGTGCGCTTGAGTGGTAGATTTTCCGACCGCTGACAAATCTTTTGCCGCACTGTATGGAGAATCCGCCACCACCAACTTTTCCTTCCCCTGAGGAATTGAAGACGAAGATCACCGAGTTCATGAAACAGAACTTCGGGGATCACGTCTCGGTCGCGGCGTTTCCGGCGCCGGAGCCGGCCGAAAGCGAACCGGAACCGGAACGAAAGATCGACAGCCACGGGTTCGAGTTCAATTTTTTGCCGCGCGATATCAAGGCGCACTTGGACAGGTTCGTGATCAAGCAGGACGAAGCCAAGAAGGTGCTCGCGATCGCGGTCTGCGATCATTACAACCACGCGAAATATTTACGGCAGCTGGAAAAGGAAAATCCGGAGCGGGCCGAGCTGACCGAGTACGCGAAGCAAAATGTGATCCTGGTCGGGCCGACCGGCGTCGGAAAAACGTATCTGATCAAGCACATCGCGGATTTGATCAAGGTCCCGTTCGTGAAAGCGGATGCGACCAAGTTCAGCGAGACCGGCTACGTCGGGGGCGACGTGGAAGATCTGGTGCGCGAGCTGGTGCACAAGGCCAACGGCGACGTGAACCTCGCGCAGTTCGGGATCATATATATAGACGAGATCGACAAGATCGCGTCCGCCGGAAATTTGATCGGGCGGGACGTGAGCGGGCGCGGCGTGCAAACGACGTTGCTCAAGTTAATGGAGGAAACCGAAGTGCCGGTCCGCTCGATGAACGATCTTCAAGCGCAACTCCAGGCCGCGTTTGAATATCAGCGTAAAGGCAAAGCCAAACGCGAAACGATCAACACGCGCCACATTTTATTCGTGGTCAGCGGCGCGTTTGAAAAACTGAAAGAGCAAGTGGCGCGGCGCGTCCGTCACGGTCAGATCGGATTTCAGGCAAAGCCGGTCGACGTGATGGACAACGAACTGTTTCAGCACGTGACCACGCAGGATTTCGTCGAATACGGATTCGAACCGGAATTCATCGGACGACTTCCGGTGCGCGTGGTCTGTCTCGATCTCGACGCGGACGATCTCTTCAAGATCATGAAATTTTCCGAAGGCAGCCTCTTGCGCCAGTACGAGCGCGCGTTTCGCGCCTACGGGATCGATATCAGCTTTGACGACGAAGCGCTGCGCTTGATCGCTGAGGCCGCGGCCGTGGAAAAAACCGGCGCGCGCGGATTGCTGACCGTATTCGAAAAACTTTTCCGCGATTACAAATATTATCTAGCTGGTTCCGGTTTGAGTCAGCTTCGGGTGACGGCCGAACTCGTGCGCGAGCCGAAGCGCGTGCTCGATCGTTTGATGGCTGAAGGCGAAAAACAGGAAGCGAAAAACCTGGACGGCGCGGCCCGACAATGGGCGGAGACCTTCGGCAAGGAGCACGGCGTTGAAATTGTTTTTGACGATTCCGCGCGGCGGCGTTTGGTGGAACGCGCCCACGCCGAGAAGATGAACATGAAAGATCTCTGCGCCCATCTCTTCAAGGATTACCAGTTTGGTCTCAGCCTGGTGAAAAAGAACACCGGCCGCACCAAATTCGTCCTCGGTGCCGAAGCCGTGGACGCGCCGGATCGCTGCTTGAGCGAACTCGTGGTTCAATCATATTACCCGGCGACAGGCGCAAAAGCCTGACCCGAGCCATTTCATGAGACGCCCACTCCTAGCAACTTTGATCGTTGGCATTTTTGTCGTCGTCGCGATCAGCGCCACGCGGCTCAGTCCGCAAGTATTGCAATTCGAGCAGCGGGCCGCGGATGTCATTTCGCCTGCCAGCCAGGCCACGCGCGTGATCGCAAATCAATGGCAATACGTCTTGATGTCGATCCTCGCGTTTGGCGTTGCTGCGTTGACGGTCACGAGTTTGCGGCGTGGACGCGTCGGACTTCTCATTATCGGTCTCTTGGTCGAGCTCGTTGCCGTGGCGTGGATTTTCTCGCTCTACAAAGTTTTCTTCCAACCGCTGCCGTCGATGGTCGCGGTCCTGCTTGCCTACATTGTGGCCGATCGTTACAGCGCAATCGCGCAGCGCGGCCGGGCCGTGACTGCGCGCGCGTTCTTCAGCGACCGATTGTCAAAGGAACAAGTCCAACGCGTGATCGCGGGCGACGTCCCATTTGATCCGGAAGCGAAAACTTACGAAACGACCGTGGTCGTTTGCGACGTCGCGAACAAATACGATCTCGCGGACGAATGTGAGCCGGCGGTCTTTGGCAAACTGACCGAAGAATTTATCCGCCGGGCGAGCGACACTTTTCTGCAAGCCGGCGCCTATATTCAAACCGCCGATGCCGAAGGCGTGGTTGCGCTTTTTGGATTTCCTGAAATCGATGCCCATCACGGCGACAAAGCAGTTCGCGTTGCGCTCGACGTGATCGAGCATTTCAAGCAGGGGCGTCTCGCCAACGGCGAAGCGAAGTGCGATGTGCATCTCGGAGTCAGTTCCGGAACGATGATCGTCGCGCCGTTGCAAGACGGCGAGCGGCCGGGATTGATCACGAGCGGCGAACCGGTCGAGCTCGCTCGACGTTTTTGCGTGGCGAACCGGTTCTATGGTTCGCGCGTTTTGATCGGGCCGCGCACCTTTGAATTGGCCAGTCGATACATCGTAGCTCGGCCGATTGATTTTCTGAGCGGCGTGAATTCGCGCGAGCGTCACGAAATTTACGAACCGCTCTGGCCGGCGGCGGAAGCGAAGCCGGAACAACTGGCGCGGCGGGATTGTTTCTGGAACGGCGTCGTGTTTTATCGCGAGAAACGCTGGGCCGAGGCATATTCGGAATTTCAAAAGGCACGCGGCCCGAATGAGGAAGAAGACATGCCATTGCAATTGTATTTGCGGCGTTTGGAACCGCTCGCGTTGAATCTGGCAGAAATGCCGATGCGGCAGGCGTAAGGTCCGAGCCGGACTGGCGGTATGAGGTGCGAGCCGCACGGGCATTAGACAGCGATGAGAAAAACGGAATATCCGCCCGCGCTGCGGAATTTGGTTGCGCAACTTCGACAAATGCCCGGTGTCGGTCCGCGCTCGGCCGAGCGAATCGCGCTTTGGATGGTGCAGGCCCGCGGCGATGCGCCGGAACAAATCGCGCGTGCGATTTCGGAAACGCGCAAAGGAATTCATCCCTGCAAACTTTGCGGCTACTTCACCACGAACGAACTCTGCGACATTTGCTCCGATTCGTCGCGCGCGACTGAGCTGCTTTGCGTAGTCGAACAGCCGACCGACATTTTGCCGCTCGAAAAAACGGGAGCGTTTCGTGGACGCTATCATTCCTTAGGGGGCCGGATTTCGCCGCTCGATCACGTCGGCCCGGAAGATTTGCGAATCAAAGAACTGCTCGAGCGTGTCGAGAAAGAAAAGTTCAGCGAAATCGTTTTCGCACTCGCCGCCGACGTCGAAGGCGAGGCGACGACGAATTATCTTGTCGATCTTTTGAGAGACAAAAAGGTCGCGCTAACGCGGATCGCGCGCGGATTGTCTGCTGGCGCCAGTTTGGAATCGGCGGATGAGCTGACTCTGCAGCAAGCGTTGTCTGGTCGGACGAAACTGTAGCGGCGGTCTATGACCGCCGATTACCTGGCGTCGCCTTTCGGGAACATGACCTTGTTGGGCTGGGCGTTGAGCGCTTCAAGCAGTTTTGGAATTAATCGCGATTTGATCGGTCCGGCTTCGCGCGGCGGGACGAGATAACGCACAATCGCGTCGATCCAGGTGACTTCATCGACACGAAAAATAACGCGCGGATGCTCGTGGACCTGCAATTCGTCCACCGGCGTGCGCGCGAGCAGCCGGCGATAGACTTCGATCCGCTCCATCATGTCGTTGCCGATTTCTTCAGCGACGATTCGCTGCATGGTGTCGGCGACAAATTTCAAATCACTTTGATACGCGATCTGAAATTTGATTTCGTTCCAGATATAGGGAAAAAGCGGCCAGGAATAATTCCAAACAATCTCGTCCAGCACTTTTTCGTTCGGGAACCGGATGACCCGGCCGCTCGGGTGGTCGCCGGAAATATATTTGCCGCCGAATTCCCACAGGGTCGTGTCGAGATAGCCGACATCGATTACGTCGCCGGTGGCATCGCCGATCTGGATACGATCGCCGACGCGAAACGGTTGTCGGACCAAGATGTAGATCCAGGCGATGAAACTTTTCATCGGCGCTTGCACGGCGAGACCGACGATGATGGAACCAACGCCGAGTGCGGCTACGGCCGGATACCAATTGACAAAGAGGACCGAAACGCCAACGACCACGATCAAAAGTCCGGCGACAAGAAGCAAAATGCGTCTGAGCGTGAAGCGCGTTGCCGAATCTTCAATTCGGCCAATTGCGTAAACCCGGACGGCCTTGGCGATAGTCAGTACTATAATAATAAGCGCGGCGCCACGAATGAGGCGGTGGAAATGATCGATTTGCCATTGCACGAGCGGGAGGAATTTCGAGCCGATGACGTAATAGAGAGCGGCGCAGCCGAGCAGAAGCAGAGCGTGCGTGACGAACCAGAACTTGTCCGTCGCTTTGGCTTTGACTTTCTTTTCGGGCTGCTTCTCGCCCGTGCGTCGAAGTTCTTTTTTTACTTCGGGCTTTTGTTCAATTTCTTCTGCGGTTTCTGCCTCTGGCATCAATATCAAATCGCAGCCGGAGACGGCCTTGCGCGCGGTCGATGTCGATCTTCCTAGGCCGTTTCCAGCCAAGCGCGCAGAACTTCCGCGATGCTCCAGGCTTGCGCGATGCAACCGCCGGCGTTGTGGGGTTCGCGCGCGTCAAACACTTCACTGATCGTACCAATCCCGGCATCGTTCATATGATCGGGAAAACGTTCCAAAAATTTCCGCGCAGCTGGACGATCGTGCGGATGCACTTTGAGCCAGGCGTCGACGAAGGGCCCGATCAACCACGCCCAAACCGTGCCTTGATGATATGCGCCGTCGCGCGAGCGGAGATCGCCGCCGTAAATGGGTTTGTAATTTGGATCGTCCGGCGAAAGCGAACGCAAACCGACCGGAGTGACTAATTTTTTCTCGGCAACATCGACAACCGATTTCCATCGCGCCGGATCTAAAATTGGATGATCGAGCGAAATGGCGAAGAGCTGGTTCGGCCGGCAAGAAACATCGGACGTGTTTGGTTGATTGTCGCAATCAACGACATCGTAAAGATAACCGCCGTCATTGAACCAGAAGCGATTGTTAAATGATGCGCGTGCGTTCTCGGCGTATTCGTCGTAGCGCTTGGCAGAATTCTCTTCGCCACTTTCGCGAAGCCAATTGGCAAGCAGACAAAGCGCATTGTACCAAAGGGCGTTGATCTCCACCGTCTTTCCTCGACGCGGCGTCACGACCCAATCATCCATCTTCGCGTCCATCCAGGTGAGCTGATAGCCGGATTGGCCTTGCGCGAGCAGGCCATCGTTTGGATCGACGTGAATGTTGAACCGCGTGCCGCGGATGTGGTGCTCGGCAATGTCGATCAATGACGGCAGAAGAAGATTGAGCGTGTTAAAATCTTTTGTCCGCGTGAGGTAGCGGCTGAGCGCGTGGAAAAACCAAAGCGTGGCGTCGGCCGTGTGATAAACACCGTCCCTGGCGCCATCCGGGAACATGTTCGGAATCAAACCGTCGCGAATGTAATAAGCGAAAGTGCGCAATATGTAACCCGCTTCGAGCCAGCGCCCGGTGACCAAAGTTAATCCTTCGAGACTGATCATCGTGTCGCGGCCCCAATCGGTGAACCAATGATAACCGGCGATGACCGTTCGTACTTCATCGCCCGCGGCGTGCGCGCGGGCCGCTTCTTCAAATCTCCCCTCCGGCGTAATCACGAATTGGTCGGTGGCGAAAACTAACTCCGCCGGGAAATCATGGTGCGCTTTCGGAACGGCGCCGTGAAGTAGGCGCGCCCGGCGTTCGCGTTCGGCCACGAGCGCTTCGCTTGGGCTGAGCACTTCTACGACATCCCATTTTTCAGTTGAACCGACGAGCGTGACCGAATCGGTCGTTTCAAGATCGACATGGAAAAATCCCGGACTCCACAAGTTGCCTTCGTGCGCGTAGCCGCGGCTCTGTTCGATCCGATAAACAACCTGCGGAATTGTTTTTGCCGAAATGGTGAACGCGGAATCGCACTCGCACATCTTCATTCGCAACGGCGGCAATCCGCGTCCGCGAGTGGCGGCAATTTCATAACGATCGCCGACCGAAGTGAGCTTGTAAGGACCAGCTGTGCCAGCGTCGACCGACGCTTCGTGGTGCCGAAAGTGAAATGCAGGCCGCAATTCCAGGCGCGGACGTTTGTCACCGGCAAGCACGCGATAGTTCACGTGCACCGTATTTTGTAAATGCGGGAGAACTATTCGTTTTTCCAGGACGATGTCGCGAACGTGATAAGTCCACACTGGAAGTCCGTCTTCGAGCCGAAACTCGCGCAAATAATCCGCGCCCGGCAAATCGAGCTGGCCGCCGGCGCGTTCTTCCGCGCCTAACGAAACGACATCCTTACTGCCGAAGCGAAGAAGTTCGGACACGTGCGACCACATGACCACGCGGCCGAGCGGCGCCGGCAAAGCGGCGATGAGCAAACCATGATACCGTCGCGTGACCGCACCCGAGATCGTTCCGGATCCGTAACCGCCCAGTCCGTTGGTCACGAGCCATTCGCGAATCAACAACTCTTCGCGCGACATTTTGCTCCCGTCCCACGGCAATGCGCGAATGATCGGCCGATCTTTTTCTGAATGTCTGTTCATCAACGATCAGCCAAACCTTCTTCGCTGCGGCTGTTTCCTTGGCTTTTTCTCCGGCACCAATCGCAAAGCGACTGTCGCTTCGGCTGGTAACGTCCAGTTATCCTGCGTTGCCACAGTGGCGGTTCCGGACCCGCCGTAGCGCGCGGATTCGCTCGACCAAAGAATTTCCCATTCCAAGCCCAGCGGCGGCGCAAGCAATGGCTCGGGAATCGGATTGAGCTCGCGACTTTCACCAAAGTTTACAACCAGCAATCGATCGTCGCAGTTTTCGTTGCTAAAGTAGCGCAAAACGAAACTGGCTGGGCCGAGAACCGCACCATCCACACCATTCGTTTTTTGTTCACGAAAGCGCGAGTCCTCGCGGCGCAGCTGCAAAAGATCGAAATGGAGATCATAAAGTTCTCGGTTTTTTTGGCGCTCGCTAAAATCAAGCTTGCAGCTAACAAACGATGTCGGGTCGGAAGGTACCGGTAAACGTTCCTGCACTTCCTTGGTGGCCAGGGAAGGGAACTGAGACAAAAATGCGAAGCGTCCTTTGCGAATTGCCTCACGCATCGGGCCATCGCCCACATCCGTAAAAAAGATAAATGGAGCAGAAGCGCCGAATTCCTGGCCTTGAAAAAGGAGCGGTGTCCAGGGGCCGAGCAAGAGCAGTGCAGTCATCGCCCGATAGCGCCCGGGTGAGCTTTGAAATCGCAGACGTTCGCCCGCCGCCGTATTCGAAACTTGATCGTGGTTCTCAATGAAGGCGACGAACGCGTCAGGAGGAGAACCGAAAGTCGGTGTGCCGCGCGGCGCTTCCTGCCAAAAGTAGGGTTGGCCTTGGAACAAATAACCGTACTTGGCCGCGGAAATAAATTCCTGCGGCGTGCCGAGAAAATCGCTGTAGTAGGCTTCCCGTCTTCCGGTCAACGCGACGACGGCGCTGTGATGGAAATCATCGTTCCAAACCGCGTCCAGATCGTCGCCGCTTTCGCTGCGGGGACGGATGAGTTTTGTAACCTGCCGCTCGTTTTCAGCGATTAGAATGATCGAGCGCGGCACAGCGGCTTTGCGGGCGGCCCTCCCAACTGCGCCGACGATATATTCGTCCGATTCATCATGGATCGAATCGGTGGCATCGAAACGGAAGCCATCAAAGTGGAATTCGTCGATCCAGTAACGGCCGTTGGTGATGTAAAATTCGCGGACCGGCGTCGAATTCGGCCCATCGAAATTAATTGAATCGCCCCAGTCGGTCTCCTTTTCGCGGATGAGGTAATCGTTCGAATAGACCGCAAGATAATTTCCGTCTGGACCGAAATGGTTGTAGACGACGTCGAGAATAACAGCCAGGCCTAACGAATGCG
>Ga0070707_100001453_pt1 | contig 23185 bp, 26 predicted proteins | sample KBSK5502metaG_FD_65468 | JGI IMG/M metagenome (GOLD analysis project Ga0070707, IMG submission 65468) | Corn, switchgrass and miscanthus rhizosphere microbial communities from Kellogg Biological Station, Michigan, USA - KBS K5-50-2 metaG | ecosystem: Host-associated > Plants > Roots >...
CCGGGAGGCGCGGCTGCGCGGGACGCGGACGGCCGCGTGCCGGTGCGGCTGGCCGGCGGCGGACGAGGGCAGGGGAGCCACATGCTGTCGGCCTTGGCGATCGCCGACGCCCTGGCCATCGTGCCGGAATCGGTCGATCGCCTTCCGGCGGGCTCGCCCGTCGACCTGTGGTGGCTCGACCGGGACTGAGTCGCGTCAGAGGCCGACCGGCCCGACCACCGCTCCGATCGAGCGCGGCAACCGCGATACTGGAGGCATGGCCAAGGACCTCCCGCCGCGCGCCGAGCGCCGCCGGCTGACCCACGTGGACCGGAGCGGCCGGCCGCGGATGGTCGATGTCTCCGACAAACCGTCGACCGCGCGGCGGGCCGTCGCCGAGGCGACGGTCGCGGTGTCCGACGCGACGATGAGCCTGGTGATCGACGGTGGCGGCCCGAAGGGCGATGTCCTCGGCGTCGCCGAGCTCGCCGGGGTCATGGGCGGGAAGCGGACGAGCGAGCTGATCCCGCTCTGCCACCCGCTCGCCCTGACCGACCTCGTCGTCGCCGTGACGCCGGATCGCGGCGGTGGCGTCCTGCGGATCCGGGCCGAGGCCGCGACGACTGGTCCGACCGGCGTCGAGATGGAAGCGCTGACTGCGGCGAGCGTCGCCGCCCTGACGATCTACGACATGGTCAAGGGGGTCGAGCGCGGAGTCGAGATCCGATCGATCCGGCTCGTGTCGAAGACCGGTGGCAAGAGCGGCGAGTGGCACCGGCCCGTTGAAGCGTCGGCCGCGTCGGCTTCGGTGCCGCGGCATCGGCCGGGAGCGCGGTCTGCCGGTCGGATCGGCGGGAAGCGGCGAGGACCGACGGGGTGAGCGGGGCCGGGTCGACCGTCGCCGACCGGCGGCGGACGGCGCTCGTGCTGACGGCGAGCGATCGGAGCGCCGCGGGAACGCGCGACGACGACAGCGGCGCCGCGCTTGCCTCGCGGCTGGAGGGCCTCGGCTTCGTCGTGGAGCGCGACGTCGTCCCGGACGACCGCGACGCGATCGCCGCCCGGCTGCGCGACGGCGCGACGCGCCACGTCCTGGTGGTCACGACCGGTGGGACGGGCCTCACCCCGCGCGACGTCACCCCGCAGGCGACGCTGTCCGTCGTCGACTACGAGGTCCCGGGGCTGGCCGAGGCAATGCGCGCCGAAGGCCGGCTCAAGACGCCGTTTGCGGCCCTGAGTCGCTCGGTCGTCGGCGTCCGAGGCGGCACGCTCATCGTGAACACGCCCGGCAGCCCGAAGGCCGCGCTGGAGTCCCTCGACGCCATCGTCCCCGTCCTCGACCACGCGCTCGAGACGCTCGCGGGGCCCTTCGACCACGCCGCGTCGGCAGAACGCCGCACGGACGGCGGCTAGTGTTCCCGATCTTCGACCACGTTCCGGTCTATCCCGCGGTCTTCATCGTGTTCTGGGGCGCGGCGGCGGTGTTCGTCCTGGCGATGGCCCGCCACCTCCGGGTGTTCGCCGCGGCGAACCCGGTCCAGCCTCAGCCTCGCCCGCTCGGCGACATCCCGCGGCGGTTCGCCGGGCTGATCGAGTACGCGCTCGTCCAGACCAAGATGTTCAAGGACTGGCGGGCCGGCCTGATGCACGCCGGGATCTTCTGGGGCTTCGTCCTGTTGACGATCGGGACCGCCAACATCGTCACCGGCGGCGTGATCCAGGCGATCCTCTCGATCCCACTCGACGGCCTGATCTGGACCGCGATCTCGGCCATGCAGAACGTCGTCGCCGTGATCGTCCTCCTGTCGATCCTGTGGGCCTTCGAGCGACGCCTGATCTCGAGACCACGGCGGCTGACCTACAACCGCGACGCGCTGACGATCCTGTCGATGATCGGCGGCGTCGTCGCGACCGAGCTCCTCGCGCAGGTCGTCGAGTTCGCCCGGTACGGCGATCAGCCGGGGGCGTTCGTCGCCGCGTCCCTCGCGGCGCCGCTCCGTGGCGCGCTCTCGCCGGCAGCGTTGGAGGTCGTGTTCGCGGCCCTGTGGTGGGCGCACATCGTCCTGGTCGCCGCGTTCCTCGTCTACCTGCCGTTCAGCAAGCACCTCCACATCGCGACGGCGTTCCCGAACATCTGGTACCGCAAGCTCGCGCCGCGGGGCGAGCTGCCGGCGATGGATCTCGAGCGCGAGGACACGACGTTCGGGCTGCGTTCGCTCCAGGACCTCGGCTGGAAGGACCTGCTAGACGGCTTTACCTGCACCGAATGCGGCCGCTGCCAGGCCGCCTGTCCCGCCAATGCGACCGGGAAGCCGCTCAACCCGAAGGCCTTCATCATGGGGATCCGGGATATGTCGGTCGACGCCGAGCACGGCCTCGACCTGATCCCGAACAGCCCGATCGTCCGGGAGACGTACGGCCTGTCGGGCGCCGACCCGGATCCGGCCAAGATGGGGGCCAGGATCGTCGACGACGCGATCCCCTACGACGCGGTCTGGGACTGCGTGACGTGCGGAGCGTGCGTCGAGGCGTGCCCGGTCCTGATCGAGCACGTCGACAAGATCGTCGGGCTGCGGCGGAACCTCGTCCTGGAGGAGTCGAGGTTCCCCTCGGAGCTGGCCGGCGCGTTCCGCGGCATGGAAGGCCAGGGCAACCCGTGGGGACAACCCGCCTCGACCCGGACCGACTGGACCCGCGGCCTCCCGTTCGAGGTGCCGACCGTCGCCTCGCTGGCGGCGTCACCGGACGGGCTGGATTCGCTCGAGGTCCTGTACTGGGTGGGCTGCGCCGCCGCGTTCGACGAACGGAACAAGCGGGTCGCCCGCGCGGTTGCGACGTGCCTGCAGGCGGCCGGCATCCGCTTCGCGATCCTCGGCCAGGAGGAGTCGTGCACAGGTGATCCCGCCCGCCGGATGGGCAACGACTACGTGTTCCAGATCCTGGCGTCCGGCAACGTCGAAACGCTCAATCGCTACGGGATGGCCGAGCGGACGATCGTCACGGCGTGCCCGCATTGCTTCAACACGATCGGCAACGAGTACGGCCAGCTCGGCGGGTCCTTCCGCGTCGTCCATCACTCCGCCTACCTCCAGGGCCTGCTCGCCGACGGCCGGTTGCGGGTCGCCGAGGACGGCGCAGCAGCGGCCGGTTCCGTGACCTATCACGACTCGTGCTACCTGGCCCGCTACAACAACGTGGTCGCCGCGCCGCGAGACGTGCTGGAGGCGGTGCCGGGGCTCGAGCTGCGCGAGATGGACAAGAGCGGCAAGAACACCTTCTGCTGTGGCGCCGGCGGTGGCCGGATGTGGATGGAGGAGACGCGCGGGACGCGGATCAACGCGGAGCGGACGCGTCAGGCGCTGGAGACGGGCGCCTCGACGGTCGCGACCGCCTGCCCGTTCTGCATGACGATGCTCAAGGACGGGCTGAGCGACGCGATGGCGTCTGCGCAGCCGGCGAGCGGCGTCGTGAGCGCCCGCGACATCGCCGAGATCCTCGCCGACGTGATCGACTCGGCGCCGATCGACCCACGCCGCCGGCTGACGGTCATCCAGTAGGGCGTCGAGCGGGCTCGGCGCGCGGCTCGCGGCTCGCGGCTTCCGAAATTCGCGACTTTCTCTCGTCGGCGAACGGCTCGCGCGGCCCGAGGGGTCCGGGTGCGAACGGATGCGTCCCCGTCGACGTCGCCCAGGCTCGGACGGCGAAGAGCGTTGACCGAATCAGTCGATTGAGGAGGCGTGAAGCCGTGGTTTGACCTCAGGTGAGGTCGATCCTGTTCACTCCCGAGAGAATGTCGTGGTATGCGTCGGCCGATCAGGAGGCACTCCGCCTCGCGGCCCATGTCGGTGTCGTCATCGGCGACGCTCGCCGGACGAAGGGCTGGACGCTTCGGGGCGTCTCAGAACGCTGCGGCCTCGCGGTTTCGTCGATCCACGCGATCGAGCACGGTCGTCCGGCCTCCCTCTCGAGTTACGCGGCGATCGCCGACGCGCTCGGGCTGGACCTTCGACTCGACCTCTTCGACCCACGAGCACGCTCCCATTCGTTGCGAGCCGAGGATCCGGTTCATTCCGCGATGGGCGAGGTGATCGCACGGCCGGTGTCGACCCGGGGCTTCCAGGTGTCGATCGACGAGCCGTTCCAGCACTACCAGTTTGCCGGCCGCGCCGATGTACTTGCCTGGGATCCGGGCCGACGAGCGTTGCTGCACGTCGAGAACCGGACGCGGTTCCCGAATGTCCAGGAGGCGATTGGCTCCTACAACGTCAAGCGCCGGTACCTGCCCGGTGTGCTCGCCGACCGATGGGGCGTGCGAGGCGGATTCCGGAGCGTGACCCACGTCGTGGCCGGCCTATGGTCGACGGAGGTGCTCCACGTCGCGAGAATCCGGTCGGCGACGTTTCGAGCGGTATGCCCGGATGGCATCGACGATTTCGAGGCGTGGTGGTCAGGGTCGATACCGGGCCCTGGCGATCCGACGAGCACGTTCATCCTGCTCGATCCGTTATCAGTCGGAGGCGGCCGTCGACGTCCCTTTGTCGGACTCGATGTCGCCCTGGACCCGTCATTGCGGGCGAGATACCGAGGCTACGCGGATGCAGCGGAAGCGCTCCGTCGGAGCGGTCTCGCCTGAGGCGTTGCTGAAGGATTTCTCTCGAGGCCGAACAGATCGCGAGGTTTCGTCCCATTGCCGGCCGCTCAACCGACTTAGGAGCTGCCGTCACCGGTGCGGCCTGCGGGATCGAGCCTCCCTTGACGTACCTGTTCTGCTCCAGGCAGCTCAGGGCCCATCCCTGTTCCCTGGCGAGAAAAAGTCCTCGTCTGGGTCGAGCGGGAAGCGAGCGGCCCCTCAGCCTGGGAGCTTCCGCTTACAGCTGATGCAGTTGCGGTCCGTCCACATGTTGAACATCCCGCAGTAGGGGCAGCGCTTCTCGCCCTCTGTCGACGTCCCGTACGGGCTCTCCTGCGAGCGCGCATCCCGCTCGAGCCGCTGCCGTCGAAGGATGATGTACGTGGCCCCGATCCCGATCGCGACTGCCGCGACCAGCAGGAGCAACTCGTTGATCAGGGTCATGACGGATCCTCGATGGCTGGAACGCGCCCCCGGTCGGCCGTTCGCCACGTGGCCGAAGCCTACGCCGACGCGCTGCAGGACGCTCACGATGGAGGTGGAGCGACGCAACCCGTCCGCGGGCCAACGCGAGCCGACTGCTACGATCGACTCCGATGGCACGCGCGACGCCGCCCATGGAGTCCGAATCGCCCCACGGCGCAACCGGCGCGACCCCGACCTATCGGCTGACCGAGGACCAGGCCGCGCTGCGCGACGCCGTCAAGGTCCTCGCGGACGAGCGCATCGCGCCGCGAGCCGCGCAGATCGATCGGACCGCGGAGTTCCCCTGGGACGTCAAGGAGCTCCTGGCGAGCCACGACATCTTCGCGATTCCCTACCCCGAGCGGTACGGCGGACTCGGCGGCGACCTCCTGACCGTCTGTCTCGCCATCGAGCAGATCAGCCGCGTCTGCGCGACCTCCGGCCTGATCGTCGCGGTGCAGGAGCTGGCCAGCCTCCCGCTGCTCCTGGTCGGCAGCGACGAGCAGAAGGAGCGCTGGTTCCCGGACCTCGCGGCGGGCAGGCTCCTGATCGCCTTCGCCCTGACGGAGGCCGAGGCCGGCAGCGACGCCGCGGCGGCGCGGACCCGCGCCCGGCGCGACGCGGCGACCGGCGACTGGATCATCGACGGCTCCAAGCGGTTCATCAGCCAGGGCAGCGTCGCTGACCTGATCACCGTATTCGCCGTCACGAATGACGCCGAGGGCACGCCGCGTCATCAGCGCCTGTCGTGCTTCATCGTCGAGAAGGACATGCCCGGCTTCGCCGTCGAGCGGATCGAGCACAAGATGGGCATCCGCGGCTCGCCGACCGCCGAGCTGAGCTTTAAGGGCGTGCGGGTCCCGGACGCCAACCGGATCGGCGACGTCGGCCAGGGCTTCGAGCTGGCGATGCGGACGCTCGACCGCAGCCGGCCAGGGATCGCGGCCCAGGCCGTGGGCATCGCCCAGGGTGCGCTCGAGGTCGCCGCCGCGTACGCCCGCGACCGGAAGCAGTTCGGGCGGCCGATCGCCGAGTTCCAGATGGTCGGGGCCATGCTCGCCGACATGGATGCCCAGACCGAGGCCGCGCGGCAGCTCCTGTATAAGGCCTGCACCGAGATCGAGGCGGGAGCGCCCGACGCGGGACGCTGGTCGGCGATGTGTAAACTCGTCGCCGGTGACACCGCGATGCGGGTGACGACGGATGCCGTCCAGGTCCTCGGCGGGTACGGCTACATCGATGAGTTCCCGGTCGAGCGGATGATGCGTGACGCCAAGATCACCCAGCTCTACGAAGGAACGCAGCAGATCCAGCGACTCGTGATCGCCCGGGCGCTCACGGCCCGCCGCTGAGACGCCCACTGCTGACCCGGCAACCGCTGAACCGTCCGCTGCCCACCGCCGCCGACCATCGAACGGAGGCCGCTCGCCCGTGCGAATCGTCGTCCTCGTGAAGCCCGTCCCGGACACGGCGTCCGGAGGCGAACGACTTCGGCCGGATGACTGGCGCCTGGACCGAGCCGCGGTGCCCGCCGTCGTGAACGCGAACGACGAATACGCCCTCGAGGCGGCCCTCAAGCTGACCGAGACCCACGGCGGCGAGGTCGCCATGCTGACGATGGCGGGCCCGACCGCTCCGGAGACGATGCGCAAGGCGCTCGCGATGGGGGCGGCCAGCGGGACCTTGGTGACCGACGACGCGCTCGGCGGATCAGACGTCGTGTCGACGACGCGTGTCCTGGCGGCCGCGCTGAAGGGCCTGGAGTACGACCTCGTCTTCGCCGGCGCCGACACGTCGGACGGTGGCGGTGGCGTCGTCCCGGCCGGCGTCGCGACGCTTGTCGGCCTGCCGTACCTGTCGTACGCGGCCAGGATCGAGCCGAACCTCGAAACGAAGCGGGTCCGCGTCCACCGGATCAGCCCGACCGGATACGACGTGCTCGAGGCACCGATGCCGGCCCTGGTCGTCGCGACCCAGGCCCTCGGCGAGCCGCGCTACCCGTCGCTGAAGGGGATCATGGCCGCCCGCTCGAAGACGATCGAGACGACGGGGATCCCAGCCGACACGGCGCCGGACGCCGGCACGCTCGGCGGCGCCGCCTCGACCACCGCCGTTCTCGCTGCTGAGGCGCCCCCGCCGCGCGCGGCCACGAGAGTGGTCCGCGATCCGGCCGACGAAGCAGCCCGCCAGGTCGTCGAGTTCCTCGCCGAACGGAGGATCATCTGATGGCCGCGGCCGGTTCGGCGGGCGCCATCTGGGTCCACGGCGAGACCGCGCCGGACGGGAGCCTCGCCAGGATCAGCACCGAGGTCGCCACCCTCGCGCGGACGCTCGCGAAGGAGGCCGGCCGCGCGGCGGTCGGGATCGTCGTCGCCGCCGATCCAGCTGCCGCCGCCGCCGAGCTGGCGACGTACGTCCCGCGCGTCCTCGCGATCAGCGAGCCCGCGACGGCCAACCACGCCGCGGCCACGATCGTCGGTCAGCGGCTCGCGGCCCTGATCGACCGCGACAAGCCCGCGTACCTGCTCGCGGGGGCGGGACCGGAAGGCCGCGACGCCGCCGGTGTCGTCTCGGCGCTCACCGGTCTCGGCATCCTCGTCAACGCGACCGCCGTCCGCTGGGAGGGCGGCCCGGTCGTCGAGATGAGCGTGTTCGGCGGCAAGCTGAACACGACGAGCCGGTTCGTGGGTGACAGCGGGATCGTCACGCTCCGGCCGAACGTGATCTCCGCGGAGCCCGCGCGCACGAGCGGTTCGGTCGAGAAGACCGACGCACCGGGTGAGCTCGCGCTGCCCCAGGTCGAGATTGTCGACCGCGTGGAGGCGGCCACGACGGCCGCACCGATCGAGGAAGCCCGGATCATCGTCTCGGGCGGTCGCGGTGTTGGCGGGGCGGAGGGGTTCAAGCTCGTGGAGGAGATCGCGGACGCACTCGGCGGCGCCGTCGGGGCGACCCGGGCGGCCGTCGATGCCGGCTGGATCCCGTATGCCCAACAGATCGGCCAGACCGGCAAGATCGTCAAGCCAGCGCTGTACCTGGCGCTGGGGATCTCGGGCGCGATCCAGCACAAGGTCGGGATGCAGACGGCCGAGACGATCGTCGCGGTGAACCGTGACCCGGACGCACCGATCGCCGACTTCGCGGATCTCGTCGTGATCGGCGACCTGTTCGAGGTCGGTCCCGCGCTCCTCGCAGCGCTCCGCGCCCGCGCCGGCTGAGATCCGGCGCGGAACGGGGACGGCGCGAGAGCACCGAAATCGATGGAGCAGCTGCTATTCGTCCTGCCGCTGATCGCGTTCCTGATCCTCCTCACGCTGTTCGCGCTGGTCCTCCGTCGGGCCGGCCGGTTCATCGCCCGGACGCGCGACGTCGAGCGGTTCCGGCGGCAGGTCGGTGATCTCGCCGGGCGCATCGAGCATTCGCTCGGCGAGATCTGCGCTCGGGTCGACGAGCTCCGCCGTGGCCAGCTCGGCGCGGATGCCCTGACCGACGACCTCTCGGCGTCGCTGGATGCCGTCGGTCGATATGCCGACGAGGCGCGCGGCCTCCGACCACCCGCCGACGCGCGTCGCATCCAGGACGAGATCGTGGGGGAGCTGGAACGGGCGGCCCGCGCCCTCGAGATGATCGAGCACGGTCGATCGATCCAGGCCTCGGCGCGCTCCGGCGGGCGCGAGGTCGAGGCCCAGACGTCGATCAAGCGCGGCTACCTCAACGTCCTCCACGCCCGCGAGGCGATCAACCACCAGGCCGAGCTCGCGCGGGTCGTCGGGGTCCGCGACGACGCGGGGTTGGAGCGCCCTCTGCCGTAGGGTGGACAGGCCCAGCAGCCGTCCTTCGGCCCGCTATGTAGTGGTATCATCCGGCGACACCACAAGCGGTTGTGGTGCGAGCGTCAGGAGCCTCGATGCGCTGTCCACACTGCGGAGCCCGCGAGACGCGGGTCGTCGACTCGCGCGATCTCGACGATTCCGCGACCATCCGCCGCCGCCGCGAGTGCACGGCCTGCACGACGCGGTTCACGACGTACGAGCGAGTCGAGGCCGCCCGGCTGGTCGTGGTCAAGCGCGATGGCGCTCGTCAGGAGTTCGACCGCGAGAAGCTCGCCGCCGGGCTCCGCAAGGCGCTGACCCGACGACCGGTCGCGGACGATGCCGCGGAGCAAGCCGCCGACGAGATCGAGGCCGAGCTCCGCTCGCAGGGCTCGACCGAGGTCGCCTCATCGCATGTCGGCGGGCTCGCCATGGAGAAGCTGCGCGAGCTCGATCACATCGCCTACATCCGGTTCGCCAGCGTCTACCAGAGCTTCGATGACCTCGAGGACCTGAAGCGGGAGGTCGACACGCTGTACGCCGAGCGCGACTCCACGGACGACGGCTTCGGCAAGCACGGGAAGTGACCCGGGCGGCATGAGCGTCCTGTCCGACCGCGACATCCGGACCGCGCTCGAGAGCGGCGAGATCGCGATCCGGCCGTATGACCCCGTCGACCTCCAGCCGTCGTCGGTCGACCTCCACCTCGACCGGTCCTTCCGGGTCTTCCGCAACAACCGCTACGCGTACATCGACGTGCGGTCGCCGCAGCCCGACCTGACGGAGCTGCTCCGGGTCGCCGACGACGAGCCGTTCATCCTCCATCCGGGCGAGTTCGTCCTCGGCCAGACGCTGGAATGGGTCGAGCTGCCAAACGATCTTGTGGCGAGGCTCGAAGGCAAGGCTCTGGCACTTGACACGCCGGTACCGACTCCGACCGGCTGGAAGACCATGGCTGAGCTCGAACGCGGCGACACGGTGTTCGACGAGACCGGCAGGCCAACGATGATCGTGGACGCAACGCCTCCGATAACGGGACGTCCGTGCCGCGAAGTGATGTTCTCGGACGGGACGCGTGTGGTGGCAGATGCGTCTCATCAATGGGCCACGATCGACAAGAATGGCCGTCGCCATGGTAGGGCAAGGGTCGAGATTCGCACGACCGACGAGATAGCCCGGACACTTCGGTCGAATGGCGAGTTGAACCACCATGTTCCACTTGCCGGCCCGGTTCAATACCCGGCGCGCCTCGACCTCCCGATCGAGCCATACACGTTGGGTGCTTGGCTCGGTGACGGCACGACGGCCGCGGCGGCAATCACGTCGGTTGACGACGAAATCCTCGAGCAGATCAGTGGAGAGGGTTACCCGGTTCGTCGGCTTGCTTACGCCCCTCATCTCTTCAGCATCGGTGCGACAGGCCGGACTCGCGAGGCCAGGAGCGGACGCTTCATCCGAAATGGGACGCTCTCCAGCCTTCTCCGCAACTTGGGCTTGCGCGAAGGGAAATACGTTCCCCGGCAGTACATTGAGGCGGGAGTAGGCCAGCGGCTCGCCCTTCTCCAGGGGCTGATGGATACCGACGGATACGTTAACGACGTAGCCGGTCGATGCGAATTCACAAGCATCAAGGAAAATCTTGCGGACGCCGTCGTCGAACTCGCGGCGAGCCTGGGGTTCCGTCCGATCAAGTCACAAGGCCGAGCGATGCTGAACGGCGTCGATCACGGCCCTAAGTACCGTGTGAAGTTCACGCCTGACCGGCCGGTCTTCCGACTCTCCCGCAAGTTGGCCCGGCAGAAGGATGCCACCGCGCGATTCCACCGATTCCGCGCGATCGACGTCGTGCGCGAGGTTCCGTCCGTACCTGTTCGGTGCGTCCAAGTCGCGTCGCCGCGCGGACTCTTTCTCGTCTCCCGCGCCTTTATTCCGACCCATAACAGCTCCCTGGGCCGACTTGGTCTGCTGATCCACTCGACGGCCGGCTATGTCGACCCAGGCTGGAAGGGCAACCTCACGCTCGAGCTGTCGAACGTCGCCAACCTGCCGATCGCCCTCTATTTCGGGATGAAGATCGGCCAGATCTCGTTCTTCAAGATGAGCTCGGAGGTCGATCGGCCGTACGGATCACCGGAGCTCGGCTCGAAATACCAGGGCCAGTCTGAGCCGACGGCCTCGGCGTTCCACCGCGACTTCGGGGCGAAGACGAGGGGCTGAGGCAGCGGCCGTGAAGCTGACGGCGCCGTCGCCGCTCGTGGTGATCGGGATCGGGATCGCCGTCGCATTCGTCAACGTCGTCACGATCCCGATCCCGCCCGACGCGAATCCGGCGGCCTACCTGATCGGCTACCTCGCGACCCCGCTCCTGATCGTCGTCCTCTACTGGGTCTGGTGGCGTCGTCGCCACGGAGGAGATTCGGCGTGACCGGCCCGAACGACACCGTCGACTGGCGGCGCGACCTCGGCGGCGGGACGACCGTCGCCCTCGTCCAGGCCGGGACGTTCCGATCGGACGCGGGAGCCCTCTTCGGCCCGGTGCCGCGGGTGCTCTGGCACCGCTGGGTCTCCGACGAGATCGACGCCCAGAACCGCCTGCTCCAGGCGCTCAACTGCCTCCTGATCGAGACGCCGGCCGGCCGCGTCCTCGTCGAGACCGGGATCGGCGACCGGCTCGACGACAAGACCCGGGCGATGCGCGGTTACGAGGGCCCGTGGATCGAGCCGGCGCTGCGGACCGCCGGCTTCGACCCGGCATCGGTCGACGTCGTGGCCATGAGCCACCTCCACTTCGACCACGCCGGCGGGTTGCTCCGCGCAGACGGGGCGACGGCGTTCCCGCGCGCGACGATCGTCGCCCAGCGCGCCGAGTGGGAGATCGCCCTCGGCGACAACCCGCGTCTCGTCGCCAGCTACGTCCAGCCGGAGCTCCGGCTCGTTCGCGACTGGGGCGCGGACGGCTGGGCCGACGGCGAGCGTGAGGTCCTGCCCGGTGTGTCGGTCGTTCCGACGGGTGGCCACTCCGCCGGTCACCAGGCGATCGTCGTCCGGGCGGCTGGAGCGCCGCCGCTCGCGTTCTTCGGCGACCTCTGCATGCGCCCGTGGAGCGCCAACCCGCGCTGGGTGACGGCGTTCGACGATTTCCCGCTCACGTCCGTCGTGATCAAGGGGTCGCTCTTCGCCCAGGCCGCCGACGAGGGCTGGACGATCGTGCTCTCGCACGAGCTGGGCCACCCCGTCGGGCGGCTGGTCCGCGACCGCGACCGATTCGCGTACGAGCCGGCCTGAGGCGTCGGTCAGGGCGACCGCGACACCCCGGGTGACGCCCCGGGTGACGCCCCCGCCCCAAGGATCGCCTCGATCTGGGCGGTCGCCGCGTCGCGATTGAGCGGGGCGAGGACGAATGACCGAACGGCCCCCTCCGGGCCGATGAAGACCGAGGTCGGCAGGCCGCGCGGCCCGTAGGTCCGGAAGATGTCGCCGGTCACGTCGGCCGCGATGACGTAGCCGAGCTGGTACTTCGCGGCGTAGGTCGAGGCGATGTCGGTCGTCTCCTGCACGTCGATCCCGATGACGACGAGTCCCTGATCGCGGTACCGCGCCGCGAGGTCGCGGATGATCGGCGTCTCCGACTGGCACGGTGGGCACCACGATGCCCAGAAGTTGATCCAGACGGTCTTGCCTCGCAGGTCGGCGAGCCGGACCGGTCGACCTGTCAGGTCCTGAAGCTGGACGACGGTGCCGTCGGGCCGGGTCAACTGGAGGTCCGGCGGGACCTGTCCCGGCCGGACGCCGATCGGGGCGTTCGGGTCGAGGAGGAACTGGGTGGCGCGCGGATCGCCCGGACCGATCGGGTTCACGGAGCCGAGCGGCGTCGTGACGACGACGAGCACGACGGCAGCCACCGCGATCACGACCGCGGCGAGCAGCAGCTGGCGACCGCCGAACGGCCCGATCAGCCCGCGTCGCTCGCGGCGATGGGTGAACCCGGGGCGGTCGGTCACTCAGACCCCGGGGAAGTTGAAGAACGCGGGCAGGCGCGACAGCCAGTCGAAGAGCATCGCCACGCCGATGCCGACGACGAGCAGCCCGCCGACGACCGAGACCGCCTGGCCGTGGCGGACGAGCGGTCGGAGCAGCGCCGGCGCTCGGTCGTAGACGAGGGCGATGGCCAGGAACGGGATCCCCAGCCCGGCCGTGTAAGCCAGGAGCAGGATCCCGCCCCGGGCGATGGTGTCGCTCGTCGACGCCATCGTCAGGATCCCGCCCAGGATCACCCCGATGCACGGCGTCCAGCCGACCGCGAAGATCGCGCCGAGGCCGAACGACGCCAGCCACCCGCCCCGACCGCTGACGAGTCGCCCGCCAAGTCGGTCGCCGAAGGAGGGCGGCCGGCCGCTGCCGAACGACATCGTCCCGGTGCTGCTCGCGATCGATGCCGACGCCCCGGCGTCCAGTGGTCGCCACGACCGCTCGAGGGCCGGCACGCGCAGGATCCCGGCGAGGTTCAGGCCGAGCAGGATCAGGATGGCGCCGCCGACCTGGCGGAGGACCGGCAGCCACGGCGACAGTCCCGCCGCCATGAACGTCGCCGTGATACCGAGGAACGTGAAGACGAGGCCGAACCCGGCGACGTACGCGAGGGCGTGGCGGAAGGCCGTCCAGCGGGTCGGGCCGACGGCCGCCGCGCCGGCCGGGCCGTCAGCCGAAGCGGAGCTCGCGACCGCGACCGCGGTCAGCTGGCCGAGATACGCCGGGACGAGCGGCAGGACGCATGGGCTCAGGAAGCTGATCAGGCCCGCCGCGACGGCGACGAGGATCGTCAGGTCGCCGCCGCTCATGCGTGACGACTCACACGAGCGCCCGGTCGAGGGCGTCGTCGAGGAAGCGGCGAAGCCCGGCAGCCGAGGTGGCGAGCTCGAGGCGTCGGCCGTCGATCTCCACGACCGGAATCGTGGCGAAGTAGGCGCGCTCCCAATCCGGGTCCGTCGTGATGTCGCGCTCCCGGATCGCGGCGGTCCGGCGCCCGCGAGCGGCACGATCCTCGAGCAGGCCCTGGACGATCGCGCGCGTCTCGTCGCACAGATGGCAGCCCTCGCGCGTGTACAGGAACAGGTTGGGGAGGGGAGAGACGGCCATCGCGCCTCGCATTCTAGGGTCGATCCGCGTCGGCCCCCGACACGACCGTAACCACTCGATCGTCACTGTCGCGGTTGGGCCGATCGGACGACCCATCAGGACTGGACGGAACCGACCACGGGACCCGATGATGCGACGCGTCGACGGGAGCGACCCGCCGGTCACCGCGAGGAATTGGGCGATGGCCGTCTCTGAAGAGACGCTTCCACGACGTCGAGCGTTGAGGATCCCGCGGCCGGGACGGCTGTTCCTCGCGTTCGTCGTGGCCGCGGGGCTCGGCGCCGGCCTCGTCGCCGGCGGGCTGGCCGCCTTCCACGCGAGCCTCACGGGGCAGATCCTGCCGGGCGTGTCGGTCGCGGGCGTCGACCTGGGTGGCCTCACCGCCGATCAGGCACGGGCAGCGCTCACGGCCCGCTACGGCTCGCTGGCCCAGGGCGGCCTCGTCGTCCGGACCGGCATCGGCGCGACCACGATCAACTTCGCCGACGTCCATCGCGGCGCCGACATCGACGCGATGATCGCCGAGGCCACGGCGCTCGGGCGCGGCGGAAGCTGGCTCGACGAGACGATCGCCGCGATCCGTCTCCGCCTCGAGCCCGAGACCGTTCCGTTGCGGCTCACGTACGACCACGACCTCGCGGCCGCCGCGATCGCGAGCTGGAGCGACCGGACCGCTCTCAGCGCGATCGACGCATCGGCCTTCCCGGCGGCGAACGGGTTCGGGATGACTCCCTCGGTCGAAGGGAGTCGGGTCGACGATGCGGCCGCCCTCGCCGCGGTCGACACGGCGATGCGTGACCCGGCGACGGTCGGCGGGGTGGGGGTCGCGGCGCCGGTCGTGCGCGTCGCGCCGAATCTCACGAGCGAGGCCGCCGACGCGGTCCGCCTGTCGGCCTTGAAGATGGCCAGCAACCTCGTGGTCATGAACGGCTCCAAGGGCTGGACGATCTCCGGCAGTCAGGTCCGGTCCTGGATCTCGTTCGCCTGGGTCGACGGCGTCTACAGGCCGGTCGTTGACGAGCGGCTGATCCCCGCGGCGTTCAAGACGATCGGCAAGCGCGTCGCCCGGCCCGTACACGACGCCGCGTTCCTGCGCGACAAGCGCGGCCGGATCGTCGGGGCGATGGCCGACAGTGCCGGTCGCGAGCTCGACATCGACGCGACGGTCGCCGGCGTCGTCGCGGCCCTCGACAGCCGGGCGAGCGGCGAGGCGCCGACGCCGATGAAGCTGCCGCTCGTCGCGATCCTGCCGCAGACGCGGACTGCGGACGTCGTGAAGACCGCGCCGCTGATGGTCAAGGTCGGCGGCTGGACGACGTACTACAAGCCGTCGGCCCACAACGGCTTTGCCGCGAACATCACGATCCCGGCCCGAACGTTGAACGGGACAGTCGTCCAGCCCGGCCAGACGTTCGACTTCTGGGCGGCGCTCGGCGAGGTCAGCTTCCGGACGGGCTACCGGCTCGGGGGAGCGATCGTCGGCGGCCATTCGGTCGAGGGCAAGGCGCTCGCGGGTGGGATCTGCGCCGCATCGACGACGCTGTTCAACGCGGCGCTCCGGGCCGGCCTCGAGATCGACACGCGCCAGCCGCACTGGTACTACATCACGCGCTACCCGCTCGGCCTGGACGCCACGGTGTCGGGCTCGCAGACCATGCGCTTCACGAACGACACGCCGAACGTGATCCTCATCCGCGGCTTCGCGTCGCCGGGGATCGTCCGGTTCGAGATCTGGTCCGTGCCGAATGGCCGGACGGTGACCCTGACGCGGCCGATCGTGTGGAACGTCGTGAAGGGCTACGACACGGCCGTGAAGACGACCGCGCTCAAGGCGGGCACGAGCGAGCGCACCGAGTGGCCCGTGGACGGCAAGGACGTGTCGGTGACGCGGATCGTGCGGGACGCATCCGGCCGCGTGATCCATCGCGAGACGTACATCTCGCACTACCACCGGATGGTCGGGATCAACCTGATCGGGATCGGCTGAGGGTCCGCCGGCGCTACGGTGCCGCCCCAGGGCGAGTTTCTGCCATACGACCCTCACCCGGTCGTTCGGCTCGAAGTCTTCGCCAAATGCTCTCCTGGTCGCTCGTATGACACGAATCCCCGGCTCCGCCGTGCGTGGGGCGACGTCCGCGCCGGTCAGAGCCCGCCTAACGACCGCAGGAGTGTCATTTGACAATTCCGGCTCGCGCCGGAGGGGGCGCGCTACGATGGAGCCCGCGCCCCCGTAGCTCAGTGGACAGAGCGAGGCCGTCCTAAGGCCTGCGTCGGCGGTTCGAGTCCGTCCGGGGGCGCCACACGCTGAGGTTCCCGATGACCCGGTTCGTCGTCGACGCGAGCGCCGTCCTGCACCTCGCCGGCGCCGGGATCCAGGTCTCGGCAGCCCACGAGCTCCTCGCGCCGACGCTCCTCCGGTCACAGACGCTGTCGGCGCTGCATGAGGCTGTCGTCCGCGGCGAGATCCCGGCCGCAACCGGGCTCGAGCGGCACCGGCTGATCTCGCGGATGCGGATCCGCCTGCTCGGCGACGCGGTGCTCCGGCGTCGGGCGTGGGAGATCGCCGATCGGCTGGGCTGGGCGTCGACCTACGACGCCGAGTACCTCGCCCTGACCCAGCTACAGGCGGACGCCTTCGTCACGATGGACGCAGACCTGGCTCGCCGTGCCGAGGGGATCGTTGCGACGGCAACGATCCACGCGCTGCGCTGAGGCGGGGAGGGGCCATCGATGACCGGGATCGACGACTCCGACGAGCTTCGCGGTGCCTACGTGGCCGACGCGGGCGACGACGCTCCCGGCGTCGCCCTCTATCACGCCTGGTGGGGCCTGAACGACGACGTCAAGGCGTACGCGGACCGTCTGGCGGGCGCCGGGTTCTCGGTGCTCGCGCCCGACATGTTCGGCGGCGAGGTTGCGGCGACGATCGAGGCCGCCGACCGCCTGTCATCCTCGGCCGACGAAGATCGGTGCAAGGCGATCAGCCTGGCAGCGGTCGATCGGCTGGCGGCTCGACAGGGCGCCCCGGAGGGGATCGGCGTCGTCGGGTTCTCGTTCGGTGCCGCCTGGGCGATCTGGGCGCCGACGCAGCGCGAGCACATCGCTGCCACCGTCGTCTATTACGGGACCTGGGTCGGGTCGGTCCTCGGCAAGGCGTCGGTCCCGGTCCTCGGCCACTTCGCCGAGGACGATCCCTACGAGACCGCAGAGACCGTGACCGAGTTCGAGCAAGGACTCCGGGACGCGGGCCGCGACGCGGACATCCATCGCTACCCGGTCACCGGCCATTGGTTCGCCGAACCGTCGCGGGACGCCTACCGGGCGGAAGTGGCGAGCATCGCGTTCGACCGAACGGTTGCCTTTCTCCAACGGCGTCTGGCAGGAACACTCCGACCCGACTGACCCGGCGCGACGGGAGCGCGCGGGCGCCCTGCCATCATGGCCGGGATGCGCACGATCGCGAGGATCCTGATCTGCCTCGCCGCCTTGACCGTCGCGCTGGCCGCGTGCGGCGGCTCGACGCCTCCCGCGTCGGCCTCGTCGCAACCCTCGACGACGGGCGCCTCCTCGCGGCTGGCCGACCTCACCCCCGTCCCCGGCGGCCCCGAACCGGCGCCGACGCCGCCGCCCGGCAACCGCGAGTTCGCACTGCCGGCGCCCGTTTGCCCGGGCCCGGCGAATGAGGTTCGACCGCCGCCGGTCCGCGTCGCGCTCGCCGACGGCCAATCGATCACCGCGACACCCGGGGCGGCCACGCTGACGACCTGCACCACGGGCTCGGCCACCGACACCGTCGGGCAGGACCCGGCAGCGGGACTCAGGGCGCACGCTGGCGATCGACTCACCGTCAGTGTCCCCCCGGGTTGGGTCATCCTCGCCTACCAAGGCTTCGACCGGCCATCCGTCGGCGAAGGTGGGAACGTTACCCCGCAGATCGTCACGACGACGGGCCCGGCGCAGGTCGATATACCGATTCCGGCCAGGTCGGGCCGGTCAGTCGTGGGCGTCACGCTGTCGATCGTCTCGGCCGACGGACGGGTCGTCGGCCAGGTGGAGGCGCTGTTCCAGGTCGAGGTCGACTGAGCCCGCGAGGCCTTGCTGACCGCGGTCAGCGTATCGATCGCTCGAGCACCTGCTGGAGCTGTGGCGCGTGCTCGCGCTTGTGGCCATACATCGTGTACGCGACGAGGTCGTCCAGGGCGTATTGCGGCCCATACCACGGGATCGTCCCGACTTCGCGCCAGGTGTCGGGCGCGACGCGGGCCGCGAAGTCCATGACCCGCTCATGGGCCGTCCGCAGCTCCGACAGCACCTCGTCGACCGGCCAGTCCCGGCGGATCGCCGCCTGATCGTCGTTGAAGGTCGCCGGGCTCGTGCCCAGGAGGTCCGTCTGCGTCGGCTCGCCGACGAACGTGGCCAGGACATCGCCAAAGCGGGCCTCGAACGCGCCGAGGTGGCCGACGAGGTCCTTCGTCGTCCAGACACCCAACGCGATCGCGACCCAGTCGTCGGCGCGGAGCCGCCCGATCCTGCCCTCGATCTCACGCTGGCCGTACATCAGGACATCGACGGCGTTCACCCCGACACCATACGCGCAGGTGCACCGGCGAACGTCGCGCCGCCGCTCTCGCGGGTCCGGGCTACGCTGGCTCGATGCCGCTCCCGTTCGCACGCCAGATCGCGGCGTTCAACCGACGGGTGACCAACCCGATCCTCGGGCCGATCGTCTGGTACCTGCCCCGGTTTGGGCGGATCGAACACGTCGGCCGACGTTCGGGCCGGCGATTCGTTGCGCCGATGCTCGCGTTCCCGAGCCGCGACAGGCGGCGACTGACGTTCGCCCTGACCTACGGGCCGGACGCCGAGTGGGTCCGGAACGCCCTCGCCGCCGGACAGGTCGTCTTCGAGTCGCGCTGGAGCGGACGCCTGCGGCTGGTCGAACCCAGACTGATCCACGATCCGCGGCGGCGGGCCATGCCGTGGCTGGTCCGACGAGGGCTCGGCCTCATGCAGGTGAACGACTTCCTCGAGGCGATCGTCGCCACGGACGATCCGGAGGTGGACGCCGGGGCCTAGGCCAGCGCGTTCGACTTGGAGCCGACCCAATCCCGGACGACGCGGTCCAGGACGGGCAGCGGCATCAGCCCCGAGCCGAGGACCGCGTCGTGGAAGCCCTTGATGTCGAACGACGAGCCGAGCGACTTCTCGGCGTCCGACCGCATCCGCTGGATCTCGAGCCGGCCGATCATGTAGGCGAGCGCCTGCCCGGGCGTGACCGCGTAGCGATCGATCTCCGGAACGACCTGGCTGACGGCCATCGGCGAGTTCTCGGTCATGTAGTCGGTGGCCTTCTGGCGGCTCCAGCCGAGCGCGTGCATCCCCGTGTCGACGACCAGGCGGCAGGCCCGCATCGAATCCGCCTCGAGCATCCCGATCCGGTCGAGCGCGGTCGAATACAGCCCCATCTCGTCGGCGAGACGCTCGCTGTACAGGCCCCAGCCCTCGCCGTAGGCGGCGATGAAGGCCCGCTTCCGGAACTCCGGCACCCCCGCGAGCTCGCTCGAGATGGCGAGCTGGAGGTGGTGGCCGGGAATGCCCTCGTGGTAGGACGTCGCCTCGATCTGATAGCGGCCCCAGCCCGTCGGGTCCGCCGTGTTCATGAAGAAGATGCCGCCGCGCGATCCGTCCTTGGCCGGCGGGAAATAGAAGGCGATGGCGCCGGATTTCGTCTCCTCGACGTCGCAGGCTGCCTTCGGCCGGATCCCGAACCAGTCCACCGTCGCCGCGGTCGCCTTCGCGAGGGCCGTCTTGGACGCGGTCACGATGTCGGCGCCGTTCGTGTGGTGGAGGGCCGGGTCCTTGCGGAGCCGCCGGAAGATCTCCGGGACGTCGCTCGTGCCGAGCACCTCGTGGCCGAGTTCCCGATACTCCCCGGCGAGCTTCTCGATCTGCTGGAGGCCGATCTCGTGGATCTGATCGGGCGTGAGCGTGAGCGTGGTGTGGTAGCGGACCATTCGGTCGTAGACGTCGGCGCCGTCGGCGAGCCACGCCAGTCCGACGTGGTCGTCATCGCGTGCATGCGGGCGGATGCGGTCGCGGATCGCGTCCCGGTAGGCCGCCATCGACGGTCGGACGTCGGTCTGTATCACGTCCCGGAGGCGGGCACGCCAGGCATCCGCGTCGGCAACGCCGATCGGATCCGCCGTTTCCAGAAGTGGGTCCTCGGCGATGGGCTTCGCCAGCCAGCGATCGATCTGCTCGACGGTCTCGTCGATTGCGAATGCGGCCGGCGTCCGCTTCCGGTCGACGCCCTCCGCCAACCGGTCGACCATGTCGCGGAAGTTCTTCGCCATCCCGTGGACCTTGCTGATCATCGCCGCGGCAACGTCGGCGTTCGGGATCGAGAGCTTCGGCATGATGACAGGCAGGGCCGCCTGCTGGCCGAAGATCGGGTCGACGCCGAACTCCGCCAGCCGTGCGTCGAGGACTTCCGCGTTCCGGCGCCCGTCGAAGATCAGCATCTCGCGGGTGATCGTGTCCTGGGCCGACAGGCCGTCAGGCGAGATCGCCTCGGCGCGCGCGGCGAACTCGAGGCGTCGCCGGCGCTCCTCGTCCTCGCCGGCGCTGCTGACGTCGTCGAACCTGTCGGCGTGCTCGTAGTTGCCCATCAGGTGGCCCCACGTCGGCCAGGCGATCAGGAGGAACTCGAAGTACTCCTGGGCGAGCGCGTTGACGTCCTCGGCCACGTCCAAGCCTCCGTTGCGGGCGTTCCGGGTGATGTGCGACGGATGCTACGCGGCGGGTCGATGTTGCGAGTGCCGCAGCAGCCCGCCAGGCTGACGGCGTGGCGACACCCTCGCCACGCCCGCCTATCCTTCCGCCCGATGGCGCGAACACGCATTCCCGACGAGGTGCTGTCGGCTGCGCACGAGCGATCGGCGGCGCGAGCCGCGCGCGACTGGCCCGAGGCCGATCGTCTCCGCGGCGAGATCGAGGCAGCCGGTTGGAAGATCGTCGACCGCGGGACCGACTTCGCCCTGGAGCCGGCCCATCCGCCGACGCTCCAGGACGCCGGGGTCGTCCGATACGGCGCCAGCCGCGACGTACCGTCGAGGCTCGACGAACCCGCGACTGGCGTCGCGACCGTGGCCTTGGTCGCGACCGACTGGTCGGCCGATGTCGACCGCGCCCTCGCGGGCCTCCGATCCCATGCGCCGGAGGGCACCAAGGTCGTCGTCGTGGCCGACGCGCCGTCGGCGGATCAGGATGCGGGTCTGGCCGAGCTCGACGACGGAATCGACGTCGTCCGGACGAGCGACCGGCTCGGGACGGGGGCGGCCTGGAACATCGCGATCCGACGAGCAACCGGCCCCGCCATCGTGATCCTCGACACCTCCATTGAGCCGACCGGGGACGTCGTTGGTCCACTCGTGGCGGCACTGGAGGATCCCTCGGTCGGAGTCGCCGGTCAGTTCGGGATCAGCAGCACGGACCTCCGTCACTTCGAGGAGGCCGGTCTCGGCGACGTCACGGCGATCGAGGGCTACGCGATCGCCTTCCGTCGCTCGGACGCCGCCGCTCGCGGCCCGATCGACGAGCGGTTCCGGTTCTACCGCAACCTCGACATCTGGTGGAGCCTCGTGCTCCGCGACGAGGGGGAGGGGAGGCCGCCTCGGCGGGCCGTCGCGGTGCCGATCCCGGCGATCCGCCACGAGCATCGAGGCTGGACGTCGCTGCCGGAGGCCGAACGGGACCGGCTGAGCAAACGCAACTTCTACCGGATCATCGACCGGTTCGGGGCGCGTCGCGACCTCGCGAAGAACGACGAAGGCGGCTGACGCCGCCGACGCTCAGGCTGCGGCCGGCTCGCCGGACGGCGGCGCGTCGTCGAGCACGCCGAGCCGCTGGAGGACCTCGATCGCCGCGAGGAGGCCGCGGCAGAAGCTGGTCTGCTCGTCGTCCGACATGCTGACCCAGCGGATGGCGAAGTCGCGCTCGTTCAGGTCGAGGGCGGCGAACTCGTCGTCGGTCATCTGGGCGGACCCTCTTCGTTTCTTTCGCGCCACTGAGGCGGCCACATGATGCCAGAGCGAATCGGCCACTGATATGCCCCTGTAACGCGGTTGCAGGCCCCCGCCGGAGTCCTGGCCCCTGATCGCGATGCCTCGCATGGTTCCATTGAGGCCTGTGAGGTGGGGCGGCGTCCCCGGTGAGCGGCAAGAGCAAAGGAGGTAGCCATGCTCGATCCGCAGACCCGGCAGCAGCTCCAGACCAAGTTCCAGCAGGTCAAGCCGCAGTTGAAGCAGCGCTTCAGCGGTGTCACTGACCAGGACCTCGACACGTGGCGGTCCGACCCGGACAAGCTGATCTCGACGATCAGCCAGAAGACGGGCGAGCCAACGTCTCGCGTCGAGGCGGAGATCCGCACGTTGGTGGGCTCCGCCTGATCTGTCCTGCCGGCCCCGTGACGGCGGCCGGCACAACGCACTGACCCCAATCGAGCGGGCGACTGCGCCCGCCCGCGGCCACCGCGGCTGGGTTCGTCCAGCCTGACCTCACCGACGGAAGCCGCCGTCCATCGCGTGGACGCCGGCTTCCGTGCGTTCCATCAGTGGGTTCGATGGACCGTCGATCCATCCACGGAGTCGACGACCTCCCAACCCAGATCCGCCAGTTCCGAGCGGATCTCGTCGGCGCGCCTGAAGTCCCGCCTCGCCCGCGCGGCGGCCCGTTCCTCGACGAGCGCCTGGACCTCCTCGGACACAGCGGCCACGTCGGCGGCGAGCGCGGCGTCGGACCCCACCACCCGGTCGAGGTCCAGCCCCAGGACGAAGTCGGCGTCGAGGACGAGCCAGCGCCGCTCGTCGGCGGGCAGGTTCGAGCGGAGGACCTCCCGGACGACGGCCATCGCCGTCGGCAGGTCGAGGTCGTCGTCGAGCGCCGCGACGAACCGGTCGTGGAACGCGCGTCCCGCGTCGGACAGTGGGACAGATGGCGCATGAGCCCGGTCCGCCAGCTCGGGCCCGAAGCCGTCGCCGTTCCCGGCAACCCCGTCCACCGACCCGATCGGCCGGTCCCCGGCGGCACCCGCCCGGAGGGCCGGCGGCGCGGCCCACGACCCGGCGGCCGGCGCGGGGCCCAGGGCGGCGAGCGCCGCTCGGAG
>Ga0070707_100001457_pt1 | contig 23152 bp, 24 predicted proteins | sample KBSK5502metaG_FD_65468 | JGI IMG/M metagenome (GOLD analysis project Ga0070707, IMG submission 65468) | Corn, switchgrass and miscanthus rhizosphere microbial communities from Kellogg Biological Station, Michigan, USA - KBS K5-50-2 metaG | ecosystem: Host-associated > Plants > Roots >...
GAGCATAAAACGCTGACGATTCACGGGAAAGGAAGCAAAGAGTGCATAATCCCTCTCGAGAAAAAAGCATTGCATGCCTTGCAATCCTATCTTGTGGTACGGCCCAATACCACCAATCACCATCTCTTCTTAAACTACCAGGGTCATGGCCTCAGTATAGGTGGAGTGCGAAAAATAGTGGAGAAGTACCTCAAACGCGTCGGTATTACCAAAAAGATCAGTTGTCATAGCCTACACTACACCTGTACCACCAATAGCGCAGCGTTATGGATGAACACCTTCTGCCTGAGAACACCCCTAAGACATGAACACATGAGAATGTCAAAGACATATATGCCTATTGGCACAGAGGAACTACGAAAACTGATGGAGGTAACCAGCCTATGATTGAATTGTACCCACTACCAAAAGACATCTGAGAACTCCTTCCATACCCTACCGGGGTCTAACGCCACGGCTCGTTCCTGCGCATCGAGACGAGGAAGACGGAGACACTCGTCTGCACAACAGGCTCGTCCATTATCGCTACGCTGAAGTCGGCTCAACGCACGACCGATTTGGCCATGAGGATATCTGGCAGGCCGAGCCCGTTGGCATCTGGCATCACTCCCACAATGACGTAGCCCTGCTTCTGGTAAAACTCGTAGGGATGCCGCGAGAGGTTCTTGATGTGAGTCACGTGTTCCCAGACATGGGGAAAGAGATTGATCCCAGCAAGGGTGGTCTGCCCAGAGACGTCATCGGTGCCCAGGGTAATGGTCAGCCCCCCACGCTCTTTCACGCGCTCTTCCAGGTCAGCCACCAGGGCACGCCCGATGCCTTGGCCTTGCTGACTGACACGCACCACCAGGGGATGTAGTTCCCACACGTGGCCTCGATACTGGCTGATGCTACCGACCCAGCCAAGGACGGTCCCGTCCTCATCAAGTGCTACTCGGCTGATGCGCCCTGCTGCAAAGGATTCGTGCACCTCCTCCAGAGCCGACTCCAAGTCTGGCCAAGCTCCTGGCCAGTTGGTAGCAAAGCCCTCCACCAATAATGCCGCCACCTGGCGGATGGCTGATTCTTCGTCAGAACGAAGATCAACAATGTGCATATCTCTATTCCCTCCTTTGTTCTTTGTTCAAGGATAGCACAATACAGGAAGACTGGCAGGGTCTCAGGCCAAAGCTGCGTATGCACATATAGACGTGGACGAGCTGAAATGATAAACTCAAAGCTCATTCAAGTGGGGAACAGCATCAAGACGCCGTAGCCTCGAACATGCGCAGGCAGTAGAGCCACAGGAGAACTACTTTCATGACCGAACAAACACGTGACTATGGTTTGCAGACACGCCTCATTCATGAGGCCCATGCGGCTAACGACACCACGGCCGTCTCGCCGCCGATTTTTCAGACGAGCACCTACCTCCTGCGCACCCCGGAAGAGGGTGCGGATCTGGCGACAGCGGTAGCACCTGCCACCTTTTACACGCGCTATGGCTCGCCCAATACCAAACAGGTTGAGCTGCTCTTAGCCGCTTTGGAAGGGAGCGAGGCAGCGCTGGCCCTGGGTTCCGGCATGGCAGCCATCACGACTGCCATCTTGGCGAACGTGCGGACAGGCGATCATGTCGTCGCTCAGCAGACGCACTACACGGCCACCCTGTCATTGCTGGCTGAAACGCTGCCCCGGTATGGCATTGAGGTCACGCAGGTGGATCAGCGCGACACCGCAGCCGTTGCGCGTGCCATGCGTCCAAATACCAGAATCGTCTATACGGAGACCCCGACGAACCCGACCATGGGCCTGACAGACTTACGCGCCACCGCTCAGATCGCCCACGCAGCCGGAGCACTGGCGATCACCGACAACACCTTCGCCTCTGCCTACAATCAACAGCCCTTAGCACTCGGCTACGATGTGGTGGTGCATAGCGCCACCAAATATCTCAACGGCCATGCCGATGTGACGGCCGGCGCCCTGATGGGAGCGAAACCCTTCATTGATGCCGCCTGGGAATATGCGCGTGTGCATGGTCCTGTCTTACATCCCTTTGAGTCCTGGCTCCTGCGGCGCGGATTGCAGACCTACGGCCTGCGCATGGCCGTCCACAACGCCAACGCCCTCACCGTTGCCCGGTTTTTAGAGCAGCATCCACAGGTTGAGCGCGTCTATTATCCGGGCCTGCCCTCCCATCCACAACATGCGCTGGCAAAGCAGCAAATGACGGGCGGCTTTGGCGGCATGCTCTCGTTTGAAGTCAAGGGAGGCTATCAAGGTGCCTATGAAGTTGTCAGGCACACGGAAATCTGTCTGCTGGCTGTGAGCCTGGGCGGTGTGGAGACGCTCATTACCCATCCCGCTTCGATGATTCATGCCCATCAGAGCGAGGAGCAGCGCGAGATGGCCGGTATTTCTCCCGCATTGTTGCGTCTGTCTGTCGGCGTGGAGGATGTCAAAGATATTCTCTCTGATCTGGATCGCGCATTGAGCAGATAAAGCGCTCAGCGGGGGTGACGCTCCTCATACCCCCCACAAGCTCGCGTATCGACGGCGTCTGCAATCCATGCTCTACGACGCACGCGCCTCTCGATCTGCCTTGTCCAGTGCTACATGTGCAAAAACGTCAAGTGGCCTGAATCCCTGACTGGGTACGAGCAGACCACTGCGAGCAGCTGCTGGAATGATCCTCGACTTCTCATGCGTGCGATGGGTGGTTCCGAAGATCGTTGATCACGGAGGGCATCCCTCAATTGATGTGGTAGTCTTCTTCAAGTCGAAAGCCTTCCTCATCTAGACAGGTAGGAACGAGCCGCGGCGTGAGACCCTGTCCGGCAGGATGGTGCTCCAGAGAGATGGAAGATGGAGAGGCATCTAGACAGAGACCTCTCAAGGTGCTAGACTTCCCAGAAGAATAGGCGCATAGGTAAGCACAAAAGGCCGGGTGTCGTGCTACGCTCATTTTTTACTTTTGAAGAGAGACCTGTTGTGGGATGGCTCTCGGCCTGAGGAGGGCTGCAATCGCATATGGGAGAGGTGCCAATGTCTATGGCAGTTTTCACGACGCTTGAGACACCCAGATTGCGCTTGAGACACTTTACGGATGCTGGCCTCGCACTTTTCATGGCCTATCGTAATGACCCCGAAGTCGCCAGATACCAAGGCTGGGAGGGGATCAGTGAACCCGAGGCACGTGCTTTTCTTCAAGAGCAAAAGGAGATCCAACCAGGTGTGCCTGGCCACTGGTTTCAAATCGCCGTTGAACTCAAGGAAACGGGGATGCTTGTTGGCGATTGTGCTTTGAAGATTGAAGAACATGATGAGCGCCAGGCCGAAATCGGCTATACGCTCTCCCGCGGCTACCAGGGACGTGGTATAGCGTCAGAGGCCGTCTCGCGTGTCTTGGAGTATGCCTTTGTGACACTGGGAATGCATCGGGTGATCGCGATGACCGCTTGTGAGAATGTCGCCTCGGTCGCCTTACTTGAGCGCCTCGGTCTGCGCCGCGAAGGGCATTTTCGTCAGAGCGTGTGGTTAAAGGGCAAGTGGGAGGACGAGTATCTCTATGCCATGTTGCAAGAGGAATGGCGGACCATGCACAGCACGAACGTACCCATGTGAACGGATGAGCATATAGAGCGCAGATCCCTGCACACGGAACGGGCAAGTTGCTTGTTCACCGACTTTCCACCCGGCTCTCTCTCGCGATCTTGCTGGGGCCGCTCCACTGTTGCCAGACGGATGGTGTTTGCTCCTGTGTCTACAAGGGATGGTCATCTACTTTTAGGTGCGTTAGTAAGGAAAGTGACATGACACCCTGCTTAACCAATACATTTGTTTCGTTTATTTCCAAGATATCCGGATAAGCAATCGACTCGTAACAAAAAACTGTGAACAGAACTCTCCTTTTGTTACGAGTCCCGCTTGCGTTCGTCTCCCACTTTGTGAGAAAGTAAGCAGGAAACGTCCAAATTTCTCCTCTGCCTTAGAAGAAATGAGACGAGAATACTCGGAACAAAATATTTTTAGGGGAGCAATGCCCAAAGATGAGACGGCAACAACCAGACGAAGATCAAGGCGCTGATGAGCTACTCTTGCAGGAGTACCAGCATTTTCTCACTGGCAAAGCGGAAGGGACGATCGATGCCTATGTGCGAACGACACGCCACGTGATGGAGTGGGTAGCGCAACGCCCAGGCAATAGTGGGAACTTTCACCCCCAACAGTTGACGAAAACCGCGGTGGAGGTGTACCTGACTTCTTTAGAACAGCAAGGGTTTAGTCTCAACCATCGAGCGCGCGTGAAATCGACCATCAGCAGTTTTGCTCGCTGGCTGATGGAGGAAAAGGGCGTGCTCCAGCGGAACCCGACTAGAGGAGTCAATCTCCCTTCGCAGCAGGTGTTGGCCCCTCATCAACTCTCGGGGGATCAACGCTATATTCTGCGCTCGTTGATTGAGCAGGAAGGAGACCGGCGGGGAGCCGCGCTCTTCTCATTGGGCTACTGGGCAGGTTGTCGGGTCAGTGACGTCTCGTGGCTCCAGATGGCCCATGCGCATGTTGGTCCGAAAGTCGGGTGGCTGCATGTCGGCTATAAGGGCGGCAAGTGGCGCGATATCGATCTCAAGAACGAGGTTCGCAAGCCGCTCTATGAGTATCTCAAAACCAGTGGAGATGCTGATCGAACCTACATCTTTCCGTCGCAGTGCAGCAAGCGCTTAACCGAGGAAGGGATTCATCACTGGTTCCGGACGCTCAAGGCTGGTGCCACCAAGGACCAGTGGGAGTTAATTCATGATCTCACCTTCCATGACTTGCGGCATGACCTCGCTCATCGAGCACGAGAGGCGGGCTGGTCGCTCGAGAAGTGGCATATTATCTGGGCCACGTGACTAAGAAAGGGGCACCAGCAATTCAAACCACAGCACGCTATACACAAGTGAGTCGGGAACAGGTCAGGGAAAAGCTGAAATTCATTAGAGGCTAGAAATAGGTTTCTACTCCAACAAAAGTTGGACACATTGCGTCGTTTTGGGTGGAGCAGATCCAATCTGATCGTTGACCAATGTTTTTTAGAAATGTGAGCGAGTATACAACCCAAATTACGCCAGACGGTTGCAGCAGTCGGCTGGTTACCTCTTACTGAACTACTATGACGCCTATCAGATCGAATTCAACGCTCCCCTTTTATGAACTATTGCTTTTAAAAACTGTATTTACCAACCAGTAGCCCATTTCAAAGTGTTTTTGTGCAATGATTGCTACAATAGAAAATTAGTCTCCTTCGTCGCTGCTGTAAGGAAGAGGACCAGTATCGACCAAAATCTGATCAAGGGGAAGTTTGTACTCCACCAGAAGTTCCACAAGTGTGCCAAGTGGCAAAGTCCCTTTATGAAAATAGGGATGAAGAGAACTTTCACGACGACCATAGTAAGTGTTTTTATTGGTCGGAAATGGTGGGATTTTCCCTAAAGTGCGCGTTTGGCGCTTGTCATGGAACTTACCGTCCCTTTTCAATCTTTCCTCTTTCATCTTATCATTGACGAGCCACAAGGCACGCTCAAAAAGCTCAGGTTCTCCTTTGGAAAAGAAAAACTCATAATATGTTAAGAGGTGCTGATCAAGTGCGAGGCTTTCAGGTTTAGCAGCGAGAAGAGGGAGAGATGACCAATCTAAACTACAGGTGTGGCAGGTAAATGGCTGTTTTCCCTTGGTGAAGAGTTGCAGTTGCGTGCCACATCGGCAAGCATTCACCAATTCCAGATGATGCACAGGACAGCATGTAATACCTGGTAATGCGAATATACGTCTCAGAAGCCGCTTCTGAGCAAGACATGCAGGACAAAGACACAATTCAAACGGTGCTGTCAAATGCCGAGTGAACAGATTAGAAGTTCTGTAACAACGAGCAAGTTCGAGTAGATATGTTGTGGCCAGAAGATCAACCTGGGGAACCGCAAGCCATTGGGCAAGATGGTCGAATTTTAGCGATGAGGGGACGATCAATTTGGGATCATACATCTCGTACTTCCATTTGGTAGAGCGTCTAAGATGCATCAGCGTTTTACCACTATCCCAATCATTGACCTCATCACAGCGCAACAACAGGCCAGGAAGCCACTCGTCAGGGAGTGGAGCAACCCGATGTGGAAATGTCTCCTGCCATTCAGGATCAGAGATATAAATCGTCTGCATCAATTAACACCTCACGGTGTAGGTGGCTCGTCAGGTGTGACATCATCAGATTTGTCGAACTCATCGCGACGATAGAGCATGATGCTGGCCATTGTCTCGAGAATCTCCTTATCAACATCAGTCATACCCTGTTCGTAAGCTCGGCGCAGGGAACCAGTCACAAAACGTGCCAGATAAATCATCGTCACTCGTTTCGTCGCGTCGGGATCAAGAGTCTGATGGGTTAACCAGGTATAGATGGATTTCGTCCAGCGTTGTAAGTTGAGATCAGGAAGTTGACTGCGGTAAAGTCCTTCATAGGTGGCTAGTATCCGCTGTACTTCCTCCCGAGTGTGACCAGGGACAACACGAAATGGATGTTCGGTATCCATTCGCCATCGAAATTGCCTCCAGAGGGTCTCGGGACGATCAAAATAGTCCTTTTTGAGAGGTATCACATCGCCAGTGTGAGCTGTCGCCAGACAGAGACCTACCTCCCGTTGAAAGGGGGGTAAAGCAAGTTTATCGGTCAGTTCTTTAATGTAGCTGAGATGGGACAAAGAAAGAAAATGAGCGTCGTCGAAGATAAGACATTCGACATGCACATCAGCCATCCGCTTCACCACCCAATTACGGCGAATATACCATGGCATTGTAACCGGTGCCCCAAAGACGGTTGCAATTGCCGTCACCAATGCCTGTTCCGTCTCTAACATTGGAGTGCATATTGCCAACACAGGTAGGTATGTCTCTCCTGTCGCTTCTTTACGTGCTCCACTGTGAAGGACGAGGTCACGAATGCTCCACGATTTCCCACTTCCTGGGAGTGCGGTGATAACATGCCAGGTCCGCTGCTGCCAGGAGCTTTGCACGAACCCTTGAAATCGTTTCGCAAAGGCAGTCAGGATGAAATCTTTTTGTATAACAAACGGTGGGCGCCTACTGTCAGATGTGCTGTTCGTCATGGTGTCCCTCCCATTTTCGAGTGGTCAGAGGTGCGACAGATGTTCCCGTCGAATCATCTTCTGGTTCAGCAGGAGGAAGAAGACCCGACGTGGCTGGGAAAGCCGGAGCCGATGAGGCGGGTTGCTGTAGAGCTAGCGCCCGTATCACCTCCAAGGTAGCCTGAGTTGCGATGGGATGAATTTCTTGACGTTGCAGATCCAATTGCCTCTGTTTTTCCAGCCGTCTGGCTTCCTGTGCTTGCGCACGTCGGCCAGCCCTGGCATCTCTTTGAACACCTTGACGCCCTTCTAAACTCTCGGCAGCCGCCTCCTTCGACAGGATCGTATCGGCTTTACGATTTGCATTTGCTTCCCAGAGACTGACTGGGCGTCCCATGAATTCCCTACAATAGGCCTCGCCGACGAACTCCCCTTCCAGGAACAGATAGATGACAGAAATATCACGCCTGTCGTAATAGATATCAACTTCTTTGCCGCTCAACCGGTTCAAAAAACCCGGATTGACGTAGTGGCGCCCCAGGAAGGAGAGTCCCTGGTGGGGGTGAATCGCGTAGCGTCCAGTGGCAGGGTTTTTCCGGTTCACCGCCTTCATGAGCAACAATTTCAGGTCATCCTGCGATCCCAACCACTGAGGTACGCTGGTCTCGCGAACGCCAGCTTCCCAGAGGACAATCGGTTTTTGCCGCCTTAGCTTGTTACAATCTTGCATGTAATCGTCTACAATGGCACGAATGAAATATTCTTCCAGCACGTCCAGGGTTATACCTGCTTTTCGAGCTTCACGGACGCTATCATAGGCACCACGATCCTCGGGATTTGATTTGGTTGTGTTTGGAAGACGGTGCTCGAACTTCTCCTTCATCCGCTTGAAGATGGCCTCGACAGTCCCTTTCGCTGATGGCGCGTAGGGAGGAGCCTTCTCAGTCGTAATTTTGAGACGATCTACCAGAACCTGTGTGGCCCGCTCGGAAGTAAAGATCTTTCCCCGGTCGTGGAAGATAATGGATGGTTTTCCATAACATGGCCAGTCGTGCTTACACTGGTAGCGCGTTGTCAGTTCTTCCTTCTTCTCTAAAGCCTGTTTGACCAGTCGCATGTAGTCTTCTTCTTTGAGGCTGTCTAATGCGAGGATGGCTCCCAGGATAGCCCCGGTTTTGACACAGATAAGCACCGCGCCGTGGACACAGCGTGTGATTTCGGTGCCATCCTGTGTGACAACAAGCAGATCAAGTGTATGCTCGTCCACCTGACAAATGAGCGCTGGATAGGGGATGGAGAGCACGAAGGAGGACGACGAGGTTCCTTCTCTCGGTGAATGTTTGAGCCCGGAGCGGGCATTAGCGACCACAGGTTCACGGGAGATATGATTGATGTACCTCCAGACCTGCTGGTAGGGTGGTGGTGAGACAGTCACACCCTCCTGATCGCTGAGTTTTTCGGCAAGCCTCGCCAGTTGTTCGTCCTCGGCGACGGCCTTGATAGTCGGGCGAAGTGGATGCATGTAGAGTTTGCGAATCAACTCTTGAAATTCTGGGCGCAGTGCACGATCACGATGATAGGTTTTGCGAGGAGCACAGGCGATCTGACCCAATTCCCTTGTACGGCTTACCAGTCGCGAGAGCGCTGACGGACTCATCTTAGCCTTCTTGGCAACCTTCTCTAACGATCCTCCAGCCAGGACCGCCCGGACAGCACTAAGTCTGCGATTGAAGTCTTTTTGCTCTTTTTTTGTCTTGAGCGAAGAAGCATCAAAAGTCGGCCCAGGGATACCATCTTGAAGCTGAAGAGAGAGATGATTGCTCTCGTCAGTGAGGGGGGCTCGTTCATCATCCCTCTGTTCGGCTTGCTCTAGCGAGGATGGGAGCGGATCAGGGAGGATGGGAGGAGCACCGGGCTCGAGCAATGCGAGCAGTGTCGAGTTCGTGAGCTCGTGCTCTGTGAGATCGACCAACAACCGACCTTCTGCGGCAGCATCGCCCACGGTCTTCCAGACCGCAGCCTCTATCTCCGCCTCCGACCACCGGCCATCCAGGATTCGCAAGAAATCCCTGACCGTACGGAAGTCGCCCCAGGGCCAATTCGCCAGGAGAGCAGCAGCGATGGCGGCATACTCCGGAAAGCCGTCTCGCCAGCGGTGAAGATGTTGCAAGTTGTAGTAGCGACTCATGGGAAGATTTTTTTCCGTGCCAATCCAATACACACCATTTTTGATGAGCGCCACCCGCCGCGCCGCTTCGGCTTTCGCCAGCGCTTGCCCCTTGCTCTTCTCGTCTTCAATCCCCGCTTCGGCAATCAGTAACCCCCCATTGGAGAGTGTCCCAACAAAATCAGGCAGGTAGATGTGGGGTTTTCCCTCGTAGACATAGTTGATGCGATACGGCGTTCCTAGGGGTGTCGGAATGTGATAGGCTTTGACGAACGCTTCCGTGACATCCCCGCGCTGATAGGAGCGAACGTGCGGGTGGTACTCCAGGTAGAGGGCCAGGTGTTCTTCCGGGGTAGACATGAAGGGCAGGCGAACCATGCGAGGAACCCCGGTTTTGTAACTGGCAACTACCCCTGAGATCGATGCGTTAGCAAGCTTGAAAATATCAACCCCAGGCGTTCCAGGGCCGATTACAGCAGATGGTGATTCCATTGAACCTCCATTGAACTAGCAAAACGAATGAAGGGGTCTTGCCTTCGAGACAGTGATAGCAGGTAGCGATCATCATAGAGACGGTGCCCATTGGCTCTGCAAGTCGTCGTTCTGGGAGGGACTATAGCAGAGAGCGGGGAAGAAGTCCAGCGAATGTTCGTGTGAACGAGCAGAAAAGGTGAGTGGCAGCTATGCTGAAGGGGCTTGAGAAGACGGATGGTGCGATTGTAATTCAAACCATCCAAAAGTAGTGCTGAGCTTTATTCGAGATTTCGCGTAATTCTTCGAGGTTTCGCGTAATTCATCCCCACCTCTTCGCGTAATGTACCACTTGTAAGTCAAGCCTCTTGCAACCAGGTCCAAAACAGTAACATTGACGTAAACGGCAAACTTGTGGTATATTACATATATAAACTCATATCCTTTTAGCATATTCTGCATACCTTGGGGAGGATTAGGAAACCTATGATTGCTACTGGTGAACACTACTCCTCATCTGGCACTGACGGACCAGGCTTGTTTACTATTGAACAGGTAGCAGCACGAACGGGATTAACGAAACGCACGCTGCGCTATTATGAAGAGGTTGGGCTGTTAGTCCCGGCAGACCGCACTGAAGCAAATTACCGGCGCTACAGCGAAGAAGATATTCAGCACCTGGAGCGCATTAAGAACTTACGCGACCTGCTGGGGTTTTCGCTTGCCGACATCCGCAAATTACTGGAAGCCGAGGACGAAAGAGGACAAATCAAAGTTGCCTACCAGCAAGAGACGGAAGCAGCAGCCAAAATTGCCCAACTGGATCGAGCCGATGAGCTTATTCGCGGCCAACTCCACCTGATCGAACAGAAACTGACTGGACTCGAGCAAATGCGTGCTGGGCTTCTGGCAACACTCGAGCGGCACCAGCGTAGACGCGAGGAATTAACGAGTAATCGATAGAAAAGATATTGTTAAAAACTAGATTGGATTTTAATGAAAACTCTGACTCCCGATCAAGGGGAAAGTTCCATTCCCCACGTGGTTAACGAACAGCAGCAGGTTAAAGGCCTGCTGCGAACATTTATAGCCCTACGCCAACGTAATTTCAGGATTTTCTGGTTTGGTCAGCTTATTTCACTGATCGGCACCTGGATGCAAACAACCGCTCAAGCCTGGCTCGTGCTGCAGCTGACCCATAGCGCCTGGTTACTGGGCGTCGTAGGCGCATTGCAATTCTTGCCAGTGATGTTCCTTTCGCTCTTTGGCGGCGTTCTGGCCGACCGTTTGCCTAAACGGAAAGTACTTTTATTCACGCAATCATCCGCCATGCTCCAGGCTTTTATTCTCTGGGTGCTGGTAGCCACTGGCACGGTGCAAATCTGGCACATACTCTTGCTTGCAAGCCTGCTGGGACTTACGAACTCAGTCGATATGCCCACACGACAAGCCTTCGTCGCTGAAATGGTGAGACGCGAGCATCTACCGAATGCCATCGCACTGAATTCATCCCAATTCAACATGGCCCGTATCCTCGGGCCTGGACTAGGGGGTCTGCTCATCGCCTGGCTCGGTCTCGCGCCACTTTTCCTGCTCAATGCAATCAGTTTTATTGCCGTGATCGTGGGACTGGCACTGATCAACATGAAAGATCTCTATGCACAGGCAAAGCGTTCACCCTCACAGAAAGTTGAACCAAAACAGAGCACGTTGCAGAGCTTACGTGAGGGCCTGGCATACGTCGCCCGAACGCCTTCTGTGCTTTTGATCATTGCGGTCATCGGGGTGATTTCCCTGTTTGGCATCAACTTCAACGTTGTCCTCCCACTTTTTGCAACCGCTGTGCTGCACAGCGGACCGCAGGGATTCGGCTTCATTTCCTCGGCGTTTGGTCTCGGTTCGCTCTTCTCGGCGCTCTGGCTGGCATGGGGCAATAACAGGCCCAGTATCAAGCGGTTACTTATCGGCTCATTTGCATTTTGTGTGCTTGAAATCCTGTTTGCCGTCTCACACCTCTACGTGCTTTCACTCGTCTTAATAGCAGCTGTAGGTTTCGCGCAGATCGCATTTACGGCAACTGCGAACACAACCCTGCAGACCGTTGCGCCCGACTACCTGCGCGGCAGAGTAATGAGCGTCTACATGCTGGTCTTTGCCGGAACCATCCCCCTGGGCAATCTTTTTACCGGCGGGATAGCGCACCTGTTCGGCGCACCCATCGCACTTTTAGCAGGCGCAGCCATTAGCTTGATAGCAGCAACAGTTGGTTGGATACTACGCAAACCGGCGGAGAAGAGTCTTGCAGAGGCATCACCTATCACTTCATAAGTGGCAGGTGCTGCCACTCACTATCGCTCCGCAGCAATACCACATTGACATGAGCGAGCGGCTCCTCTCAACGGTATCAGCGGATGAACCGCCAACGCTGTACTGGTCCCAGGCAGACTCGGCAGGACTTGTGCTGGGCTTTTCTCAGAAACAAGACATTCTCAATCCGGCCGCATTAGCTGCTCAACAGTTGCCCATCTATCACCGCCGCGCTGGCGGGTCTGCCGTAATGGTGGGTCCCAGCTTGCTCGGCCTGGACGTGATACTGCCAGCAAGCCATCCCCTGGTGTTGCCAGATATCGTTGAGTCCTATCGCTGGCTTGGCGAGGTGTGGGTAGAAACCCTACGGCGTTTAGGAGTTGAGACGCGCCTCGTGACACCCGGCGAAGCGCATGGACAACGCGCTCTTCTTAAACTAGAAGAAACACACACTCGTGAAACTATTCTACGCCGTGCCTGTTATGGCTCACTGTCATCGTACGAAGCCGCGGCAGGACAACGTAAAGTTGTTGGGCTAGATATGATCCGCCGCCGCGCCGGTAGCCTGCTACAGGCAGGCCTGCTTCTCCACTGGGAAATCGAGCCAATAGTACAATTACTAGGGTACACATTAGAAGAGCAAGCAAGCTTGCGCGAAGGACTGCTGGAACGCGCTGTGGGATTAGACACGCTGGCAGGGCGAGTCGTGACTGCGCGAGAGGTGATCGCGGTATTTGAAAGTGTGCTCTTTTCGCTGGAGTAGACAGCGCTTCGCAACAGTCGAGTAGCCTGAGTTCAGGGCATCCAGGTGGATAGAAAGCAATCTCACCCAGCCACTCGACATCAACAGCAAGGTCCAGCCCTGTCATCCTTCGCTGCGCTCAGGACCTCGCTACCGTTGTCAAAAGACTACCAGGTTTCCGGTCAGTGCCGACTGTCATCCTGAGCGAAGCGAAGGATCTCGCTGCCGATCGCGACGGACCTTTCGCGGAGTTTCCCCTGAGCACAGCGAAGGGGTGACACGGGGTGACTATTCAAACGGTCAAGGACTATTCTTCACAATTGAACCTTGCCTAAGATACACATTATGCCCCGACAAAGGCCATGATGTTCCAAAAGTCAGCGCCACCGGCCACCCGTGCTCGTCCTGCCTGGCTGCTCTCCGCTGAACTCCCCGCTGTGCGCCTACTGCTCTCGTTCAATGTTGGTTTGGTGGCAACCGCCAGGGATGGTCTCTGGAGGGAACAGATCCCCCGCTCCTGCATGAATTGCGCTGCGGTGACTGAGTGCGACCCCAGTCCGTTATTCTCTGTCGCGAGCTGCTCGCCAAGGTCCCCCTCTGAGGAGGAGAATACGCGCAGGCGCTCCTGCGGAAGGTCATGAAAACGTCGAAGAAACTGAAACACGGCATTGAGCGAACTGAGCGTCGTTGATTTCCACTGCCAGGTAGGTGATGCATCCACCTGGATCGCTACACGATAATACATGCTTTATCTCCTTTTCCGCGAAGCGAGGAGCGTCCCTCCGTTCGCAGCGCGGGTACTAGACGAATCTCTTGAGGGTAGTCTAGCATGCACACCGTGACGTAATCGTTACGAAAAGCGTTACGAACTTCCAGATTTCAGTGAAAATTCAGCAGGAACGCTCTCACTTCACTTCAGGTGGTACATCAATTCCCCTCCTGTGCAGAAACTGCTCAAACCAGATCAGTGAATCATTCTCCTTCGATCCTGTCGCATTATCGGCACGGTAAAAACACACGTAGAGGGGCAAGGAGGAGCCTATTCTTGCAACAAGCCGGCTTGCCCGCTCTTCTGCCTCCTTCCATCTACCCTTTACTGCACCCAATCGCCAACTATTGAAAGCTTCATCATGCAGCTCAATTATTTCCAGCACCGCCAGGTTGTCGAGATAGCGTTCGGCAAACTTGCGGGCAATGACCGCGTGATGGTTAGGCCCGGTCTTGGGTTGACCCGGATCAACACGATACTTAAATGTATCATGGATCAACGCTATCAATCGCAAGACCCGTCGCTCTTCAGGAATTGTCGCCAAACGATCAACATTTGCCAGTACCTCTGCAATGTGGTACATAACCACACCTTCACTGTGCCCCGGTCGCGGCTTGCCCCATACAGCACCTTTCTTCCATTCGGCATCAGCACAGATGCCTGCTTCCAGTTCCGTTTCAAGCGTAAAAGGAAGGTCCATTTTCTTACACCTCCAAGACATTTGCTCCATATCGTGGAAGAAGCTGTACGCGTAGGTGTACAGGTAGATGTTCGCTCCTATGCAGCGTGAGGACTCTTATAAATAAAGTCCCGCTCCTACAATCATCTGGCCGCTTGCAGGAACGCCCTGGCCAGCGGCGGCATCACACCTTTCAGGGCCATGCGTTCCGGCTGGAAGAGCGTTGCCACAAAGAAAGGGTGCCCTTCCAACTCAAAAACGCGTGCCTCGCCGTTATCATCCACCCCGGTAATGTGCAGAGCACCCTGGTCGAATAACGACTGGTACTCGGGATTGAGGCCAAAGCGACAGTGATACATCTCAACGATCTCGCTCTTCCCATAGATAGTGGCAACGCGCGAGCCCACTTTCAGGTACACGGTACCCTGCACCTCAACGAGCGAGCAGCTAAGGGACGCGATAATCGGCAGCGATGTTTCTGCGTTCGATTCGGCGTGGTCGGCCTGCTCAAGGCCGAGGACATTCCTGGCATACTCGATGATGGCGTGCTGTGAGCCGCCGCAGCTCCCCAAGAAAGGGACGCTGTGCTCGCGGGCAAAGCGGATAGCGCGGAGCGCGCCCTCCATGCTCCTGTACGGGCTGGCCGGAACGCACCACAGCGCGTTATAACCGGCAAGCAGTTGCTCGGTATCGTACTCCAGACTGGGTGTAGGTAGCCAGATTGCTTCAGCATCACACTCCAGGTCCTGCGCCGCCAAAGCAATGGCCCGGGGAATGGCAATATGTGCCGGCACCTCGGGGTCGTAGTCACCAATAAGACCAACGCGTATCATTAATTACACCTTCCCCCGGCTATGGAAGCCGGCCTATTAGCTTTGACAAAACATTTCTTATTCTATAGCAACAGCCCCTCAATATGCCACTCCCTGAACCCCTGAATCTTGAAGAGGCTTATAGTTTGAGAGAGCTTCTGAAGAAATCTACACCGTTTTCCTCCTCGCGTCAACATTTTTCCTTTTGTTCTGTTAGTGTTCTATGATTTTGACAGGGTATGAGAAGTATTGGAACAGAAAGTTGGATTAAGCTCGGAAATCCCTTCCCAGGCTGATTGATTTGGCCCTTCATACGAATCACTCAGAGGACCTTTTATCTTTGCCTCGGAGAGAAAAAATGACACTCCGGAGAAAAAAATAGCCACTCAGAAAGATTCTGATGAGGAGAGCAAGAGCTGCCAGGGACAAAAACACGTACTTCACGATGTCGAGCGTTGGCATCCCATGAGCCGGCTCGATGAATTGCAACACAATCACCACGAACAGACACATCAAACTGATGGTCAGAAGGTAACGCTGTAATCTTCTCGGAGGACGGACGAGGCGAAACGTTCGCTGCTTTGATAGGAGCGTGTCCTGAACTACGGGAGGCATGTGCTTCCTGGCGGCAGCTGCTATTCTCTGAAAGAGTCGACCGACAATGATGAGATCGGCTAAATTATCCCACCCCAAGCGGTTACCAACATATATCATAAGAACAGCAATGGCGAGGAGCAGGACATCGAACCATATCCCATTCCTGCCTACTCCAAAATTTAGTAGGAAAAATAAACGGTATAAGCCAAATATTAGTACGAGAGCACCGGTCCAGACTAAAGCGCTTGTCACTATCCTTTTCATGGGAATCCCCTTTTAGGCCATAGAAGGATTGAAACGCTGCAATAGCGCTTTACCGATCCTGCGTATTTCGCTCGTTTTTAGAACGAGCGAAATGGGCTTTTGCTACTCCCCCGAAAGCAATGGCACTCGTGATCAACCCGAGGGCGCCGATAATCACTTTATCCAGATGCCCACCGAAACCCTCAGAGGAAAAAAGAGCCCCGTCAAGAAACGTCAGACCGAGCAATAAGAAAGCTATCGCTGCTACCAGTTCCATCGAATTGTAGCGCATTGCTCTTTTCTCACTCTGTAAGTGATGAGGTGGTACTAGCTGTCTATCCTGGTGTTCGCTCAGCGTCGTTTCTTGTACTGGAGAAGATGGTTGGACATTGAAGAATGATTTCTGCGTTTCAACAAATGGGATAGGTTGATGAAGGACATCAGCATATTCGGTGTATTCGTCATCGGCTTGGGCAGAACCCCTGGTTGGCACAGGCGTTTTACACATTGGACACACAGTCGTACCGGGCAAAAGTGTCTTTCCACAAGAGCTACATTGCATCGTTAGTTCTCCTTTCAACGCACCCGTCTTAGCGAGATCCAGAACTTGACACCCTGCTCTGCTTAGAGCCTACCTGAATAACGATCCAGCTATGCCGAAGGGAGATGTGAGAATCAATTTGGGGGATTTAAGGGGTTGTGCCAGTTCACCTCGATCTCAGGTAGCCTCCTCTTCTGAACTCTTTAGCAGCACCACCTCACCATCCATATGCAGGGTTGCATCCCAGGTGACAGCGATGGCATCCTTCACGCTCTGGTGCGCGGGGCAGCCGCTGGGATGGGCTTTGAGCGCCCGTTCAGTTGCTTCGCGATACTCGGGAGGCACGGTGAGGTCATAATGCACAGCGATTGAATAGATGCGAATGGTTTTGCCAATGCCGGCAATACGGCCATCAACGGTAGCGGTGTATAACTGGCGGTCAAAGGGAATCTTGCGCCCTGACAGGGCACCGGCAAGCGTGCCGTACATTCAGCCAGCGACCGCGGCGATGATGTGATCGAGTGTCGAGGCGATTGGGGGCCCTTCCTTAGTGCCGTAGTATTCACGCAACTTCCCCTGGACGCCGTAGATGACCGGCTCCGCTACATCACCGAGATAGGCGTTGCGATAGCCATCGTGGTAGACAAGGCGGGCGTGGGAAATGTATTCGAAGTCGTCTGCCATAGCAGAATTTCCTCCTCTTTCGTTCAGTTACTGCTTCCCTTTTCCAAATTATGTAACATGTCTGGGCATAGGCGCAATGCATCATCCTGGGTTCCTGATTGGTACTCTGGTGATTACCCATAAGTCAAAGGGGAAAAAGGGAAAGGAAGAGCGAGAACAAAAGAGAGGGTAGCATCGGTGATAAAGACGAAGATCCGATCTTCTCTGAGGCAACGCGGGGGTGGCGAGGCAGGTCATGCTCCATGAAGAGCAGTTTCTTTCTGCCGGGCATAGCGCCAGATGTCGCGAGGATTGCTCATGCCTTTGAGGTGCGCTTCCTGTACCCACTCATACATTTCATACTTATTCTGAAAGAGCCGGTTGCCGCAAAAGACTTTCCTCCGCGCAAATGGCGTTGGGGTAGCTTTAATGCGATGCTGGAGTACGACTGTATCGGCAAGATTGATGATGTTGTCCCCGTACCAGGGGGTAGAGAGCGTATAGCAAGGTTCATAGACCCACTCTGGGCAAGATACCCCATAGCGGTCGCACAGGAACTCAACCGAGGCCGCGCAAAAGGCTCCCCAATGGCGGGTATGCTCGGTGTCCGGTTCCCGCTTTCCCAGTGGTTCACTGACTAAGGCAGCACGCATATCCTTGGCATAGTCATACCATGCGTTCTTAAAGTTCCCAAGAGCCGTCCAGGGTTCTTCCCCAGCACAGATCTGTTGGTACGCCCATGCCATGGTTTGAATCGTTTTCGGCATCATGGCTCCCGCTCCCTTTCTGATGCGAAAAGCACGTTCAGTGAGTGCTCGATGGTTTCGGCTTCGTCCCGTTGTGCGTCGGGCAGCACATAGCGATCTAACACCCTTTGGGCCTGCCGGCGTGTTCTAATGTGTGTTTGCGGCAGGAGAATCCTGCAATCCACAATATCTTGATCACGTCCCGCCAGGATTTTCAGCGCTAAGATGTACTCCTTGGGAGGGGCATACACATGCAGCGGCCCGTAGCGTTTCCACAATTTGCCTCTCGGCATGATAATCTTATCATAGATGAGCATCTGTGTGAGATAGTTGAACCAATTTGCTGGGAGTGCATACTTGCTGGCAATGCTTTGTACACCGTCTCGCAATGCAAGACGAGCTTTTCGGAAGTCTTCGCCTTCTTCTAGCCAGAATATGTCAATATCATCAGTGGTCCGTGGTGCGTTCGCAAGAAGCATCATGTAGGCTCCTCCTATCAATAGCATGCGAACGGGCTTTTTGATGCCCTGGCTTTGTAATGCTGCCCCTAGCTCGGCCAGGTATTGCTCTATTTCTTGTGATTTCACCCCCAACTACCTCCTGCGTGCCTATTATAGCATGTCATGCTTTCGGCAGGAAGACCGTTCACGCACTGGACAACAAGAAGGATCAGGAAGTATAATAAGCACGCAATGAGCGGTTACATCATAGGAGGTTTGAAGAAAATGGGCGGAATGACTCGTCGCCTACGACACGGCTAAGCGGAGCCCATCGCGGGTTTGCTGCTTGAGCGCGTCACGCCCCACGGCCTGAACGTGGGCGATGCGTGCTGCTTGCCTCATCACCGTCCTTTCAAGATCGGGCTTCGTTTTTTGTCGCATCAGCTATGTGGCTATGCGGCTTTTTTGTGCCCTCTTCCCTGCATCTTGAAAGGAGTGTTCCATGTCATCCATTGTCCAGCGCAGCATCCTGTATGCGCAAAACTTCCTCAAAAGCTCATGCCTGGTCGATTCCCTCCTCGACAGGTACGGCATCAGTCCCGGTGATATACTCTACGAGATAGGCCCTGGCAAAGGCATCATTACGGAATGCCTCGCCCATCGTTGCAAGCAGGTCGTAGCAATCGAGAAGGACCCACAGCTCGTGGCCGCCCTGCGCCGCAGATTTGCCAATACTCCTAACATCACCATTCACGAAGGCGACTTCCTGCAATTTCGCCTGCCGAACGTGCATTACAAAGTGTTTGCGAACATCCCCTTCAATATCAGCGCTGCCATCGTGACCAAATTGACGACAGCAGCCTGTCCACCTGGCGATAGCTACCTGATCATGCAGAAGGAAGCCGCCGAGAGGTTTCTCGGTAAACGAGGAGAATCACTCTATGCCGTGCTGCTGAAGCCCTGGTTCGAGCCGGAAATTGTCCATCGCTTCAAGCGAAACGATTTTGTGCCGGCGCCGCGTGTTGATGTCGTGATGCTCCGCCTGCGCAAGCGAGGACCGCCACTCATTAAGCGAAACGATACCCAGATGTTCCGCGATTTTGTCGTCTATGGTTTCACGGCATGGCAGCTATCGTTACGCAGTACCCTCAAAGGCATCTTTACCTCGCGGCAGTTCAAGCATATAGCAAGGAGCCTGGATTTCGATCTCGATGCAACGCCGTCATCGCTACGATTCGAGCAATGGCTAGGCTTGTTTGATTACTTCAAGCGCATCGGCAATGGACAATCATTGCAGGTCATTATAGGCAGCGAGCAGCGCCTCAAGCAGCAGCAGGCAGCATTACAGAAGATTCACCGGTCACGAGTACAAAGGAAAAGAGGGTCGGAGTAATGTGGCATAATGGGGTGGAGCTGTGCAACGAATACTTTGTTGGAGCGATGAGAGCACTATGAGCCCATTTGAGAGAATAGTAAATAGACGTAAAACTCTGCCTAAAGTAGACCTGGCGCAGGGACGGAGTATCGCCTACTCACGGAGCACCACCAGGAGGCTCATGGAATTGATCGATGCGAATGCCCACGGGAATGTGCATGGCGGCGTCATTATGCGCATGGTTGATGAATCTGCTGCCCTCGTGGCGATCAAGCACAGCCAGAGTCCCACAGTGGTCACGGCCAGGGTGGAGAGATTTGATTTTCTGGCTCCCGCTTTCATTGGAGATGTAGTCTCTGTCCACTGTGAAATGCGCTATGTTGGGCGAACGAGTATGGAGGTTGGCGTCAGGGTTGTGGCTGAAGACCTGGTAACAGGAGAAACACGTCACATTGCCAGCAGCAACGTGATTTATGTGGCGCTGGACGAGAATAGGAAACCAACTCCTGTGCCTCCACTTGTGCCTGCTGACGATGAAGAGAAAGCGATTATTGAACGGGCGCGTACTCGTCGCACGCACAGGCAGAAGATAGATGAGGAATTGACGCGGACAAAAGACTGAAGACTAGCCACTTAATTCGGCGTCACAATCGCCGAGAAGCCTTCCCACCAGGCGAGGAACTGCGCGCGCGAAATTGCATGGCGATTCCAGAGGGAAGAGTCGGCAACAAAAACCTCGCTGCTATTGCCGCCAATCACCACGATCAGATGGCCACCGGCATACCTGTCGGGTGGGAAGCCTACAATCACAGGCTTCCCTTGATTTGCAATCGCAATAACCTGGTCAAGCGTGAGATTATGCCCCCAGGTCGTCTTGAAACCAAAATATGCAACGGTTCGTGCTATACCAACTTCTTCTAACAAGCCCAACTGGGGGGTAATTTCTCCGACGCGCGCCTCTACTTGCAGCACATCCGTGACACGATAATGACGCCCATAAGCATCCATCACCTCTGCCATCGCAGCGGTCGAGCAAGTAGAATACGCCCAGAGATTATATTCTTGCGAAGAAGTATACTGAGCTGGATCGAGCTGGCCGATACGCACGAGATGTTGTGCTACCTGGTAGATTGGCGCTGGTTTCTGCGGTGGAGCAGCGGAAACATCCTGGTTGAGTAGTACAAAGCTCGATAGAGCACGGTGTGGCAGTACGAAGTTCAACGTGAAAAGGCCGAAGATGAAAATGCAGACAAGGCCAATCGCGATTACCTGCCGATTGCTCGGCTCACCCGCCTGGCGCCCGCCAAGCGGCCCCAAATTAGCCGGGATTGAAATCGACCTCGCAGCGGGCAATTCTGTGTCTATAGCATAGCGATGCGAGCGTAATGGTACCGGTGTATGCCGTCGAGTCATTGATGCAGTTTCAGCGACACGCCGCTCATAAAATGGGGCAGCATCGATAACTTGCCGCCTGGATAAAGGTCTGGCTTCAGCAGGGCTTCTTCGACTATACGGCTCTATAAAGCGGCGACTGGCATGCTGGTTGCGCACTCGCGTTTTCGAAGAAAGAAAAAAACCGGTTACCGTCACCACGGTGGCAAACGTGAATAACGTGATCAGGAAGAAGGTCATAAAATATACGCTCCTGGCTGGCAAGCGATTTTGTAGCAAATACGGACGCTTTTAGAACATATATTCTATGTCCTTGTGGCGAAGTATACCACAACATTTCACGTAATGCAACGGTTTTTTCCATGCACCTGACATCCGCGGATGCCACTACATTTCTGCCTCAAAAACCTATCTGGACTAACCAACAAGTACACATGGGTAGAAGTCGCTGTATGATAGAATAGGAGAAAAAAGCGAGTCGGCATCTTCATGTTACACCGTTAACCGAGAGGGAGCTATTTCACGATCCTTCTAGTAGAAGGAGATACTACCACTTGTTACTCGAACTGGCTATTGGCGATGCATATGGAGCTGGTTTTGAATATGTAGATAGAGAGATGATTCGCCAGCATAACAACCTTTCCTGTTATGTGAAACATCCCAGGCATAACATCCAGCCTGGTTCCTATACCGATGACACACAAATGAGCCTGGCCATTGCCGAAACCATTGTTTCGGGTGAACCCTGGAAACCAACAGTGCTGGCACACAAGTTTGTCGAAGTATTTCAGCGCGATCCGAGGGAAGGATACGCAACCGGTTTCTACCACTTTTTACTGCATGTGCGCGATGGCGAGCAGTTTCTCAGGAACATTCGCCCAACCAGCGAGAAGAGTGGCGCAGCTATGCGCGCCGCGCCAATTGGTATCTATCCGACCCTTTCCCTCGTGATCGAGCGTTGTACAATTCAAGCAGCTCTGACGCATAATACTCCCAATGGCATCAATGCAGCAGTAGTAGCCGCACTCATGACGCACTATTTCCTCTACAACCTGGGCCCCAAAAAAGAACTCGGTATTTTCTTGGAAGAACATGTGCGTGGGCACTGGGCCACTCCCTGGACAGGCAAAGTCAAGTCGCAGGGATGGATGAGCGTGCAGGCTGCGGTGACTGCTCTTCTCAGAAGCGATACCATGAGGGAATTGTTGAAGACATGTATTCAGTTTTCAGGTGATGTGGATACGGTCGCAGCAATTGCTCTGGCTGCGGGCTCTTGTAGTACTGAGATAGCACAGGATCTTCCAGTCCATCTGATTGACGCGTTAGAAAATGGTCAGTATGGCAGAGACTACATTCGTCTGCTGGATACGCAATTGATGGCTTTTTTTCGCGCAATAAACTCCACTGATAAGAGGGAGAACCGCTATGAGCAGAACGATTGAAGAGATCAGGCACCTTGACTACTACGGCTGGAAGAGCAAGCAGGAGACGAAGACCAGGTAGTCCTGGCAAATCTTTGCCTCGCAAGCGGACCGAAAGAACAGAAGAGGAATGTGATGCCTCAAAGTGACACGCGAAAAAACGCCGCTGATCAACCAGGCCTGGTTGATCAGTCGCGGCGGCTTTTAGCTGAATTACTCGGCACCTTTGCGCTCACCCTGGTAGCTGCAGGTGGAGATGTCATCACTGCGATCAGTGGCGGCGAGATCAGTCTCGCTGCTCGTGTTGTCGCTCCCGGGCTCATGGTGATGGCATTGATCTATACGCTCGGTAATCTATCCGGTGCCCATTTCAATCCCGTGGTAACCCTTGCGTTTGTCCTGCGCGAAGACTTTCCATGGCGCAAGGTGCCGGGCTACTGGTGCGCACAGCTAGCCGGCGCGGTGCTTGCAGCACTCCTCCTGCGCGCACTCTTTGGCCTGGCAGGGCACCTGGGGGCGACTCTTCCACACTATGGAACAATACAAGGCCTGGTCATGGAGATCGTGCTGACTTTCCTTCTCGTCACGGTGATCCTGGGCACTGCCACCAATCACAAGTTGACCGGCCACAATGCCGCGATCGCTGTAGGCGCGACGATTGCGCTCGCCGGGCTGTTTGCCTAC
>Ga0070707_100001460_pt1 | contig 23141 bp, 19 predicted proteins | sample KBSK5502metaG_FD_65468 | JGI IMG/M metagenome (GOLD analysis project Ga0070707, IMG submission 65468) | Corn, switchgrass and miscanthus rhizosphere microbial communities from Kellogg Biological Station, Michigan, USA - KBS K5-50-2 metaG | ecosystem: Host-associated > Plants > Roots >...
AAAGATGCGTGACGACGAAGGGCCGGGCCCCCTGACGCTCGCATCGCCGTCTGGAGCCGATGAATTGCCGGCGAATTTCTGACTCGGGACACTAGTCCGGACGGGCACCGCCGTCGACCGTGAACGAGAACGTGGTCTCGGCCGAGTAGCCAAACGCGATCCGGTCGCCCGTGCGCAGGACGAGGGGCTGCTCCGGCCGGATGCGCTGGTCGTTGACCCAGACTCCGTTGACGCTGCGGAGGTCGGTCACCTCGTAGCCGCGTGGCCCGTTCTGGATGCGGGCGTGATACCGGGACACGCCCCGCACCTGGAGGCACAGCTCGTTGACTGGATCGCGGCCGACACCGATGCCGCCGACGGCGGGGATCTTGACCGCCCGTGTGGGGCCCGGCCCGACAGAGACCAGCTGTGCTCCGTGGCCGGCCGCCAGGACCACCGTCGATCGGCCGGCGGGAGCCGGGGATGACGTGGCAGTGGGCGGCCGCTCGGTCGACGGGACCGGCGCGGGTGTGGCGGCAGGCAGCGCCGGGCTGGTAGCCGCCGCCGGCTCGGGCGGTTCGCCCTCAGACAGAGCGGGCAGGATGCGGTCGAGCCAGCGCGGAATCCACCAGTTGGCGTCGCCCATCAGGCGCATGGTGGCCGGCACCAGCACCACGCGCACGAGGGTCGCGTCCAGCAGCACTCCGAAGGCAAGGCCGAGCCCGATCTCCTTCACGGCGATCACGCTGCCGGTGGCGAACGACGAGAACGTCCCCACCAGTATCAGTGCCGCGGCCGTGATCACCCCCGCGGTGCGCTGCAGTCCGTCCGCGACCGCCTCCTCGTTGTAATGCGACCGGCGGTAATGCTCCTTGACGCGCGAAAGCATCAGTACTTCGTAGTCGGTCGAGAGGCCGAAGATGACGACGTAGAGAACCGTCGGCGTGATCGCCGACACGGACTTGAACGACGTGAAGCCGAGGAGCTTGTCGAGGTACCCGTACTGGAATACGAAGACCAGTGCGCCGAAGGTCGCCAGCACCGAGGCCAGGTTCAGGATCATGGCCTTGATCGGCAGTACGACCGATCGGAAGAACATCATCAGGATCACGAGGATCATCAGCATCACCGTGGCCACGATGAACGGGAAGCGGTGGTTCAGCAGGTCGACGTAGTCGACCAGGATCGAGGTCTCGCCGCCGACCAGGACTGCGGTGGGCGCGGGCAGCGCGGCCGCAGGAATGGTGCTCGAGCGAAGGTCCTTGACAAGCGCCTCCGTCCTGGCGTCGTAGGTGTCGTATTTGGGCACGACCGTGATCACCGCGACGTCGCTCGCACCGTTGACGTTGACCACGGGAACGCCCGCCGCCGGGCTCGACTTGAACGCCTCGGCGTTGAGCGCCAGGTACTGGTCCTGCGGCAGGGAAGCGAACAGTGTCGATAGCGACACCGCGTCGTCGACGCGGCTGTCCGCCCGGATGTTGTCCGTCAGCGACTTCAGCGCGCCTAGGAACTCGGGCGTCCAGACGCCGTTGTCACGGTTCGCCTCGACCAGCACCATGATGGGCGCCGAGGCGCCGGTGCCGAACGCCGTCTTGACGATGGCGTAGCCGTTGCTCGACTCGTCGTGGGCGGTGGTGCCGCCGCGGCCGAGAGTGATGTCCCGGACCGGTAGCGCCAGCACCGCCAGGATGACAACGCCCGCGACCAGCCAGATCCACGGCCGGCGCATCACCGCGTGGCTGAACCGATACCAGAAGCCGGCACCCCGATCCGCCGGCTTCGGCCGCGGGAGGAGGCGCAGCCACTCGATGCGGTCGCCCAGGAGGGCGAGCGCCGCCGGCACCAGCGTCAAGGCCGCCAGCAGCGCGGCCGCCGCCACCAGGAGGATCGCCAGGGCTATCGAGCGGATCAGGCCGACGTCCCAGGTCAGCGCCGCCAGCGCCGCCATGCCCAGCATCACGGTCACCCCGGAATAGAAGATGGAGCGCCCGGCGGTCGCCAGCGTGGCCGGTATCGCTTCCGCCGGTGGTTGGCCGATGGCGCGCTGGTCGCGGTAGCGGCTGACCAGGAAGAGGGCGTAGTCGATGCTCAGGCCGAGGCCGAGCATGGTGCCCACGTTGAGCGCGAATACCGAGGTCGGCGTGATCGTCCCCAGCACGTACACGAGGGAGGTCGCGACCGCGATGCTCGTGGCTCCCAGCACCAGCGGGGTCAGCGCCGAGATCACGGTGCGGAACACGATCAGGAGCAGGATGAGGATCACGGGGATGGTCACCAGCTCGGAGCGTTCGAGGTCCTTCTCGCTCTGGACGATGACGTCGTAGTCGACCGCCGGCCGGCCGGTGACCCAGTGCTGGAGCGTGACCGGCTTGAGCTGGTCACGTACCTTCGGGATGGCCGCCTGGACCGCGGTCTCGTCGCCGTTCAGTGCGAGCAGGACCAGAGTCGTGTGGCCGTCCTTGCTGACCAGCCCGGGGTTGCCGGTGTTGTAGAAGCTGAGCGCCGCCTTCACGGAGCCGAGACCCTGGATCCGGTCTGTCGCCATGGTCACCTGGGCGCGATAATCAGCGTCCTGGACCGTCAGCTGGTCCGAGTGGAAGACGACCGTGGCGTCTTTGATCGCGGATTCCTGGAACTGCTGGTCCAGGATCTGGTCGACGTGCAGGGACGGCGAACCGGGGGCCGTGTAGCCCCCGCCCTTCAGAACCTCGCTGGTGTGCGGCGCCAGGGTGGCGCCCAGGGCGGCCGTGATCAGGACCCAGAAGCCGACGATCCACCAGCGCCGGGCCACGGCAAAGGCGCCCAGCCTGGCGAAGGCGTCCCTGGACCCGGAGCTCCCCGTTTGGCTCATCCCTCCACCGCGGCGGCGGTCGGGAGGATGGTATCGGGGAGACCCTCCAGGAAACCGAGGATCTCGCGGGTCATGCGGTCCTGGTCCCCGTCGAAGCGGGCCACCTCGTAGCAGCCGAGCGGGCTCTCCAGCACGCTCACCATGCACTTGTTGCAGTAGGTGCAAGGGCGCTCGGGCCGGTCGCGCCCGGCCGCGAACTGGAGCGGCAGGTCGACGTTGGCGAGCAGGGTGCGGGCCATCGATACGGCATCGCACTTGCCGCCGATGATCGCCTGCCGGATCACCGACGCGGTCTGGAAGCCGCCGGTGCAGATCACGGGGACGGACACCGCCCGCTTGATGGCGGCCGAAGCCTCCAGGTTCACGCCCTCGATCGGCACCCCGCGGCGGGTCCGGTTCCAGAGCGCCAGGAAGACCTTGCGAGTGAGCCGGTTGCGGAAGGTCAGGTAGTTCCGGAAGGTGTAGCGCCCGTTGCCGATCATGCTCCGGTAGTTGCGGAGCACGAACTCGATCGGGAATTCGCCGGGCGAGTTCAAGGGATGCGGGAACATGGCGCCCACCGAGACGTGGAAGGCGTCGGCCCCGGCCGCCTCCGCCCAGCGACAGATCTGGACGGTCTCCTCGATCGTGTTGCCGGGCTTCATCCAGGGGTAGACCGCGTTGGCCCGGTCCTCGCCGTTGAGCTTGACCTGGAGGTGGTAGTCGGGCCCGACCTCTTTCCGGACCGCCTCGATCATCTCGACCAGGAAGCGGGCGCGGTTCTCCAAGGAACCGCCGTACTCGTCGCGGCGGTCGTTGATGGCCGAGCTGATGAACGAGGTGATCAGGTAGCCGCTCGACCCGTGCAGCTCGATCCCGTCCAGCCCCGCCTCGCGGGCCCGCCGGGCACCGGCCACGAAGAGCTCGATCATCCACTTGATGTCCGCCTTGGACATCGCCTTCGACTCGAACCCGTGCAGGGCCTCGGTGCGGCCGGTCGCGCTCAGCGGCTTGCGGCCCCAGTTCTCGATGCCGCCCACGTCCTGCTGGCGCCCGGAGTGGGAGAGCTGCATGATCAGCTTGCAGTCGTGGGCGTGCACGCGGTCGGTGACCCGCCGCCAGAAGGGGACCAGGCTGTCGCGGTCGATGAACGCGATGTTGGGCAGGATCCGGCCGTTCACGTGGACCGGCACGTGCGCCGTGCAGATGGCGCCCACGCCGCCCCTGGCGAACTTCTCCTCCCAGTTCACGCGGGCCTGGGAGCCGGAGCCGTCGTAGTTGTCGAGGCGGCCGGTGATGCTCGAGCGCAGGAGCCGGTTCTTGACCGTCAGGTTCCGGAAGCGCAGGGGCGAGAAGATAACGTCGCCCGCCGTTCCCTCCCCCACGTGGCGGGGATTCTAGTGGACGGTAACGGTCGGAAGCGGTCCGCTTTTGGCCGGTACAGTCCACTCGCCCGCTCCCGAGCCTGCGCCTGTATGGTTGCGGCGCCTAGGGGGCATTGGGAGGGAAGCGATGACGAGGGGCGAGGTCCGCGAGGAGCGGATGACGGTTGACGGGGTCTCGGGCCCCCTGCTGGTGGGCGGCCCACAGGACTCCCGGGAGGGCGTGGTCTTCGTCCATGGCAACCCGGGCTCCGAGAAGGACTGGGCCGACCTGGCCGATCGCGTCTCGGACTTCGCCCGGGTGGCGGCGCCCTGCCTGCCGGGCTTCGGCCAGGCCGAGAAGCCGGCCGGCTTCGACTACAGCATCGACGGCTACGCCGCCTACGTGGGTGGCGTGATCGAGCAGCTCGGCCTGGAGCGGGTCCACCTGGTGCTCCACGACTTCGGCGGGCCGTTCGGCATGCGCTGGGCCCAGCTGAACCCCGACCGCCTGGCGAGCGCGGTCATCATCAACACCCCTGGCGTCCCGGTCGGCTATCACTGGTACCTGCTGGCCAAGGTCTGGCGGACCCCGGTCGCGGGAGAGCTCCTCCAGGCCACCGCCTACGCGCCGGTGTTTCGCACCCTGATCAGCCGCGGCAACCCCAAGCACTTTCCGCGCGCCGAGGTCGACCGCATGCACCACGACTACGACGCCGGCACCAAGCGGGCGATCCTGCGCCTGTATCGGGCCACCCCGCACATGGATGTCTATGGCCAGGCCCAGGTCGAGGTCTTCGCACCGCGCCGCATCCCGGCCCTGGTGGTCTGGGGGCGCACCGATCCCTACATCCCGGTCGAGATCGGGCACCGCCAGAAGCACGCGTTCCCCGACGCCGAGGTGCACGTGCTCGACGGGAGCGGCCACTGGCCGATGCTGGACGATCCCGAGGGCGTGGCCGAGCGAGTGGTGCCTTTCCTGCGCAGCCGCTTCGCGGCCGCCGCCGGCGTCGGAGGAGCGAGATGATCTTCGAGCCGTTCACGATGAAGGGCGTCTCCTTCAAGAACCGCATCCTGCGGTCTTCGATCGGGGGGCGCACCGCCTACTACGACGGCACCGTCAGCACCGCCTGGAAGAACTTCGAGAAGCGCTTCGCCTCCAACGACGTGGCGGGGATCATCTCGGCCACGATCGCGATCGACGAGAGCCGGTGGGCTCCCCTCGAGTACCCCAAGATCGCCCACGACCGCTTCATCCCGCCCATGCGGGAGGCCATCCGCCAGGTCAAGGCCTACGACTGCCGCTACATCATGCAGCTGGGCGACGGAGGGGCCCACGTGCAGATGGGCCTCTTCCCGCAGTCAGCCGACTCCAAGTCGTCATCGCGCGGGCTCGATCTCCTGTACGGATATCGCTCGATCAGCTCGGAGATGTCGACCGAGGACATATCGCAAACCATCTCCGAGTTCGCGCAGGCCGCGCGCCGGGTGCGCGAGATCGGCTGCGACGGCATCGAAATCACGGCCTCCAAGGGCTACCTGATCCACCAGTTCCTCAACCCGGGCGTCAACCGGCGCAAGGATGGCTACGGCGGCTCGGTCGACAAACGCTTCCGCCTGCTCCGCGAGGTGATCAATGCGGTCCGGGGCGAGGTCGGTGACGACTACATCGTCGGGGTCCGCATCTCGGCCGAGGACTTCAACCACCTGCCGCTCTTCAATGTGCGCTGGCCGATCGTCTTCCCCTGGCGCCACCACTGGCGCGGCAGCACCCTCAAGGAGACGCTCCACTACGCGCAGGAGCTGGAGAAGCTGGGCGTCGACTACCTGCACATCTCCAGCGGCTACGGGTTCATCAACCCCAAGGAGAACCCGGGCGCCTTCCCATACAAGGAAGTCCGCATGTTCGCCAGCTACACGCGGCACCTGAGCGCGAAGGCGCGCGTCCGCTCCGACGTCCTCAACCTGATGCCGGAGTGGCTGGCCCACCTGACCGTGGGCCACGGCTGGAAGTTCGAGCCGGGCAAGCACGCGGAGTACGGCAAGAAGTTCAAGGAAGTGGTCAAGATCCCGGTGATTGCCAACGCCGGCTTCCAGGACCGCGACTTGATCGAGCGCGTGCTGACCGACGGCAGCTGCGACCTGGTCTCGATGGCGCGGCCGCTGCTGGCCAACCCCGACCTGGTCAAGCAGTACCGCGAGGGCGTGCGCATGCCCGAGCGCCCGTGCACCTTCTGCAACCGGTGTGCCGTGCGCACGGCGGTATTCCCGCTAGGGTGCTACGACCCCAGCCGGTTCAAGTCGATCGCCGAGATGGAGGCGCAGATCCTGGGCTGGTCGGCGCACCCCGACGAGGTCGTCGAGGAGGAGGCCGCCGCCGCCGCGGCTGCGGTCCCGGTCGGGGTGACCCCTAACTGATCCTCGAAGCCGTTCGGCGGGCCAGGGCCATCGTGGTCAGCATCGGGTTGACGCCCGAGGCGGTGGGGAAGGCGCTGGCGTCCGTGACGTAAAGACCGGCCACTCCCCAGATCTTGCCGTCGGGGTCGGCGACCGCGTTTCGGGCGCTGGTCCCGATCCGGCAGGAGCCCATCTGGTGGGCGGTGAAGAGGCCCAGCCGGTTCTCCTCGACGCCGCGCCGGGCCACCTCGGCCAGGAAGCTCTCGGCGCCCGCCGCGTCGGTCCACAGGGGAGGCGTGTGCACCGTGCCCAGGCGCTCGGCGCCGGCGGCCTGGTGGAGCCTGGCGGCTTCGGTGATGGCGCGAACCATGTGCCGCCGCTCGAGGTCGCCGAGCTCGTAGTCGACCTGCGCGTGGCCCGATCGGTCGACCCTGACCCGACCGCCGTCGCGGTCGCGGACCAGCGTGATGAAGGCAGCCATCCGCCCCGCCTCGCCCAGGAGCTCCTGGAACTGCTGGGCGCTCCACCAGGGCAGGGACGCGGCCAGGATGCCCGGCGGCACGGCGGGGCACTCGATGATGAAGCCGTAGCCGGCGTCGAGCTCGAAGAACTCGTTGATGACGACGCCCTGGGGCGGCCCCCGCCAGCCATTCACCTGGTCCGGATAGATGCCGACCACGGCCGTCGTGGGATGGAAGTGCAGGTGCCGCCCGGCCTGCTCGGGCGCGATCCCGGAGCGCAGGAGGAGCGCCGGTGAGAGGATGCTGCCCCCGGCCACGGCCACGATCGGAGCGCGCACGCGGGCCTCGCCGCCGGCGACCCGGACCACCACGCCCTTAACTCGCCCACCCGAGGTCTCGATCCGCCAGGCCTCGGCCCCGTCCGCGACCTCGGCGCCTTCGGAGCAGGCGTCGACGAGGTAGGTGCGCATCGTCGACTGCTTGGCGCCGCGCCGGCAGCCGAAACCACAAGCGCCGCAATCGCCGCAGCCGTGGACGTTGCGGGGGGTGAGGAGGTAGGAGTAGCCCAGGCGCTCGGCGCCCTGGCGCAGGCGGCTGTTGGGGCCGTTGAGCTCCGTCTCGTCGAGATCGATGTCGAGGCGCTGCTCGACGGCGTCGTAGTGGTCATCCAGGTCCTCGACGCCAGCCTGCCGCCACTCTTGGCGGATTACCGGCGGCAGCCTGAGCGAGGTCGTCCAGTTGACCAGCGTGCCGCCCCCCACGGCGCTGCCGGCCAGGATCGCGATCGCCCGGTCCTGGGTGCTGGCGATGCCGCGGTCCAGGTAGAAGGCGGCGTAGCCGGCCAGCTCGTGCCAGTCCATCTGGTCTTCGTGGACCAGCGCCGCGCGTTCGAGGACCAACACCTTCTTGCCCGCCCTGGCCAGCGCGGCCGCCACCACGCCACCGCCGGCGCCACTGCCTACCACGCACGCGTCCGCCTCCACGACCTCGTCCGGCCGCAGGTGGCGGAGGCGCAGGCCGGCGGGCTCCGCGGGCGGGTCCAGCGTGGGGCGCTGGTAGCCGATGACGTCCCAGTACGGCGAACCGTCGACCCCGCAGCCGTAGAGCAGCGTCAGCCGCTTCATGACCTGGAAACCGCGCCGCTTGAGCGGGATCGGGCTACCTGCCCAATGCCGCAGGTACGCCTCGCGCTGGTCGGGAGCCAGGGCGCTGAAGCGCGTCGTGTGCCCTGTGGTGGCCACGTTGAACACGGGCGATTCGACGGTGTCGAGGAACCGGTTGAGGTCGGCCAGCAGCTCGGGGCGGCCGAGCGCCTCGAGCTCGGCCAGGATCCGCTGGGGAACCCCCAGCTCGCCGGCGGAGGGGCGACCGCCGCCGCCGGGCAGGAAGGTGTCGCAGACCGCGCCCAGGGCGCGAAAGCGGCCGGGGCGGTCCTGGGCCGGCGGCTGCTCCAGGTGCGGGTGCTGCTCTTCGGGGCTTTCGGTGAGGATGGTCAGGGGACCGGCGTGGCCACGCCCGCCGGCTCTTCCTCGAAGCGGAAGCGGGTCTGGGCGGAGTTGCCGAACGCGATCAGGTCGCCCGGCCGGAGGACGCAGGCGACCTCCGGCGGGAGGCGCTCGCCGTTGACCCAGACCCCGTTGAGGCTGCGCAGGTCGGTGACCTCGTAGCCGCGCGGGCCGGGTTGAATCCGGGCGTGGAAGCGGGAGACGCCCGTCACCTGGAGGGAGAGCTCGTTGACCCGGTCGCGGCCGACCCCGATCCCGCCTCTGGCGGGCAGCCGCACCCCGCGCCCGGGCGCCTCCTCCACCGGCACCAGGCGCCCGACCGTGGCGGGAGTGGCCAGAACGACCGTCTGCGCGGCCAGCCTGGGGGCGCCGTCGGCGGCCGGGGCGGGAACCCGCACGGAAGCGGGCTCGGGAGCCGGCCCTTCGCTTAGCTTGGGCAGGATCCGGGTCAGCCAGCCCGGCGCCCACCAGTTCCAGCGGCCCATCAGCCGCATGGTCGCCGGCACCATGATGACGCGCACCAGGCTGGCGTCGAGCAGCACGCCCACCGCGAGCCCGAGCCCGATCTCCTTGATCGTGAGCTGGGCGCCGGTGGTGAAGGAGCCGAAGGTGCCGATCAGGATCACGGCGGCCGCGGTGATCACCCCGGCGGTCCGTTGCAGCCCGCGGGAAACCGCGAGCTGGTTGTCGCCGGTCTCTGTGTAGTACTCGCGGACTCGCGAGAGCATGAAGACCTCGTAGTCCGTGGACAGGCTGAAGAGGATCACGTAGAGGATGGCGGGCGTCACCACCGTGATCGCGCCCTTGGGGTCGAAGCCGAGCAGCTGGTGGCCGACCCCGTGCTGGAAGACTACGACCAGCACGCCCATCGTGGCCAGGATCGAGGCCAGGTTGAGGAGGATGGCCTTGATGGGCAGAAAGATCGACTGGAAGAACATCAGCATGATCGCGAACACGATCACGGTCACGGTCAGCACGATCAGCGGGAACCGGCTGTAGAGCGCGTCCCGAAAGTCGATGAAGGTCGCGGTCTCGCCGCCGACCTCGACCTGGTAGCCGTGCTGGTTGTGGGCGGGCACGATGGTTCGCCGGAGGTCGTAGACCAGGTTCTCGCTCTGGCTGGAGAACTGGTCGTTCTTGAGCTGCAGGTAGATGACCGCCGTGTCGCCGCTCGTGTTGATGAACTTGGAGGCCAAGGGCGCGTCCTTGAACGCGTCCGGCTTCAAGGCCTCGAACTGGCTCTCGGAGACGTTCGGCGTCAGGCTCTTCAGGGACGCCACCTTGTCGACTCGGGAATCACCCTGGGCCGCATCGGTGACCGCGCTGACGGTGCCGAGGAATTCCGGTGTCCAGGCGCCTCCCGCGGTGCTGGTATGGATCACGACCTGGATAGGGGTCGCCTGGTTGGCGCCGAACTCCTGCTTGAGGACGTCGAGGCCCAAGTTGGACTCGTAGGAGCTGGGCGGCGCGAACAGGTTCATGGTCAGCTCGTGGATCGGAAAGGCCAGCGTGCCTAGGACGAGCAGACACAGCGCCAGCCAGCGCCAGGGATGGCCCATAACGGCCTGGCTGATGCGGTACCAGATGCCGGCGTCCTGGACTGGAGTGCGGGGTCGGGGCAGGATGCGCAGGGCGTCGATGCGGCGCCCCAGGAGCGCCAGCATGGCCGGCAGCATGGTCAGCCCGACGAGCACCGAGATGCCCGCCACCAGCATCACGCCCATGGCGATGGAGCGGACCATCATCAGGGGCAGCGTCAGGAGGGTCAGGGCCGCCATGGCCAGCATCACGGTGAGCCCGGAGTAGGTGATCGAGCGACCGGAGGTGGCCATGGTGGCCACCAGCGCGGCGTGGTGGTCCGGCGTCTTCGCCAGCTCCTCTCGGAAGCGGCTGACGATGATCAGCGAGTAATCGATGGCCAGGCCGAGCCCGATCATCGAGCCGGTGTTGAGGGCGAAGTTCGAGGTGTTGATGCCTAGCGCTATCAGGTAGATCAGCGCCGTCGCGACCACGATGCTGACCACCCCCAGGATCAGCGGCACCAGCGCCGAGACCACCGTCCGGAAGACCAGCAGGAGCAGGAGCAGGATCACCGGGAGCGTGAACATCTCGGAGCGCTGCAGGTCGGCCTCGCTGGAGACGTGGCTGTCGTAGCCGCCGGCCGGGCGGCCGGTGACCCAATGCTGGATGGTCAGGAAGCGGATGGCGTCGCGGACGTGGGGCACCAGGTCCTCGACCGCCCCTTCATCTCCCTCCAGCGCGACCACAGCCAGGGTGGAGTGCTTGTCGGGGCTGACCAGCGAGGGGTCGCCGTAGTCGTAGTAGGTCTCAACCGAGGTGACGTGCTTGACGCCGCGGATGGCCGCGGCCGCGCTGGTCACCTGGCTCTGGTAGAAGCCGTCGTCCACGGTCGCGTCCGGGTAGCGGAAGACCACGATCGCGTTCTTGTGGGTCGAGGCGTGGAACTGCGTCTCCAGGAGGGAGTCCGCCTTGACCGACTCCGAGTTGGGCGCGGTGACGCCGGCGCTCTTGACCGCCGCGTTGGCCTTGGGGGCGAACAGGCCCCCTGCCAGCGCAACCACCACGATGCAGCCGATGAGGACCGGCCAGCGCAGGCGGACGATCGCCGCCGCGTAGCGCGCGAAAGGATCCTTCAACCCCGATTCCTCCTCCCCCTGACGACCAAAAGAGCGCTCGGAGACTAAGCGCTGGGGGCGTCGATGTCCAGACCAGCCCTCCGGAGGCGCAGCCAAGAAGTGATGCGTTGGCTTTCGCGCCCGGACGTCCGATGCGGACGCCGGCTTCTGCGGTGCTCGGTTACGCAGCCGGTGCTGCGCTCCTTCCGCTCCTCGGCGCCGGCTGACGCCTCGGAGCGTCAGGATCGCGAAATCCAGACGCCCCCTTCTCAGCCGCCCCTCCGGAGATTAGGATGCACAGACTTCACGAGAGGGGCGAAGCTGATGGTTTGGGGAGGGTTGGTTCAGGGCCTGGCGCTGATCGGCCAGGTCAGCCTGGCGGAGCGGCCGCGCATCCGGCGGCACCATGTCGTCAAGCATCACTGGGGCGTGCACTTCAAAGAGCCCTGGCGGGAGCGCATGTTCCTGGCCTCGGGGGCTTTCCTGACCACGTTCTCGATCGTGCGCGTGGTCACGCACCTGATCCGCAATCGGGTCGGGCCCTTCAAGAACGTCGCCATCGGCGGCGCCCACGTCCATCACCTGGTGTGGGGCATCGCGATCCTGCACCTGCACGGCTATGTGGTCCTGGCCGGCCTGGAGGCGTTCGTGCACCGGCGCTGGGCGCACCGGCTGGCCGCCCTCGGCTACGGCGCCGGCGCCGCCATGACGCTGGACGAGTTCGCCCTCTGGCTCCGGCTGGAGGACGTCTACTGGACGCGTGAAGGGCGCAAGAGCGTGGACGCGGTGGCGATCTTCGGGGGGCTCCTGGCCATGGGGGCCTGGGGCGGGCGCTTCTTCCACGCCGTGGTGCGGGACCTGATCTGGCTGCGCGACTTCGAGCGTCGCCTACTGGAGGCCCGGACCCACCCCGAGCCGCCCGAGCTGGCGGCGACGGACGGCGACGGCGCGGGTACGGCGGCCGGCCGCCCGCCAAGGCTGACGATCTCGAACTGACCGAGGGGGTCAGACCGGGGTGAGCAGCGCCTCCAGCCGCTCGCGCAGGCGGTCGGTCGCGGCCGCGCCCAGCGGCGCCACGGGCGGCATGGGGTAGGGCTCGCAGATTCCCTGCATGGCGACGCCGGCCTTGATGGCCGCCGGGAACACTCCTTCCCGCACCGCCATCACCAGTTCGACGAGGCGGTCCTGGCGAATGCGGGCCCTGTCCCACTCGCCCGCGGCCGCGGCCTGGTAGACGCTGACCACCAGGCTGGGGGCCACGTTGGCGGCTCCGCAGATGGTCCCTGCGCCACCCATCGCGACAGCGGCCAGGAGCATGGTGTCGCTGCCGGTGAAGACGCGGAAGCCGGGCAGGTCGCGGGTTGCCAGCAGGACGCGCTCGAAATATTCGAAGTCGCGGCTGGAGTCCTTGATCCCCACCACCGCGCCCTCGTGGGCGAGCGTGCCGAGCGTCGCGGGCTCGATCACCACCTTGGTGTTCTGGGGGATGTTGTAGACCAGGATCGGCAGCGGGCTCGACGACGCCAGGCGGCGGTAGAAATCGAGCACGGTGGCCTGGTCGATGGGGTAGTAGAAGGGCGGCGCCACCAGCGCGGCGAGCGCACCCATGCCGGCCGCCGCGGCCAGCTCGGCGCGCACGGCCGCCAGGTGCGTCTGCGCCACCCCGCAGATCACGGGCACCCTGCCGGCGGCCGCTTCCATCACGGCTGAGAGCACCCGGCGGCGGGCCGGCTCGTCCAGCGAGGTGGTCTCCCCGGTCGAGCCCAGCGGCAGCAGGCCGTTGACGCCGCCCGCGAGCACGTGCTCGACCAGCCGGCGAATCCCCGGCTCGTCGACCGTGCCCTCGCGCGTCAAAGGGGTGATGAGGGCCGGGAGCACGCCGCGCAGGTTCTTCAGCTCGAACATCCCGCCCTCAATCGTAGAAGGGCGGGGCAAGCCCCGCCCCTACTAGGCCTTGGCGAAGGTGATCAGGAAGCCGATGGTCACATTCTGGTCGACGGTCACGAAGGGCGCGCTGGGCGGCTGGATGTTGAAGGTCGACATGGTGGTCTGGATGGTGCCGGCGGCCTGCACCTGCGAGCCCGAGAGCTGCAGCTGCGTCACGGTCACGGACACGTCCCTGGTGACCCCGTGGATGGTCAGCCGGCCGGGCACGGTGAGCTGGACCTGCTGGCCGTCTGTGAAGCCGGCGGGCAGCGTCACCGCCTGCGAGGACTGGAAGGTCGCGTCGGGGTTGCTGCTCACGCTGAGCGCCCGGCGCACCAGCTGGTCGCGCTGGCTGACGTCGCGCCCGATCACCTGGTCCACGCTGGCCAGCTGGCTGAGGTCGGCGGTGAAGCTGAAGTTGGTCGCGCTCAGGCTCGCACCCGAGCCCTCCACGGTGAGGCTGCCGGTGACGCCCGAAGTCCGGCCCACCGCCTGGTGCGGCAAGCTGGTGCCCGCGAAGACCTCGGTCACCCGCCACTCGGCCTGGGAGCCGGAAGCCACCTTCCAGCTGCCGGCGACGTCGCTGCCGGCCGGAGCCGCCGAAGCGCTGGCGCCGGGGGTGGGCGTGGCCAGCGCCAGCGGCTTGGGGGTTGTGCGCAGGCCGGAGAAGAAGTAGGTGTACCCGGCCGCGCCCGCGGCGAGCACGACCAGTGCAAGGGCGGCGGCGCCGGCCAGTAGGAGGCGGCGGCTCATCGGGGCAGCTCGACCGTGAAGGTGGCGCCGCCGCCTTCGGTGCTCTCGACGCGCACGTTCCCGCCGTGCGCGGCCACCACAGCGGCCACGATGGAGAGGCCCAGCCCGGCGCCTCCCCGGTCGCGGCTGCGCCCGGCGTCGGCCCGGAAGAACGGCTCGAAGACGCGGTCGCCGACCCCAGCGGGCAGGCCGGGGCCATGGTCTGCGACCTTGAGCACCGCCTTGCCGTCCAGCTGCTGCAGGGAGAGGTCGATGGGAGTCGCGGCCGGCGTGTGCACGAGCGCGTTGCGGACCAGGTTGCCGAGCACCTGGCGCAGCCGCATGTTGTCGCCGGTGATCACGACCCGGTCCGGCGCCACGACCTGGACCGGGCGGTTGGGCGCCACCGCCAGGGCGTCGGTCTGCGCGTCCCGGACCAGCGCCTGGAGGTCGACCGTCTCCCGCGCCAGCGGGCGGCCCTGGTCGAGGCGCGCCAGGAGCAGGAGATCGTCGACCAGCGCGGTCATGCGCACCGCCTCCTCCTCGATCCGGCGCCGCGCCAGCGCCGCGTCCTCGGGCTTGCGCTCGGCGCCCCGGCGCAGGATCTCGGCATAGCCGCGGATCGAGGTCAGCGGCGTGCGCAGCTCGTGGGAGGCGTCGGCCAGGAAGCGCCGGAGGCGCTGGTTGGACTCGGTGCGCTCGGCGAAGGCGGCCTCGATCTGGGTCAGCATGGCGTTGAGGGCGAGCCCCAGGCGGCCGATCTCGGTGCGGTCGGTGGCCGGCTCCACGCGCCGCGAGAGGTCGCCACCGGCGATGGCGGCGGCTGTGGCCCCCATGCGCGCCAGGGGCTGCAGACCCAGGCGCACAAGCACCAGGCCCAGCAGGGCGGCGGCCAGCACCACCAGGACGCCGATCAGCAGCTCCAGCTGCACGAGCTGAGCGAGCGTGGAGTCGACGTCGGTCAGCGGGATGGCGACGGCCAGGTAGTCGCCGGGCGGCTGGCTGAGCGGCTCGATCAGGAGCTCGTAGTGGGAGACGCCGCCGCGTCCGGCGACGGTGCTGACCACCTGCGCGCTGCCGCTCGGCTTGGGCAGCACCGGCCGGGCGCTGGCGGCGGTCTGGCCGGGGTAGGCGGTCGTGACCAGGTCGACGACCACCGAACCGTTGCTGCCGATGACGGCGGCGTAAGTGCCGGCCGGCACGCTCTGCGGGGAGCGCCCGCCCTCGGGCCCCGGTCCGTGCGGCTCGTAACTGGAGTTGAGCGCATGGACCAGGTCCTCGTCGCTCGACTTCAGCTGGGTGTCCACGCGCTGGTAGAGGAAGGTCTTGAGCGAGGCGTAGGTGGCCACGTCGGCGACCATGATCCCGACCACCACGAGGGCCACCAGCCCGAGCAGCAAGCGCGCCCGGAGCGACAGGGTCATCGCGGTAGGCGCAACACGTACCCGACGCCGCGCACGGTCTGGATCAGCGGCGGGCTGAAGCGGTCGATCTTCCGGCGCAGGTAGCTGATGTAGGTCTCGAGCACGCTCGCGTCGCCGCCGAAGTCGTAGTCCCAGACGTGGTCCAGGATCTGCGTACGGCTCAGCACCCGGCCGGCGTTGACCAGCAGATAGCGCAGCAGCCGGTACTCGGTCGGCGTCAGCTCGATGGGCTGGTTCTGGCGCCGCACCTCATGGGCTTCCTCGTCCAGCTCCAGGTCGGAAAGCACCAGCCGGGTGCTGGGGGAGTTGCCGTTGCGGCGCAGCACCACGCGCACGCGCGCGACCAGCTCTTCGATGCTGAAGGGCTTGGTGACGTAGTCGTCGCCGCCGATGGTCAGGCCGTGCACCTTGTCCTCGGTGGAGTCGCGCGCGGTCAGGAAGATGACGGGCACCTTGCGGCCTTCCGAGGTCATCCGCTTCATGACGTCGAGCCCCGACAGGTCGGGCAGCATGACGTCGAGGATGACCACGTCGGGCTTGAACTTCTGGACCGCGCTCAGGGCGGCGCGGCCGGTGGCCGCCTTCTCGACGCTGAAGCCCTCGTAGCGCAGCGCGAGCGCCACCAGGTCGGTGATGTTGGGCTCGTCGTCGACGACCAGGACGCGGGCCGCGCTCTCGGGCATGGGCCAATCATGGTTCCGCTTCCTGGGAGTTGTCTGGGAATTTCCTCCGCTATCGGTGTGAGCTCCCGCCCGAGCGCGCGTCAGAACTCCAATCCCATTCACAGGGGGTTTTGAGCTTCGGCCTCCAGCATTTGCCCGGAAACCTGAATTTCCAGGCAAGGAGGACTACATGAGTCGAATCCGTCCGGCTGTCTTCGCGGCTGCGGTCGCAGGGTCGATGCTGGTGGGCGGCGTCGTCGGCGCCGCGATCTACGGCGCCAGCACGGTGGTCGCGACCGCGGCCACGTCACCCAGCCCGGCCGCGTCGCCCGGCACCTTCAAGTCGAACGAGGACGCCACCCACGAGAAGGGTGAGACCGCCGCCCAGGAAGCCGCCGAGAACAACGGCACGGCGCCGCACGGCGGACCGGGCGGTCCGCGGGGCGGGGCTTCCAACGAGGATCCGACCCACGAGGCAGGCGAGACCGCCGCTCAGGAGGCGGCCGAGAACGCCCGGGCGCAGGCCTCGCCGGCGCCCTCCGGCCAGTAGTCAGCAGTCGGAAGGACACACCTCCGCGCGTAGGACCGGCCCCCGTCGTGGGGGCCGGTCTTTGTTTTCTGCCTTCTGCGCAAAGTCACAGGCTGAGTACAGGAGCCTCCCAACCGCCACCTCCAGCATGGCCGTCGGGGTCGCCGCAGGCGGCCACTGACGAAAAAAGGAGGTGATACCGATGAGCAGAATGCGCGCAGTCATCGCCGCCGGCGCCATCGCCGGCTCGATGCTGATCGGTGGCGTCGCGGGCGCCGCCCTGACGGGCCTGACGACGATCAGCGCCAACGCGGCCACCGCCACCACGGCGGCCGCCGCGACCCCGTCCGCGAGCTCGGGCACGTTCAAGCCGAACGAGGACCCGACGCACGAGGCGGGCGAGAGCGCCGCCCGGGAGGCGCAGGAAGACGCCGGCCAGGTGCCGAACGTCCCCTAGGTCCCCGACCTACTACTCCGGAGAGGGCCGGCCAGGCGCCGGCCCTTTCCTTTTGTCTGATATCCCGGGATATCAGGCTTTGGGCGCGCATTTCTTGCCTGATGTCCCGGGACATCAGGACTGGAGGGCCGTGCGGACCTGGGCCACCACCGCGGCCGGGTTGCGCAGGTCCGCAGAGGTGAATCTCAGCATGCGATAGCCGGCGGCGAGGATGCGGTTCTGACGCCGGTTGTCCTCGACCAGGCTCGTGCGGTGGGTGCCGCCGTCGAACTCGATGACCAGCCGCTGTTCCGGGTAGTAGAGGTCCGCGCGGCCGAGGCGGACGCCGTCGGCGTCATGCAGCTCGACCTGGAGCTGCGGCCGGGGCAGGCCGGCGAGGCAGAGGATCGCCCGCAGCCGGCTCTCCATCGCCGACTCGGCGCCAGGGTCGGCCAGGTCGGCGAGGCGCCGCAACCTCTTGACGTATTTGGTGCCCGCGCGGCGACCGATGGCCGCCTCGAGCTCCTCGCGCGAGACGCGGCCTGCGCGCAGCGCCATGTCCCACACCACCACCGACTCGACCAGGGACGGTGACTCGCCGATATCCAGGAGTGTGCGCACCGGCGAGGTGGCCGGCAGGCCCCTCGCGGTGACGACATCGGCAGGTCTGAGCGCGGCGCGCCGGATCGAGACCCCGCTCCTTGACGACACGCCGCAGTCCTTCGGCAGCGTGACCTGAATGGGGTCGCAGGGCGGGACGTCACGCCCATCGAGCCAGGCTGCGGTTCGGCCGGAGAAGACGGCCTGGGCGGGCAGCCGATCCAGCGCGCACCGCAGCGAGAGCATCGGATCGGCGGTGAGGCCCGCCCAGGCGTAGCTGCCGTGGGCGAGGTGGTGGAAGCTGCGACTCTGCAGGTGCTCCCAGGTCAGGCCAACGAGCCGGGCGTCGCCGAGCGTGAATGGCCCCTGACGCAGCTCAGCGGGCACGGTGATCCGTCGACGCATGCCGGCAGGATGACCGCACCCCCGCCGCCGGCGTAACGGCGCTTGTTAAGAGCGGCAGGCCAACTACTGATATCCCGGGATATCAGGCTTTGGGCGCGCATTTCTTGCCTGATGTCCCGGGATATCGGGCTTTTGTGTTGTCCGAACGGTCAGAGGCAGGTGTTCGAGAAGGTGGCGGTGTAGCCGGTCGGGTCCAGCGCGCGCGGGTCTTCCTGGCGCGCGCCGGTGCAGGGATTGAGGAACAGCTTGCCGGCGCCCCCCTCCGCGTCCGAGCCGCGGAATGAGAACATGCTCATCAGCGAGCCGGCGTAGGCGTCGGTCGAACCCGTGCCGATGCGCCCGAGCTGCCAGTTGTCCTCGATCAGCCGCAGGATCGAGCTCTGGTCGGTGGTGTTCCCGTCGACGAAGTTGGACTTCGCGAAGCGCGAGATCACGAGCAGGGGCATACGGCCGCCGTAGCCGCAGCGGGCCTGCTGGCCGGCGGGAACCGCCGCCGCGTTGGCGCCGCACTGGCCGGGGGCGGTGAGCGCGTCGAGCGGGGTCTGGGACTGGTCGACGATCGGCGACATCACGTGGTCGTACCAGCCGTCGGTGTCGTCGTAGGCGATCACGACCGCCGTGTCGTTCCAGAACCTGGTCCGCTGCAGCGCGTTCAGGAAGTTGACGACGAAGAACTGCTCGTCGAGCGGGTCCGAGTAGCCCGGGTGGCCGTCCTCGTAGCCGGGGGCCTTGATGAAGTTCACGGCCGGGAAGTTGCCCGCGTTGACGGCAGCCCAGAAGTCGGCCAGGTCGTACTGGTGGTTGGCCGCGTCGCCCTGGTTGCCGACCATCTGCGGCGAGGTGGGGGCCACGTGGTTGGGGTTGGCGGTCGAGGCGAAGTACTGGAAGGGCTGGTGGTGCGGGATGTAGTCCTTCTTGGGACTCGCGCCCACCGCGGTATGGCTCTGCGCGCAGTCGGCGAAGCCGCCCTCGAAGAAGCCCCAGCTGACGCCCTTGGCGTTGAGCAGGTCGCCGACGTTCTTGCCCTGCGTCATGGTCGTGCGGTCGCGGGTGTCGCACTTGTCGTTGGTGGGCTGGGGGTCACCGATGACGGTGCCGGCGCCGGCCCCGGCTGCGCAGTACACCGCCGTGGACGTGCAGGCGGCGCCGAAGGTGTTGCCCGCGGCCAGGTTCAGCGCCCCCACCGTGGACGGCCCGAAGCCGGTGGTGTAGGAGTTGTCGCTCATCGCGAAGGTCTGGGCGTAGTTCCACAAAGCGGTGACCGTGTTGCCGTCGTAGTAGCCCATGACCTGGCTGTTGGCGCAGCCCGTCCCGGCGCCCGTGGTCTCCGGGAAGCGGTCCATCAGGCCGTGGTCGAAGGCCAGCTGCTCCTGCGTGTAGTCATGCCCCATATCGCAGGTGTGGGCCTGGCTGCGGTCCAGCCGGAAGGGCTGGGCGGAGTTCGGGTTGCGGGTCAGAAGGGCCGCGTTCAACCCGTTCACGGTGGGCGTGTCCGGCCGGGCCGTGAAGCGCGGCTCACCCGCCGTGTTGGCCGCGATCGGATAGGTCGCGAAGTAGTGGTCGAAGGAGACGTTCTCCTGGAAGATCACGACCAGGTGCTTGATCGGTGACGCGGTGTTGCCGGCGTCGTCGTCGGCCACCGCCGGCGGCGCCCCGGACATCACCGCCAGGGCAGCCGTGAGCAACGCCAAGATGCGCAAATGCATGACCTAACCCCCCTGCTGACTACTGCTGACGACTCAGCCTATGCAGGGTCTGATTGTGCGCCGGGCAAAGGCCGGTTAAGGGTCGGCGTGTCGATTTCGACGCCTGACCGATCGTCGTATGGTCAGACGAATCTCACGCTGGAGGGTTTGACATGGCGAATTTCGTGCTCCTCTACAACGGCGGCAGGATGCCCGAGGGCGAGGCCGAGCAGAAGCAGGTGATGGAGGCCTGGACGGGCTGGTTCGGGCGCCTGGGCGACAAGGTGGTCGACGGCGGCAACCCCTTTGCACCCCAGAGCCGCACGATCGGCGGCGCGGGCAAGGTAAGTGACACCAACGGCAACCGGCACTCCGGCTACTCGATCATCAAGGCCGACTCCCTGGACGAGGCCGTGACCCTGGCCAAGGGGTGCCCGGTCCTCGAAGGTGGCGCCTCGATCGAGGTCTACGAAACCTTCCCGGTGATGTAGGGGCGGGGCCTGCCCCTCCCTTAGGCTTCGGGCCCAGGTGCGCCCACCTGGGCCCGATTACCTGTTACTGCTGACCGCGCGCGTCCTGCGCGGCTTCGGCTTCGGGTTCATGGCCGTGATCCTCGGCCTCTACCTGGAACGGCGCGGGCTGCGGCCCGCCGAGATCGGCCTCGCAGTCTCGATCGGGCTGCTCACCGCCTCGCTGTACGGGATCCCGGCCGCCGCCCTGGCGGCCCGCTTCGGGCGGCGCCCGGTGCTGGCCATCACCGGCCTGCTCATGGCCGTCTCCGGCCTCGACCTGGCGCTGGCCGGCTCGCCCTGGCTGCTGATCGCGGCCGGGGCCACGGGCATGCTCGGGGCTTCCAGCGTCGACCTCGGGCCCTTCCTGGCCCTGGAGCAGGCGACGCTCACCGAGTCGGTGCCGGCGGCTCGGCGCAACCGCGCTTTCGGCCGCTACTCGCTGACCGGAGGCCTGGCGTCCGCCGCGGGCGGCCTGGCCGCCAGCCTGGCCGTCTCGCTGGAGGCCGCCCGGCTGCTGCTGATGCTCTACGCGGCCCTCGGCCTGGTCACGGCGGTTGTGGCCGTCGCCCTGTCATCGCGCGTCGAGAGTCCGGTCGCGGGGCCGATGCTCAGCAAGGCCAGCGCACGGCCGCTGGCAGGCCTGGCGGCGCTCTTCGCCGTCGACTCCCTGGGCGGCGGGTTCGTGGTCCAGGCCGTGATCGCCTACTGGCTGCACGTCCGCTTTGGCGCCGGCAGCAACGTCCTGGGCCCAGCCCTGGCGGGGATCGCTCTGGTCCAGGCCGGCTCCTACGAGGTGGCCACGCGGCTGGCGGACCGGATCGGCCTGGTGCGCACCATGGTCTTCACCCACTTGCCCAGCAACCTGCTCCTCCTGCTGGTGCCCTTGAGCCCCAACCTGGGGGTGGCGGTGGCCCTGCTGCTGCTCCGCTTCAGCATCAGCCAGATGGACGTGCCCACCCGCCAGGCCTACGTGAGCTCGATCGTGCCGCCCTCAGAGCGCGCGGGCGCCCTCGCGCTGACCGGGTCGGTGCGCGGCGTCGCCCAGGCCGCGGGCCCGACCATCGCCGGCGCGGCGGTGCAGTCCGCCGCCTACGGCCTGCCCTTCGTCCTGGCCGGCCTGATCAAGATCGGCTATGACCTGGCGCTGTACGCGGCGTACGCGCGACGCCCGGCCGCGACGGAGAGAGCGCCTCTGCCGTGACGCCGAGCCCGGCCGCGTCGGCGGGCAGGGCCAGGCCCAAAGCCAGGGCGGCGCCCACGCGAGCCAGGGCCGGCCCCATCTGGATGCCGTAGCCGCCCTGGCCCACGAACCAGAAGAAGCCAGGCGCGTCAGGGGCCTCGCCGGCGACCGGCGAGCGGTCGGCCGCGAACGTGCGCAGGCCGGCCCAGGCGCTGCGCACGCTGCGCAGCTGGAGCAGCGTGTACTCGTTGATGGCCTCGATCGCGCGCGCGATGTCGAGGTCGTCCGGGGTGGCGTCGCGGGGGACGTCGGGAGTCTCGTCGGCGGGCGAGGCCATCACCTGGTCGTGCTCGGCCTTGAAGTAGAAGCGGTAGCCGGCGTCGCCGACGAAGGGCCAGCTTTCGAGGTCGTGCCAGCCCTTGACCGGGCTGGTGAAGATGGTCCGCCGCAGCGGCTGCAGTCCCACCGGCTGGACGCCGGCGCGTTCGGCCACCACGTCGCCCCAGGCCCCGGCCGCGTTGACGACGATCGGGGCGTCGGCCTCGAAGGCGCCGGCCTCGACCCGCCAGCCGCCGTCCTGGCGCGAAAGGCGCTCGACCGGCGACTCGGCGCGGATCGTTCCGCGTCGGGCGCGGAACCCGCGCACGTAGGCGCTGTGGGTGGCGTGGACGTCGATCTCCATGGCGGAGACGTCTTCCGCCGCCAGCACCAGCTTCTCGGGCCGCAGCGCCGGGCAAAGCTCGAGGGCCTCCGCGGCCGACAGCCGGCGCAGCGGGGTGTCCGAGGCCAGCAGCTCCTCGAGGTGGACGGCGCCGTCCGCGTCCGCGGTCCAGAGCAGGAGCTTGGGAGTCAGAAGCGGAGTGCCGCCGGCCAGAGCGCTGAGCGCGTCGAAGTCGCCTCGGCTGGCCACCGTGAGCGCACGGACCGTCTCGTTGCCGTAGCTCTGCAGGTAGATCGCCGCCGAGCGGCCGGTCGTGTGGTAAGCGAGCTGGCGCTCCTGCTCCAGGAGCAGCACGCGGCCGTGCTCGGCCAGCTGGTAAGCGATCGAGGCGCCGGCGATGCCGCCGCCGATGACGACGGCGTCATAGCTCAAGGGCGCTTCACGAGCTTGCGCAGCTCCTCGACCTCGGCGTAGGCGAAGCACCCGGGCAGGTGGTGGTTGAGCACGCCCATGGCTTCCATGAAGGATTCCACGGTCGTCGGTCCCACGAAGGCCCAGCCCCGCTTCTTCAGGTCCTTGCTCATGGCCGCGGCGCCGGCGCTCTCGAACCCCCAGACGTAGCGCGCGAACGACCCCATCTCGCGCTCCAGCTCCAGGCAGCGGCGCGCGTTGTTGACGGTGGCCTCGATCTTGGCCCGGTTGCGCACGATGCCCGCGTCGGCCATCAGGCGCGCCACGTCGGCGTCGGTGAACCTGGCCACGGCCGCGGGCTCGAAGCCGGCGAAGGCGGCCCGGAAGTTCTCGCGCTTGCGCAGGATCGTCAGCCAGCTGAGCCCGGACATGAAGCCTTCCAGGCAGAGCTTCTCGAACAGGCGGCGGTCGTTCTCGACCGGCCGTCCCCACTCGGCGTCGTGGTACTCGAGGTAGAGCGGGTCGCTGGTTCCCCACCAGCAGCGCGGGCGCCCGTCCTCGCCGATGACGACCTCAGGCATGGCTCACTTCTCCTCCGGGTGCCCGGTGTTGCCGAACGCGATGCGGTCGCGGACCACCGGCGCCCGGCCCAGGAGGCGGGCGCGCTGCACCGCATCCTCGCCGAAGCGGTCGCGGATGGCGTCGATAGCCTTCTCCAGGCGGTCCCCACGCGGCGGTCGCGGTCCGGCGAAGAGGTCGAGCTGGTCGTGGCCGGCGTCGATCAGCCCGGAGAGCCCGACCCCGAG
>Ga0070707_100001461_pt1 | contig 23139 bp, 15 predicted proteins | sample KBSK5502metaG_FD_65468 | JGI IMG/M metagenome (GOLD analysis project Ga0070707, IMG submission 65468) | Corn, switchgrass and miscanthus rhizosphere microbial communities from Kellogg Biological Station, Michigan, USA - KBS K5-50-2 metaG | ecosystem: Host-associated > Plants > Roots >...
GCGAGGCCCAGGCCCAGCAGCACCCTGAGAGAGTGTCGCATAGTCCCATGTCTCCTGTTGGCGTCCGCCATCAGCGGTTAAGGGTGAGCGTGAAGACAAACGACCGGCTCTGTGGATTGTTGAAGTAGTTGATGCCCCGGATCGGGCTCGCCGCTCCGAGGAGGGACGTCTCGGGATCAACGCCCGAGTAGTTGTTCCAGCTCACCAGATTCCGGCCGGCCACGCGCAGCTCGATGCTGCTGAAGCCGAGCGAGCGGGCAACCCACGGCTGATCGATCGTGTAGCCGAGCGAGACCTCGCGGATCTTGACGAACCCGCCGTCCTCCAGGAACACTACGTCGGGACCGCTGAATACGCTGGCGACGCTCTGGAACCAGCTCTGGTCGAGCGGCGTAGCCACGCCGACGCCCGGCCCGGCGAACTGATCGTGCGCGATGGTATTGATCTCGTAGTTCTGGCCGAACGTCACCATCGTACCTGCATCCCGCGCCTGAGCGGTGGCGAGGTTCTTGCCGAACTCGTTCAGCGCGCCTTTGGTGCCGTTATAGGCGATGCCCCCGTGGCGAATGTCTAGCAGGCCGCCGACCGAGAGCTTGCCCAGGCGGAAGTTCGTCCGGACCGACCCGGTCCAGTCGGGGTTGGGGTCGCCGAGCACGTACGCGCTCGCCGAGTTGTCGATAATGGGGCGGCCGTCCGCGCCGAGATAGATCGCCCCCGCGGGCGCCCCTTGGCATTGGCCAGCTGTGTTGTCGATGTCCACGAGATTGACGCTCAGACCCCGCCCGCAGCGGATGACGTCGCTCCCGAGGTAGACGCCGATCGGCTGCCCCACCATCGCCGAGCCGCCGGTGTGCAACCCGGCCCCATTGCCGCCACCGCTGAACGGGAAGGCGACAAACTGCACGCCCTGCGCCAGCGCGGTCGTGATGCCGCGGTTCCGGGCCCACTGAAGCCCGACATCCCACGCAAAGTCTTTGGTGGTCACGGGCCGGAGATTGAGTGTGACTTCCCAGCCCCGGTTCTGCAACGCGGCGGCATTCGCCGGCTCCACGAAGTAACCCGTGCTCGACGGGACCGGAATGTTGAGAATGACGCCGCTCGAGTTCTGCCGGTAATGCGTGACGCTCAAGTCCGCCTTGTCGGCGAAGAGGCCCAGGTCAACCCCGGCCTCGAACTCCTTCACGCGCTCCGGACCCAGCGAGTTCGTGGGGAAGTTGAAGCCCGAGATGACGCCGCCGACTCCGGCGACCTGGGTGCCCGTGAGGGGGCCCCACCCGCCGTCGGCGATGAGCGACGGAAGGACGATCTGAGACAGCAGGTAGGGCGTCGGCTGCGTCCCGCTCTGGCCGTACGCCGTCCGGAGTTTGCCGTACGTGACGAGACCCTTGTTTTCACCCTGGCCGCGATAGAAGAGCCAGGCTGCGCTCGCCTTCGGGAACCAATTCCGCCGGCTGGTCTCGCCGAACGATGAGACGCCATCGTTCCGAACGGCCGCTGTCAGATACAATTGCTCCGCAATGTCCGCCGTGGCCTGGGCGAAGTACGATTCCGTCCGGATCTTCTGCTCGAAGTCGAAGACGGGCTTGTTGATCTGTGACGTGTTCGCGAGGTTGAACGGCTGCGGAGCGAGCAGGCCGGATCCGAGCGTCTGCCGCTGCTGCTGGGTCTGCGAGTTCAGGTTCTGCCCCAGCGTGAGCGTGCCCTTCCACGCGCTCGAGGCGCTGTACGTGAGCGTCGCGGTCAGGTTGTGGTCGACCTGCGTGTTCCGGATGTACCCGCCGCCCACGCCGCCCACGCCGACGATGCTGGGCAGCGCGCTCTCCGAGTTCGACCAGGGGTACCCCTGGAAGCGCTCGTCGTTGGAGTAGTCGAGCCCCAGCGTCTCGTTGAACTTGAGCCACGACGTCGCCGCCCACTCCCCGTTTATCCCGCCGAACGTGCGCCCCGTGTTGGATGTATTCGGCTGCTGATTCGCGACGAAGAACGGGTTGTCGTAGATCCGGGAGGACTGCTCGGAGCCCGGCCCCGGGTTCGGCCACCGGTAGCTGCGCTGCAGCCCGAAGACCGGGTCGAGGTACGGCAGGTTGTTGAATTCCGGCGGCGTCCGCCAACCACCTAGCAAAATGCCAGCCGTCGAATTCCGTGAGGAGATGGCCCCCCCGGCTCCATTGCTGTACGCGACATTCGCCCCGACCTTGAGCCGATCGGTGATCTGCTGGCTGCCATTGAACCGCACCGAGATCCGGCGGAAATGGTTGTTGTCACCGATCACGATGCCGCGATCGTAGTTGTAGCCACCCGACAGGAAGAACTGCGTCCGATCGTTGCCCCCGGCAACCGTGAGCGCGTTATCGGTCGTGTAGCCGTTCTGGAAGATCTCCCCTTGGTGGTCGAAGACAGGAGTGGTCGGGTCGAGCTTGGCCCCCCAGCTCGCCCGGTTGCGACTCCCAACGAAGCAGTTGAGTTTATTCAGGTCCGGCGCTGGCGAGTCCGGCCCGGGCACACAGCCGGTATAGGCCACACCGGCCCTGCCCAGCCCGTACGTCGACTGCAGGGCCGGCAGCTGGGTATGCTCGTCAAGCTGCCACGAGCTGCGGAGCGAATACTTGGTCTGCCCCGGCCGTCCCTTCTTGGTCGTAATCAGCACCACGCCCTGGCCCGCGCGAGAGCCGTAGATCGCCCCCGACGACGCGCCCTTCAGAATCTCGATGTTCTCGATGTCGTCTGGGTTGAGATCGATGAGGCGGTTGGGAGGGAAGTAGTTGCCGGAGTTGAGCGGCTGCTGGGACGGGTTCTGGTAGGTGGTCGAGTTGTCCACCGGCACCCCGTCGATGACGAACAACGGCTGCCCGTCCGAAGACAGAATGCTGGTCAGGCCCCGGACCTGGATGTAGGACGAGGCGCCGGGATCCCCGGAGGACGAGGTCACCGTCACGTTGGGTGCCTTCGCCGCCAGCGCGTTGACGAGATTCTGTTCGTTGGCGCGCTGGATCGCCGTCGAATCAACGTAGTTACGCACCGTTCCTAGCTTCTCGACCTCCGAGCTGGTGCCTGCCCCCGTCACGACCACTTCACCCAGCTGGAGCGGATTGTCCGCCAGCGCGAAGTCGGCCGTGGCCGACCCGCCCTCGAGCGTGACCTGGGTGGTGCCGAGCTTGTAACCGATCAGCCGGGCGGTGACGGTGACCGGGCCGGTCGGAATGCGGGCCGCAGGCACGAGGATGGTATATGACCCGTCGCCGCGCGCTGTGGCGCCGATCCCGAGCGACGACACCGTCACCTGGGCGCCGCTCAACGGCGCTCCGGAGGCATTGGTGACGTGTCCTGTGATGACGGCGGGTTGCTGTGCGGCGAGACCAATGGGGAGGACTGCGAGTAATGCCACCGCAGCTCCGAGTCGGCTACGCGCCCACAGTCGCCCCGCCCCAGCGTTAGCTGCGAACTTCTCGATGCCCATAGGCACCTCCGCTTGGGATGGAAAACGAGCATGGTGCTACCACGTGGGATGAAACCCTGCTTCCGGGAAGTGAGGGCTCCCGGGACCCATGGCTCCGCCCCGGCCGTCAGGCCAGGAAGCGGTAGCCAGCTGCCAGCGCTGTGAGGATGTGACGGGGCTGTTTCGGATCGTGCTCGAGCTTCCGCCGAAGGCGCGCGATGTGCGAGTCGATCACGCGCGACTGCACCTCCGTCCCGTCGGGCCAAACTTCCCGCCGCAGGTCCTTCCGCGAAACGACCGCACCCCGCCGGCGAACCAACGCGACCAAAAGCCGGAACTCGGTCGGGGTCACCCGCACCGGCCGCCCGGACCGCCGCACCGTCTGAGTGGGCAGATCGATCACGATGGCGCTCTTGCCATTGCCCGGCGCCTCCGGCTCTTCGTCCGCCGACCCGTCAGCGTCGGCTTGGGCGAGCAGCTCCTGTACCCGGGCGAGGACGTCCCGCACCAGCGCGGCGTCCATGTCGAGCACGCCGCCGCGGGAGGTGAGGTCCATCGAAGACACCGCGTCCCGGTCCGGCGCCGAGCCCGCGGCGTCGAACTGGTCCTCCATGCCGTCGGCCGCGGTGTGTCCGTGCTCCTTGCCGTTGCCGACGGGCCCGGAGGCGGCTCCGCCGGCCGGCTTCAGTCGGTGCAGCCGGACCGGCGACCGCCGGTCGTCGTCGATGATGAGGATTCGCGTACGAACTCCTTCGGTCCGCCGCGCCGGTCGTTCCTGGCGGCGGTGCACGCTTGGCGCGATCGGCTGTTCTGGACAGCGCCGCGGGTGACGGTTCCGACACATCTCTTGCCGGTCCCGCGCGCGACGAACCATATGTGAAGGGAGTTTGGAAGCGAACGATTCTGGAACAAGCGGCCGTCAAACGGGAGCGAACGGCAGCTTTTCGAGTGCAAGCGGCTGTTTTTCCTGAATCGGGCCTGCTCGAACGACTGTTTAGTCACAATCCGCAACACGTTCGGAGGCGGCTTCCCCCGACTGCGGGTCGCAGCGGTTACGGCGGCGTCACGAAGGTGAACGTTGTGGACCCTCCGGCGGCACGGCGCCCGCCAGGTACCGCCCGAGCGCCTCGGTAGAGAGCGCCTTGCCGGTGGCCCGGCGGACCTTCTCCGGCCACGGCACGCTCGCGCCCCCGGCGAAGAAGCGCTCCGTGAGCCAGGCCGAAACCCTCGGCTCCCGCGTCAGATCTTCCACGCCGAACTGCTCGCGCATCGCCTCGCGGAGCTGGGTCGCGATCATGTTCGCGTAGAGGTACGACTGCGCGTACAGTGGCCCGGTGGCGAGGAAATCCTTCGCGCCGACCCAGTCGCCCGGGGGCAGGTCCACGCCGACGAACCGCCGGTACGCCGCGGCGTAGAGCGAGTCAGGGTTCGCGCGCCGGTCGAGGTACAGCGAGATCTCGGTGTACGCCTGGAGCGCGATGGACCGCCGGAGCCAGAGCAGCAGCTGCATCTTTCCCACCCGCTCCAGCCGCTCGGCCTGCTCCGGCGTCACGCCCGCGACGCGCGTCAGCCAGTGGCGATCGTAGGCGAAGTGTCCCAGCGTCTCCGCGAGCCCTTCGCCCAGCGGCGTCTCGTCGCCGCGAAGAAAGATCGGCGACAGGTCCCGCCGCATCAGCGTGCCGTTGAGCGCATGGCCGTACTCGTGGAACAGCGTCTCGTAGAAGTTGGCGCCCGTGAACGGGTTGGTCAGGAGCCGCGCTTCGTAGGGCGGCCGCACCCAGAAGGTGATCCCGCCCGTCGGCACATCCCACACCTTTAGGTCGATCGGCAGGCTGTCCACCGGGAACCCAAGCGCCCGCATGAGCTCCCGCAGTCGCTCGAGCCCCGGCTCCTTGGGCCACGCGTCGGTGCCCGCGCCGAGCTCCTGCCGGTGCAGCCAGTAGTCGATGTCCCACGCCTCGATCCGATCGACGCCGAGATCTCCCTTCACCCGGGCGAGAATGGCGAGGTAGGCCGGCCGCGTCGCAGACTCGAACGCGTCCAGATCGCGAAGGACCTTCATCGGCTCCAGGCTCGACTGGTTGAGACCCGCCGTCGCCCCGTTGGGAAAGCCCTGCTGCCGCCCGATCCGGTCGATGAGCTCCATCGCGTGAAGGATCGGCCGCCGGAGATGCGGCGCGATCTGGGTGCGCGACTTGAACGCCGCTTCCCGGACAGACCGATCGGCGGTGGTGTCGACCAGCGTGAAGGCTTCGGTTCCGGTCAGCCGCGTCCCGCGGACGTCGAACCGGAACTGGCCCAGGGTATCCTGAACCCTCGCCTGGAGGTCGACCAGCTCGATGGGGAGCCGCGGGTCCGCCCGGGCGAGCAGAAAGTCGCGGTGATGGAGGTCGAGCCGGCGCGCCAGGGTGCTGTCGCGGACTTTCCCCCGCCAGCGGTCAATGAGGGCGGCGTAATCCTTCCGGCTCTGGAGGTCGGCCAGCAGCCGGGCGAACGGCCCGGCAAAGTGTTGGGTCTCGCCCTTCCACTGGAGATACTGCTCGACCGACAGCGCGTTTGAGAGGGCCAGCTCCTGCACCTCGAGCTCATCCAGGAACGCCTTGAGCTCCGCCTCGGTCCGCACCCGCGGCGCCAGCCCGCCGAGGCTGAGCCGAGCGGGCGGGGCGACCGGGCCCTGCCCCGCTGTCACCGCGACCCGTCCCGCCGCGAGGAGTGCGAGGACCATCACCATGGCGCGAGCGGTCCCGCGCGGCGTGAACAGGGGCATGTGCGGCTCCTTCAGGAGCGTGTGTGGCTGTAGATGCCCTCGAACTCGACCTTCCATCCCTCACCGTCGGGCGACGACTCCCAGCGCTGCCGCACCTTCCCACCCTCGAGTCGCTCCCAGGTGATGCGCTGCTTCACCCGCGTCCCCGTCGAATCCACGGTCTCCCCGACGAGAATCATCCGCCCGTCCGTGAACGTCCCGTCCAACTGGAGCAGCAGCCCCTGGTCGTCCACCCAGGTCTGGTGCCAGCGCCGCCGCGAGGCGTCGTAGATGTTGTAGCTGGTCCCAATGTGGCCGCCCGCTCCGCGCCAGTTCTCCTGGAGCACGCACCCTCCCAGCGTCCGGCGGATCGTGTTCGCTCCCGCGCGCTTCCCATCGGGCGTGCGCACTTCCCACTCGCCGAGCCAGAAGTCGAACTGCCGATGCTCCGCGGTCGCACAGGGCTTCGGAGCCGCCGGAGGCTGGGCCGGTAGCGGGCCCGCGACGGCGGAGGCGAGGCCGCCCAGGACGGCCGCCAGCCATGGGGCGGGCGCACGACGGTTTCCGTTGGACACTGGGTCACCTCAGCGTTGGGGATGCTAGCCCTACGCAGGTCGGGGGCCGAGGGTGACATTACCCGGCGCGCCCGACGCCTGGGAGCCCCGCGTCACCTGAGGAACGCGGCGATCGCGCCGAAGTAGGCGGCGGAGTCGACCACGTACGCGTCGTTGTGACCGCCGCTGAGCTCGACGAACGCCTTCGGCTCCGTGGCGCGGTCATACAGCTTGCGCCCGAGGTCGAAGGGAATAGCCTCGTCGGTGCGAGCGTGAAGAAAGAGCTTCGGTCCGGTGACCCGGGCGATCTTGTCGTCGGAGTCGAAACGGCTTTGCATGACGAGGCGCACCGGCAGAAACCAGTAAATCCGTCGCGCCACGTCGAGAGCGGACGTGAAGGAGCCCTCGACGACCAGCCCGCGGGCGGGCATACGGCTCGCGAGGTCCACGGCGACCGCGCTGCCGAGCGAATGGCCGAAGATCACGACGCGGTTGGGCGGCACATGCAGGGAGTCACGGAGATACGCGTAGGCCGCGTCCGCATCCCGGTACAGTCCGGTCTCGGTCGGCGCACCCTCGCTTTCGCCGTATCCGCGATAGTCGAACGCGACGAGGTTGAGGCCCAGGGCCCGGAGGCGCTGGTAATGCTCCGGCCGGCCGTCGGTCGAGATGTTGCCCGCGTTGCCGTGCAGCACCAGCATCCAAAGCCCGGACGTGTCTCCGGACATGACCCAGCCCACCAGCCGGAGGCCGTCCTGAGTTCGGGTTGTGACCCGGCGCGGGTTGAGGGCGAGCCGGGCATCGGGCTCGGCCAGACGCCGGGTCCACGGCGCCACCGGAAAGAGCAGCTTGTGCTCGAGCGCGACGAGGACCCCCAGCAGACCTCCATAGGCGAGGACAGCGACGATCACCGCCGATCGGGCGGCGCGACGAAGACGTGAGGTCAGGTCGGGTGGAAGCGGCCGCCGCGGGCGGCCATCGCCTCGAGCGCCGGGGCCGGCGCGAAGCGGGCGCCGTGCGCGGCGTGGAGCCGGGTCAGGGTCTCGACGACGCTGCCGGCGGTCAGCTGGTCGATCAGCCGGAGGGGGCCGCCCCGGAAGGGGGGGAACCCAATGCCGAAGATGGCACCCACGTCGCCGTCCCGAGCGTTCTGCACCACACCCTCGGCGTGCGCCATCGCCGCTTCGTTCAGCATCAGGTACACGAGCCGGCGCTGCACGTCTTCCGCGACGAACCCCTCGAGCGGCTTGACGCCGAGGATCCGGTACACCCGCTCGTCCACACCGGTCTTGTGGCCCTCGTGATAGATGTAGAACCCCCGCCCGTTCTTCCGTCCCAGGCGCCCATCCTCGAGCATCCGGCCGACCACCCCCGACGGCGCGAGGCGTTCGCCGAACGCGTCGTGCATCACGCGCGACGCCTTCTGCGCCACGTCGAGCCCGACCTCGTCGAGCAGCGCGACGGGCCCGACGGGAAAGCCCCAGCGGGTCATCGTCCGGTCGATGAGCTCGACCGGGACGCCTTCTTCGATGAGGGCGCCGGCCTCGTTCAGGTACGGTGTGAGAATGCGATTGACCCAGAATCCCGGGTGATCCCGGACGACGATTACCATCTTCCCCATGGCGCGCCCGAACCGGACCACCGACGCCACGGTTCGGGGATCCGTCCGATCGGCCGGGATGACCTCGAGCAACGGCATGCGTTCCACGGGGGAGAAGAAGTGCATGCCGATGACGCGCTCCGGCCGGGCGGCTCCGGCGGCGATGTCGCGGATGGGAATCGTCGAGGTGTTGGTAGCGAAGATGGCCTCGGGCCGGACCTCCGCCTCGACGTCCGCCAGCACCCGCTGCTTCACAGCGAGGTCCTCGAACACCGCTTCGATCACCAGGTCGGCGCGGGTGAAGCCGCTGAAGTCGGCGGTCCCCGAGAGGAGCGCCGACAGGCGCTGATGTTGCGGACGCGTGAGCCGGCGTCGCTTGAGCCGCTCGTCCAGGATGCCGAGGGCGGCCTTGAGCCCCTTGCCCACACGGGGAAGCTCGGCGTCCTTGAGCCGCGCCTCAACCTCGGCGTTGAGCACGGCGGTTCCCGCGATCGCGGCTCCCATGAAACCAGAGCCCACGACGCCGATACGGTGGATGCTGAGCGGCGTCATGTCGGTCCCGGGGGGAACGCCGTCGTCCTTCTTGAGCGCGGTGGTCGCGAAGAAGATCCGCACGAGGTTACGCGACACCGGGGTGACCGCCAGCGCGCCGAAACGCTCCCGCTCGGCGCGGAGCCCCTCAGCCGGCCCCTGCTCGAGGCCGATGCGCACCGCCTCCAGCGCCGCGAGCGGCGCGGGGTAGTGGCCTCCGGTCTTCTTGAGCACCTGCTTCCGCGCCATCCGGTAGACCAGCTGGCGGCCCATCGGCGTCCCGTCCAGCAGGGTGCCGGCCGCCCCGCCCGGGCGGATTCGCCCCGGCGCGCCGTCCCGGGCGATCCTGTCCGCCGCCGCGAGCGCCACCTTTCGGAGAATGCTCTTCGGGACGACCTCGTCCAGCAGCCCCAGCTTGAGCGCCTTCTGCGCCCGCTCCGACTTGCCGGCGAGGATGATGTCGAGGGCGGCACGGGCGCCGATGAGCCTGGGCAACCGGACGCAGCCGCCCGTGCCGGGGAGCAGCCCGAGTTGCACCTCGGGCAGGCCGATCTGGGTCTTGGGGGCGTCGGTGGCGATCCGCCAGTGGCAGGCGAGGGCGAGCTCGCAGCCTGCGCCGAGGCAGGCACCGTGGATCGCGGCGACGATCGGCTTGGGGAACTGCTCCACCCGGTCCATCAGCCCCTGCCCCCGCCGGCTCAGCGCCTCCGCCTCGGCCTGGGACGAGAGCCGGGTGAACTCCTCGATGTCCGCGCCGGCGATGAAGGTGTCGGGCTTGCCGGAGATGAGCACCACCGCCCGCACGGTCGAGTCGCCGCGCAGGCTCTCCATCAGCGCCTCCCATTCGTCGATGAGGGCGCTGTTGAGCTTGTTCACCGGCTCGCCCGGCAGATCGAGCGTGACCACGGCGAGGCCGGTTTCGACGGTGGTGGTGAAGGCGGTCATAGCAGCCAAGAAAGGCGTAAACAGTGAACAGTGAACAGTGAACAGGCGGTTTTGGCGCTCATTGGAGCCCCCGGTTCACTGTTTACTGTTCACTGCTCACGCGGTTCATTGTCATGTCCTTTCGAGCACCATGGCATACCCCATCCCCCCCTGCGCGCAGATCGAGATCAACCCGAACTGCACGCTCCGGCGGCGCATCTCGTTCGCCAGCGTCGTCACCAATCGTGCCCCGGTGGCGCCGAACGGATGCCCGATCGCGATCGACCCGCCCAGGACGTTGGTCTTGTCCCAGTCCACCTCGCCCACGGGCCCGGCCAACCCCAGACGATCGGCCCACGCCTTCGAGGCCCAGGCCTGGATGTTGGAGAGCACCTGCGCCGCGAACGCCTCGTGGATCTCGACCAGCCCCAGGTCCGACCAGCCGATCCCCGCGCGCTCCAACGCCTTGGGCACGGCGAGCGCCGGTCCCATGAGGAGCTGCCAGCCCGGGTCCACCGCGCTCGCGGCGTAGCTTCGCACGAACGCCAGCGGCTCGTAGCCCAGCGACCGGGCCTTCTCCTCGGCCATCAGCAGCACCACCGCGGCTCCGTCGGTGAGCGGCGACGCATTGCCGGCAGTCACCGTTCCGTACCGCCGGTCGAACACCGGCTTGAGCTGGGCGAGGGCCTCGAGCGACGCGTCCGCCCGGATGCCGTTGTCGCTCCCCGTCACCACGTCCATGCCCGGGCCGCCGAACCAGGGCACGATCTCGGACGTGAGGCGCCCGTCCCCCGTCGCCGCCGCCGCGCGCTGGTGGCTGATGAGGGCGATGCGGTCCTGGTCGTCCCGGGAGATCCCGTTCTCCTTCGCCATCTTTTCGGCGGACTGGCCCATCGACTCGCCGGTGGACGGCTCGGCGATCGCGGGCGTGACCGGGACGAGGTCGCGCGGCCGCAGCCGTCCGAAAGCCGCCAGCCGGGCGCCGACGGTCTTGGCCTTGCTCGCTTCCACCAGAATCTGGCTGAAGCGATGCGAGTGCAGGATCGGAATGTCCGACAGCGATTCCACGCCTCCGGCGAGGATCGTATCGGCATGGCCAAGAGAGATCTGATCGGCCGCGTTGGTGATCGCCTGAGCGGCGGACGCGCAGGCCCGGTTGAGCGAATAGGCCGGCACGCCCGGCGGGAGCTGGGGCAGCAGGCTCACCTCCCGCGCGACGTTGGGTGTGAGCACCGAGGCGACGACCTGGCCTAGGATGACCTCGTCCACCTCCCGACCATCGATCTCGGTGCGGTAGAGCAGCTCCTTCGCGGCGTAGCGGGCGAGTTGTACGGCGGGGACATCCTTGAGGATCGTGCCGCTCTTCGCGAACGGGGTGCGGACCCCGGCCACAATGGCGACCCGTCGGCCCGTTATCATTGTACCCGGCAGGCCACCACGCTCGCGACGGCGCGCCAGCGCTCCGCATCCACGGGCTCGAGCACCTCCCGCCCGTGCAGCGCCTCCAGCGGCCGGACCAGCTGCGCGAGCTCCCCCGACCCGAGCAGGTGCTCGCCGCTCTCCGGGCCCCAGCCCAGCTCGCGTTGCGCCTCGAGGAAGGTCTCCATGATCAGCACGCCCCCCGGAGCGACGCGGGCCACGACGTCGGCCATCCGCGCCCGATCGAGATAATTGAAGAGGAGCACGACGTCGAATTCGCCGAAGTGCGGCCAGGCCGCTTCGAGGTCCACCTCCCGGAACTCGACGGTGAGCCCGCGGGTAGCGGCCAGCTCGCGGGCGGCCGCGAGCGTTTCAGAGTCACGGTCGACACCCAGGACAGCCGCCCCGAGGGCGGCGGCAGCGAGGCTGTGGCGGCCCTCCCCGCAGGCCAGGTCCAGCACCCGCGCGCCGGGACGGATGAAATGAGCCTGCCAGAAGAACCAGGTGCTCGGGCGGGGAGCGTGGGCGACGGGGCTCAGGGGCAACACTACTCCTCACGCCGGCCGGCACTCGACGCCCTGAGCGCCCGGCCGGTCGATCTGCTGGTCATCGGGGGCGGCATCACCGGCGCCGGCATCGCCCGGGACGCCGCGATGCGGGGGCTCGGCACCGTATTGGTCGAACAGGGCGACCTGGGCTCCGGCACCAGCTCCCGCTCGAGCCGGCTGATCCACGGCGGCCTCCGGTATCTGGAGCACGGCCAGCTGCGCCTCGTCTGGGAGGCCAACCGGGAGCGCCGCGTGCTGCTGGGCATCGCCCCGCATCTCGTGCGTCCGCTCCCGTTCGTTTTCCCACTGCACCGCGGCGACCGGCTATCGCTGTGGCGCCTCGCGGCCGGGATGTGGCTCTACGACCTGCTGGCGCTGTTCCGCAATGTGGCCGCCCACCGCATGCTCGGCAAGCGCGCCCTGCTCGAGCGCGAGCCGATGGTGCGCGAGCGCGGCTTGCTGGGAGGCGCGCGCTACTTCGACGCCCAATGCGACGATGCCCGCCTCGTCCTCGCCACCGCCCGCTCCGCCGCCCAACACGGGGCGGCGATCGCCACATACATCGCGGTCGAAGACTTCGAGTGGGCCGCGGACCGGGTCATCGGCGTGCGGGTCGTCGACCGGCTCACCGGCGTGCGGGGGACGATCCGGGCCGCCGCCGTGGTCAATGCGGCCGGCCCCTGGGTGGACCGGCTCAGGACCCTGGAGCATCCGGGGTGCCCGCCCCTGCTTCGGCCCACGAAGGGCGCGCATGTCGTCGTTTTGCGGGCGCGGCTGGGCCATCGGGAAGCCATCACGTTCCTAAGCCCCATCGACGGACGGGTGATGTTCGCCCTTCCGTGGGGGGAGCTCTCCTACATCGGCACGACGGACACCGATGCGCCGGAGTCTCCCGACACCACGGCCGCCAGCGCCGACGACATCGTCTACCTGCTCCGGTCGGTGAACGCCCAGTTTCCCAACGCCCGCCTCGGCATGGAGGACGTGCGAGCGACCTGGGCCGGCCTGCGCCCGCTCCTCGCACCGGTGGATGGGAGGGCCCCGTCCAGCCGTTCCCGGGAGCATGCGATCGTGACCGGCCGCGGCGGCGTGATCGCGGTGGCCGGCGGCAAGCTCACGACCTTCCGGGTGATGGCGGCGGAGGCCGTGGATCGCGCGCTCGCCGAGCTGGCCAGACGGGGAGTGACGATCCGGACCGGCTCCGCCCGAACGGACGAGGAGCCCCTTCCGGGCGGAGAGACGGCGGAGCTCGCACCCTTCCGGGAGCGGGCCGGCGAGATCGGCCTGGCCCAGGCCACCGCGGATCACCTGGTCCGCCATTACGGCACGGAGTCGGGCGGGATCGTTAACCTCGCCGCCATCCACCGGGAGCTCCAGCAGCGGATCCACCCGGACCACCCCGCGATCGAGGCCGAAGTGATTCACATCGCCCGGCGGGAGCTGGCCTGCAAGGTCGAGGACGTGCTGGTGCGGCGGATCCACCTCTATTACGAGACCCGGGACCACGGAGTGGCAGCGGCGGGTCGGGTGGCGGAGCTCCTGGGCAGGGAACTGGGCTGGGACTCGGAACGGGCCCTGCTGGAGGCCGCGGAGTACCGTGACGTCGTGGCACGGACATCGACCCAGCCCTCCGCCGGCCGTGTATCTTTCTAGGTTCGATGGAGTGTGCGGTTCCGTGGCGAGCACGTGTCGGGCGGGCTCGCATCTTTGTCGGTGGGGTGGGTCGTGGACATCAACGTGTTCGAGACTGCCAACGCCGGCTTCGCGCAGGCGATGTACGAGGAGTTCCTGCGCGATCCGGGCGCGGTCGGCGCGGAGTGGCGGCGTTTGTTCGAGAGCGGCGTCGTCGGCGTCCGGCCCAACGGACGCGACGGCGGGGTACAGACATACGGAGCCGAGCCAGGCGCCGAGCTCGGGCCGGGGGTCCTGACCCCCACGCCACCTGCCCTGGCCCCCGCCCGAATTTCACCAGCGCCCCCGCCGCCTCGTGACACCTCCACCTCGCTGCCCGCGGGTGCCTCAGCCATCAAGGGCCCCGCCGCCCGGCTCGTCGCCAACATGAACGAGAGCCTCTCCGTGCCGACCGCGACGACGTTCCGGGTCGTGGCGGTCGGGAGGCTCGAGAGCAGTCGCCGGGAGCTCAACGCCAGCCTCCAGGCGGCGGGCCGACAAGAGAAGCTCTCCTTCACCCATCTGATCGCGTTCGCCCTCGTCCAGGCGGCCAAGCGCCACCCGGTGATGACCCACACGCTGCTCGTCCACGAGGGCGTGCCCTACCGGGTGCAGCCCGAGGGCATCGGGCTGGGGCTCGCGGTGGACGTGCAGCGCAAGGACGGCAGCCGCGGGCTGGTCGTCCCCGTGATCAAGCGCGCGGACACGATGGACTTCTCGGCCTTCCTCTCGGCCTATGAAGGACTGGTCGACAAGGCCCGGACAAACCGGCTCATGCCGGACGACTTCACCGGCTCGACGATCCAGCTTACCAACCCGGGCGGGCTTGGCACGGTGGCCTCCGTGCCCCGGCTCATGGCCGGCCAGGGGAGCATCATCGCCGTCGGCGCGATCGGCTACCCGGTCGAGTTCGGCGGCGTCGCGGAGGAGAAGCTCCACGAGCTGGGCGTGAGCAAGGTCATGACCGTCACGAGCACCTACGACCACCGGGTCATCCAGGGTGCGGAGTCGGGCGGGTTCCTCGCGACGCTCGACCACCTGCTCCAGGGCGAGGATCACTTCTTCGACGCGGTCGCGGAGAGCCTTCAGCTCTCCGCCATCAGCTACCGGCTCGCCCCGGCCGCGACCCAGCTCCCCAAGGCGGCCGAGACGGTCGCGCCGGACATGCTTTACCATGTCGCGGCCGCGATGGCGCTGGTCAAGGCGTTTCGTACCCACGGCCATCTTGCCGCCCGGGTGGACCCGCTCGGGACGGAGCCGGTGGGCGATCCGGCGCTCGATCCCGGGCCCCTAGGGCTCACGCCCGAGATCATGGCGGCCATCCCCTCGAAGGTGCTGCGGGTGTACGTGCCCGGCCGCACGCTGGCCGAGTCGTATCCCAACCTCCAACAGACGTACTGCGGGACCCTCGGCTATCAGATCGAGCACATCGCGAGCCACCAGGAGCGCGTCTGGCTCCGCGAGAAGGTCGAGTCCGGGGCCTTCCACACGCCGCTGTCGCCCGACGAAAAGAAGCGGCTGCTGGTCCGCCTCACCAAGGTGGAGACCCTGGAGCGCTTCCTGCACAAGGCGTACCTCGGGCACAAGCGGTTCTCGATCGAGGGCGTGGACATGCTGGTCCCGATGCTGGATCTCACGCTGGAGCTGGCCGCGGCCGACCGCGGCCGGGAAGTCGTGATCGGGATGGCGCACCGCGGCCGGCTCAACGTGCTGGCGCACATCATCGGCCGGCCCTACGAGACGATCTTCGCCGAATTCGAGGGTGGCCGCTTCGTCGAGGGCAACCAACTCACGCCCGAGGGCGGCACCGGGGACGTGAAGTACCACCACGGGGCCGAGGGCGCGTTCCCGCTGCGCAACGGGAAGTCGATCGCAGTGACGCTCTCGCCCAACCCGAGCCACCTCGAGTTCGTCTCGCCGGTCGTGGACGGGCGGGCCCGGGCGACGCAGACCCTCCGGAAGGGCCGCGCGGCCCACCATGACCCCGCGGTCGCGCTGCCCGTGCTCATCCATGGCGACGCCGCGTTCGCCGGCCAGGGCGTGGTGGCGGAAACGCTCAACCTGAGCGCGCTGCCGGGGTACGGCGTCGGCGGGACTCTGCACATCATCACCAACAACCAGGTCGGCTTCACCACCGACATGGAGGACGCCCGCTCGACCCGCTACGCCAGCGACCTGGCCAAGGGGTTCGACGTTCCCATTATCCACGTCAACTCGGACGACCCGGAGGCGTGTCTTTCCGCGGTCCGGCTGGCGATGGCTTATCGCGAGCAGTTCCGGCGCGACGTGGTGATCGATCTCGTTGGCTACCGCCGGCACGGCCACAATGAGGGCGACGAGCCCGCCTACACCCAGCCGCTCATGTACGAGCGGATCAAGCAGCTGCCGCCCGTGCGCGTCCGCTATGCGGAGCAGCTCGCGGCCGAAGGTGTGCTCTCGCGGGAGGAGGCGGAGAAGCAGGCGGAGACGGTCTACGAGCGGCTGGTCCAGACGCAGCAGCATTTTCGCGCCAGCCTCGGCCGGGCGACCGTCCCCGAGCCCAAAAAGCAGCCGGTGGCGGGACAGGCGGTCGTCACCGCCGTACCAGCCGAGACGCTGACGGCGCTGAACGAGCAGCTGCTCACCTGGCCCGCCGGCTTCACGGTAAGCCCGAAGCTCCGGAAGCAGCTGGAACGGCGCCGCGCCGCCATGACCCCCGAGGGCGAGATCGACTGGGCCCACGCCGAGGCGCTCGCGCTCGCGTCGCTCCTGGTGGAAGGCGTGCCGGTCCGGCTCACCGGGCAGGACACCGAGCGCGGCACGTTCAGCCAGCGGCACCTCGTGCTGCACGACGCCAAGACCGGGGAGCGCTACGCGCCGATGCAACGGCTCCGAGGAGCCCTCGCGCCGCTCGAGATCCACAACAGCCCCCTCTCCGAGCTGGCCACGGTGGGCTTCGAGTACGGCTACAGCGCCGCAGCCTCCGAAGCTCTGGTGCTCTGGGAGGCGCAGTTCGGCGACTTCATCAACGGCGCCCAGGTGATCGTGGATCAGTTCCTCTCGGCGGGGCTCTCCAAGTGGGGGCTCACGACGCGGCTCACGTTGCTCCTGCCGCACGGGTACGAGGGCCAAGGCCCCGAGCACTCGAGCGCGCGCCTGGAGCGGTTCCTCCAGCTCGCCGCGGAGGGGAACATCCGGGTGGCGAACCCGACGACGCCGGCCCAGTACTTCCACCTGCTCCGCCGGCAGGCACGGCGTACCCGGCAGCGGCCGCTGATCGTGCTGACCCCGAAAAGCCTGCTGCGCCATCCGCTCGCGGCGTCGCGGCTGGACGACCTGGCGACCGGCGCCTGGTACCCGGTGCTGGACGACCCCTGGGCCATCCCGGAGCGGGCCGCGGCCGTCACGCGGCTCCTCCTCTGCACCGGCAAGATCTACTACGACCTCCTCCCGGAGGCGGAGAAGCTCGGCGAGGACCGCCCGGCGATCGCCCGGTTGGAGCAGCTCTATTCCTTCCCGTGGCAGGAGAGCCGCGACGTGCTGGCGCGATATCCCGGCCTGCGCGACCTGGTCTGGGTGCAGGAGGAGCCGCGCAACATGGGGGCGTGGTTCTATCTCGAGGCCCGGCTTCGCGAGCTGCTCCCCGCCGGGGCGACGCTTCACTATGCCGGCCGCCCGGAGCGGGCGAGCCCGGCCGAGGGCTATCCGGCCGCGCACGCAGCGGAGCAGGCCCGGATCGTGGCACAGGCGCTGGGGCGGGACGAGGGCAAGGGGTAGCACTTGCCCGCATCGAGCTCCGGCGCCGTCTTCCTGGATCCGACCGGGACGCGGTGGCGCCGGATCAGGCGAATCGCTCTCGCAGTCGGCATCACGACGACGGTGCTGGCGTTGGTGGTGGTCGTCGGGGTGCTGGTTCCGCCCCTCCTGCCTCTCTGGTCGGGCGACGTCGCCGCGCTCACCACGGCCGCGCCACACGCGGCCGCCACCTCGCGCCGGGCGCGGGAGCGTCTCGCCGCGCGCCGGCGCCTTCTTCTCGCGCTCGGCGGTGGCCGGCCCGCGCCGGCGGGCATCCACCCCGAGCTGCTCCCCGTCCAGACGCAACGCCGGATCACCCGGGCCCGCGCCAAAGAGGATCTCGCCCCGGCGGGCAAGCCGATCACCGCCGGGTTCTACGTCAACTGGGACGACAACTCCTTCGCGTCCTTTGCCGCCCACGCCCAGGACCTCGACTGGGTCGTCTGCGAATGGGCGTTCGTCGTGCCGTCGGGCGACTCGCTCCGTCTCGCCATCGACCGGCGCGTACTCTACACCGCGGAGCGCCAGCCGGAAGGCCGCCGCCCGCTGGTGTTCGCCATGGTCAGCAATTACGACTCCACCCGCTCGGGGTTCGACGCGCGCCGCCTGCGGCGGCTGCTCGGGTCGGCGGCGGCCCGGCGTCGCGTCCTCGACCAGCTTACGGATGCCGTCACGCGGTACGGTCTCGCTGGCGTTACCGTGGACTTCGAGAACGTGCCCGACGACCTCCACGCCGCGGTCGTGGATCTCGTGCATCGCCTCGACACGGCGCTCGACGGGGTCAACCGGCTGACGACCGAGGCGCTCCCCGTAGACCTCGCCCCGGACTGGCTCCACCGCTACGCGGCGGCGAACGACTTCGTGTTCCTGATGGCCTACGACGAGCACTACGGGAAAGGCGACGCCGGCCCCGTCGCCAGCCAGGGCTGGTACGTAAGGAGCGCCCGCGAGGCGCTGGACCATGTGCCTCCGGGCAAGGCCATCCTGGCGGTCGGAGCCTACGGCTACGACTGGAACGACGCGGATCCGGATGCCGCCGGGACAGAGATGACGTTCCAGGACGTCATGACGGCGGCCCGCGATCACTCCACTCGGGTGCGCTTCGACTCGGTGTCGCTCAATCCCTACGTGACCTGGACCGACCCGGACTCCACCGACCACGTCGTGTGGTTCCTCGACGCAGCGACGGCCTACAACCAGCGCCGCGCGGGCACCGCTCTCAAGGTCGCCGGCCAGGCCGTCTGGCGGCTTGGGTCCGAGGATCCGGCGGTCTGGGGGGTGCTTGGCCGGGAGGCCGCTCCCGACCCGTCGGCGGCCATGCGGAACATCCCCGCCGGGTATGACGTGCAGATCGAAGGCACGGGCGAGCTGCTGCGCATCGCCGCCCGCCCCGCAGAGGGAAAGCGGGAGGTGCGGCTCGATGCCGGGACCGGGCTCGTGACCGACGAGCGCCTGACCACGCTCCCCTCGCCCTGGGTGGTACGGCGGTACGGGGCGTCGGGCCACAAGGTCGCCCTCACGTTCGACGACGGCCCCGACGGAACCTGGACGCCGATGATCCTCGACACGCTGCGGAGCCGCGGCGCGCCCGCGACCTTCTTCGTGATCGGGGCCAACGCGGAGCGGCACATCCCCCTGCTGCGGCAGATCGTGGCGGAAGGACACGAGGTCGGCAACCACACCTTCACCCACCCCAACCTCGCCCTCACGCCCGCGTTCGTCACCCGGCTCGAGCTCGATGCGACCGAGCGGCTGCTCGAGGCCGTGCTCAACCGCCGCTCCCTCTTCTTCCGCCCGCCGTACTTCGGGGACGCCGAGCCGACCACTGCGGACGAGCTGGTTCCGGTGGGCATCGCTACCGACCTCGGGTACGTCACGGCCGGCCTCCACGTGGACTCCCAGGATTGGACCGAGCCGGGAGCCGACGCCATCCTCCGCAACGTGCTCGACACCCGGACCCGGGGCAGCGTCGTCCTGCTGCACGACGGCGGCGGCGATCGGTCGGGTACCGTGGCGGCGCTCGGTCCCATGATCGACTCGCTCCGCGCGCGGGGCGACACCCTGGTGCTGCTCTCCAGTCTGGCGGGGCTGGCCCCGGGAGCCGCCATGCCGAGCCTCCCGCCGGCGAGCGCCGTGACGCGGCTCGCCGAGCTGGCGCTGTTCGGTCTCCTGGGCGGAACGGAGCTGGGGCTCTACTGGGTGTTTCTGGTGGCCGTCGTGCTGGGCATCGGCCGCCTGGTGTGGATTCTGGCGCTGGCCACGGTGCAGCGGCTCGGGGCACGGCGGGCAACCGAGCCGTTCGCGCCCTCCACGAGCATCATCGTCCCGGCGTACAAAGAGGAGAAGGTCATCGCCGCCACCATCCGGAGCCTGCTGGCACAGGACTATTCCGGCCCGCTGGAAATCGTGGTGGTGGACGACGGCTCGCCCGACCGGACGTACGACGTGGCGGTCGAGGCGGTCGGCGCCGAGCCGAGGGTGCGGATCTTCCGCAAGCCGAACGGGGGGAAGGCGAGCGCGCTCAACTACGGGATCGCCCGGGCCTCGGGCGAGATCGTGGTCTGCCTCGACGCCGACACGGTGTTCGAGCCCGATACCCTGCGCGAGCTGGTGCAGCCGCTGCGAGACCTGCGGGTGGGGGCGGTGGCCGGGAACGCGAAGGTCGGCAACCGGGTGAATCTGGTCACCCGCTGGCAGGCCGTCGAATACGTCACCAGCCAGAATCTCGATCGCCGGGCCTTCTCACTGCTCGACGGCATCACCGTGGTGCCCGGCGCGGTGGGCGCCTGGCGCAAGTCGCTGGTCGAGGAGGTCGGCGGCTTCAGCGACGACACGCTCGCCGAGGACCAGGACCTGACGCTCACGATCCGGCGGGGCGGCTACCGGATCGCGTACGCCGACCGGGCGATCGGATGGACCGAGGCGCCCGACACGCTGGGCACCCTGGCGCGCCAACGGTTCCGGTGGTCCTTCGGGACCCTCCAGTGCGCCTGGAAGCACCGGGATGTCCTTCTCCGGCCGCGCTACGGCTCCCTCGGCCTGGTGGCGATGCCGAACGTCTGGATCTTCCAGCTGCTCCTGCCGGCCATCTCACCGCTGGCGGACCTGCTGTTCCTCTGGAGTCTGGTCTCGGTGTGGCTGGTCAAGGCGGAGCACGGCGCGACCTACGCGCTGACCAACCTGGAGCACGTGCTCACGTTCTACGCGCTGTTCCTGCTGGTGGACTGGCTCGCGGCGGTCGCCGCGTTCCTGCTGGAGCCGGAGGAAGATCGGTCCCTCACCTGGCTCATCTTTCTCCAGCGGTTCGCCTACCGCCAGGTCATGTATTGGGTTGTCCTGCGGGCGTTCTTGGTGGCGGCGCGAGGGCGTCTGGTCGGGTGGGGCAAGCTGGAGCGGAAGGCGACCGTACAGGTACCGGCGTAGGGCGAAAAGCGAACCGGGCCCCGTCGGGGCCCGGCTGGAGCTTCATCGCCTCACTGCCCGACAGCCCAGCGGCCGTTCGGCGACTCCTTCTCGAGGAGCGGGCGTTCCGAGGCCTTCCGGGCCAGCTCTTTGAGCGGGTCAGAAAGGTGGTCGCCGTAATGCAGGAGGAACACGCCGCGCGAGCGCTTCATCATCAGGAAGGCAAGCAGCGGAGTGTCGGCCTTGGCCGCGTTGCAGGCCGAGCAGGCCAGGACGAGATTGTCCGGCCGGTCGTAGGCGGTCTGGCCCCGGCGGGGGCGCACATGATCCAGGGTGATGAGGTCCGGTGCGGTGGTGGTGCCGCAGTAGGCGCATACGGAGCCATGCTGGGCAAGCAACCATTCGCGGTGGGACTGCATGGATCGGCCGGGGGAGCGGCGAAGAGCGGTGGAGGGACTTCTGGAAGAACGGTGTCGAGCTCTGGGTCTCACAAATCACACGGTTAAGGTTCGACAGCGGGCCGGCGCGATTGCCGGTCCCTTCTTACAACAGCGCGTAAATATAGCAAGTTCAGCGCCAACCCGCATGCCCAGCCCTTCTACCCCCCAACCCGGCAGCCGCCGACCGCCCCTTGGCGCGGTGGCCGTTACGGCCACCGTCCTCTGCCTCCTCCCCTGGCTCCCAGCGTGCCGGCCCCAAGCCACCGCCGCCGCGGACGCCTCCGGGCGGCGGGCCGTCCATCAGGTCATCGACTCTTACCTGGACGCGTACCGCCGCAACGACCCGGACGCGATTGCCGGACTGTACACGGCTGACGCGGTGCTGCTCCCGCCGGGCCACGAGCTCATCCGGGGCAGGGATGATATCCGGAAGTACTGGGGCGGTGGCATGGAGGCCGGTTTCGCCATGGACACCGTCCGGATCGAGATCGCCGGCGGGTCGGGATACGTCGTGGGCCGCTACTACGTGCCGCCCGATGCGGAAGACGACGCGGAAACCGGGAAGTTCGTGATCGCCCTCAGGCGGGACCCGGACGGGGTCTGGCGGATCACGGCCGACATCTGGAACGCCGACGCCGACTCGGACGACGACTCGTTACCCGGAGACAGCACCGCGCAGTCGGTCGCCATGCTCTAGGCCTTGGCGACCATCGCCCAGAGTCCGTAGAAGAGCAGTGCGGTCGCCGTCCACCCCACGACGCTCCAGCGCGCGAAGATCCGGCGGAGAGCGGCGTCGTCGGCCGGGTCGATTCGCTCCATGCGCCATTGATCCGGCAGCAGGAAAACCAGCCAGAGCGCCGTGCTGACCGCCAACGCGCCGATCCCGTGCCGCAGCCACGGGGTCTCGGCGAGCGGGTATCCGCGGGCCCGCACGAGCAGGATCCCGGAGACGACGAGCAAGATGCTCCCGACCAGGGTGAACCCGAGGTCGGCCCAGAGGATCGCCCGCGCGACCGCCCGGAACGGCACCCGCGAGCGGGCCCGATACAGGTAGGCGGCCCAAAACCCGGTCACCGTCACGTTGCCGAGCAGGAGCACGGCGCCCACCACATGCACCGCCCGCAGCAACCCCAGCTCACCCATTCCGGGCCTCGAAGGGGCCCGGGAGCAACCCGACGGCGTGACGCAGCCGGTCCATCCGCTTGTTGATCGAGAGACGGCCCTGAACGATCGTGCGGAACGCCCCGACGCTCTCGGTACGCAGGAGCGCGTCCGCCGCGTCGAGTGCAGCCAGCAGGTCCTGTTCGAGGACCGGGGCGATTTCGCGGCGGCGGCTATACTGCCCGGGCTCGATCAGCCGAGGCTGCCCGAGGAGGCCGAACGCCTCGGGGAGCTGCTCCCCGAGGTACAGGTACCGAAACGCGGCGCAGCACACGCGAAGCGGAGCGTGGGCGATCGCCAGCTCGGCCGCGCCCCGCTCGAGCCGGGGTCGCTCGCCCTGAGGACGCCGGGCCCCCTGGGGGAAGAGCCAGAGCCCCGCGCCGGGAATGAGGAAGGCTCCCGCCGCATGCAAGTCGTGGTATGCCCCCCGCAGCGAGCCGCGCCGAAGCGGAAGCGCGCCTGCCAGCCGGAACGCGCGGTAGCGCTCGAGGTTCGCGGCCTCCATGAGGATGTGCACCCGGAGCCCCAGCTCACGGCCGACGACGAACGCCAGCAAGCCATCCCACCAGCTGGTATGGTTGGCGAGGAGGAGCGTGGGAATGGACAGGTCCCACCGCCCGGCGTCGGTCACGGATGCGAGCCGGGTCGTGGCGAAATGCTTGGCGAGCTGTGAGCGGACGTACCGGTCGAACGCCCGGACCACGAGCGGCCGGGACGGCGGGGGATGGCGTTGCGTCGGGCTCGCCGGTGGCGGGCTCAGGCGGACTGCTCCGTGAGAAGGGAAGCCATCGACCGGGGGCGCTCGGTCCACCAGGCACGGCCCAGGATCAGGAGCTTTCGGGGAGTGGACACGTAGGCGCGCACCCGGAACACATCATAGTCCACCTGTTCGATGGCGTCGAGAATGCCCGCGTACGTCTGCTGGAGCAGCCG
>Ga0070707_100001462_pt1 | contig 23133 bp, 24 predicted proteins | sample KBSK5502metaG_FD_65468 | JGI IMG/M metagenome (GOLD analysis project Ga0070707, IMG submission 65468) | Corn, switchgrass and miscanthus rhizosphere microbial communities from Kellogg Biological Station, Michigan, USA - KBS K5-50-2 metaG | ecosystem: Host-associated > Plants > Roots >...
TACCGGGATCGGCGGATTGCGCTCCGCTTATCCGCCCTACGGGCCGAACCTGTTCGAATGCCGCTCCAGCCTGGCACGCGGCAAAGCGCGCACAGCTTGTTGCCGTCGGGATCCCCATAGCGTCGCTCAGCCCGTTTCGAGGGGCAGGGCGACGAAGCGGGAGCTGCCTTCGCGCTCGACGCGCACCAGCACGTTCTTGCGGCCGTGCTTTTTGGCGCCGGAAACGAGCGGCGGCAGGTCCTCGGGGCTGGCGATGGCCGAGCGGCCGACCGCGACGAGGAGATCGCCGGCGCGCAGACCCTGCACCGCGCCGGCGCTGTTCTGCGCGACCTCGACGATGACGGCGCCCTTCGCCCCGTCGGACAGCGAGAATTGCTTGCGCAACTCGGGCGTCAATTTGGCGAGCTTGAGGCCGAGCGCCTCGACCGCCGCGGACGGCTTGGGCTTCTCCGGGTCGGGCGGCGGCGGCGCCGGGCGGTTCGGGTTGAGCGCCGCCACCTTGAGCTCGGACTCGCGTTCCTTGCCGTCGCGCCAGATCGTCAGCTTGACCTGCTTGTCGGGCGGCGTGTCGGCGACGAGGCGCGGCAATTGCCGGCTGCGCTCGATCGGCTTGCCGTCATAGCTGAGGATCACGTCGCCGGGCTGGAGCTTGGCCTTCTCGGCCGGGCTCCCCCAATCGACCGCGGCGATCATCGCGCCGCGGCTCTTGTCGAGGCCGAGGCTTTCGGCGATCTCGTCGGTCATCGGCTGGATGCGCGCGCCGATCCAGCCGCGCTCGACCTTGCCGGTCGCCTTGAGCTGCTCGAGGATCGGCTGCGCCAGCGCCGCCGGGATCGCGAAACCGATGCCGATCGAGCCGCCCGAGGGCGAGTAGATCGCGGTGTTGATGCCGATCACCTCGCCCGCCAGGTTGAACATCGGCCCGCCGGAATTGCCGCGGTTGATCGAGGCGTCGGTCTGCAGGTAGTCGTCATAGGGCCCGGAATGGATGTCGCGCGCGGTTGCCGAGATGATGCCGGCGGTGACGGTGCCGCCGAGGCCGAACGGGTTGCCGATCGCCAATACCCAGTCGCCGACCCGCGTCTTGGTCGAGTCGCCCCAGCTCGCCGCCGGCAACGGCGTCTTGGCGTCGATCTTCAGCAAGGCGAGGTCGGTCACCGCATCGCGCCCGATGACCTGCGCCTGGTGCGTCGTGTCGTCCGACAAGGTCACCGTGATCTGATCGGCACTGGCGATGACGTGGTTGTTGGTGACGATCACCCCCGCTGGATCGATGATGAAGCCCGAGCCGAGCGAGGCGGTGCGCGGCGGTCCGGAGCCGCCGGGCGCGCCCTTCTCGCCGAAGAAGTCGCGAAAGAACTCGTCGAGCGGCGCGCCAGGCGAGGGTTGTGCCGCATCCGGCCCGGGCTTCGCGGCGGGCGCGACCGCCTGCGTCGAGACGTTGACGACGACGCCGACGAGCCGCCCGGCCAGCTGCGCGAAAACCTCGGCGAACGGGCTTTCCTGCGGCTGCGCCCAGACCGGTCCGGCGATCATCGCGTACAATGCCAACGACGCCGCAACGGCGGCGCCTCGCCGGCCGAGAAACCTCACCGCCATTCTCCCTTTCGCCGCCCCGCCTATCGAGTATGGCACAGGAATCGCCGGACACGCTGTCCTTACCGTCGCACCGGAAGGATCGTGCTCTAATGCTGCTGGCCTTTTCCGCCGCGCTCGATATGAAATGACGCCGCTTATGGCAAGACTGAATCGATCACAGAGGCGGGCGCGGTGAACTCGGAGGAGAACGCCGCAGCCGGCCAGTTGTTGCGTGCGCTGTTCGACGCGGCGCTCGCCGCCGCCGATCCGGCGCGCGCGATCCCGCCGCATCTGCCGGCGCCGGTTGCCGGACGAACCGTCGTCGTCGGAGCCGGCAAGGCCTCGGCGGCGATGGCGCAAGCTTTCGAGAAAGGCTGGCCGGCTAAAGGACGGTCCGCGCCGCTCGAAGGGCTCATCGTCACCCGCCGCGGTCACGCCGTTCCGTGCGAGCGCATCAGGGTCGTCGAGGCCAGCCACCCGGTCCCCGACCGGGCCGGAGAACAGGCGGCGCGCGATATCCTGGACCTCGCGCGCGGTCTCGGGGCCGAGGATCAGCTGGTGTGTCTTTTTTCGGGCGGAGGGTCGGCGCTGCTGGCCCTGCCCGCGCCCGGGCTGACGCTCGCCGACAAGCAGGCGGTGACGCGCGCCCTGCTGCGCTGCGGCGCGACGATCGGCGAGATCAACACGGTGCGGAAGCATCTGTCGGCGATCAAGGGCGGGCGGCTTGCCGCCACAGCGGCGCCGGCGCGGGTGGTTACGCTCGCGATCTCGGACGTGCCGGGCGACGATCCCGCCGTGATCGCCTCGGGACCGACCGTGCCGGACCCGACGAGTTTCGCGGATGCGCGAGCCGTGCTCGCCAAATACGGCATCGCCGAGCCGCAAGCGGTGATCGCGCATCTCGCCGCCGCTGCCGACGAGACGCCGAAACCGGCCGATCCGGTTTTCGCCAAAACGAGGTTCGAGCTGATCGCCAGCCCGCAACAAGCGCTGGACGCCGCGGCGGATGCCGCGCTCGCCCGCAACATCACGCCGCTCGTGCTGAGCGACCGCGTCGAAGGCGAGGCGCGCGACATCGCAGAGATGCATGCCGCGATCGCGCTGCAATTGCGCGCCGGTCGGTTGCGCGTCGGGCGCGATGTGGTCAAGCCGCCGGCGGTGCTGCTGTCGGGCGGCGAAACCACCGTCACGGTGCATGGCGAGGGGCGCGGCGGACGCAACAGCGAATTCCTGCTGGCGCTCGCCGCCGCGCTGGCCAAAGATCCGGGCGGCGCCGCGCGCATCGCCGCGCTGGCCTGCGACACCGATGGCATCGACGGAACCGAGGACAATGCCGGGGCGATTGTCTATCCGAACACCATCGCCCGCGCCGCGTCGGGGGGCATCGCCATCAAACAGGCGCTGGCCGAGAATAATGCGTACGGGTTTTTCGCTGCCCTCGGCGATCTCGTGGTGACCGGCCCGACCCTGACCAATGTCAATGATTTCCGAGCCATCCTCGTCCTCGCCGAGTAGCGAGGCGGCCGACCGCAGGCGCGGCCGCAACCGGCCGATGCGGCGGCTGCGCAGCGCCAAGATCGTCGCGACGGTCGGGCCGGCGAGCGCCGGCGGCGAGCGCCTGCGCGCGCTGTTCGATGCGGGCGTCGATGTCTTCCGCCTCAATTTCAGCCACGGCACCCACGAGGAGCACCGCGCCCGATTCGCGGAAATCCGCCAGGTCGAAAGCGACACCGGGCGGCCGATCGGCATCCTCGCCGATCTGCAAGGCCCCAAGCTGCGGCTCGGCAATTTCGCGGGCGGCAAGGCGGAAATCGTCGCCGGAGCGCATTTCCGCCTCGACCTCGACAAGCACCCGGGCGACCAGAACCGTGCGCCCTTGCCGCATCCTGAAGTGTTCGAAGCCCTCCATCCGGGGACCGATCTGCTGCTGGACGACGGCAAGGTGCGGCTCCGGGTGGTGACCTGCGGCGCCGATTTCGCCGACACCGAGATTGTCGTCGGCGGCACCCTGTCGAACCACAAGGGGGTGAACGTCCCCGGGGTTGTCCTGGCGATCTCGGCGATGACCGACAAGGACCGCGCCGATCTGTCGTTTGCCCTGGAGCAGGGCGCCGATTGGGTGGCGCTGTCCTTTGTGCAGCGGCCCGAGGACGTCGCCGAGGGGCGCAAGCTGATCGGCAATGCCGCCGGGCTGATGGTCAAGCTCGAAAAGCCGGCGGCGATCACCCGTCTCGACGAGATCATCGACCTCGCCGACGCGCTGATGGTGGCGCGCGGCGATCTCGGCGTCGAGATGCCGCCGGAAGACGTGCCGAGCGTGCAGAAGCAGGTGATCCACGCCTGCCGCCTCGCCGGCAAGCCGGTCATCGTCGCGACCCAGATGCTCGAGTCGATGATCACGGCGCCGACCCCGACCCGGGCCGAGGCCTCCGACGTCGCCACCGCCGTCTATGAGGGCGCCGACGCGGTCATGCTGTCGGCGGAAACCGCGGCCGGGCAATACCCGATCGAGGCGGCGGCGATGATGGACCGGATCGCCAAGCGGGTGCACGCGGACCCGCTCTATTTCGCCAATCTCGATTCCGGCCGGATGGCGCCCGAGCACACCGACCGCGACGCGATCAGCGCCGCCGCCTGCCAGGTCGCCGAGACGATCGGCGCCGCCGCGATCGTGTCGTTCACCAGCTCGGGCGCAACCGCGCTCAGGGCGGCGCGCGAGCGGCCGGCGGCGCCGATCCTGGTGTTGACGCCGCATGTCGGCACGGCGCGGCGCCTCGCCCTGCTGTGGGGCGCGCATTGCGTGCATCTCGCCGACATCACGAGCTTTGCCGACATGGTGCAGAAGGCGGTGCGCACCGCGCATCGCGAGGAGATCGCCGGGCCGGGGCAGCGGGTCGTCATCACCGCCGGCGTGCCATTCGGCACCCCCGGCTCGACCAACATCCTGCGCATCGCCTGGGTCGAGCGGTAGCCCCTAGCGGAAGGACCTCCGGCCGGCATGCCGGCGAGACGCCGGCGCTCCGTTGGTGGCCGCACCCCTCTATCTACCGTCGTCCCGGCGAAAGCCGGGACCCACTTGTCAGCGACACGAGCGGTTGACGGGTGGGTCCCGGCTTTCGCCGGGACGACGGTTTTAGGGGTGTCATTGCGAATCTCACGCAGCCTAGACGCCCTCACCCTCCCACGCCTCCGGCGTGGGTCGCTCCCTCTCCCGCAATGCGGGAGAGGGGTACGTAGCCACCTCGCTGTCATTGCGAGCGCAGCGAAGCAATCTCCCGCCGGTTTGTGCTCACCTGAGGGGGATTGCTTCGTCGCTGCGCTCCTCGCAAAATGACAGCGGGGATCAGGCGGCGTGTTCGGTGGTGGGGTCGATCATCTTGCGCACTTCGGTGATCTTGGTGGCCGGGAAGCCGCTGATCTCGGCGTGCTTCTTGATGATCGCCTCGTCCTTGGCGAGATAGACACAGAAGGTCTTGTCGGCGGCGACAAAGCTCTCGACCCATTGGATGTCGGGGCCGAGCTCGCGCAGGACGCCGTTCGATTTCGCCGCCGCGCCCTGCAATTGCTCGCGCTCGAGGCTGCCGACGGCTGGAATGTCGCGCTCGATGATGAATTTGCGCAACGCCATGCTGCCCTCCCGTTACTCATGTTTGGGGTGCGCAAGTTTGCCCGATGGCGCAGCGCGGCGGAAGCACACGCCCGCTCTTGACCGGCGGCGCGCAACCGGATCACGCTCCGGCAACATCCGACAACGAGGACAGGCATGGCGACCGACCCCCTCCCTTATGCAAGGCCGCGCGCCGGCACGCAGCCGCCGGCGCTCTATCCGGATTACGCCAGCACCCAGAAGCGCGCGCCGAAACGGCCGCCGATCCGTTTCGAGCACACGCTGTCGGAGACGACCGGGCCGGTGTTCGAGAGCGGCTGGGCCGGACCCGAGAGCGCCGATCTGACGCGCCAGCACAAGGGCTCGCCGCTCGGCGAGCGGATGATCCTCGCCGGGCGCGTGCTCGACGAAGACGGAAAGCCGGTGGCCGGCACGCTGATTGAGCTGTGGCAGTGCAATTCGGCCGGGCGCTACCACCATCCGGTCGATCAGCACGACGCGCCGCTCGACCCCAATTTCACCGGCGCCGGCCAAGTGGTCACCAATGCCGATGGCGGCTACCGGTTTCTGACGATCAAGCCCGGCGCCTATCCCTGGCGCAACAGCCCGAATGCGTGGCGGCCGGCGCATATCCACCTCGCGGTGTTCGGCCCGGCCTTCGTCACCCGGCTCAACACGCAGATGTATTTCCCGGGCGACCCGCTCCTGGCCTACGACCCGATCTATCAGAGCACCGCCGACGCGGCGGCACGCGAGCGGCTGATCGCAGAGTACGACCCGGAGCTCAGCGAGCCGGAATGGGCGCTCGGCTACCGCTGGGACATGGTGCTGCGCGGCCGCGCCGCGACCCCGATGAACCCGGCGTGAGGAACGCGCGATGGCCGACAGACTGATCCCGACCCCGTCGCAAACCGTGGGGCCGTTCTTCCATCTCGGGCTCGACCACCCGGAATGGAGCGACCTGACCGCCGGTAATCCCGGTCAAGCTCCCTTGGGCGAGCGCATCGTCATCGAGGGACAGGTGCTCGACGGCGACGGCGCGCCGGTGCCGGATGCGCTGATCGAGCTGTGGCAGGCCAACGCCGCCGGCCGCTACGCGCACCCCGGCGACACGCAGAACGACAAGCCGCTCGACCCGAATTTCCGCGGCTTCGGGCGGGCCGCGACCGATGCGGAAGGGCAGTTCCGCTTCACGACGGTCAAGCCCGGGCCGGTGCCGGGGCGCGGCAACAGCCTGCAGGCGCCGCATATCAACGTCCTGCTGTTCTCGCGCGGGCTATTGATCCATCTGCATACGCGGATCTATTTCGAAGGCGAGGCGGCGAACGCGGCCGACCCGCTGCTGTCGTCAATCGAGGATGCGGCGGTGCGCGGCACGCTGTTGGCGCGCCGCGAGGCGGACAGCCAAGGGGGCAGCCCGGCGCATTACCGCTTCGACATCGTCATGCAGGGCGAGAACGAGACCGCTTTTCTCGATTTGTGAAGGCGGCGCATCGCAGCTGCCAATTGCCCCTCACCCTGCCCCCCTGCCCGCTGGCGGGCTTTGCACAAGGAGCCACCGGATTCCTCCCCCGCTCCGCCGGGGGGGACCATGCCAAGCATGGTGGAGGGGGCATAGGGCGGACAAAAATGCACGCAGAATTGGCGGGAGCTCTACGCGGCATGCAAGAAGTCGCCAGTTCTGCCCCCTCCGGCTCGCGTCGCTCGCCACCTCCCCCACAAAGCGGGGGAGGAGCCACCCACCCGCGATGGCGATTTCGTGCAAAGCCCCACGTGCGGGGAGAGAGGGGGTGAGGGGCAGCTTCGCCGAGATTTTTTTGCGAATCTGCCCAACCTGTTGAAGCCGCACGCTTTTGATCCGAATAACAGGGGCAATAACAGCGGGAAAAACAGGGGCGGAGCAGGGCGATAACAGGGCAGAACAGGGGCGTGACGGCTAGGTATCAGCGTTAGTTTCGCAACACCTTCCCGACAAATATAATTTTATCTCATCGACCAACTTGCAATTCTGCAAAGAACGCCGCATCTGAAGGTAGCCTTCCGAGCTTGAGTGTTGGCGCTCGGGGGGACGCTACAATCCGGATTGTTCCAGGATGCGCTTTTGTAGCACGATCTATCCGGATTGTCAAGTTAAAAATGCAAATTCCTGATTCGCATTGCGATTTTGGACCGCCGCAGCCGGCTCAGCTCAGCGGCCGAGGAGCTGGCCGCCGTCGACCGCGATAGTCTGGCCGGTGACCCAGTTGGCGAGGGGCGAGACCAGGAACAGGACGACCCGCGCCACCTCCTCGGGATGGCCGAGCCGGCCGAACGGGATGCCGCGCAGGATCGCGTTGTAGAGCTGCGGGTTGTCGGTCTTGCGCCTCTCCCAGCTGCCGCCGGGAAACTCGATCGAGCCGGGCGCGACGCAATTGACCCGGATCGCCTTTGAGGCCAAAGCCGCGGCCCGGTTGCGGGTGTATTGCACGACTGCCGCCTTGGCGACGCCATAGGGGGTCGTGCGCACCGAGGGGTGAAACGCCGAGGTCGAGGAAATGTTGACGATCGCGCCGGCGCCTGACCGTTCGAGGAACGGCGTCGCGGCGCGGGTTGCCCGCACGGTCGCCAGCAGATCGACGCCGATGCTCTTCTCCCAGCCCTCCTCGTCGTCGGTGCTGCCGAAGCCGGAGGCGTTGTTGACCAGGATGTCGATGCCGCCGAGCGCCTCGGCGGCCTCGGCGATGTAGCGCGCGATCTGGTCGGCTTGCGCGAGGTCGCAGGCCGCGGCGTGTGCCTTGTGGCCGAAGGCCGCGATCTCGCCGCGGGTCTTCGCCAGTGTCTCGGCGCCGCGGGCGCAGATCGACACATCGGCGCCCGCTTCGGCGCAGGCCTGGGCGATCGCCCGCCCGATGCCGCGGCTGCCGCCGCAGATGACCGCCCGCTTGCCCGTCAGATCGATATTCATCGCCGCAATCCCTCGCCTTCCGCCGGTGTTCCATCGGAGGGGGATTGCTTCGTCGCCGCGCGCCTCGCAATGACAGCCTCTTCAAAACGGCGCGTCATTGCGAGCCCAAGGATCGGCGCACAACGCCGTCCGAGGATAAACTCCGCGAAGCGATCCCCTTGCCGCGGGCGGGATCTTGCGTCGAGCGGCGCGATTTCGCCAGCCGCTACTCCGCCCGACTAAAACAGCCCGCCGGCTGCGCATCGAGGGTAGATTTTGCCCCTCACCTATCTAGACGGCTTGCCCCTCACCCCGGCCCTCTCCCCGCAGGCGGGGAGAGGGAGAACGGCGGGCGGCTGGGCGAAACTGGCCGTGGCATACGCATGGCATCGCAGCCGCGTTCCCTCGCCCCGTTTACGGGGAGAGGGACAGGGTGAGGGGCATTTCGCCAGCCGACAGCACCGGCGGAATATCGGGGATGCCCCGCGGGTTGCCTTGCGTTTGCGGCGACGGGAGTTAAGCTGCCGCCGCGATGTCGCTGGAATCGGAACCGGGCGCCAGGGATCAGCCGCGCGGACATGGCGGCCGGCCGTCGCGTCTCGAGTCGGCGCAATTGTCCGACCGCATTCTCGATGTCGCGACGGCGCTGTTCCTGAGCGACGGTTTCGGGGCGACCAGCATCGAGGCGGTGGCGAAGCGCGCCGGCATCTCGAAACGCACCTTTTATCATCGCTTCAATGGCAAGGAGATGCTGTTCGAGGCGGTGGTGCGGCGGCTGGTCGACCGCTGGACGCCCTCCTTCGACACCGCGATGCTGGAAGCGCCGAGCCTTGCCGAAGGGTTGCGGCGGACGGCGGAATATATGCTGAAGGTCGCGCTGACCCCCGACGCGCTGGCCTTGCATCGCATGGTGATTGGTGAAGCGCGGCGCTTCCCGGCGCTCGCGCGCGTCCTGCAAGAGCTCGGCGCGGCGGCCGGTATCGAGCGGGTCGCGCGCCATCTCGAAACGCGCATCGCGCAGGGCGAGATCCGGCCGATCGATGCGCGCTTTGCCGCCGAGCAGTTCATCCTGATGGTGGTGACCGGGCCGCGGCGGCGGGCGCTCGGGTTGGGAACGCCGTTCAACGCGGCCAGGCTCAGCGAGTGGGTCGACGAAACGGTCAAGCTGTTCCTGCAGGGCTGCGGCGGCCGCTGAGCCGGCGACCTGCCGATGTCACGGGGTGTTAGCGAGGGACGGCCGTTGGCGGATGGTCGTTGATGGGGGCGGCCGAGGGATGGCGCGGCAGGCGCTCGCATACGTTCTTCGGGAGCAAACGCTGCAGAGGGGGTAGACGTGATGTTTCAGGCGTTCGATCGGGCGGGCCGCACCGCCGTCATGGCGGGGATCGCCACTGCGTTGATGTTGCTGCCGCCGGCTGCCGGGCCGGCGAGTGCGCGATCTGATGACGGGGCGCCGCTGCAATTGGCGCAAGCGGCGCGCCAAGGCGGTGCAAAGGCCGCCGCTCCGGCGCCGGCCGGCAGCGAGACCGACCGGCAGATCGCCGATCTGAAGAAGCAGCTGAAGATCACGCCGCAGCAGGAGCCGCAATTCAATGCCTTTGCGGAGGTCATGCGCAGCAACGAGCAGGATCTCGACAAGCTGATGCAGCAAGGCAGCGCGAACCGGCCGAACGCCGTCGAGGATCTGAAGCAGGCCCAGCAATTGGCCGAAACCCAGGCGGCCGGGCTGAAGCGGCTGGTGCCGGCCTTCCAGTCGCTCTACGACAGCCTGTCGGATCAGCAGAAGAAGACGGCCGATCAGGTCATGGGCGGCGGCCCTGGCGGCGCACCCGGCGGGCCTGGTGGCGCACCGGGCGGGTCGCCTCCGGCGCCGCGCGGCGGTCGCGGCTGAGCGCCCGTCCGGCAGCGAAGACAAGGCGCAGGACCGATCAGGACCGCCGGCCCCCGGTCGGCGGCGAGGGTGGGCAGCCGCCCGTTGCGGCTCAGGCGATAGGGGGACGACATGATCAAGAGCATTTCGCTGCTGACCCGCAAGCCCGAGCTGACGCATGCGCAATTCATGAAGCACTGGGTCGAAATCCATGCGCCGCTGGCGCATGCCGTGCCCGGGGTGCGCCGTTATGTGCAGAACCATATCCGCGACGAACGCACCCGGCCCGACATCCCGACCACCGAAATCGCGGTCGATGGCGTCGCCGAGCTGTGGTTCGACGACCGCGCCGCGATGGACCGCGCCAACGCCTCGCCCGAGGCCAAGCGCCTGCACGATGACGGCGCCCTGTTCATCGGCGGCATCAAGAGCTTCATCGTCGAAGAATTGGTGATCATCCCCATATCCGGGTGACGGACCGCGGGCGAAGCGTGGCGATAACTGCGACGCCTGTAGCCCCTACTCGCCCGCAGCTTGTGCTGCGGACTCCCTCCCCCGCTTGCGGGGGAGGGTTGGGGTGGGGGCGCCGCAGCCACAGGGCGAGGAGGCAATGATGAGCCCGGATACGCGGATCGAGTTCGGGGAGGCGCATGGCCAGGTGCATCGGGGCGGGGCGGGCGAACGGCCGAGCCCGAAGCTCAGCTACCTCTCCGGCTTTGCCAACGAGCAGCAGAGCGAGGCGATCCCCGGCACCTTGCCGCAGGGGCAGAACGCGCCGCAGACGCCGCCGCGCGGCCTCTACACCGAGCAGCTCTCGGGCAGCCCGTTCACCGCGCCGCGGGCGCAGAACCGCCGCTCCTGGCTGTATCGAATGCGGCCGTCGGCGATGCAGCCGGCGTTCCGGCAGATCGACCGGGGGCTCATTCGCACCGCGCCGTGCGACGAGGCGGCGCCGTCGCCGAACCGGCTGCGCTGGAACCCGCTGCCGTTTCCCGACGCACCGGCCGATTTCATCGACGGGCTGGTGACGATCGGCACCAATGGCGACGCCGCGGCGCGCAACGGCATCGGCATCCATGTCTATCGGGCGACCAAGCCGATGACCGACCGCGCCTTCTACGATGCCGATGGCGAATTGCTGATCGTGCCGCAAGAGGGCCGACTGTTGCTCGTCACCGAATTCGGGCCGGTCGAAGCGGCGCTTGGCGAGATCGCGATCATCCCGCGCGGCGTCAAATTCCGCGTCGAGTTGCCCGACGGGCAGGCTCGCGGTTATGTCGGCGAGAATTACGGCGCGCTGTTCCGGTTGCCGGAATTGGGGCCGATCGGCGCCAACGGCCTCGCCAACCCGCGCGATTTCCTGTCGCCCTGCGCCGGTTTCGAGGAACGCGACCGGTCGTTCCAGCTCGTCGCCAAGTTCGAGGGAAATCTGTGGGCGGCCGAGCTCTGCCATTCGCCGTTCGACGTCGTCGCCTGGCACGGCAATTACGCGCCCTACAAATACGATCTCGCGCGATTCAACACGATCGGCACGGTCAGCTACGACCACCCGGACCCGTCGATCTTCACCGTGCTGACCTCGCCGACCGACACGGCCGGCACCTCCAATTGCGACTTCGTGATCTTCCCGCCGCGCTGGATGGTGGCCGAGCACACCTTCCGCCCGCCCTTTTTTCACCGCAACGTCATGAGCGAGTTCATGGGGCTGGTGCACGGCGCCTATGACGCCAAAGCCGAGGGGTTCGTGCCGGGCGGCATGTCGTTGCACAATTCGTTGTCGGCGCACGGCCCCGACCGCGCCACCTTCGAGAAGGCGGTCACAGCCGAGCTGAAGCCGCACAAGATCGCCGACACCTTGGCCTTCATGTTCGAGACGCGGCTGGCGGTGCGGCCGACCCGATTCGCACTTGAAACGCCGGCATTGCAGGAGGATTACGACGCCGTCTGGGCCGGCTTCGAGAAAATGTTCAAGGGGTAAGGATTCACCACGGAGGCACAGAGAACACAGAGAAGGTCGGCGTCCCGGCGAAAGCCGGGACCCACTTGTCGGCGGCATGAACGGCTGAAGGGTGGGTCCGGGCTTTCGCCGGGACGCCGGTGGTTTTTGCGCTGTGTCTCACTGCCGCAGTGCGAAAAATCCACTTCACTGGTCGGCTGAGCGGCCGTCGCGAAGTTGTTCACCAGTGAGGCGGTGAGACGGTGAGGCAGTGAGGAAGGCAACTCCTCTCAGCCGTCATCCCGGCGAAGGCCGGGATCCACTTCTCGTCCGATCGTGCAGCGGATGAGTGGGTCCCGGCTTTCGCCGGGACGACGGTGATTTTACCCCTGTGACCTCCGTGCCTCTGTGGTGAAACCAGATTATTTCACGACGCGCCGGTGAGGCCGTAAGGAAACTCCCTCAACCGGCGTCCCGGCGAAAGCCGGGATCCATTTGTCGGAGGTATGAACGGCTGAAGGGTGGGTCCCGGCTTTCGCCGGGACGCCGATGGTTTCTTTTGTTCTCTGTGTCTCACTGTCTCATTGGTGAAAAATTTTACTTCACCGACGAGAAGGTGGTGGGCTGCAGGAAGGAGTTGGCGACGCGCTGGACGATCGGGCCGTTGGCCTCGGTTTCGGCACGCTGGCGATGCCATTCCGGATCGGCCTGGAAGGCGTTCCATTTCTTCTCGCGGTCGGCGAGCGAGTCCCATTTCAGCAGGTAATAGAGCGCCTGGTTCGAATCGCCGACCAGGACGGTCCAGAAGCCGGCCTGCTCGATGCCGTGGCGCTGCCAGATCTTCAGGGTGATCGTGTCGAAGCGTTTCAGCAGATCGGGCAGACGGCCCGGCACCGCGTGATAGACGCGCAATTCATAGATCATGTCATTTCTCCAGTTTCGAAAGACAGCCGAGTCAGGATTGGCGAGGGGATTGCGTCGTCGCTCCGCTCCTCGCAATGACGACCCTGGCTGTCATTGCCAGCGTAAGCGAAGCAATCTCCCTCCGGGTAAGCGAGATTACTTCACCGATGAGAAGCTGGTCGGCGCCAGGAAGCTGTTGGCGATCGAAGCGACGATCGGGCCGTTCTTCTCGGTCTCGGCGCGGGCCTTCAGCCATTCCGGATCGGCGCCGAATGCGCCGAATTTCTGCTCGCGTTCGGCCAGCGACTCCCATTTGAGGAAATAGGTCAAATCCTGGTTCGAGTCGCCGACCAGCGTGGTCCAGAAGCCGGCCTGCTTGATGCCGTGCTTGTCCCACAGCTTCAGCGTGATCGTGTCGAACCGCTTGATCAGATCGGGCAAGCGGCCCGGCACGCAATGATAGATCCGCAACTCATAGATCATGGCGTTCTCCCGTGTATCATCGGCGGCAGCATGCGTCGCCGGCGCCCGAGCGGCAAGCCGTCAAATCGGAGAATAAGGCAAGGAAGATGCGCCTGACTGGCCTGTGGCGCGGCATCGCGCTCGTTGTGCTGCTCTGGGGTGGGCCGTGTTTCGCCCAGCTCAGCGGCGACCCGCAAGCGCTCGCCGCCTTTGCCGAGCAGGCCGGTTTGCGCGACACGCCGGCGTTTGTCGAGACGGTGCGGACGCTGCGCGATACCGGGCATCTGCCGCCGCGCTATGTGACAAAGGACGAGGCGCGGGCGCGTGGCTGGCGCGGCGGCGGGCTGTGCAGCGTGTGGCCGGGGCATGTCATCGGCGGCGACGTGTTCAACAATTTCGGGCGACAGCTGCCGAACGCGCCCGGCCGGGTCTACCACGAGGCCGACCTCGACACCGGCTGCGGCCCGCGCGGCGCGAAACGGCTGATCTATTCGAATGACGGCACGATTTTTGTGACGCTCGACCACTACAACACGTTTACGCAGGTACCGTAGGTCGAGCCTTCCGCTCGACAGAGGTTGTCATTGCGGGGAGCGGAGCGACGCAGCAATCCCGATCGGGGTAGCCAAATCGGAGGGAGATTGCTTCGCTCCGCTCGCAATGACGGGCATGGTTCAGGGCGGGCATGGTTCAGGGCATGAAATCCTGCATTCTCGATGGCGCGACCCTCCCCGACGCGGCGGCGGTATACCGCAAGCTCGGCGAGGCGTTGCATGCGCCCAGCCATTTCGGCAACAATCCCGATGCGCTGTGGGATTTGATTACGGAATATGGAGGCGAGCCGATCGAGATCGTCTGGCGCAACTCGACCCGCTCGGCCGCGCAGCTCGGGCCGCGATACAAGGATATCGTGAGGGTGCTCGAACGGGCCGCCGCGCAAGGTCGGATCAAGCTGCAGCTGGCATGAGGGTTCGGCGGATTACGCTTCGCTTATCCGCCCTACGGCTTCTCTCAAGACGCGTCCCGGTGAAAGCCGGGACCCATGGGTCCGCTGCTCATGCGTCGGAAGATTGGGTCCCGGCTTTCGCCGGGACGCCGGTTTAACGTAATAGGCGGGGTTCGGCCCAGGCGGCGGCGTCGAGGAGCGCTTCATCGGCGAAGCGGCGGCCGACGAGCTGGATGCCGAGCGGCAGCCCTTTCGGGCCGGTGCCGGCCGGCAGGGTCACGCAGGGCGTCCAGGCCAGGGTCCAGATCGAATTGAAGCTGGGGTCGCCGGTCGAGCCGAGCCCCTCGGGCGCCTCGCCGGCGGCGCTCGGGGTCAGCAGCACATCGACCCCGCCGAAGATGTCGTCGAGGTGACGGCGGAAGGCTTCGGCGGTCTCGATCGCCTCGACATAGGCTTCCAGCGGCAATTGGCGCCCCGGGGTCAGCACCGTATCGCGCAACACCTGGCTGACCAGATCGTGGTGCTCGTCATATTCGTAGGCGTAGTTGCGCGCCGCCTCGTAATTGAAGATGCGGCGATGGTGCTCGATGATGTTGGCGAATTCCGGCGCGAAGGACACCTCGGCGACCGATGCGCCGGCGGCGGCGAGCCGGGCGGCGCTCTGCTCGATCAATGCCTGCGTCGCGCCGTCCGCGGCGCCCCAACCCGGGGTGCGGCAGATGCCGATGCGCGGCGCGCCGGCGCCGCGGTCGATCCTGCGGTGCGGCGAGGCGGTCAGCGCGGCGCGCATCAGCGCCAGATCCTCGACGGTGCGGCTCAACGCGCCCAGCGTATCGAGGTTGTGGCACTGCAATTTGATGCCGCTGCGGCTGAATTCGCCAAAACTCGGCTTGTAGCCGACGACACCGCAGAAGGCCGAAGGTCGGATCACCGAGCCGCCGGTCTGGGTCCCGAGCGCGACAGGCACCTGGAAATCGGCAACGGCGGCGGCCGAGCCGCTCGACGAGCCGCCGGGGGTGTGGCTCGGGTTGTGCGGATTGACCGTCGCGCCGGGGAAGCGGTTGGCGAACTCGGTCGTCACGGTCTTGCCGAGGATCGCCGCGCCGGCCATGCGCAGCAACGCAACGCAGGCGGCGTCGGCGAAGGGGCGGTTGCCGCGGTAGATCGGTGAACCGTGCCCGGTCGGCATGTCGACGGTGTCGATGATGTCCTTGACCCCGACCGGGAGGCCGGCGAGCAGCCCCGGCCGGCCGGCGCGATCGGCGGCGCGCGCCTGGGCCAGGGCCTGCTCGGGATCGAGCCAGATCCAGGCCTTGACCGATTTGCGTTCCTCGGCGCGGTCGAGGCAAGCGCGGGTCAAGGCTTCGGCCGTTACGGCGCCTGAGGCAAGCTGTTCGACGGCTTGCGTGGCGGAGAGATTGTTCGGGGCGGTCATTGGCGGGCTCCCAAATGGCGCTCGACCCAGAGCCCGACCGCAAGCAGCCTCGTATCGGCATGGCGCTTGCCGACGAGCTGGACGCCGACCGGCAATCCGTCCGGGCCGGTTCCGGCCGGCAAGGTCAAGCAGGGCATGTAGAGCGCCGTCCACAGGCCGTTAAAGATCGCGGAACCGGTCTCGGAGAGGCCGCGCGGCGCCTGGCCCGGCGCCGGCGGGGTCAGCACCGCATCGAACCGGCCGGCCCATTCCGCCGCCGCCGCGCGCATCCGCTCGGCATCGCGCCAGGCGGTGCGGAAATCGTCGAGGGTCAATTGGCGGGCATCGGCGATCTTGCCGTTGTCGAGGAGATCCGCGCTGAGCAGCGCTTCGTGGCGATGCAATTCCGGAGCGTGCACCCGCAGCGCTTCGAAAACGCTGTGGCGGCGCTGCACCTCCGAGACGCTGTCGCATTCCGGCGGCAATTCGGATTCGACGATCTCGGCGCCGGCCGCGCGCAGCCGCGCCGCCGCCTCTTCCAGCGCCTCCCTGCCGTCGGGCAGCGCGCGGTCCCAATGCGGCGTGCGGCACAGCGCCAAGCGCGGCGGCCGTTCCGGCATCGCGGGCGGATCGTACGGGATCGCCATCAGCGCGGCGCGGAACAGCGCGATGTCCGCGACCGAACGCGCCATGATGCCGACCGTGTCGAGGCTTTCGGTGTTGGGGTGCATGCCGGCCGGCGGGAACAGGCCGTAGCTCGCCTTGAACCCAACGACACCGCAATAAGCCGCCGGCCAGATCACCGAGCCGCCGGTTTGCGTGCCGATCGCCAAGGGCACCATGAAGTCGGCGACCGCCGCGGCCGAGCCGCTCGACGAGCCGCCGGGGGTGTGGGCCGGGTTGTGCGGGTTGCCGGTGGGGCCGGGATGACGGTTGGCGAATTCGGTCGTCACGGTCTTGCCGAGCAGGATGCCGCCGGCGGCGCGCGGCAGGCTGGCGGCGCTGGCGCTGAAGCCCGGGCGGCAGCCGGTGTAGATCGGCGAGCCGTAGCCGGTCGGCATGTCGGCGGTGTCGAAGATGTCCTTGATGCCGAACGGCACGCCCTTCAAGAAGCCGCCCCTGCCCGCCTTGTCGCTGGCGCGCGCCGCCGCGAGCGCGGCGTCACGGTCGAGATGGGCCCAGGCGCGGATCACCGGCTCGCGCTCGGCGATGCGGTCGAGGCAGCTGCGCATGACCGCCTCGGCGGTCAATTCGCCATTGTCGATCTGGCGGGCGAGGGTAACGGCGGAAAGACGGTGGGGTGCGGCGTTCGGCATGCAGGCCTCGGAGAATTGCGCCGCTATCTAGCCACAGGCGAAACCCCGGCGGCAAAGCCTTTGACCGATCTGCGGCTTTGCGTGCATGCCGCCGTGATCCCAAGCGGTTGCGGTCGAGTCGCATAATCCTGATGGGGATTGCTTCGTCCCCGCGGATCAAGTCCGCGGGTCCTCGCAATGACAGCCCTTTTGTTGTCATTGCGAGCGAAGCGAAGCAATCTGCCGCAGGAGAGGGTGATTCGAACCCGAGCGAGAGTTGTCGTAGAACAGCCTGGCCGGCGAGGAAGGAAAACGCGGTGCCGTCTCGGCCCCTTCGCATCGGAACGCGCGGCAGCGCGATGGCGCTGTACCAGGCCGGCCTCGTGCGCGACCGGCTGCGGCAGGCGCATGCCGAGCTGGCGGCGGAGGACGCGGTGGAGCTGGTGCCGATCCGCACGACCGGCGACCGGGTGCAGACCCGGCTGCTCGCCGAGATCGGCGGCAAGGGCCTGTTCACCAAGGAGATCGAAGAGGCGCTGCTCGACCGGCGGATCGATCTCGCGGTGCATTCGCTGAAGGACATGGAGACGCATCTGCCGGCCGGTCTCGAGATCGGCTGTGTGCTGCCGCGCGACGATCCGCGCGACGTCGCGGTCACACGCAGCGGCGCGCCGCTCGCGGCGCTGCCGGCGGGAGCGCGGGTCGGCACGGCGTCGTTGCGGCGGCGCGCGCAATTGCTGCGGCAGCGCGGCGATCTCTCGGTGGTGCCGATCCGCGGCAATGTCGGCACCCGGCTCGACAAGCTCGCCGCCGGCGAGGTGGAGGCGCTGGTGCTGGCATTGTGCGGGCTGCAACGGCTCGGCAAGGCGGCGGTGGCGACCGAGATCCTGTCGCCCGAGCAGATGCTGCCGGCGGTCGCGCAGGGCGCCTTGGCGATCGAATGCCGCTCAGCCGATGCGGAATTGCGCGAGCTGCTCGCGCCGCTGCACGATGCGGCAAGCGCGGCTTGCGTCGCGGCCGAACGCGCGATGCTGGCGGCGCTCGACGGCTCGTGCCGGACGCCGATCGCCGGGCTCGCGACCATCGAAGGCGACCGGTTGAGCCTCGAAGCGCTGCTGCTGGCGCTCGACGGCAGCGCCGAGCGGCGCGGCCGCAGCGAAGGCGCGGTCAGCGATGCGGTCGCGCTGGGCCGCGAGCTCGGCGAGCGGCTGCGGCAGGGCGCCGGCACGGAATTCGGGTTCGACTAGAACGAGGTTTCAGCAGCCCCCTCACCTACCCTCTCCGCAGTGGGGACTTTTGCGCAAACAGGCACCGCGAGTTCCTCCCCCGCGTCGCGGGGGAGGAGCACTTCCACCTGGGAGTGGCGATTTGTGGGGAGAAGGTTATAGAGCGGTGATTAGCGCAGCAGCGCCTGGGTCTTCTTGACGCCGACACCGCCCTCGCAAGCCTGACGGTGCAGCCATTCCGGCGCCGTCAGATTGCCGTGCACGACATCGTCGTACAGGTACACCGGCCAGCCGAGCACGAAGACGACATCGCTGACGACATCGGTGTTCTTGTCGGGGCAGTCGCCGGTGGCGAAGAACCCCAGCAGCAGCAACACGACCCCGATCGTCAGATAAAGCGTTATCAGCGCGCGCATTGCCGAGTCCCCCATCTAGACAAGTAGCAAGCGCCGCATCGCGAGCGGCACTCGACCCCGTCGAAACGCCCTCTGTATTTCTAGGCCCTTTCCCCCTCACCCCGGCCCTCTCCCCGCAAGCGGGGAGAGGGAGAGCTGTATATACGCCCCAAGCAAATTCCGCGGATGCCTTTTGCAATGCTCTTTCCAGTTGCGTTCCCGCTCCCCGCAAGCGGGGAGAGCCCCCACCCTCCCCTCCCCCGCACGCGGGGGAGGGTCGACGAGGCGGGGAGAGGGACCGGGTGAGGGGCGATTAGCGCGGAATGTCTTTGTTGCGTCAGAGGACGCCCTCCTGGCGCAGCGATTCGACATCGCCGCTGCCGAGGCCGAGCCAGTTCTGCAATACCTCGGCGGTGTTGCCGCCGAGCGCCGGCGCGCCCTTGAGCCGGATCGTCTTGCCGTCGATGCGCACCGGCCAGGTCGCCATCTTGTCCTCGCCATTGTGGTGCTTGACGTGCTGCATGAAGCCGCGCTCCTCGAAGTCCGGCTCGTTCTGCAGCTCGAGCGTGTCGAACACCGCGCCGGCCGGCACGCTGATCGCGATCAGTTTCTCCATCGCGTCGCGCTTGTCGTGCTTCGAGGTCCATTCGCCGATGATGTGGTCGAGCTCCTCGCTGTGCTTGACGCGCTCCTCGCCGGTCGCGAAGCGCGGATCCTCGATCAGATCCTCGCGCCCGATCAGCTTCATCAGCCGCGTCCAGTGCTCGGGGTTGGCGCGGCTCGTCGTGATGTAGAGGTAATCGTTGGGGCCGCCGCCTTTTGCCGGATAGAGGCCGGCGGGTGCGTTGTTGCCGGCGCTCGGTTTCGAGCCGCGGCGCTGCGCCGGCTTGCCGGTGCGCGCCATCGTCGCAAAGCAGGTGCGCATGTAATGGATCATCGCCTCCTGCATCGCGATTTCGAGGAGGCGGCCCTGGCCGGTGCGGTTGCGCTCATGCAGCGCGCCGAGGATCGTCGCCGCCATCAGCATGCCGGTGCCGGTGTCGCCAAAGCTGAGACCCGGCTTGACCGGCGGCTGGTCGGGCCAGCCGGTGACGCTGATCGGGCCGCCGGCGGCCTGCGCGATCATGTCGAAGGCGAGCCCCTTCGCATGCGGGCTGCCGGGGCTGAACCCCTTGACGCGGCAATAGATGATGCCGGGGTTGATCTTCTTGACCGACTCGTAGTCGAGGCCGAGGCGCTCGATCGTACCGGGCGCCATGTTCTCGGCCGTGATGTCGGCCTTCTTCAGCATCTGCTTGACGATGTCGAGTCCCTTTGGGGACTTCAGGTTGATCGCGATCGACTTCTTGTTGACGTTGAACTGGCGGAAGTACCAGGGGTCGTCATCGGGCTTGCCCGGGCGCAGCCGGCGGCCGGGATCGCCGCGGCCGGGGTTTTCGATCTTGACGACCTCGGCGCCGAACCAGGCCAAGACCTCGGTGCAGGTCGTGCCCGCCTCGAACTGGGTGAAATCGACGACCTTGACGCCCTGCAGAAAATTGAAGTCCTGGCTGATCTCGCTCATTCCGTTTCCTCCTGGTTGCGGTGGGCTTCGCTGCACTCAGCCCACCCTACGATTTCCCTTTACCTGTAGGATGGGCTGAGCAGCGCGAAGCCCATCAATCCTTCACCGCCGCGGTGGGTGGGCGCGGACGAATTCCTCGTTGACGTCCGCACCCCAGCCGGGGCCGGTCGGCAATAAGAGATCGCCGTTCTCGATGACCGGCGGCCTGGTGACGATGTCATCCTTCCAGGTGACGTCGTCGATGTCGATCTCCATGACTTTGAAGTTCGGCACCACGGCGCACATATGCGCGCTGATCAGCGAGCCGAGATGGCCGTTGAAATTGTGCGGCGCGACATTGACCTCGTAGGCGTCGGCCATCGCGGCGATCTTCACCGATTCGAGAATCCCATTCCACGCCACATCGATGATCGCGTAATCGACCGATTGCTGCTCGAAATAGGGTCGGAAGTTGCGCCGGCCATAAATCGATTCGAGGGACGCGATCGGCGTACGGGCGGAGCGGCGGATCAGGGAGAGGCCGGCCGGGTCGTAAAGGTCGATCTCCAGCCACACCATGTCGAGCGGCTCCAGGGCGCGCGCCAGCTGCATGTAGCCGTCGATCTTGTAATTGAAGTTGGTGTCGAGATGCAGCCCGACATCGCGCCCGGCGCCGCGGCGGAACGCCTCGAGCTGCGCGACCGCGGCCTCGACGATGCGGCGATCGACATTGAGTTCGGGAAAGCCGGGCGGGTTGCCGGTGCCGGGGCCGTACATCTGCGCCTTGCCGCTGTCGAAGCGGATCAAATTGGTCTTGAGACCCTTGAAGCCCTTGCGCTTCACCTCCTCGCCGAGCGCGACGATGTCGTCCAAGGTGCGCACCGGCTCGACCCCGGCCCATTCCTTGATCCGGTCGGCATAGCGGGCGCGATAGGTGCCGCAATGCGACCAATAGACCTGCATCCGGTCGCGCACCGGACCCCCGAGCATCTCATAGACCGGCACGCCGAGCGCCTTGGCCTTGATGTCGACCAGCGCGTTCTCGATGGCCGCGATCGCCATCTGGTTGAGGCCGCCCGCCGCCTGCCGCGTCGCGGCGTACAGCAGGGCCGAGATCGCTTCGACCGGACGCGGGTCGCGGCCGATCAGGAAGCGCTCGGCGAGCTTCTGGATCACGCCGGTCAGCCCCTGCGCGCCATAGCCTTCCATGTATTCGGACCAGCCAACGATGCCCTCGTCGGTGGTGATCTTCAGAAAGGAATTGACCCGCCAGCCGGCATCGCAGTGCAGGTCTTCGATCTTGGTGATTTTCACTTATTTAGCTCCTTCGCTCTCAGTCGCGCGGTGATACCATTCGCGCGAGGTCCCCGCCACGCTCAGTAGCAAGCTGGGCAGCGGCCTGCGCCCACCCTTCGAGCAAGCGCATGGCCGAGTCGGGTCCAATGGCTAGCGACCGGCCCAATTCCTCAACTGCGGTACGCTCGACAGCCATCGCCATTGCCGCGATCAGCACACTTTCCGGTAATCGCACCCACAACCCAGTATCGGCGTGAATCTTCCGAGTGTAGAGTTTTGAACCGTAAATCGTCATCCGTATCAAAGTAGTGGCTGTCGGCGACCGTATGCTGAGATCCTTAATTCGCTCCGCGATACGAATGGCCCAGCGCCGGCGTGCGAACAGCATAGGCCACCACTCCGTTCGGTCTCATCCGCGGGCGGCGATGTCGGCGAGGACCGGTTCGAGATAGGACAGAAACAGGGCCGGGTTCTCGCTCATCGGGAAGTGACCTAGCTGTTTCATGATCGTCACCTGCGCGCCTCGCACCGCGCGGGCCACCGCGAGCGTGTCTTCCGGGGTGCAGGAATAATCGTATTCGCCGGTCAGCAGATAGAGCGGGCATTGCGCGGTGTCGATGCGGCCGATCTCGCCGCGCACATCGCCGTCGATGCCGTAAAAGTAGAGATCGCCTTTGAACACACCGGGGCCGCTCTGCATGTAGTGCCACAACGTCTCCCAGCGGTCTGCGGGCGGCGCCTGCGGCGCGACCAGGCCGGAGACGGCGCCGGCCGCGACCTCGCCGCCATGCACATCGGCGCGGTGCAGCCAACCGGTGTCGTAATACGGATCGACATGGGCCGAGCTTTCGAGGCCGATCAGGGCGCGGAAGGCGCGCGGATGGCGCAACGCAAGATGCAAGACGACGCGGCCGCCGATCGAGCAGCCCATGACGACCGGCCGGTCGAGGCCGAGCGCCTCGATGACCGCCATGATCAGGCCGGTGTAGGCATCGGCGGTCAAGCGGTACTCCTCGTCCTGCCAGCCCACGGGCGGCGAGGATTTGCCGTGCCACGGCATGTCGAAGGCGATGACCCGAAAGCGGGTGGTGACAGGAGCGCTGTTCATCAGCCCGCGATACTGCCGCCCATCGGCGCCGGCGGTATGCAGGCAGACCAACGGCATTCCCTCGCCGGCGCTCTCGAAATAAATGCGGTAATGCCGCCCGGCGTAATCGAGGTGCAGATAGCGCCCGACGATCGGCTCGATGGCGGCGGTCATCGCGGCGCGTCCCGCAGGTGCGCGAGGACGCCCTTCCAGTAGAGCAGGTGCGACATCAGCGGATGCAGATCGCCGACCACCCGCAATTCCCGGCGCTTCAGAAACGCGAAGAGGTCGTGGTCGCCGGGCGGCGGGTCGGCGGCGAGAAAGCGCCGCCAGATCGCCGGCTCGCCGATGATCGCGAAATCGGCCGATGGCATGACGGAGGGGTTGCGCTGCAATTCGGCGATACGGCCGTCGCCGATGCGCAGCAGCACGGAGGCCTCGCCGAAATCGAGCTGGGCGGTGGTGTTCAGGTAGCGGCCGCGGCGCAGCAGTACGGCATCGCCATTGACCCGATCGGGCAATGCCGCGAGGCGGCTCTCAAGGCCTTCCAATTCTACTGCCAAGGCCGCGCCGCCCATCCGCCCTCCGCCGCTCGTGCGGCATCATGCCCCCGTCCGCCGGGCCGGCTCAACCCCGCGCATTGCGGCGGTCT
>Ga0070707_100001463_pt1 | contig 23128 bp, 19 predicted proteins | sample KBSK5502metaG_FD_65468 | JGI IMG/M metagenome (GOLD analysis project Ga0070707, IMG submission 65468) | Corn, switchgrass and miscanthus rhizosphere microbial communities from Kellogg Biological Station, Michigan, USA - KBS K5-50-2 metaG | ecosystem: Host-associated > Plants > Roots >...
GCGAAGCATTTGCATGATCACGAACTTGTCGCCGAAATGCGTTCGCATCCAACAGAAAGGTTTCCAAGTGCGCGATCTAATTAGAAGTCAGAGCTCAGCCGACTTTGCCAAGGCTATGGCGCGCCAAGGAGGACGGAGGGCGGAAATATTTCGGACCTCTGATTGCGGACTGCGGATTTCGGAGAGCTAATGAGTTTCGTCAGAGCTTGGTGACCAGGCGTTCGTTTGCAACGTTCGGGTCCTTATTTAGCGGTGATTGATCGCGAATTGGCAGACTAAAATGGAAGGTGCTTCCTTTTCCGGGTTCGCTTTGGACGCCGATTTTTCCACCGTGCGCTTCAACGGCCAACCGGCAAAAGGCCAAACCGATGCCGGTGGAATGTCGATGTTGGCTGCCGCTCTCTGTTTGTCCAAATTTTTCAAAGATATGTTTGTGTTGATCCGGGGGAATACCCGGGCCGTCGTCTGCAACCGAGACCGTCGCGTTTTCCGCACTGCGTTGCACAGTTACTCGGATTGTTCCATCCGGCTTGGTGAATTTCACCGCATTATTGATCAAGTTCTCCAGAACCCGGCGAATCACATTGGCGTCACAATTCACCAGGACCGGTTCGTCTGGCGCATCACAACGGAGGGTTCGGTCTTTGGCGACAGGCGCGAAGCGACTCAATGCTTTGCGGGCGATCTCGGCAACATCGTCAGCCTGTAATCGCAGCGGCATTTGACCGGCCTCGAGGCGTCCGACATCCAACAAAGTACTGATCATCTCGTTCAGGTTATCGGCGCCGCGTTGCGCTTCGGCCACAAATTTTGCCTCGGCCGGACTGAGTTTAGGGCCAGCCACCTCTTTCAGCACGCCCATGTAACCGGTGACGATGGTAAGGGGCGAGCGCAGGTCGTGGACGATCATGTGGGTGAGCTCGTCCTGCTTCGCGAGCGTCGATTTTAGCTTTGCTTTCTCGATTCGCTCCAGGGTGAAGTCGAAAACCAGGCAGACGAGGACGTTTGAGTTGAGCGCCAGAAGTGGTGCCAGGCAGGGAAGATAAAGGCCCTGGTGGTTGTAGAACCAGAGGGCGCAAACTGGCGCCGCGCCGTCGAGCGCGCCAAGCGCCAACAAACGCAGCCAAGGCGATTGGACGTTGAAGCAAACCGCGCCGCCAATGAGAGCCGCGAAAATGACGACAACCGCACTCGGAAGCGGCGGAAGTTCGTGCAGGAATTCGCCATGCAGCAATGCGTTGAGGGCGTTCAAGTGGATCTCGGCACCGGGCATTGAGCCGAACGGCGTCTCTAATTCGTCCTTTTGCCATTTTCCTTCCGCTCCCACGAGCACGATTTTATTTCGCAAGAATTCGCCCGACCGGTAATTGTGTTCCCAATACTCAGGAACGAAAATTTCGAAGACGGAACGCGGCCGGAAGCCAGATCGGGGCGGGCCGGTGAAGCGGATGAGATGTTCGGCGAGATCGTTGGGAACGAGCTCGGAATATCCAGCTTTTGAAGCAGTTCGGGCGGAGAGCGCAAGATAGGTAGCGGTGGAATTCTCCGGCTCCCGGAAGGCGACCCGGAATTGCGCGGCGCGCACAACTTTGTTTTCGCCGGTAAAAAAATTCGTGAAGCCGACGCGATCATCTGGTGCCCGCGTTTTCGGGATGAGCGTTTCCGCAGGCAGGTCGTGACTTGAAGGAATGCGGCGAGATCGGTCAATGTCGGCTGGAGCAACAAATTCACTTCCGATGACCACGTGAGGCTTGAATCGATCAAGCGCCGCCCGAAACGCGCTGTCGTCTGGCGTCGGCTTGGGGAAGATGCAATCAAAGGCGACAACCTTTGCTCCCGCACTGGCGAGACGTTCCAGAATCATGGCGTAAATTTCGCGCTTCCACGGCCATCCTTTGGCCATAAGTTCGAGAGCGCGGCGACACTGCGGATCGCCGTCGCCGGGAGAAAACAGCCCGTTAATGTCCAGGCTCTCATCCAGGGATACTGAATCAGAGTCGATCGTGAGGAAGACAAGATCGGGATTGGGTGGCGTAGTGCGTCCGGCCCGAGCGATCGCGTCGTGAAGCCGGTATTCCGCCTGGATATAGTGGAGGGGGCGGTTGAGGTCGGGCCAGATCGCGGCGCCGGCACAAAGCGCGGTCAGGAGAATAACGATAACGCCGCGTCGGCGGAACATAGTCGGGGAGGGGAGCGGAAAGCATGCCGACGGAATGGGAGCGATGGCTGCGAGTTCCAATCCTTTGGGGCATGTGGGTTGCTAAGTCTAAGAGGTGTCGCTGAAGCTGTTCCCCCTGGTGTTCGCCGCGTCTTTCTTCGCGATCGGTGTGGCTTCCGGCCAACAGGCGGCGTCATCGATCATGCAATCGCGCCTGTTCACAAATTCGTCGGCACCTGCAACAACCTCCTACGATGCCAACAGAAATGCATTGGCTGGGAGTGCTGGCAGTGATGCAACGAGCTCAGGTGACAACAGTTTTGGCGCTCAAATCATTCTGAAGAGCCAGGAGCGACCGACCATTTTCAACGTTTTCGGGGATGTCTCCGGCTTTTATACGAGCAATGTCGATCTTACGCCTCACGGAGGGCGAAGTGACTTTTTTCTCGCCTCGAACGTTGGAGCCGGGTGGCGGCCGACGATCTCTCGCGGGCTGGCCGGGGAAGTAGTGGTCGCGACGTCTGTTTTTCGCTATGACCGGGCCAGTGAGTTGGATTTTGAAAGAATAAGTGCCGGCACGGGTTTGAGCTGGCTTGTCCCCCGCACTCCGGGAATTGTTGCGTTTGCCCGCTACGATTTTACGGAGCTACTGGACCCTGACGGCAATCAACTGCTTCAGGATCACGGGTTTACGATTGGAGGGCAAAAAACCTTCGTCTTAGGACGGTCGCATTTCCTGACCACGGGCGTCACCGGAATGCTGGGCAAGTCGACACCTCGCTCCCAAGAGCGCGATCAGGTCGGGGTTAATGCCGGTTATCATCTGCAAATCGCGCGATCCCTGGATGCCGATTTGGTCTATCGCTACGCGGCGCAGTTCTACACCGAGGGCGGCCGGGTGGACCACAACCAGGCGCTTTCGCTGGCCGTCGGGTTCTACGCGACCCGATGGCTGCGCATGGACGCGACGATATCGGCGGCCCGGAACGACACAAACCGGCCGGCATTTGAATATGAGGTTCTGACCCTTGGGAGCGGGGTGCGATTCAACATCAGATTTTAGTTGACGATTTACTGATATTTATAATAAATATGGATTCTCGCAATCAATATGACCAAAACCATCGTTTATCTCGTCATTATCGGTGTTAGCTCCGTTCTTCCCCTCCATCAATCGGCTGCCGGGCCGCTTACCTCGGCAGAAGTTACAAAAATCATTAACCACGTCAACGTAATCGATCCGAGAAAAGGCGATCATCCCGCCGAGGTCCGCGACGTCATCAAGGACGACCTTGGCCTTCTAACAGGGACGCAATCGCGATCAGAGTTGCTTTTCCAGGATAATACGCTCACCCGCGTCGGGGCGGAAACGTTCTTCAGTTTCAGGACCGGGACACGAGACATGACGCTCGAGAGGGGGTCGATGCTTCTCCAAGTCCCGAAGGGATTGGGCGGCGCGAAAATTCGCACAGCAGCGGTCACTGCCGCCATCACCGGCACTACCATCATGATGGAATACGTCCCAAAGCAATACATCAAGGTGCTGGTTTTGGAAGGCAGCCTGCGCTTGTCGCGGAATCGAGTCTTTGGCGATTCGCTGGTCCTTCATCCTGGCAAAATGGTTATCATGCGGCCGGACGCGAAGAAGATTCCCGATCCCATCGATGTTGACCTGCAACACGTCGTTCAGACTTCGAGCCTCGTAAATTTCCCTGGGTCGGAACCGTTGCCGAGCATGTCGCTCATTCAAGCCGCGATCCAAGAACAGACAAAACAGTTTGCTAAAACCAATCTCGTTCGGACAAACCTTGTTATGGGTCACGGAACCAATGTGGTTGTTGCCTCCGCTAATCAGTTAGCGCAGGTCCTCAGCGCGGGTGGCATTTTGGGCACAGCCATTAACGCGCCCGGCGCCGGTTTGAGGAGCACCGGGCTTCCGCTGATCGCTCCCGCCGCAGCGGCTACTGCTGTCAACAACGTGCTCAGCTCGGCGACAGGCACTGTTAGCCCGCTGGTCACAGGTTTGCCTGCCTCGGTTTCGGTTTCCGGCGCAACAGTCGGGAATCTTCTCAGCTCGACTAGCGGCACTCTTGGCGCTGTCTCGACCAACCTGTCAGGAGCGATTCCGACGGTTACCTCGATCCCGGTGTCGAGCAGCTCACAGCTGATCTCACTTCTGGCCAACGCGGTGCCGAGTGTCAGTGGAACAATTACAATCCCTCCGCCATCGGCTGTTCCGGCCAACACAACTGCGGCGGCGGTCTCCACTGCCCCTGCCCCTGCCAGCTTGTCGAATGCGAGCAGCGTTAGCACGGCCCTTACAGGCGCTACTAGTAGCGCCACCAGCACCGCATTGCCGGCGTCGTCTTCCAGTACAGTTCCTGTTTCGAGCAGCTCGACTGCGAGCAGCGTTAATCCCGCGGTTTTGACTACGGTGGCACCCGTGCCGATAACTGTCGCGACGGTGCCAGTCACAAGCCAAAGTGTGGCAAGTACTTCCGCCTCTCTGAAACTGGGGCGTTAAATCGCGATCAGGCCGGGAACGCTGCGTTGCTGCAGCCTGGCGTTGCGGACAGGGCCAGACATCGGATGTCAAATGCCAGAGGCAAGCCGGGCGGCGGTTAGCCGCCGCTGATGGTGTTGGCGGGCTTGGCGTCGATTAAGTCAGATGGTTTGGTGACAGGCAGTTTCTGCCCTTGGTCGCGAGTTGGGCACCTTGGGCCTGGACTTGCTCGACCGAATCAGGAGCGTCGGCTCTGGCAGGGGGGTCAGCTCTTGTCGCGCGACTTGGAATCGATCCCAGGCACGATGTGCAAGCCGACCAGGCGCGCGATCAGCACGGCCACATAAAGCTCGTTCAAAACCACGACGCCGAAGCGGAGGGTCGCGGCAAAAGGCGAGACCACGAACAGCAGCAAGAGTGAAATCAGCAAGACAAGATGTCGCCGCGGATTTTCGCGCGGTTCCATAGGATTTGAGGGCAAATGTGTAGAGGCGGTTGTGTCAACCGCCGGTTTATCTTGGACCGCTCCTTGACACAAGCACCTCCAGAACGCGCCGCGATCAAACATCCGCCGCGTTCGCCCAGCCTACGGCGACGCGAGTAGGTGAGAATCAGGTGGCGAAGGGCCGGAACATCCGAGTATGGGAGTGTGATTGCAAAGTGGCGAGAGATGCAGGCGAGGACGCCTGCGAGCACGGTAATGGTTGTCAATTTGCTTTCCCCTGTGGAGGCAGTCCGTCCCAGGCTGACATCCGAAAGCGTTCGCGAGCAGGCAGCCGCCTCTACACCGCTTTGCGAATGTCAAAGTCCCGCTGGCCGACAACTTCAAAGCGAATGATGGTTGAGTTCATGGGTAAGAAGCCGGTCTGGCTAGGCGGGCACTGGGAAATGCTCGCAATTACCGTCGTCTTGTTCGTCCTGGTGGCGGTCTTTGTCGATCTCAAGCCGGTGGTGGACGAGAATTTTTTCTTTTCCACTAACGATCCTGGGTTTCGCCAATCCAAAAAGATTGAGCAGCAGTTCCCTTCACGGCCGGAGGTTATCCTGGCGGTGTCGTCGAGGGATATTTCTTCCCCGCGATACCTGAGCCGAATTCAAAGATTGACGCAGCAGATCGAAGAAATCCAGGCGGTGAGCGCGGTGAAAAGCGTGACCGCTAGTCCGAAGAGCTTTCAAGACGCCCTGGCGAGCCCGTTTTGGAGCCGGCTCCTGATCGCCAGAGACCGTAAGGCCACCAATGTCATTGTGTTCATGGAAGGCAAGGAGCTTCAGAAACCGATCAGGCGTCTTGAGCAAATTGTGCACGAGCTCGATGAAAAGGACTTTCGAATTCACATCGCCGGCCCGCCTTATGTCGTGGAAATGCTTCGGCGCAGTCTGGCCCACGATTTCCGCTATTTTAGCCTAACGGCGATCATTCTGTTTGGACTAACGATGGCGGCGATGTTCCGATCGAGCCGGGTGTTTTTGGGAATGCTTTCCACCTGCACCAGCGCCGTTTTATTGACGCTGCTGCTACAGTCGATGTTCGGCAAGAAAATTGGCATCCTGACGGTCAACCTCGGCACGATCGTGTTTGTAGTGGCGTTATCGCATTTGGTTTACATGACGTTCAACTGGCAGACGCTGGCCGACCGTCGGCACCGCTTGGGGAAGGAGTCGCCCGACCTCTCGACCGACGCGCGTCGAATCACATTTCCCGCTTCGTTTTGGTCAATGGTCTGCGCATCGCTGGGCTTCGGCAGCTTATTAATCGTCGAGGCGAAGCCGCTGCGCGAATTGGGATTCGGCGGTGTGCTCGGGGCCGTGGTGGCATTGGTTTGCGCATACGTGATGTATCCACCGTTTCTGCGCTGGGCCGTGCCACGCAAAAGTAAACTGGTGGAGAAGGAGCCGCCCCACACATTTTGGTCGCGGCGATTTCCTTTGCTTTCGTTAGGCGTGATTCTTGTCGGCGCGGGCTTGGGGGTTGGCCTGAACCGGGTGAACACCGACCCGAGCCTTCTCGATTATTTCAAGCCGCACCAGGAACTGCGCGAGGGACTGGAGTACGTCGACGACAATGGCGGCTGCAACCCGCTCACGCTGGTCGTGTCCGCAGCAGACGGAAGCAAATTAAACACCGATGCTGCTTACCAGAAGATGTGGACGCTGCAGGGAGCACTGGAAAATTACAAGGACGTTGGAACGGTGATTTCACTTCCAACTCTTCTGGCCGAAGGCGATCGGACGCCGTTCTCCTTTCTGCTGAGCTACGAAAAGATGATGGAGATCATGGAGCAAAAGAAGTATGCGCGTGTGGCCAAAAGCTTTGTCAGCGACGACCGCACGGAAGCGGTGTTCCTCCTTCGGATGGTCGAAGCGCGCCGGCACAAACTTCGGCTCGATGTCGTTGACGATTTGCGTTCCATCGTCCGGAAACACGGATTCAAGCCGGCCCTCGTCGGGGGCATTTATTATTTGCAAGGGCGCCTGGCGAAGCTGGTTGCTTCCAGTTTGGTGACAGGCCTTTTCTGGCTGAATTTGCTGTTCATTGTAATTGCGTGGATTGTCGCTCGATCAGTCCGCGGCGCAGTGGCGATGATCGGGAGTCTCACTCTCGTACCGCTGTGCATGCTCGGCGGCATCGGGTGGTTGCATGTGCCGATGGATATTATCTCGGCGCCGGCCACCAATGTCTGCATCGGCATCGCCATCGATTCGATGATCCATCTTGTTTTTGGAGTCCGCCGCGCCCAACGCGACGGCAAGAAAGGGTGGACTGCCTGGGTAGCAGCGCGGGAAGAGCAATGGCGCGGGATTTTCTATTCTGACGTCATCATCGCCGCCGGGTTTGCCATTTTCATCCTATCCGATTTCCCGCCAACACAGCGCTTCGGGCTGGTGGTGCTCGCCGGCTGCATTGTCGATATCCTGGCAAACCTTTTCGTTTTGCCGTTGCTCGGCGGCGCCCGGTGGAAGGAGAAACCGGCCAGGTAAATGTCACGGCCGATAGTGCGCAATGGGAGATGCCGGCGTGGAATTTGATCTTCAGCCGACGTTGAAAGGAGATCTGATTGAGGTTCGTCCGCTCACGCTGGAGGACTTCGATGCCCTTTTTGCCGCCGCAAGCGATCCCCTTATATGGCAACAGCATCCGGAAAATGACCGACACAAACGAGCGGTCTTTCAGAGATTTTTTGACGGGGCCATCGAGTCCAAAGGTGCCTTTGCAGTGATCGAGCGGAATTCGGGCAGGATCATCGGAAGCTCAAGGTACTGCAATCTCAATCCAGCTGAACGTGAAGTGGAGATTGGCTGGACTTTTCTGGAAAGAGCATTCTGGGGTGGGGCGTACAATCGGGAGTTGAAATCCCTCATGCTCGATCACGCCTTTCGGTTCGTTGATCGCGTCCTCTTCGTTGTTGGCGAGAATAATCTCCGATCGCAAAAGGCCCTCGAGAAGATTGGCGCCAAACTACTAAAGAAGGCGCACCTTCCCGCACCCGATGGCACCATGAGACCAAATCTCGTGTTTGTGATTAAGCGCCGCGGCCACAAACGTTCGGGGTCAGTAACGCGTCACCGCGGTCCAAAAAGAAGCTTTCGCCCGAGGTAACGGTGCTCCGGTGCAGCAAGAGACCGCGGACGGTTTGCTCACAATAGTTTGACAAGCCGTGAACCCGCGAAATTACTAGCTCGTCACGCATGAATGCGCTTCAGCCCACAATTCTCATCGTCGATGATGAGAAGCATACGCGCGATGGCCTTCGCCGTTTACTGGAGAACGATTACGATGTCTACGTGGCTGGCGATATCGCGGGTGCGACGAGCGTGCTCGAACGCGAACAGGTTGATCTCCTGCTGACCGATTTACGGCTTGGGGGCGAGGATGGAATGCAGTTGATTGATCGCGCCCTGAAAATGCCACAACCACCGGTTTGCATCATGATGACAGCCTATGGCTCGGTCGATACTGCGGTCGAGGCGATGAAGCGCGGCGCATACGACTTCGTGACCAAGCCGCTCAATCTCGACAAGGTGGAAATTTTGATCGCGCGAGCATTGCAAGGCCGGAAGCTTGAGCAGGAGAATCGCGATTTGCGCCAGCAGGTGGATGAGCGCTACGGCTTGGAAAATATAATCGGTGAATCACCAGCGTTGCATGAAGTACTCGACACGATCAAGCAGGTCGCGCCATCTTCGGCCAACGTCTTGATTGAAGGTGAGAGCGGCACCGGGAAGGAACTGGCCGCGCATGCCATTCACAATTTGAGCCGGCGTAAACAGGGGAAATTTGTCGTGGTCCACTGCGCAGCGCTTTCGCCGGCGTTGCTCGAGAGCGAATTGTTCGGCCACGAAAAAGGTGCGTTCACCGGCGCGCACGAGCGACGCATCGGCCGGTTCGAACAAGCCAGCGGCGGCACGATTTTTCTCGATGAAGTAGCAGAGATCGAACCGAGCACCCAGGTAAAATTGCTGCGCGTAATGAGCGAGGAACGCGCCTTCGAGCGGGTGGGCGGAAACCAAACGTTGCGCGCAGACGTGCGTGTTGTGACCGCGACCAACAAGAACCTGGAGAAACTGGTGCGTGAAGGAAAATTCCGCGATGATTTATTTTTCCGGTTGAACGTGGTGCGCCTTACGATGCCGCCGCTGCGCGAACGCAAAGACGATATTCCACTGTTGGTGCGCAGTTTCCTCCAGCATTTCGCCAAGGCGAACGAGAAGCAAATTGTCGATCTTACCGCCGAAGCGATGAACACGATCCTGACCTACGATTGGCCCGGCAACGTGCGCGAGTTGCGCACCGCCGTCGAGCATGGTGTCGTTATGGTCACTGGGCCGAAAATTACGCTGCGCGATTTGCCGATGGCGGTGCGCCGGGCCGCGGGCACGCCGTTGCCGCGCGGCATCTCGCCGGCGAAAGCGTTTGGCGAAAAAGCCAGCCCGCTGGATCTGCACGAGACAGAACGGAAATTAATCTTGCAGGCATTGGCAACTACCAAAGGCAACGTGACTGCTGCGGCCAGGAAACTCGGCATCAGCCGCCGCACCTTGCATCGTAAAATTAACGAAATGAACGCGGCCAATTCAGAGAAAACGGTAGGCCTGGATAACAACAGACGCGATGCCCGGTAGCGAAGAATTCGTCCAGCACACTGTCCACGCGTTGGAAGTGGGGAAGCTGGCAGTTTGGGTGAAGGGCTGCCTCATCGCCGCCGTCATGGCGGCCATCGCCGTTGTTTATTTGTATCAATTCCGCGGCTTGGCTGTGTCGCAAGCGATGGACCAGGCGCAAATCGGCCGCGCTCTGGCGGTCGGTCACGGTTGGCGAACGAATTTTGTCCGGCCGCGCGCGATCGGGCAATTGCAGGCCCACCGGAAAAATATTCCGCAAAAGATCTGGTCTGACACCTACAACGCGCCATTACCGCCGCTGGTGGATGCGATCGCTCTTTTGCCGGTGAAGGCGCACTGGAAAATGGACCCGCACGGGATTGTTTACGCCGGCGACCGGGCGATCGCCGCGATGTCGATCCTACTCTTCGCCGCGTCGCTGGTCGTTTTGTTTCTCACTGCGCGCCGGCTGTTTGATCTCAAGCTCGCGCTGCTCGCGTGTGGGCTGGTTCTGGTTTGCGACATGATGTGGCAATACTCATTTTCGGGTCTGCCGCAGATGCTTTTGCTGTTGCTGTTCAATGCGACCGTTTACGCGCTGGTGCGTGCCGTGGAAGCGCAGTATCAAGGCGGGCCCGTCGGTATTTGGCTGGTCGCAATCGGCGTGGGATTTGGCTTCCTAGCGCTGACGCACGCGCTGACTCTATGGATCTTCGGAGCGGCGTTGGTTTTTGTTTTTTTCTTTTTTCGCCCGCGCGGTCGGGCGAGCAGGCTCGTGGTCGCCCCCGTTGCTCTCGTTTATTTGCCCTGGTTGATTCGCAACTTTGTCGTCTGCGGAAATCCGGGCGGTGTTGCGATTTACTCGGCGCTCGACGGCATTGGTCACAGCGAAGCGGGATGGATGCGGCGCATCAATGTGAATTTCGAGGGGGTCAACCCAGGCGTCTTGTGGGATAAATTGCTTGCTAATTTGATCACGCAATCCGGCCACATATTTCAATACTTCGGGTTGAGTGTTGTGGCGGTGATGTTTTTTGCGGCGCTCCTTTACCGGTTTAAACGGCCGACAACGGCGATCATCCGCTGGATGCTGCTGGTGATGTGGAGTGGCGCTGTTCTCGGAATGGCGGTGTATGGAATAAACGAGGAGCAGGGCGTCGCGGCAAACCAACTGCACCTGATTTTTGCGCCGCTCATGACTTGTTACGGTCTCGCGTACCTTTTGGTGCAATGGCGACGGCTCGGGATCGAGCTCCGCGTCGCGCGCATCGCTTTCATCACGCTGCTCTATTTTCTCTGCGCCCTCCCGATGATTTTCACCACCCTCTTTTCGTCAAATAAAGTGCTGGTGCGCTGGCCGCCGTACATGCCGCCCCTCATCGCAGTGTTAAACAACTGGATGAAGCCGGAGGAAATTACGGCTTCGGACATGCCCTGGGCCGTGGGCTGGTACGCTGATCGCCGCAGCCTTTGGGTGCCGGAGACAATCAAGGATTTTACCGATCTGAGCGATTACAGTGTCTTGGGAGCGCCAATCAACGGTCTATATCTCACTCCGATCAGCGGTACCGAAAATACGTATCGCGACATTGTGAAAGGCGAATACCACGACTGGGCTCCTGTCATTCAACGAACCTTTGACCGGGAAAAGTTTCCACTTAAATGGGGGACCGCCAGCCTGGGTTTGGAAGGCGAATGCCTATTTTTTAGCGATCGCGATCGCGAGAAAAATGCGGCGACGCGATGAAATAGGTTGTAGTCGGAGATAAGGCGTCGAGGTCTGAGGTCGGCAGTTCGCAGATTGTAAAGTCGGACGAGTAGGCGGGGCATCCAGGAGATTGGTTTTGTTCCCCTTTTACCCCGACAAGCATGGTTGACATGCACATCTGAGAAATTCGCAATTTTACGAACGAAATCCCGTTTCTCGCCGAACAGGGGCATGGTTCTAGCTTTTTACATACGCCGTGCTGGAACACACTCTGTCCGAAGACGAAAATAGTCAGATCGTCCAGACGATCGAAATGTTTGAGGCGATCACTCAGACACAACCCGACGACTATCAATCGCTCGAAATCCTCAAGGAGGCCTATGCAAAAGTGGGCCGGAATGATGAGGCGTTCCAGACTTCGCACAAATTGGCAGAAGCGTATTTCAATGCCGGCTCCTATACGCAGGCGTTGCAAGAGTGCGAGGTGATCCTGTTGAAGGAACCGAACGCGCCGGAGATCGTGGCAATGCTCGGTAACATTGAAGCGCGGCTGCAAGCATCAGGTCAGGCACTTGCGAACAAGTCCAGCCCGGTCGGGGGTTTGGTCGAGGCCGCCTCTCTTCGCGGTGAAGGCTCGCTCATCGATGTCGGTCTTGGGCGCGAACAGCGTTTTGGCCGTGTGACGAATCTACACGAGCGCGGCGATGAGCAACTAGCGAAATTTATAATCGTCCAGCAACTTTTTGGCGAACAGGAAGTAAACGCCGTGTTGGAGACGGTGAAGGAGGCCAACAAAGATCTGGCCGGTCACACGATGGCAATGTCCCTCTTGGACGAGCTTTGCAAAGACAACGGGTCTCGGCTTGAGGCCGTCCTTTCGGCGTTAATCGACCGGACAAAATTCGCTTACGTGCCCCTGGAGTATTACGACACGGACCGGCAGATCGCGCCGATGCTGCCGGAGAATCTCACGCTAAACCGGCTATTTGTGCCGTTCGATTTGGTCAGCCGCACAATAATGGTCGCGTGCTGCAATCCCTTCGATATTGCGGGACGCGAAGCGGTGCAGCAATCGGTCGATTACAATGTGTCATGGTATCTGGCGAAGCCAGCGGCCATTTCGAAAAGCTTACAGTTCATCTACCGCCTGGGCCCACGTGACTGACGAAAGATCAAGATGAGAAGCAAATCTTTCGCAGAACGCATCGCCGACGCGCTGATTGAGGACGGGCTGCTTCTGCCTAATCAACTTCAGGAAGCAGTCGGCATTCAGAAAACCGAAGGCGGTCGGCTGCTCAAAATCCTGACTGATCGGGAATTCGTGACCGACCAGGACATGGTGTTCAGCATGGGGCGCTGTCTCAACACGCCGCCTATTAATCTGGCGAAGCTGCGTGTGCCCGAAGAGATCCTCTCGATAGTTCCGCGCGAGATGACCAAGGCAAACAGGCTTGTGCCAATCGCGCGCCTGGACGGCAAATTGTTCGTGGCGATGGCGGATCCCACAAACGTCCTCGCCGTGGATGATCTCAAGCGACGCACTCAGCTCGAGATCGTGCCGATGATTGCCACCGAGCGGGCAGTGAAAGACGCCATGAGCGGGGTGCAGGCCGCGGGCAACATGAGCGAAGTGCTCAAAAAAGTGGCGGCGGAAGCCGCGCAGGCGTCCGAAGTTGAGGTCCAAGCGGCCAAGCAAGAGGAGATCGATCTCGACCAGCTTACGCAGGAGAGCGAGGACGCACCGGTCATCAAGATCGTCAATTTGATCCTGGCGCAGGCGGTAAAGGAAAAAGCGTCGGACATCCATATCGAACCATTTCAAAACACGCTTAAGCTGCGATATCGTATCGACGGCGAGTTGGTTCCGGCTGAATCGCCGCCCAAAGCATTGCAGTTGGCAATCACTTCGCGAATCAAAATTCTTGCCGGCCTGAACATTGCCGAGCGCCGCGTTCCACAGGACGGCCGTTTCCGCGTCCGCGTCTTGGGCAAAGAGATCGATTTGCGTATCTCAATCCTGCCTACCTCGCATGGAGAGAAAATCGTCATCCGCATTCTCGATAAGGGGACGTTGACGGCGAGCATCGACCAAATGGGCATAGATGAATCGACGCTTGCGAAATTCCGCAAGGCGATCGACGCGCCGCATGGCATGATCCTTGTGACCGGTCCGACCGGTTCCGGCAAAACGACGACCCTTTATTCTGTTTTGCAGGAATTGAACAACCCGCAATACAACATCGTCACGGTCGAGGACCCGATCGAATACGAACTCGGCGGCGTCAACCAGGTGGCGGTGCGGGCAGACATCGGACTCGACTTCGCCTCGGCGCTGCGTTCGATCCTGCGCCAGGACCCGGATATCGTGATGGTGGGCGAAATTCGCGACAACGAAACGGCGGACATTGCGGTGAAGGCGGCGCTCACCGGTCACCAGGTTTTGAGCACGTTGCACACGAATGATGCTGCCAGTGCGATCACGCGACTGGACGACATGGGAATCGAGCCGTTTCTGATTTCCAGCTCGATCCTGATGACATGCGCGCAGCGGCTGATCAGGCGAATTTGCCTAAACTGCAAGGAAGAATTCGTGCCGGAACCTGAACTTATCGAGAGACTCGGCATAACGGACACAAAAGGGGCCGTGTTTCATCACGGTGTGGGGTGCGATCGGTGCAAGGGCCGCGGTTATCTGGGGCGTGCGGCCGTGATCGAAGCGCTGCCAGTGACCGAAGCGATCCGTCGCCTGATCATCAAGCGCGCCTCGGCTGCCATCATCAAAAATCAGGCGGTTAGCGAAGGGATGAAAACGCTGCGCATGGTGGGCGTGGAAAAGGCGTTCGAAGGGATTACGACGCTGGAAGAAGTCTGGCGCGTTACCGCGGAGGATTAGCAGGGCCGCATGACGATTCCATTTGCCGCTCTTTTCAATAAAATGAGGGCGCGATTGTCTCCCGCGAGGGGCTCGGGGGTCATGCCTTCGAGCAGGCCGCCGGCCCGTGTTAAAAAGTCCACCAGGGAGCGCTTGAGCAAAACGGTTTTGCCAAACGCTGTTCGCTCTTTTGCCCCGGCCGAACCAGTCCGCGCCGCGCCGGGCCCGGCCGGCACGCAGGTGCCACCGCAATCGGCTTCGAGCAAGGTAACGACCGCATCGGGCGCTGCACGGCCGGGCGGACTCCCGCGCGCGCTGGCGTTGGCGTTGGAACCAAAGCTGGAGCGCGCCGTTTCATTGCGACTCGGTGATTTCATCGACCAAGTGCCGGCCGAGTACATCAAGCCGGTCGAAATGATCGACATCAATGCGCACGTTTCGTTGAAGGCGTCGGAAATCGAAAAAGGAATGCCGGAGCGCAAGCCGACCATTTCTTTGTCCAGCCTTTGCCAGCAGGCCCCCGAGATTTTTCTGCGCAGCGTCCCGATCACCGACACAACGCGCGTGGTATTGCCCTACGAAAAAGTGCTCGCGCGATTCGACAACGCGCACGTGCGCGCCAACCAGGAACCTGATCCGACGGTTTCGCAACTGGAAACGCCCATCTTGCGCGCGACGCTTGAGGACACGGAGCGTTTCGGAACGCTCGAGCCTCTGGAGACCTCTGCAGCGACCAAGTCGTCGCAGCGGCCGGTCATCTCGCTGCACCCGGCAGATCGGGAGCAACCGGCGGAGAATGATCGCACAACACCGCCCAGGGCCAATCCCGATCCCTCGTCGGCGTCTGGTCCGATCAGGATCCCATTTCATTTTCCGCCGAAAGGAACGGGCCGGCCTGCCTCTGAGAGAGTTCCAGCCTCAAGCGGGCCGCCCGTTCCAAGTTTTCCGCCGTCGCGAACCGAGCCGGTGCGCATTCCATTCCATCCGCCGCCCGGGGTTGTCGATCCAAAAATCTCGACCCAGGCAAGATCGACAACTACTCCGCCAGCGACGGTTGCGCTCGCGCTAAAACCGATCCTCCAAAATCTGCCTGCTTTTCAATTGAACGGAGATGCAACCGAGGTGGACGGGGATGTTCGTGTGGAATTTCCGTGCGCGATGATCGAGCCGCAATTGGCCAGCGGGCGGGTGGTAGTTCCGGCAACAACATTTTATGCGGCGTTACCTGAAGCGCATCGACAATTGTTCATCGTCGATCCGGAGGAGACTCCAGTCGCGTTACCGTTGCAGGAAGTGTTAAAAAATCTGCCGTCTCACGCGCTAAAAATTCGCCCGGACCAGGAGTGCGCACGGCCGACGAAAGATTTCGAGACGCCGTTCTCGCTCACGGCCAAGGAAGACTCGCAACGCTTTCAGTTGAGTACGCCACCGGTTCCGGAAACTGCGGCAAACGCAGCAGAGAAATCGGAACCTGAGGCAAAGATCGGGGTCGCGCTTAAGGTCCAGCCCAAGGAGGAGATCGATGCGAAGGAAGCGGTTGAGCGGGTAAGGGCACTTCGGGGGATCGACGCGTGCGCGATTACATTTTCCGACGGCTTAAGTCTCGCTGGAGATCTTCCCCCGGAGGTCGCGGCCGGCGGTTTGTGCGCGATGGCCCCGACGCTGCTGCGAACAATCGAGAAGCATATGCTAGAGACCAAACTCGGCTCTCTCGTATCCATGACGCTGCATTCTGCGAAATCAGCGATTAGTTTTTTCATTCAAGGCAACATTTATCTGGCCGCGTTGCATAGCGGTAAATCGCTCGCTGACGAAACGCGCGCGCAACTCATCGAAATCATGGAAAAACTTTCACGCACTTACGCGCAACCGGGGGCTGCCCATGTCGATCATTAATTACGCCAGCCGCGAGATTCAGTTCAAAATCGTGTACTACGGGCCGGCGCTGTGCGGGAAAACGACGAATTTGAATTACATTCATCAGCGGATAAATCCGCGAAACCGGGGAGATCTCGTTTCACTGGCGACCGCTACCGAGCGGACATTATTCTTTGATTTTCTCCCTCTCAACGCGGCAGTGATCAAGGGATTCGTCACCAAATTTCAGCTCTACACCGTACCGGGGCAGGTGATCTACAACGCCACCCGCCAGCTCGTCCTGCGCAGCGTTGATGGAATCGTATTCGTGGCCGACTCGCAGTGGGAGAAAATGGAGGAAAACGTCGAGAGCTTCACCAATCTGGCGGAAAACCTCGCGCGACAGAACATGTCGATCGAGGAGGTGCCGTGCGTGCTTGAGTACAATAAGCGCGATCTTCCGAACATCGCTCCGATTAATTACATGGAGTATGTGCTCAACAATAACAAGAAGCGGCTGCAAAGTTTTGAAGGTATTTCCAGCACTGGACAAAATGTTTTCGCTGTTTTGAACGCGGTTTCACAGATCTTGTTGCACAAGTTCAGTAAGCAAAGCGAAGCCCCACATGCCACGCCGCTCCCCCGTGCTATTCCCGCCGGTAACGTAATTCCTGAGAATAAAAGAGCGAGGGTATGAACCCGATTCCGGCCCTAACCATTCAAGACGTCGCCACGCTCGACGGGGCGTTGGCCGACTTTTTGAAGAAGACCGACTCTGATTTGACCATCGTGATCGATCGCGGCGGCAATGCCATCTCCCAGTTTGGCGACATGAACTTGATGGATGTGACGATTATCGCCGCGCTCGCCGCTGGGTCCTTCGCGGCCACGCGCGAACTCGCGCGCCGGATCGGCGAAGTCGAGTTCAACGCGCTCTATCATCAGGGAAACGGGAACCACGTTTTCATGAACTCAGTCGATGACGATACCATCATGATCACCGTGTTTGGTTCGCGCACGACTGTCGGCCTCGTTCGATTTTATTCTGCGGATGCCGCGCAACGCGTTGCTAGCATCTTGAAATCATTGCGGCGCAACAACCACGGGCTAGCTTTCGACGCCAAGGAAATTTCCGCCGCATCGATTTTTACGGACCCCTGAGTCGCATCGACTCTGCTGAAAATATCGCGGGGTCCGCGGTGACAGGCCTGTCGCCTGCAATCAAGCGCCTGCCCATCGATGAGTGCGCATGCCGAAAACTTCGGCAGATTGCGATATGCGCATGCAAACCGCAGCGACCGAAAAGGAGTTGGCGCGCCGTCTGCATCCGAGATTACGCCGCTGGTTTCAGACAAGTTATCTGAAGTTCACCCACGCCCAGTTGCTCGCCGTGCCCGCGATCTTAGATCAACAATCAATCTTACTGACCTCCCCCACCGGCAGCGGCAAAACCCTTGCCGGATTCCTCGGTGTTTTCGATTTTCTTCTCCGCAACAGGGACAAGGGAGAGACGCCATGCCGCAGCGACCGGTTGCTCAAACGGCGCCGCCTTGGTTCGGTAGAAGAGAATTTTATTAAACAACTGAACGTTGGGGACCGCTTTGTCTTGGCTGGCCGAGTTGTTAAGCTAACCGACACCGGAGTCAACGAAGTGTTTGTGGAACGGGCTGATGGTCAATTACCGACCGTGCCGCGCTGGAACTCCGCTAAGATGCCCCTCACTTCCGGCGTCGCGCGCGGCGTTCGCAAATTGCGCGGCGAATTGGCCAGGCGGTTGAAAGAAGAAGTGGAAGACTCCCATCCCGGCTATCACGATACATATGCTTCCCGAACGGCGAATTCGATTCAACAGGGGGGAGGCCCATATGCGCTTACAGCGAGGCGGCCTGCCTTCCGATACGCTGCCGACTGGCTGGTCGAGAACTACCACATCTCAAGCGCGAATTCGGAAGCGATTGTTGAACAGTTTCAGGCGCAAATGCGCATACCGGAAATTCCGTCTGGAACGGAAATGCTGGTTGAACTTTATCGTGACGGTGAGCGTCTGAATTATTTCTTTCATTCACTTATCGGACGCAGTGCGAATGATGCCCTTTCGCGTATCGTCGCCTGGCGCGTGAAAAAACGGGTCGGCGGCAACGCGCTGGTGACGATCGATGATTATCGATTTTTGCTCACACTACGACCATTTCAGGAGATGCCACTCGAAGATTGGAGGCTTTGTTTTGAGCGCGAGGGTGCGGAAAAAGATTTACAATGCGCGTTGCGTAGATCGGAGCTAGTGCGATGGCAATTCCGTGGCGTCGCTCAAACCGGTTTAATAGTGCCGCGCCAACTGCCGGGCCGGCGCGACAACGGAAACAGTTGGGTTGGAGCAGTCAAGTTTTGTTTCGTGTGCTGGAGCAGCATGAACCCGATCATCCACTTCTGGTGGAAGCCCATCGGCAGGCGACACACACATTTCTCGATGCGGACGAGGCATATCGGCTTCTCGACGCGGCTGAGAATGCCGATTGGAAATTTCGCGAACTGCGTTCGGTCTCGCCGTTTTCATTCCCGATCTACGCCAGCGTGATCAAGGAATCGATGATGTTGGAAGATCCGACCATCGCAATCGAACGCATTTATCATGAAATGTACGGACAGCTGAAATCGTTCGAGAGAGACCGGACGACGTGAGCTTCGCATCACAACGCGAGCGATAGTGATTTCGTTCCTCGTTGGCAGATTTTTTCGCTAAGGGAGCTGGCCACGCCATAACCCAGGCGCCCGATTGTCGAGCTTGTTCTGACCTTGCGTGAGCGAAAGCAGAAAAGGGGCGGACCTTGCGATCCGCCCCCCCTGTCTACGAGCCTCTCCCTTAGTTGCTCTTGTTCTGAGAAACGACTTCGTTGAGTTTGAAAATTGGTAGGAACATCGCGATGACGATGCCACCCACGATCACGCCGAGAAAAACGATGAGCATCGGCTCGATTAACGAGGTGAGTGCATCGAGCATGGCTTCGATTTCCTCGTCCCAGAAGTCGGCCATCTTTTCCAGCATGGAGTCGATCTTGCCGGTCGCTTCACCAGCTGCAACCATCCGTAACAGCATCGGTGGAAAGATGGGTCGCTTGGAGAGCGCGATGGAGAGATTGTCGCCTGTCTCGACGTCCTGACTGACGGAGCGGATGCTTGTTTCGATAACATGATTGCCCGAGGAGGCGCCGACAATATCGAGCACTTCGAGGATCGGCACACCGCTGCGGATAAGCTGGGCGAAGGTGCGCGCGAATCTTGACATGCAAATCTTCAGCGCGAGTGGGCCGAACACCGGCAGCTTCAGCCGCCAGCGATCCGAAATTTGTTTCCCGCGCTTGGAACGTAGAAAAGCGCGCGCGCCAAAAATAGCTCCGCCAATTCCTAGCAGCAGAAGATACCACTCGCTGCGAACGAAATTGCTCACGTCGATGAGGAATTGAGTCGGGGCAGGCAATTTCGCACCAAAATCTTGGAAAATCTCACCGAAGATCGGCACGACTTTGACAATAAGAAATGTTGTGATGGCAAAGGCAATGCAGACCACGATCACCGGATAGGTCATGGCTGACTTGACCTTCTTGCGTAACCGGGCGCTGGCTTCGAGAAAGCCAGCCAGCCGGTCCAAAATCTCGGCGAGCAAACCGCCGGCTTCACCTGCTTTCACCATGCTGACAAAAAGCCGATTAAAGTTCCGTGGGTGCTTCGAAATCGATTCGTGGAAGCTTTCACCACCTTGGACACGTGACGTCACATCGCTGATGATGTGTCGAAGATTACGCTGTCGCCTGGGATCGCATTGCTCGTATAAAGCAGTCAGCGCCTGGACAAGCGAAATTCCGGCCTCAATCATCGTGGCAAGCTGGCGGGTAAAGAGCACGAGGTCTGTCTCTTTGACCGACCAAGCCCGCTTGCGGGAGCGGCTGGCAATGGCTTTTTTGTGCAGGGAGAGTACCATTAGACCTCGCCCCATGAGGCTGGTCACGGCATTGTCTTCATTGAGCGCGTCCTGAATGCCGGTGACGATCCGGCCAGAGGCGTCGCGAGCTTGATAGGAGAAGGTAATCATATTTCTGACAGTTATAAGAGCTATAGCAGCTGCAATGCCAGTGCTGGCTTGTTTCCTTACTACGGTTCAGGCAAATGTTTCCCGACTAATGCCCCTGGCCCGCGATCTCAACCAATTGCCTCCAGGCATTTCCGTTTGGCACACGTACGATCCTGCGGTTAAGGCCGAACTCTTTTCCAGCGCCATCGTGACCCCGGAAAACTTCTGGCTCGACAAGCCGAGCGCCTGCTTTTTGCGCACGGCACTCCTATCCTGTCCGGCGCGAGCGCGCGGTTCCGGCAATTGTTAGATTCGGATCATTGATTCGCCCATGTATCTGCAGAATCGACAAGCTGAAACGGGAAGCATTTTGCGCGGACCGGTCGCACGATTTGTTCGGCTCATCCGGTTTTCGCACACCATTTTCGCGCTGCCTTTCGCGCTCGGTGCGCTGATTGTTTCGGCAAATGGCCGGCCTTCACCGCGAATTTTCTTTCTTGTCCTTGCTTGCATGGTGTGCGCGCGCACCGCCGCGATGCTTTTCAATCGGTTGGTTGATTGGTCGCTCGATCAACACAACCCCCGTACGGCTGCCCGGCATTTGCTGCTCTCAAAACCCGCTGTCCTTGTCTTACTTCTGTTAAGCTCCGCAGGCTTTCTTGCCGCCGCCGCGACGATCAATTGGTTGACATTTTTGTTGTCACCGCTTGCCCTCGCTTTGCTCTTCTTTTATTCTCTGACCAAGCGTTTCACGGTCGCGACGCATTTTTTCCTCGGCCTCGCGCTCGCGATTGGGCCGGTCGGTGCCTGGATTGCGCAAACCGGAAATGTCAATCTCGCCCCAATGATTCTCGCCTCCGGGGTGATTTGCTGGGTTGCCGGTTTTGATTTGATCTACGCAACGCAGGATTACGATTTTGACCGGCTGGAGAAGATCCATTCGTTGGTGGTAAAACTTGGCATCGAGCGAAGCCTGCGGCTTGCGCAGGTGCTGCACGCGACCATGCTCGTTGCCCTCATCGGCTTCGGTTTAGTGGCTAAGCTCGGCCCCGTTTATTTTGGGGCGATGCCGCTGGTAGCAGCGGCCCTTGCCTTCGAACATCGCAGTGCCCGAAATCTCGATGTTGCCGGGATTAATCGCGCTTTTTTTCAAAGCAACGCTTTCGTCAGTGCCCTATTTTTCGTCGCCATCTTAATCGATCGGCTCGCCTAAACGATTCACATCGCGTTTAGTTCGTCGACACGTTTTTGATGTCGGCCCCCCGCGAAAGGTGTTTCCAACCAGATACGCACGATTTTTAACGCGAGCTCTTCCGGAATCACACGCTCACCAATCGAAAGGACATTGGCATCGTTATGCTGACGCGAGAGTCGCGCGGTCTCTTCATTCCAGCAAAGAGCGCAGCGCACGCGGTGCACTTTATTGGCGACCATTGCCTCGCCGTTCCCGGACCCGCCGAAGACAATTCCGCGTTCGCATTCACCGCGCGCGACCGCTTCTGCCGCGGGCCGAATGAACAACGGATAGTCGACCGGTTCCTCACTGAATGTTCCGAAATCTTTTACCTCGTGTCCAAGCGAACCGAGTAACTCCTTCACCTTCTCTTTGTAGTGGAAACCGGCGTGATCGCTTCCAAGCGAAATTTTCATCTGGTGAAAATAGCCCAGCGTTTCAATGCTGGGCAAAATATTTGAGATAGGCCAGTTCCCGTAGGGGCAAAAGAAATCTCTCTGTTGTCCACTAATCGGGGTTTGCTGCTCTTCACCTGCACAACGGAGCCCGGCGTTTCAACACTGGGCATTGCCCAGTCCCGCCTAAGCGCCGTGTAACCTTGCTAGCTCGCTCCAGATCTCCCTTTCGCGGTCGGTTAGCTTTTTCGGAATGTCTATCTGTATCACCACGTAGAGGTCGCCCCGTTTGCCGGAAATTCCCGGCAGACCGCGTCCGCGCAAACGAAACCGCTGGCCGCCTTGCGTGCCCGGCGGGACTTTCAGCCGGACTCCCCCTTCCAGGGTGGGAACCGTTAATTCCGTACCGAGAACAGCCTGCCACGGGCCGATTTTTACTTCGTGGATCAAGTCGCTTCCTTCCACCGTGAAATCCGGATGTCTTGCCAATCGAACTCGCAAAAACAGGTCGCCGCTTTTTCCGCCGCGCGCGCCGACCTCGCCTTGACCGGCAAGGCGGATGCGTTGGCCCTCGTGAACGCCGCGTGGAATTTTGACCTGATAAGTTTCGACCTTGTTGGAGCCAGCCCGGCGCAGCGAGACGGTTCTTGTCGATCCATGTAACGCTTCTTCGAGCGTAACCATGATGTCCGCTTCGACATCGGCCCCACGCTCGGCGGTAGCCTGGCGTCCACCGAATCTGCCGAAAGCTGATCGGCCGCGCCCGCCCCCGAAAAAAGCTTCAAAGAAGTCGCTGAAACCCGTTCCACCAAACTCAAACTCTACGCCGCCGCCATCGCCGCCCCATTGGTAGAATCCGCCGCCTGGCTGCTCTCTTCCCCACTGCGGCGGCGGTTGAAATCCGCCCGGCTGGTTCCAATTGGCGCCGAGTTGGTCATATTTCTTTCGCTTCTCTGGATCGCCTAAAACTTCGTAGGCTTCATTGATCTGCTTAAATTTTTCTTCGGCCGCCTTTTTATCCTTGGCAACGTCGGGATGATATTTACGCGCCAGCTTGCGAAAAGCGCTCCGAATTTCCTCATCCGTCGCCGTTTTCGAAACCCCCAGCGTCTCGTAATAATCTCTGAACTGTACCGCCATCGCGCTCAACCTTGTGCCGCTGCGCAATCGGCGCAACCTTCTCTCTGCATGAGCGAGCTTGGAAAATTCCTGGTCATCGTTGGTGTCGTCCTGGC
>Ga0070707_100001465_pt1 | contig 23118 bp, 18 predicted proteins | sample KBSK5502metaG_FD_65468 | JGI IMG/M metagenome (GOLD analysis project Ga0070707, IMG submission 65468) | Corn, switchgrass and miscanthus rhizosphere microbial communities from Kellogg Biological Station, Michigan, USA - KBS K5-50-2 metaG | ecosystem: Host-associated > Plants > Roots >...
TTCTATTACCGCTTCCGGCTCTCCGAGCCGTATCCGCGTGGGCAGGCCAATGCGGTCATCATGGCGGCTGAGGCGGGTGACAAGCAGGCGTGGTGGCGGATCTTCAACGAGCCGCACCTGCGCAAGTTCGACCAACCGACTGTCTCCGGCGTCGACTTCCCGCGACTGGGGATCTCCCAGGCCATCTACGACGAGGGAAAAGCGACCCTTGTTGTCTCGACCTATGCCGCAGACCCCTGGCTGGTCGGCACCGCGACGACCTTCACGGTGGAGCACCTGCGCGAGCCAGAACAGGCGCGTGTGCTGCGTGATGGCAGTGTCTACGAGGGATGGCGGGTCAGCGGTGAGACGAGCATAGAGATCAAGGCGGAGGTGCAAGACCACGCGTATCTCGTCATGCACGTGTGAGGGACAGGAGTACCACATGACCACAGGTACACCTATGCCGACCAGAACGAGAGAACAAGGCGGTGCGATGGATCCTGGGCAATCCCTTGATGGCGATCACCTGGATCTGTGCTTTAGACGGGTGAGCGTAATGATGTTGGAGAAACCACCTGGCGCATTCTTCCTGGCTCTCAGTTTGCCTGGAGGCAGCAGAGCCGTTCCTCACGCCACGGCCTATGACGCTGTTCATGACGCTTTCATGACGCTTCCACCTTACACTTAGGATCAAGGAGGGCGAGGTGCATGAGCTGGGCTGTGGCGTGAGGAACTGCTCTCGCAGCGCTCGTTCTGTCCCCTTGTCCGAACCAAGCGGGAGCATTGAGCGGGAAGGTCCAGCCACTTCAGCCGAAGGGGCAGCTCGTTGCGCACCCCGTGGGTCTGGGGATGTAATCTCACGTGCAAGAGCGTAGGCTTGATGCAGGAACAGCCTTCTTCCAAAAAGGAAGGATAGAATAGAGGCCATCCAGAGGAGCAACGATTATGGCAAACGCAGAACGCAACCGGCTTGAAGAGGTGCATCAGAACAGGCAGGCGTGGTATCACTGGGGACCCTATCTCAGCGAACGTCACTGGGGAACCGTGCGCGAGGACTATTCCCCCGGTGGAGACGCCTGGGATTTTTTAACGCACGACCAGTCCCGCTCGCACGCCTATCGTTGGGGTGAGGATGGCATCATGGGCATTAGCGACGACCGGCAACAGCTCTGCTTCGCCCTGGCCCTATGGAACGGGGCCGATCCCATCTTGAAAGAGCGCATCTTTGGCTTGACGAATTCAGAAGGCAACCACGGTGAGGATGTCAAGGAATACTACTATTTTCTGGACAACACCCCGACCCATTCGTACATGAAGGCCTTGTACAAATATCCCCAACGGGCCTTCCCCTATAGCGATCTTGTGACTACCAATCGCAATCGCGGTAAATACGATTTTGAATACGAACTGATGGACACGGGCATCTTCGCGGAAAGCCGCTACTTCGATGTCACCATGGAATATGCCAAGGCGTATCCTGATGATATGCTGATCCGTGTGAGTGCGACCAATCGTGGACCAGAGGCGGCGAAGCTGCACCTGCTTCCGACGCTGTGGTTCCGCAACACGTGGGCCTGGGGCATTGACGGCCGTCGACCGGTACTGAACGCGGTCGAGCATAGAGCAGGAAAGGCTGAGCAGGGAAACATGCGCCTGGTGCGTGCGGAACATCATGAGCTGGGTGAATACTGGCTGGCCTGCCAGGGGACGCCTGAGCTACTCTTTACCGAGAATGAATCCAACGCGCAGCGGCTGTGGGGCATCCAGAACCGCACGCCGTTCGTCAAGGATGGCATTCATGAGGCGGTTGTCAATGGTGCCGGCGACAGGGTCAATCCGCAGGGTACGGGTACGAAGGCCGCGGCTCGTTATACTTTTGAGATCGAATCTGGCATGACCCGGATAATCATGTTGCGCTTATCAACCAGCCAGCATAGTGATCCCCTGGCCGGCGCTGAGGAGTTATTCGCCAGGCGCATTGAGGAGGCGACCGAGTTTTATCGGCAGGTGAGTACGGCGCAAACTGAGGATGAGAGAATGGTGCAACGACAGGCGCTCGCCGGTCTGCTGTGGAGTAAACAGTTCTATTACTATGATGTGGATCAATGGCTGCGGGGTGACCCCGCCGGGCCACCACCGCCGCCCGAGCGCAGCCGCAATAAGGGCTGGAAGCACCTCTCGAACAACGATATCATCCTCATGCCCGATACCTGGGAGTATCCCTGGTACGCCGCGTGGGACCTGGCCTTCCATTGCATTGCCATGGCGCTGATCGACAGTGAGTTCGCCAAGCGGCAGTTGCTGTTGCTGCTCCAGGAGCGCTATATGCATCCAAACGGCCAGCTGCCCGCCTACGAATGGGCCTTCGGCGACGTCAACCCGCCCGTGCATGCCTGGGCGGCCTGGCATATCTACCGGCAGGAGAAGGAACGCACCGGCAAGGGCGATACCGTCTTCCTGGAGCGCATCTTCCAGAAACTGCTGCTCAACTTCACCTGGTGGGTCAATCGCAAAGACGTTGAGGAGAATAACATCTTTGAGGGCGGCTTCCTGGGGCTGGACAACATCGGCATCTTCGACCGCAATATGACACTGCCGGAGTGTGCGGTGCTCGAGCAGGCCGATGGCACGGCCTGGATGGGGATGTTTGCGGCGATCCTGCTGACAATCGCCGTGGAACTGGCGAACACCAACCCGGTGTACAATGACATGGCGGCCAAGTTATTGGATCACTACTTCTACATCGCCGACGCCATCCACGGAGGAGGGCAGACCGGCCTGGGTCTGTGGAATGAGGAGGACGGCTTTTTCTACGACAAGATCAGTAGGCCTGATCGCCGCTATATGTCGCTGAAAGCGCGCTCAGTGATTGGGCTTCTGCCACTGCTGGCGATGGAAACGTTTCCAACCGAGCGGGCCGAAGCCTTTACTAATGCACGCATGCGCTGGTTCGCAGAGAACCGTCCCTATATCTCCCGCCTGATTACGCGCTGGCAGGATACACGAAAGATCGGCGAGCGAAAAGACTCCATGCTGCTGGCTATGGTGCGTGGGGATGACTTACGGAGCCTCCTCAAATACATGCTTGACCCGCAGGAATTCCTGAGCGCCTATGGCATTCGAGCGGTCAGCAAGTATCACCAGGCGCATCCCTACGTGGTCAATTTTCCCACATATGGGACCCTTACGCTCAACTACGAGCCAGCCGAATCCACCACGGGAGCATTCGGCGGAAATTCCAACTGGCGCGGGCCGATCTGGTTCCCGCTCAATTTCTTGCTGGTCGAGGCGCTGCGGAAATACCATCGTTTCTATGGTGACGATTTCCTGGTAGAATTTCCGACCGGCTCCGGGACGCAAATGACGCTCGGGCAGGTTGCAGATGAACTCGCGCGCCGCCTCACACGCATCTTTTTGCGTGATGAGCAGGGGCGACGACCGGTGTTTGGCGGCAACATGGTCTTCCAAAATGACAAATACTGGCGCGATCACATTCCGTTCCATGAGTACTTTCACGGTGATAACGGAGCGGGAGTAGGTGCCAGCCACCAGACCGGCTGGACGGCTGTCGTGGCCGTATTGCTTCAAGCTGAAGAGGAGCAAAAGCGGCAGCGAGAGCAGGGGATGAGCGTTGCTGCTACCGCACAAGAAACCAGTACAGGTTAGTTGTAGAAATAGGTCTGGGAAGAAGAACACGAGCGTATCCCACCAACACGAACTCGGCAGGAGGCAAGACAAACTGCGCCGTCGCGATGGTGTGCGCGACAATCTGCAGGCGCGCGTGAGGACGAAGGAAGCCGAGCGGCTTGCCGTATAAATCAAACGGGAAATAGGCGTGTGCAATGCACCGCCCTAGGTCTTGGAACTATCTGCCTTCCATTGCCGAAACACCTGCAGCAGCTCTTCTTTTGTTTCGGGAAAAACGGGTTCTTGCGCCAGGGCACGTAACATGCCGATAGTCAATCGCACCTGTTCAAGATAATTCGTACAGCCGGGACAGCCCGCGAGATGTTCCGCGAGTGCCGCACGCTTCTCTGGCAACAGTACTCCTTCGAGATAATCGCTGACAAGTTCCACGACTTCCTTACAGACAAGCCCAGCAGTGGTATTACTCTTTTTCATCGAGGTACGTGCAAAAAGCCTTCTGAACCAGCTATACATACCGCTTCTCCTCACCTTCCCTCGTGTTCATCGAAGTACTGCTCGAGTGCGCGCCGGACTTTAGAACGCGCCCGGTGAAGCAACACTCTTTGATTAGTCTCAGAAATACCGAGTACGTTACAGATTTCTTCTGATGGCCAACCTTCAATATCGTGTAGTGTAATGACTGTACGCTGGCCCGGTGGTAATACTTCAATGGCCGAAATGATGCATGCATGGGTTTCCTGTGAAAGAAACCGCTTCTCGGGAATTTCATCCCAGTTCGCTGGAAAAGATGCCCAATGCCCTGGCGCTTGAGAATCTTGTGGTAAGAAACGATCGGGATCCACAGCAGGCTCATCGAAGTTGACTTCCAGGTCCGACAGCGAGGAGAAGGTGACGCTCCGTTTCTCGCGCAATGCACGTGTTTTAGCACAGTTGGTGAGAATGCGAAAGATCCAGGTCTTCAGAGAAGAGCGTCCCTCAAAACGATTGAGTCCCTGAAGCACTCCCAACCAGGCTTCTTGAACGACATCTTCAGCTACTGCGCGCTCAGAAACGTAGATCATGGCGAGGCGAAGCATTGTCGCATGATACCGCTCAACCAAAGAAACAAAGGCGCCCTCGTCGCCATTACGCAGCATCTCTATCAAATGTAACTCATCCGTAGATGCCACAGCGTCATGCACTTTTTTTGATTCCTGTGGTATTTTGCTGGACTATGTCAGGCTGGTTTATTCGTGCACTCATCAGCTTTGCTTTCGGTCGGGCCAGGAGGGTAGGGCAAGCCCTACCCCTACGTGGTTTTCTATTGGCTTGAAGCGGTAGTATCGCAACCGGGAGAAGTATACATTACCATGTTAGGCCAGTCAAGCTAAGCGGCTGTAGGCTTTTTCCGGGTGATCATCGTTCCTGCACCCTGGTCGGTGAACAATTCGCGCAGCAGCACATGCGGCTCTCTTCCATCGACGATATGCACGTTCGGCACAGCAAACAAGGCGTCGAAACAGGCAGAGACCTTGGGAATCATGCCACCGCTGATTACACCCTCCTCTATCAGTTGCTGCGCCTCCGTCTCATTGAGTTCGGAGATCAATGAGCCATCCGTCCGGCAGATGCCGGCAACATTGCTCAGGAAGATGAGTTTCTCTGCATGCAGCGCGCCTGCCAGGTGCGCTGCCACCAGGTCGGCATTGATATTCAAGCACGATCCATCTGCTGACTGCCCCAGCGGTGCAACCACGGGAATATATCCCTGCTCCATCAGCGTTTGCACGAGCGTGGGATCGACCGCTTCGATTTCCCCGACCAGGCCCAGGCTTTCGTCAGCGATGCGCGCGCGTATCATCCTGCCATCGATTCCACTCAAGCCGATCGCCTTGCCCCCCAACTGCGAAGCCAGCAAGACCAGGCTCGCGTTCACCTGGCCCAGCAGCACCATGCGCACGACATCCAGTGTCGTGGCATCGGTCACGCGCAGCCCGTTCTCGAAGTGTGTTGGCACATGCAGTTTCTCCAGCCATTCATTGATATATAGCCCACCACCATGGACCAGTACGGGGTGTGCGCCCAACGCCTGCAGCCAGAGAATATCCTGTAAGATGCCCTGCTGGTGTTCGAGTGTACTTCCACCCAGCTTGATGACCAGCGTCTTCTCCTTCAGGAAGTCAATATAGGGAAGCGCCTCGCGCAATACCTGTGCAAACAGGTGATGATCATTGAGAGCCTGTTCTTCAGATGTCATAGTAAAAGTGCTAGCTTTAGCCAAGAAAATTCCTCCTACGGATAAACAGACACCGGTGGTAAGCCGGTCGTTTCCGGCAAACCATAGAGCCGGTTTGCATTCTGTATCGCCTGGCCAGCGGCACCTTTGACGAGATTATCCAGGCAAGAAATCACCAGCAGGCGGCTGGTACGCGTATCCACCATTGGATAGATCAAGCAGTGATTGCTGCCATAGGTCCATTTCGTATGGGGCGGTTGATCGACGATTTCCACAAAAGGCTCATGCGCATAATACTCTGCGTAGAGCGCGCGGACCTCGGCTGTCGTTGAGGCCCGCTCTTCATTGAGATCGGCATAGCACGTGGCCAGAATCCCGCGCGTCATCGGTACCAGGTGCGGGATGAAGGTGATACGCAGCGGGCGGTTCATGGAGTGCCCTCCTGCCAGCGCCGCCGCCTCAAGTTCCTGTGTGATCTCTGCCAGGTGTCGATGCCCCGTGAGACTGTACGCGCTCACATCTTCATTGGCCTCGGCGTAGTGTGTGCCCAGTGTCAGTGAGCGCCCCGCGCCGCTGATACCCGATTTGCCATCGATGATCACATCGTGGCCGCTGATACCCATCGCCAATGCTGGTAGCAGGCCAAGCAGGGCTGCCGTCGCGTAGCAGCCAGGATTTGCCACCAGCGAAGCCCCCTCGATAGCTGCCCGGTAACGCTCGCACAGCCCATACACCGCTGTCTCCAGCAAAGCAGGCGCGGGGTGCGTATGCTGGTACCACTCTTCGTAGAGCGCGGCATCGCGCAGGCGAAAATCGGCTGAAAGATCCACTACCTTTGTGCCTCGTTCAAGCAGCCTCACCACGGATTCCGCTGCCGCTGCATGCGGCAGGCACACAAATGCCAGGTCGGTCTGCTCTGCTTCCTCAGCGATCACCATCTGTGTATACGTCCTGGCTCGCAGTTGTGGGAAGACTTCATCCAACCGTCTCCCGGCGGCGCTGCGAGCCGTGACCGACGTGACTTTGAGCTGGGGATGCTGCGCCAGCAAGCGCAGCAACTCCAACCCGGTGTAGCTGGTCACGTTGACTATTGAAACTGTAATCATCGTCTTTTCTCTTAACTTATATGCATGTGCAGTCTAAGCTACATGTATGTCCCAGCACGGGGCGATGCAAGCATCCCCGCCCTCCTCCACCCCACTCCCGCCCCTACGTGGTTTTTTGATAGAACGGTTCGCACATCCGTATTAACGCTTCGTATCAGCGATTGCCCCTATCTCTTTGCCGATGGGCTCCTGCAGCAAATTACCCTCGACACCTACCGCGGGCAACAATTGTGCCTGTGCCTGCGTAGTGAGCGGCAGCCCCCAAAGTTTGATGAAACCCAGCGCAGCATTGTGGTCGAATTGATCACCGCTATCATACGTTGCCAGACTGTGGTTATAGAGCGAATGCTCCGATTTGCGCCCAACGACAGCGCAATGCCACGGTGACAACTTTACGCGCACCACGCCGCTGACAAAACGCTGCGTGCTCTGCACATATGCCGCCAGGTCCTGGTGCAGCGCGCTGTACCACTGGCCGTTATAGATCAGGCGCGCGTACTCGCCCGCCACCACTTCCTTGAAACGCGCCTGGTCGCGACTCAGCGTCAAGCTCTCCAACGCGCGGTGCGCGCTATGCAGCACGGCGGCGGCGGGCGCCTCGTATACTTCACGTGATTTGATGCCTACCAGGCGATTCTCAATGTGATCGATACGCCCGATGCCATAGCTCCCTGCCAGCCTGTTCAGTGTTTCGATCAATGCCACGCCGTCCATCTCCTCGCCATCGAGCGCTACAGGTACGCCTCGCTCAAAGCTGATCTCCAGGTATGCGGGTTCTGCCGCCGACCCATTGGGCCTGGTTGTCCAGGCGTAGACCTCTTCAGGTGGCTCGGCCCAGGGATCTTCCAGTACCCCGCACTCGACGCTCCTTCCCCACAGGTTTTGATCGACCGAATAAGGGCTGGCATTCGTTGCCTGGATGGGGATGCCATGCTCTGCCGCGTACGCTATTTCATTGTCGCGTGTCATGCTCCACTCGCGCACCGGGGCAATGATTTTCAGGTCGGGCGCGAGCGTGTTGATCGAGACATCGAAGCGTACCTGGTCATTGCCCTTGCCTGTGCAGCCATGTGCTACCGCCACCGCTCCCTCCGCACGCGCCACCTCGACCAGCAGGCGTGCAATCAATGGCCGCGCCAGGGCAGTTGCCAGGGGATACTGTCCCTCGTAGATTGCCCCTGCTTGCAGTGCAGGCCACACGAAGTAACGCACGAAATCGGTGCGGCCATCGACGACCAGCGCTTTCACCGCCCCGATCTTCTCGGCGCGGGCTGCGATCCCCGCCATGTCGCGCTCGTTGCCGACATCGATAGTCAGCGTAATCACATCCAGGCTATAATTTTCCTTGATCCAGCGAATAGCCACCGAAGTGTCTAGTCCGCCCGAATATGCAAGTACAACTGTTGCCATAATCTTTATCCCTCATTTCCTACCAGCTCTTGTATCGCCGCCGTAAAAGTTTCTTTACGCTGCTCCCATTCAACTCTGGCTTCTGCTAGCCGTTCTTGCGCCTGAGCCAGCCCCAGGTTACCGGCTCCGCCCAGGTGACTGCGCGCGGCCAGGCGTTCGGCAAGTTGCTCCTGGTTTTCAACAGGCAAAGGAAGATGCCGGTCCAGTTGTGCTGTGACCTCGGCCCCGACAATGCGGTATGCATCGCGGAACGGCAACCTGGCAACGGTGGCAAGCTCATAGGCGCGGTCGGCAGCAAAGAGTTCAAAGGTGCAGGCGGCGGCCAGGCGCGCCGCATTGACGCCAAGCGAACTCGCGACCAGCGTGCAGATCTCCAGGCTGTCCTGCACCAGGTCCAGCGCTTCTATGAAAGGCCGTTTGGTCTCCTGGTAGTCCATGTTATAGCCGGACGGCAGTCCACTAACGATGCCCAGGATTTGCTGCTGGAGTGCCAGCATCGTCTGCGTGCGCGCCCGCACCAGCTCCATGACTCCCAGGTTGCGCTTCTGCGGCATAATGCTGCTGCCGGTGCATAGTTCTTGTGGCACGTGGAAGAAACCGTATTCGACCGTCGTAAAGAGCAGGATGTCCTGGGCTAATTTGCTCAGATCGAGCATTATTTGCGCGAGCGCCTGCACAATGGCGGCCTCGATTTTGCCCCGGCTATTCTGCACGTAGATGACGTTGTTCTGCACGCGCGAGAAGCCCAGCAGGTCGGCGCAATACTGCCGGTCAATGGCGATTGGTACGCCGTAACCGGCAGCCGAGCCCAGCGGCGACTGGTCGTTCAGCTTGTACGCAGCCGAGAGCAACTGCTCATCATCAAGTAAGGCCTCCGCGAAACTTGCAGCCCACAGGCCCACAGATGACAGCATGGCTCGCTGCATGTGCGTATAACCCGGCATGGGTGTGCTCATATGTGTGCCTGCCAGCTCCAACAATGCAGAGCAGAGATCGCACAGCACGGCGGCTACGCTGTGCAACTGCTCCTTACCGTACAGGCGCAGGTCTACCAGTACCTGGTCATTGCGCGAGCGGGCCATGTGAATCTTCTTTCCCGCCGCGCCCGCTGTCGCTGCAAGGTAATTCTCGACGCCGGTGTGCACGTCCTCGTCTGCCACCGTAACAATGAACTCGTGCGACGCCTCCAGTTGCAAGATGCTGCACAGGGTATCTTTCAATACCCTATGCTCCTGCTCTGTCAGTACGCCGATTTTTGCCAGCATTGCAGCATGAGCAAGCGACCCCCACACGTCGTGGCGAATGAGACGGGCGTCGAGCAGGCTGTTCTGTGCTGCCTCGAAGCGCTCTACCTGCTCATTCAATTGGTAGCCTTTCTGCCACAGCTTCGTCATGATTGTTCCCCCTGGTACCCTATATGGGCCAGCTTGTTGCGCCGCGCAATCAGCTCATAAGGCAGGCCGCGTATATGCGCGGCGGGAGCGCATTCCTTCTGGTTGAAGCTGGCGCTCTTAATCGAGCGTACATCGGGGAAGAACAGGCCACTCGACGATGAGCGTGCGCGAATATCGATATTGCCCTTGTAGAGTTCAATGGTGTATTCGCCGTTGACCACCTGCTGTGTACTGGCGATGAAAGCGTCGATGGCGTCTTTCAGCGGGTGGAACCACTCACCGTGGTAAACAAGCCTGGCCCAGTGAGCATCAAGCTGGTGTTTTAACTGGATCTCTTCCTTGGTCAGGCAGTACTGCTCTAGATCGCGGTGCAGCTTCAGCAGGATAGTAGCGGCGGGTGCTTCGTAGATCTCGCGGGACTTCATACCCATGATGCCGTCCTCAAAGAGATCAATTTTGCCGATGCCGTTGGCCCCACCGATCACGTTTAGTTGCTCGATGATCTGGTCCAGTGGCAGGGTTTCGCCATTCACTGCCACCGGTAGCCCGTTCTGCCAGCTCAAAGTAAGTGTAGCCGGCTTATCAGCAGCCTTGGCCGGTGGTATCAGCCACATCCAGATCGAATCGGGCAGTTCTGTAGTCAGGTCAATCCCGCCGCTGGCAATTGAACGGCACCACATCGTCTTGTCATCGCCGCCTGCGATGACTTCCTCGACCGGTACCCCATAATACTCCATCAACAACTGTTCCTCTCCACGCGTGAGGTCAAAGTCTCGTACAGGTACAAAGATAGACGTACCAGGAGCAAAGAGGCTGAAGACGTTGTGCATGCGGTACTGGTCGTTGCCCTTGCCGGTGGAACCCTCCATCAAGGCGTCACAACCGAGTTCCAGCGCTTTCTGTGCCACGCGGGCCGCGATCAGCTGGCGCGTCATCGAGGTGGAAACGGGATAGCCATTGTAATCTGAATTCGCCTGGATCGCCTTGCTGAGCCACTGCTCGGTAAATTCCTGCTTCGCATCAATCACGAGTGGCGAGATACCTAGCTTTACCGCTCTTTCGGTGCTCTGCTCTATCTCCTCCGGCCCCTGCCCGACATCGACTGTAATCGCGGTCAGTTTGCGAGCATGGTATTTCAACTGGGAGAGTTTAACGCACAGCGTCGAATCGAGTCCGCCCGAGTAAGCCAGGGCGATGTGTTTGCCTTGTGGCACATCGACAGCAGCGATTTTTTGTAACGCTAGCTGAAGTGCGCTGTCAGCGATAGCCACGTTAGAATTGGTTGCCATTGTGTCATACTCCTTCATCACAATGTGAGACGGAAGGAGCAGAGCAATAAAAAACCCCCGCCCCTTCCCGGTCATTTGAAGAAGGGACGAGAGTAGTAAGCGAAGTCCTATGCCGCGCTCGTTACTACACCCGTGGTGCCACCCTAATTGCCTTTCTATTTATTTATCCTGCGCTGGTGACGCCTTATGCTACTACGATGTAGCCTAAGGTAGAAAGACCACTTTTTCCTGGTTATGTGCTGCGTGGGAACCACCCACCTGTTCCTACTTGCCGCTGCTCGGATACGTCCGGACGTATCCGAGCCCGGGCTTTCTTCGGCCAGCCGCTCACGAAGGCGTTCTGAGCAGGCGCATCCATTCCGAACTTCCACTCTGCATCGGATCGCTGTCGGTCGCCACTCTCATACTCTGTTCGATCAACGCGGGTCAGACTATCTCTTTGGGCGCGAACACGCGCCCGAATTCCTTTGTATGGTTAAGGATACCAGCAGAATGGTGAAATGTCAACCTCAGTTGGTACAACAAATCACAAGCAAGATCGTATATGGGAATATAACGATATATCGTTGCTCAGAAAAGAAAGGAGACCATCAAAGATGTACGGCAGATTCGGCAGGCGTTTCGGCCCCTGGTTCCAGGACAACTGGGAGGGTTGGACCCCTCCGTGGATGCAGCGTGAAGGGCCGGGCCCTCGCTTCTTCGGCGGGCAGCCAGGGCCGGGATTCGGTCCTCGAGGACCCTTCGGCGGTTGGCAGTGGGGTTCTCCAGAGTCCCAGGCGTTAATGAGTGAGGCCGCAGAGGTTGCAAGGCTCTTCGCGATTGCCAGTCGCGGTGCTTTCGAAAACCGGGAGCGCCTGTCACAATTGCGCGCGCTGTTGGACCGCAACCGCAAGGAACTCTCGGATATGATCTACGGCACGGGCCAGGCTGAGAGCACGAGCGGCAATCCCGATGTCGGGCAGGCATAGCAGCCAAACAATCACGTACAACTGGTGCCGGGAATCCGCTGAGCGGATGATCCCCGGCACCGGTTTTTGGCTGTCAGGTCTCTTATCTCTGCTCACGCACAAACCGTATGCCCACGGCTGCTATCACGAGGAACAGGGTTGCAACGGAGAAGACCAGGCGATAGCCCAGCACCGCCTGCCCGTATCTAGCGGTGAGATTGATGATGAGGCTCCCCAGTAAAGGAGCAATGATAGCCGGCAGGGTTGTTGAGGCACTCCATAACCCCAGGTCCTTCCCGGCCTGATCTAAGGAGGGCAGCGCGTCGATTGACAAGGCCCAGTCCACGCTCATATAGGCTCCCTGACCCAGCCCAAAGAGTATACCCAGCGGCCAGAGCCAGAAAGCCAGACTGCTGGGGAATACCACGAACGCCAGGGCCGCCAGGCTCATGCAGAACGCAGCCACTGAGACCACCGGGGCGCGTCGTTTCAGACGGTCGGAGAGCATACCGGAGATGATGCCGCTGATAACTGCCCCGGCCAGCGCCAGCACCGCTACGACTGCTGTCACCTGCACAAAATTCGTGATGTGCTGCACTCTGGCAAAATAGTACTCGATAAAGGTCATGAACAGGGCAAGTCCCAGCATGATGGAAGAGCGCGTGAGGAAGACCACGGTGAAATTGAACTTGCGCCAGGGGGCTAACCAGTTGTGCCCGAACCAGCGAGTGAACTTGAGCAGGATGTTTTCTTCTGGCCGGTGAGTCGAACGAACGCGTGGTATATGAGGGATTTCACGCACACCGATCACTGTTACCAGGACGCCGACGAACAAAATGGCGGCTGTTACAATATAATATAAACCGGCGCCACTGCTTATGACGCTTTTGCTATAAGTTTGCTGGCTGACCCCACCCAACAGCCAGGCGGCCAGACCCAGGCTCGCCACGTTGCCGAGAATAGTCATGCTCCCCACGTAGCCTGAGGCCTTTCCCCTGTGCTCCTTCGGCACACAATCCGGCACGAGGCTTTGATAAGCGGGCATAAGAATATTCTTCCCCACGAGTAGGACCGAGAGGCCTACAAGAAAAATAAGCAGGTTGCTGGCAGAAACCAGCAATGGCGTACTCACGATCAGCAGCAGGCCACCAATAGCGATATAGGGGCGGCGGCGGCCAAACGCACCGAGTGTGCGATCAGAGAGTGACCCTATCAAAGGCGGCATGAACAACGAGACGACGGACGCCCCTGTTGCCAGCCAGGCCAGAAATGTCGCCTGCCCTACACTGCCTACCTGGCCCGAGGCAACAAACAGCAAAAGCTGTGTTGGAATGACGAGGGGCAACAGGGCAGCATCCTGGGCATTCAGGGAAAACCACAAAAGGTTCAAAATTAACTGTCCACGAAACGAGAGCCGAGTAACTTTCACAGAGCTAGACCATCCTCTTCACCCACTATCCTAAACCTAAAGGATCAACCTCAATTAAGGACACGAAATGGGTAGTAATTTTGTAACTAGCTACGTATCATCTATGCACTTTAACAAATTACCCCGGCCACCCGTAGGGGCCGATTATGAGGTTTAACAAATGAAGCGGGATACCGGAATAGCCAGCAAAGGCCGATAAATCGGCGGTGTGCACGATAAATCGGCACCTACTGGTATCCTGCTGAAAAAGTTAAAAGCATTTATGATACACAGCTTACAAGCTTTCGTTCTTACTCTAAAGAACGAGTCAAATTGTATACCGGCTACTTTATAGCACCATATTACCAGAATCCGCCCGGGCAAAGGCGAAGTAGAGCGGATTCATTGACCGCTATTGACAATCCTTCCGCAAGCTGGCACAATCGGCAAAAGGATTAGTTTAGGAGATCATACTATGACGCAATCAATAAATCAACAGGTGGAAGTTGGAGATGTGGCTATCAGTGTCGCATTTCAAGGGGAACGAGGGGCTTTTGGCGATGAAGCGGTAAGAGCATATTTTGGTAGGAAGGCCGGGCCACTTCCCTATAGGAGTTTTAGCGATGTTTTCCAGGCGGTTGCTGCCGGCGAGGTTGAATACGGCCTGGTGCCTGTAGAAAATTCACAGGCTGGAAGCATTAATGATGTTTACGATTTGTTACGCCAGCATGACCTTTTTGTCATAGGTGAGATCAGTCATCCTGTCAACCACTGCCTGCTGTGCTTGCCCGGTCAGCAACTCGGCGACATCAAACGGGTTATTTCACATCCACAAGCATTAGCCCAGTGTGATGCCTACCTGCGCGAACTCAAGGTGGAAATCGTGGCAACTTATGATACCGCTGGCAGTGCCAAGATGCTGCGCGAAGAAAATCTCAAGGGTGTAGCGGCAATAGCAGGGGAAGGGGCTGCGGAGTTGTACGAGTTAGAGGTCCTGGCTCGAAATATCCAGACCATTAAAGATAATTATACACGCTTTGTTGCCCTGGGTAGGGAACCCGCACTTCGTTGTGAGGGCCAGGCCAAGACGATGTTAGTGATGACAACTGCACATCAACCGGGTTCTCTTCACCGGTGCCTGGGCGTACTGGCGGCTAAGAATATCAATCTGCTCAAGCTGGAGTCGCGGCCATCGCGCCAGGCTGTCTGGGAATATGTTTTCTACCTTGACTTCGAAGGGCATCGCGACGATCCAACGGTACGGAGCGCGCTGGCTGAATTAGCAGGTTACACCACGTTCTGTAAGGTGCTAGGATCATTCGCAAGAAACGCGTGATCAGCATGTATCAGTCAGGCAACCGGAGAGAGCGGCGTTTTCAGCACCAGTATCTGGGTGAGGAGCCGTATCTCCTGAACGATGGATTGCAATTGCTCAGGTGTAATCGATTGCCGCCCATCACATAAGGCACTCGCTGGATCAGGGTGCACCTCCAGGATCAGACCCGCCGCTCCTGCCGCAATGCCAGCACGAGACATGGTGGGGACCAGCTCGCGCCGCCCGGTGGCGTGACTGGGATCAACAATTACCGGCAAGTGGGTTAACTCTTGCAGCAGCGGGATACAGGCGAGGTCGAGCAGGTTGCGCGTGTGGGGGTCGAAGCTGCGGATGCCGCGTTCGCAGAGGATGACGTTGGGATTGCCGGCGGCCACGATATACTCGGCGGCCAGCAGCCATTCCTCGATGGTGGCTGAAAGCCCACGCTTGAGCAGGACCGGGCGTTGCAAGCGGTTGCGCCCGGCAGCGAGTAAGAGAGGAAAGTTCTGCATGTTGCGGCTGCCAATCTGCAAGATGTCGGCGTACTGGGCGACCGTTTCGACCATGTCGGGTTCCATTACCTCAGTGATCACAGGCAGGCCAGTAAGCTCACGGGCTTCGGCAAGCAAATGAAGCCCTTCGACGCCCAGGCCCTGGAACTGGTAGGGGGAAGTGCGCGGCTTGAAGGCTCCCCCGCGCAGGATCTGGGCACCGGCGGCTTTCACGGACTGAGCGGTTGTGAGCAGCTGTTCCCGGCTCTCGACGGCACAGGGACCGGCGATTACGACGGGAGCCGCGTCCTCTCCACCAATCGTGACGGCCTGGCACCTGGAGGCATCACCGACCTTGATACGGCTGCGCTCGGCTTTAAAAGCAGTGCTGACCAGTTTGTAGGGGGTAGTGACGTGGACAACGCGCTCGATAGCAGGGTGCTGTGTCAGTACCAGGCGTGTCGCGGCATCAAGCTGGCTCTCGTCGAGTGCAATCACCTCGTGTTCATCGATGATCGTTAAGTTGATGGGTCGCTGATTGCCTGTGGCCTGGCGCAGGAGATTTAACAGGTGGGTTCGTTCTCCGCTGCTCGACTGCATACGAATGATTAGAATCATACGAACAATAGTCCCTTTCTGATAATAGCAACTCACCAGGTGAGCTGTTCGCTGAAGTAGTAACAAAGACAAACAAAAAAGCAGAGGATGTGTTCCTCTGCTTCCCTCCGGTCTGCGTCAGGCCCGGAGTTGTTTTTTCAGCCAACCCAACAGGCCCTCCGTCATGCCGGAGGGCTGGTAAACCAATAATACCGCGCTGTTACGTTACGCAGTTGGATGGGCGGATCTATCTTTATCATGGTCAGATTATACGTGGGATAGTCCTGGCTGTCAAGCGGTTTTTCATGCATTTTTTCCATGCAGTGAATCTATGTCAACGGTTCATACAGTTCAGGCATGCGGCTCTCCAGGATAGGGAACAAACCATTGGTAACGTACTGGGCAAAGTGAGGAGACGCGCGGTGGGCATCCAGGGCAGCCTGATCCGTATACTGCTCGTAGATGAAGAAGCGGCGCGGATCAGTTGTTGAGCGATGGACCAGGTAAAAAAGATTTCCAGGCTCGGTTCGCGTCTGCTCTGTCAATTTATGAAAGCGTTCGATGGCCTCGGCCTCATGCCCAGGCTGGATGACATAGGTGACGGCAAGACAAATCATCTCGGACTGCCTTTCTCTGTAGATTAGCGATCTATGCTTAGCCCCAGCGTTGCCTGATTCTGGGCAAGATTTCTCTGGCATAGAGCTGCAGGAAACGCGACTGGTCGTCTCCCGGCGCATGGAAGACCAGGTGGGTAAAACCAAGCTCTATATAAGGACGAATTTGCTCAAGGTGCTCATCAGGGTCGCTGGAGACGAGCCAGCGGCGATAAGCCTGGTCCGCCACTTCCTCAGCCTTGCGCTCCATTGCGCGCGGATTTTCGATACCTGCCTTGTCTTCGGCAGAGAGCGACAACGCGGCCCAGATGCGCGTATCACTGTAAGCGCGTTGAAGATCGGTGTCGAAGGATACCTTGACCTCGATCATGCGCTCAATGGTGGCCGGGTCACGGCCTGCGGCCTTCGCGCCTTCCTCAAGCGCGGGCAGCAACTTATCGCGGTAGAGCTCGTCACCTTTGCCAGAGGTACAGATGAACCCATCACCATCGCGGCCGGCCGACCTGGCCGCGACTGGCCCGCCAGCGCTGATATAGATGGGTATGGGTTCATCAGGACGGTCGTAAATGGTGGCATTGCGCGTATGATAGTACTCGCCATCGAAAGTAACGAGTTCCTCGGTCCAGAGCCTGCGGATCAGTTCAACTGCTTCGTGGAGCCGGGCCAAACGCTCTTTGGAGGAGGGCCATGTCATGCCCGTCATTGCTACTTCGTTGAGCGACTCACCGCTACCAACACCCAGGATCATGCGTCCCGGGTTGAGCACACCCAGTGTTCCAAACGCCTGCGCAACAACCGCAGGTGGATAGCGGAACGTGGGAGTGAGCACGCTCGTGCCCAGCAAAACATGCTCGGTTCGCTCTCCGGCTGCGCCCAGCCAGGAGAGGGCAAAGGGGGCATGCCCGTTCGTGTGCCACCAGGGCTGGAAATGGTCGCTTATCCAGACGCTTTCGAAGCCGCACGCCTCGGCCTCTATGGCAAAGTTCAAGAGCTGGCGCGGACCAAACTGTTCAGCCGATGCCTTATAGCCGAGTTTCAGTTTGCTATCCGTCTTCCCTGAAACTTGATCACTCATGATTTTTACTCCTTCGCCTGTTTCTCAGCGGTATGATTTTCAACGGTTCTCTATGATTCTAGACATCTTGCTTTAAGTATAGCGAATGATCCCAGCCGTTTGCCAGGAATTGGCCCAGGGAACTGACCTCGAATGATGATTGTTACCAGCCAAGACTGGTAATCATCGCGGGTCGCTTGTCACCCTGAGCCCTTCGCTTCGCTCAGGGTAAACTCCGCGAAGGGTCTGTCTCGATGGGCGCACAGATCCTGAGCGCAGCGAGTGATGACAGGGGTACGACAGGAAGGACATCTACGCGAGAACGAGTGGGTGAAGGACCGCTGGTGGGATACCTTGCTGTATGCCATCTTGGAACACGAAGTGAGAGAATAGAGACCTGGATCTCCCTCCCGCGTAGTTACGTATACGCAGCACCGCAAGTGCAATTTTCGGCAGTGCAAGAGTGGAGTTGATGACGATATAACGGCTTTCCCAGTGTGGGTGAAATTTCTGTTTGAAGTTGAAGAGCGTATGGCGGCTTTCTAACAGGTGCAGGCGGTCTGTAACAAAAGTGGCAAGCTGCCGTTGACTCGGAGCCATTTCCTGCCGGGTATCTGCCATGGCCACCATACCGAGGCTGACTATTTGCGCTCCGCACAACCGGAAACGCTCGATGGCACGCACAAGTAACAGTTCAATCACTCCAGGTGGTGCATCTGGTGCCCTACGCATCAAATCGAGCGTCCATCCCCAACCTTGGACCTCGGATTGGTTGCCCGTAGTAGCCGCATCATGAGTCAAAGAGCCGTAGACAGGTATAAAGGTAACAAAGGCGCAAGGTTTGCTTGAACTCGTCGTTGCAACTGCGGTCACCACTCGTGGAGCGACTTTATGAGAGGTATTTGATGGCGGAGAGATGCTGGCCAGCATCTCCGCGCGTTCAGCAGTATTGGGCAACTCTTCAAGTCTTCCCATACTGAAGCCCATTTCTGATGCCTGCTGGCCAGCTTTGTGCTCCAACCAGGCGTTTGAGATGTGCTCCAATTGGTTCATTACTTCTACTGGAAGCACACCTTCATACCAATGGATGACTACTTCGTCACGTTCGGCTCGCCGGGCGCTGATACGCACATTCGCAATAGCCGAGCCATTCAGTGTAAAGGTTTGGGGATCGATGAGGGCTTCTTCACCAATTTTGAAGGCATGCAATTTAAGGGCGCGATATGCAGATAGGTGATCGGGATAGGTTTGATAGAAAGCTACGCGCCAATTCCGAAGCGTACAAAAATCAAGGAAGCTACGCGTCACACGCTCAAATACCTCTGGTGCGCATACCGGGTCACCAAGCACGACTGCGACGTTACTCTCCAATCGATAGTTCACCAATCCTTCTTCACCAGGGGCAAGAAAATGCAAATTCTGTTGAGCCAGACCAAAGAACGCAAGTGTATGACTGCCATAGTAGCGAATTAGCTCCGCCTTTGTATCATAGGCCTGTTGTTCCTTTGGAGAGAACATTTATCATAACCTTTCAAAACGTTTTTGTATTCCAAGACATTTTGGTTTGCCCAGCTATCTTTAAATAGCAGTAGTCAGGGCAGCAAATATGGTAGAAAGATAGCTATGGATGCGATAAAAAGCGGTTCCACCACAAATCGGGGGCGACAGGTAACCCCTACCATGACATGAAACGATCATCGCCCTCGTGTCATGGTAGAGGTAGGGCTTGTCCCTGCCCTGCCAGTAGCATCGCTGTCCGTCTTGTGGTGAATAGGTGTCCAAACTCCCATGAGCATCAATGCGCCGCGGCGCAATCATACAACTGGTTTGCGCCACCGAAGCCAAAGCCACCGCCGCCGCCAGTACTGGAACTGGTCGAAGCAGGTTGCCATAGATTCGTCGGCACTACCTTACAGTGCTGCGTTACCCAGGTTGTGAGAGTGCCTTGTTGACCCCCGCCAAATCCTCCGGGCCCTGCAAGTCCGCCTTGCTGCACGCGACTCCTGAACTGTTCAGGGAGCTGATTTAGAATCTGCTGAGGAATTTGTCCCCTTCCCCCGAACGAATTCAGTAGGAAGAAGCGTACCGTGCCATTGGCAACCAGGGATGCCAACTGGCTGGTCGTCAGGATGGGATCGCTGCCGGAGAAGCCTCCCAGCGACATCACCGGCTTGTTCGTCGCAAGAATGATCTCGTCTGCTATCCCCTGTGAACTGGGTACGGCGACCAGAAATTTCGTATTGCCCTGATTGGCCTCCAGGTAGTTAATCAGCATAGTATTTGCATTGGCAGTCCCATTATTTCTTCCACCTCCACCAAAGTTACCACCGAAGTCTCCTGTCTGCGGCGGCCCTGCCACCAGGGTATCCCCTTGCTTACTCAGGAGGATGGGAGTGATCGCCCACACCGTTGGAGCAAACAGCAGGGCTAGCATCCCGGCGGCAAGGGCCGGTAAGAGGAAGCGTGCGCCAGGGGCTTTGACACGCAGGCGCGGGGCGAGGCGAGCACCCACGAGCACCACCACTGCAACGATGCTCAGGACGACTATAATCGGGGCCATCCAACTTGACCACGTGGGATAAGCGTTGAGAAGGTATATCTGCTCAGCTACAGTGGCGACCAGGGCTAGCGGGAGCAGCCAGCCTCTCCAACCGTCACGCCTGTAGTCTTGCCACATCGTCACGAGACCGATGCCGAACAGCGCCGCAATGGACGGGGCCATGACCGTCATGTAGTACTGGTGGAAGAAGCTCGCCACGCTAAAGAAGATGCCCATCGTGAGCAGCCACATACCCCAGAAGACCAGCGATTGCTGCTGCCGGTCTTCCTGCAGGCGCGGGCGTCGCTGCCAGGCGAGAGCTAGCATTCCCAGGAGCGCTATTGGTAGGAGCCAGGAGACCTGGCTTCCAAGTGATTCCTGGAAGAGACGCAGCGGACTGGCAGCTCCAGTATTAAAGATCCCGCCAAAACCGCCAGCTCCCGGTTGCTGCCGCCCTGCCCCATTCCTTCCGAAGTTCGTCGATCCTCCACTTCCGTTCGTAGGGGGAGTTCCAGTTGTGGATGAAGTCCCATTTCTACTAGTATTTCCGGAACTGTTGGTAGCGTTTGTGGAAGTGTTTGGACTGGGTCCCCCTCTAAAACCACCTCTCCCACCAAATATCCCACCAAGGAGGCGTTGAATGCCATTGTAGCCAAGGGCAAGGCTGAGTTCCGAGTTATCCTGGGTAGAATCAACGTACGGGCGTTGCGAAGCCGGTGTGAGGTCTACCGCCGTTATCCAGGAGAACGAGACGACCAGCAGCACCAATCCGGCTAAGGCCAGGTGCCCGATGCGCCTCCATATGCTCCTGGGAGCAGCGAGCAGGTAGAGCAGTCCATAGGCAGGTACGACCAGGTAGGCCTCAAGCATTTTGATGTTGAAGCCGATGCCTACGATGACGGCAGATAGCAGCAGCCAGCGCAATTTTCCGGTCTCAGCAGCACGTAGCACCGCCCATGCCCCCACGAGTAGGAACAGGGCCAGGGTGCTATCAATTGTAATGTCGCGATTGGTCACGACACTGATGGGGGTGATTGCCAGGGCAAGAGCCGCCAGCAAACCAGCCACTACTCCAAAGTGGCGCCGGACCAGATAATAGAGCAATAGTACCGACAGCACACCGGCTAGAGCCTGGGGCAAGAGTATACTGACAGAATTGAAGCCGAAGATCTTGGCACTGAGGACCTGGAACCAGAAGCCCACAGGCGGCTTGTCGACGGTCACGAAGCCACCTGGATCGTAGGAGGCAAAAAAGAAATTATGCCAGTTGTCCATCATGCTTCTTACGGCGGGAGGATAATACGTGCCGAAGCCGTTCGCCCCCAATTGGAAGAAGTTCATGAAGATGGAGATGAGCGCGATACCCCCTAGCGCCAGTTGATGCCAGGCCGGAAAGCGCATCCCTTTCCTTTTTTGCTCTATAACGTGTTCAGGTTCAGGTTCAGTCTGAATGATTCTCGGTACTGTATCAGCCATACATGCCTTCTCCTTATATGTTACTATGCTCTCTCGCTCTCGGCATGGTCATCACCATGTTCTGTCACATTGGATGCTGCTCTATTACGCGGCTCAGCGGCTGTCCGGTGGAAGGTCTCCTGCTTTTCCGGTCGATCTCGTGACACGCTGGCAAAGGTCCAGAAGCGCATACAGGTGTACGAGATAACTGTACCACAGGCCACTGCCAGGAGTTTTGAGGCATTGCCCCACAACGTGGGATTGGTAATTACTGGCTGTAACGCCTTCCCTGCCAGCCACACCAGACCACTGCTATACAGGATTTCGAAACACAAGCTCAGGGCAAAGCGTACCACTTCCCTCCGTGTCAGTCTCTGCCTGCGCCGAAACGTCCAGTACTTGTTCAAGAAAAAACTACTCACGGCACCGCTGGTATAGGCAACGGAATTGTACACCACCAGGACCTGCACGTTGTGCGTGGGAAAGCGCCACAGAAGAATATTGAGCGTCAACAAATCGATGAGCGTGTTGACTCCACCCACCAGGCAGAAGCGAAGGAACTGCCAGAATGTGCTGCTCCATGCATCGAATCGATGAGCAGCAGCTCCAGGTGTCCGTACTTCTTTCGTCTCTATCACGGGCAACGACGACCCCTCCCGCTAGTTCTCGCTGCATGCGGTCAATTATGCCGAAAATACAACTTATCACTGATGATAGCAGATTGTTTTAAAGAAACAGACAGGCAAGTGTAAGAAAACTGTAAGGAAAATGTAAACGCGGTAGAACCACATCAAGATATTGTTGGGGGATTCAAATAATGATCGTGTGTTACGAAATCGTTACGCCGGGCGTTACAAACAGCCTGCGCAGGCGGTGAGCGTTGAGCGCGGGCGGGTGGTGCTGCCTATGGGACGAGGTCGTGCTTCCATCGTCTTGCATCTTGACCTGCCAGAGCACAGCGGAGCCTGCACATTGGTCTGGAACCGTGGCTTTGAGTTACATGTGTGTAAGGCAGGGTATGGAAGTGCAAGAGGTGCGGATTTAGAGGGCATCGTGATATAGTAAGCAGTGTGTACTAGAGGTTATGAATAGGCACCTTCCAAAGGAGGAACACATGGCTCAATTTCCCAAAGGCTACCGCGCACTTGCCAACAGCGAGCGGCCGCCTGCACCTGGGGTTGTTCGGATGGGTCCAGTGGACCCGAAAGAAACGCTTTCCGTAAGCATCCGCGTGCGAAGACGGCCGGATGGGCCATCGCTGCCCAATCCGAATACGTTAGCTGCAACGTCACTGACGCAGCGTGGATATCTCTCGCGCGAGGATTTTGCAGCGAGTTACGGTGCCGCCCAGGCAGACCTCGATCAAGTCGTAGCGTTTGCGCAAAGCCAGGGTCTGACCATCGTGGAGACCAACGCGGCCCGGCGGGTGGTTGTCGTCTCCGGTACCGTGGAGCAGATCAACCACGCCTTCGCGGTTGATCTAGGCCAGTACCAATCCCGGACCGGGACGTATCGCGGATACGAGGGTACGGTGCAGGTCCCGACGAGTCTGGGTGACATCGTCGAGCATGTGTACGGCCTGGATAATCGGCAGCTTGCTCGGCCGCTCTCAAGGGCCGCGGCCGCTGGGCAGGCCACCACGCCGCTCACGCCA
>Ga0070707_100001468_pt1 | contig 23083 bp, 21 predicted proteins | sample KBSK5502metaG_FD_65468 | JGI IMG/M metagenome (GOLD analysis project Ga0070707, IMG submission 65468) | Corn, switchgrass and miscanthus rhizosphere microbial communities from Kellogg Biological Station, Michigan, USA - KBS K5-50-2 metaG | ecosystem: Host-associated > Plants > Roots >...
TGAAGTTATAGATCATCTGTGAGATGTCATCATCCATTATCGGGATTATGAGAGGAACGTCCGGCTAGTCCCCGGCGCCGTAGCCAGTTCGGCGGTGCTGCGCCGGTAGGTAGACCGTGTCCCGGACCGCCCCCACAATACCGGCCCCGCCGACATGATCACATACCGTGACCGCCAGGGTCGGCTCTCGCTGGGATCCCCACCCGAGCGGATCACCCCGCTGAACCCCAGGTGGTGTCATAGCGCACCCAGGGGTTCAGCGGGTGGTGGCCGGCTTAGTGGGATGCGGTCAGCGGCGGGCGGACTCGGCCAGTTGGGGGGCGGGCTCGGCGAGGCTGAGGCGGCGCGGGCTCGGCTGGGACCGGTGCAGGCTCGGCGGGGACCGGCGCAGGCGCCGGGGGCGGCGCTGCAGTGGGCGCGCCGCGCAGCGCGACGTAGCTGATCACGGCGCCTGCCGCCACCAGGGCGACCGTGACAAGCAGCCCGGCGTGGTAACCGTCGAGGAACGCGGTGCCGGGAGCAGCACCGTGCCGCAGCGCGTCACCCTGGCGAGAGCGCAGGATGGCGCCGATCACGGTGATTCCGAGCAGGCCAGCCACCTCGCGGGAGGCGTTGAGTAGCGCAGAAGCGATACCGGACCGCTCCGCCGGCTGGCTGTGCAGCACCGAGTTGGTCAGCGGCACCTGCATCAGTCCGGCTCCAGCACCGAACAGGATGAACCCCGGCATCAGGCTGGCGAAGCTCGCGCCCGCGCCAAGCACCGAGAACAGGTAGAGGCCGACCGCCATCATGACCATTCCAGCCGCGACCGTCCGGTGCGCACCGAGCCACGCGTAGACGGGTCCCGCCACGCTGGCGGCGGCCGCCAGGCACAACGCCATAGGCACGAAGGCGAGGCCGGCCTTCGTCGGTGAGAAGCCGAGTATGTCCTGCAGGTAGATGGAGGTGAAGAAGTAGATGCCGAAGATTCCGAAGGCCCAGAGCATCATCGTGACCGTGCCGCCGCTGAACAGCCGCGACCTGAACAGCGTTATCTGCACCATCGCGTGAGTGGCGCGCGATTCGATGGCCACGAACGTCGCCGCTGCCGCTGCGGCGAGCGCGAATGCGCCGAGGATGACGGGCGAGGTCCAGCCCCGGTCGTGGCCCTCGATCAGCGCGTAGGTGAGCGCGAGCAGGGCCGCGGACGAGGTCACCATGCCCGGCATGTCGAGGCTCCGCACGGCGGTGATGTCCCGCGACTCGTCCATGCTGACGGCTGCGATCGCCAACGAGATGATGCCGACCGGCACGTTGATGAAGAAGATCCAGCCCCAGTGCAGGTGCTGGCTGATGAAGCCGCCGATCAGCGGCCCGAACGCCAGGGCCATCGCGCCGATCGCCGTCCAGATGCCGATCGCGGCCGTGCGCTCCCGTGCGTCGCGGAACGTCGCCATGATGATGGCCAGCGTGGTAGGCACGAGTAGCGCTGCGCCGAGTCCCTGGACCACCCTGGCGCCGATCAGCACGCCGCCGCTGCCGGCCAGCCCGGCTGCAAGCGAGGCAAGCGTGAAGACGACTGTTCCGGCGAAGAAGAGCCTGCGCCGTCCGTAGACATCCGCCAGCCTGCCGCCGACTAGCAGCAGTCCGGCGAAAACCAGCACGTAGCTGCTGACCACCCACTCCAACCCGGCGATCGACAGGTGCAGGCTCCGCTGGATGGTTGGGATCGCGACATTCGTCACGTTGTTGTCGAGGTACGTCATGAAGGTGGCGAGGCCCACCGTCACGAGGGTCCACCAGCGTCTGGCCATTAACTCGCTCCTCTCAGAGCCGCACGACGTGCCTGTACACCGTAACTGTACGTAAGTCCTGTACGTTGTATACTTACATAGCATTGACTGTACGCCGTATAGTTGTCAAGTGATGGCAGCAACAAAGTCGAGCGAAGCCGAGCGGACCAAGCTGAGCCGGTCCGCCGTGGTGGACCGCGCGCTCGCGCTCGCCGACAGCGCCGGCTTGGAGGCGCTGACGATCAGGCGCCTCGCGACTGAGCTCGGTGTCACGCCGATGGCGCTCTACTGGCATTTCCGTAGCAAGGAAGAGCTCATCGCGAGCGTCGCCGACCGGATATGGGGCGAGATCCGCACCGACGTGGACCGATCGTCTGGATGGCCTGACCAGCTGCGGATGATGCTCGAGTCGCTGATCGAGGTGCTCCGCGCGCACGCATCGGCATCCGCGCTCCTGCTGAACAGCGAGAAGCTCGGGCCGTCGCACTGGGAGGCGACCGAGACCACGCTCGAGATCCTGCGCGGCGCTGGCTTCGATCCTCAGCACGCGAGCGAGATCGCCAAGTCTGCCCTCTGGACCGGGCTGACGCTGGTGATGAGCGAGCCGGGTTACGACCCCGGTCTCACCGAGCAGGAGCGAGGAGTGCTCCAGTGGCGCAAGCAGGTCGAGCTCGCCTCTCTGCCGGCTGACCGCTACCCACGGCTGGTCGAGGCCGCCGTCCCGATGACCTCGTGCGACGACGGCCCGGACTTCCACTACAGGTTCGGTGTGGACCTGTTTATCGCTGGCGTCCGGGCGCTCGCGCCCGGGAACTCGGCCGAAGGAACCGGAAAACGGCCGTAGCAGCTGCGGGAACCTGGTATTACTGAGACTGGTGTTACTGATAGGTGTACATCTGGCTCTGAACGGCGTATAAAGCGGTATGAGCGATATGGCTGGTAACGGGGCCGAGAACGCCGATGGCGCACGTTCCGGCTCAGCGCGCGACGTGATCGAGCTCGTGACTGACCGCGACATGATCGCGCTCGTGACTGACGAAGCGTCAAGCGCACCCTTTGCTCCGTCCTCTGACCAGCGCCGACGCTCTCACCCTCGCCGGGCACTTGTGCTGGGGGCCGGAGGGGTCCTCGGCGCGGCCTGGATGACCGGCGCGCTCGTGGCCGCGCAGGAAGTACTTCAGTGTGCGCCCGGTGACGTCGACCTCATGCTCGGCACCAGCGCGGGGAGCGTTCTCGCCGCCGCGCTGCGGTGCGGGGTCAGCACCGAAGAGCTTGCGTCGTATCAGCGCGGCGAGCCGATCGGCGTGCTTGCTGGACTCGGCGAGGTACACGCCGGACCGTGGCCGCGACCGCCGCGGCTGAGGCTCGGATCACCAAGGCTCGCGCTCACGGCGTTGACGGCGCCGCATCGGGTTCACCCCGCCGTCCAGGCTTGCGCATGGCTGCCGATCGGCAGGGAGAATCACGAGAGCCTGTACGCGATGATCCAGGTGTTGCAGTCACGGATCCCGTCCAAGGCCGCCAGCGCTCACCTGACACCCACGGCAGCCACTGCTGCTACGGCGGCCACGGCGGCCACGGCAGCCCCTGCTGCTACGGCGGTCACAGCGGTCACGGCAGCCCCTGCGGCAGCTCCGGCCGGGCCTGCAAATCCCGGCTGGGTCGACAGCCAGACCTGGGTCGTCGCCGTCGACTACGACTCCGGCCGCAGAGTGGTGTTCGGCAGCCCGGGCGCGCCGCCCGCCCATCTGGCCGAGGCCGTCGCGGCCTCGTGTTCGGTGCCTGGCTGGTATGAACCTGTCGTCATCGGCGGCCGCAGGTACGTGGACGGCGGAGTCAGATCGGTGACATCGCTGGGCCTGCTGGCCGGCCAGGGCGTCGACGAGGTCTGCGTGCTGGCCCCGATGGCCAGCCTCGTGGCCGACCGCAGGTACGCGCCGCACATGCACCTGGAGCGACGGGTCAGGTCGTTGCTCACCTACCTGCTCATGCGTGAAGTCAGAGAACTCCGCGCGGCAGGAGTCAAGGTGACGGTACTCACCCCGGGGCCTGAGGACCTGGCGGTCATGGGGGTCAACCTGATGGATCCGCGCCGTCGGCAGGCCGTACTTGAGACGTCGCTGCGAACCTCCCCGGCGGCGCTGGCCGCTCATACGCCCACCCGGAGCGGCCCGGCGAGGCAGGGCGAAGCGGCGGCCTGACGACGCGACGGTGGCTGACGCGCGCGCCAAGGCGGGTCATGAACCGGCTGCCAGCTCGACTCGCTCCCGGTCCTGCGGCAGCAGCCCGGGACCGCAAGTAGCTACGGTGAGCGCGATGTGCCGGTCGAGGACCACGACCACGGCATCCCTGCCGCCGGCCAGCAGACAGGCACCACGCAGCATCCGCAACGTCCGCGCGATGGCGACCAGCACCTGCGGGTGGTCAGCCGCGTACAACCTGATCTGGTCAAACGCATGCCCGATGTACTCACCGTGGTCGAGGTCGAAGGGCGTGAGCAAGATCCTTCCTGCTGTGTCGCGGTGTGACTGCGCCGGCAGCTCGGCAAGGACCAGAGGCCGCAGAATCGAGCCGATGCGCAGAACGACCTCGATCGCCGTGGTCGGGTCGTTGACTGCCGGGGACAGCGCGCGCGCCGCGATGTCACAGACCTGCCGCAATCCGAAGTCGATGTCCTGTTGCATGGTCCGCGCCGGGCCGACGATCACGGCGGCACGTATCAACGTGCTCGCCGGCGCAAGGTCGGCCGGCGGAGGCCAGATCGACGCGAGCGGGGTGTCGCGCACCAGGTAGCCGCCGACCCGCGTCTCCAGCCGTACGACGCTGCCGGATGGCACTGCCGCCATCACCGCCCTCCGGCTTATCTGCTGTACCCAGCCATCGCTCGCCGCCCGGACAATCAGCCGCTCTCCCAGGCTGTCCGTGTCCGGTGCCGGAACCGCCTCGCCAGCCGGCATGCCGACATGCTGCCCGTAGGGCAGTTCGCGGACCAGAGCAAGAGTCTCCCCGGCGATGCGGGCCACGATGTTTCCGACGTACTGCTGACGGCTGATCCGGTCCAGGTACACGACGATGAAGACGACCGAGGCCAGCGTCAGCAGAAGCGCGAACATGACGGTCAGCGCTGGCGCGTGTTTGGCGCCGGGGTTGAGCTGGGCCAGGACGAGCACGCAGAACGCGAACGTAGACAGCAGCAAGCCGATCAGCACCTGACCGGACCTGTCCCGCCGGAACCCGCGCAGCACGCGAGGCGAGAACTGGCCGCTGGCCAGCTGCAGCGAGATGACGAGCAGGGAGAAGACAACCCCCGCGGTCGTAATGACGGCGCCAGCCACGATTCCGAGCAGCGTGCTCGCTGTTCCCGGCGTGAAAGCGAACGTCCAGGGCAGCGGGTGTGCCTGATGCGCCTTGTCAATGCCCCCGAGCACGAACGCGACGATCACCGACGCGAGCAACATCAGCGCGGGAAGGAAGAGCATGCTCTCGCGGAGCCGGTCGCGGATGGCCCTGGTCCGCAGTCGGCGCAGGTGCCTCGCGGCCGCATCTTCTGGATGAGCAGTTGTCATGAACGCACGGTAATGGCACCGGACTCCTGCTAGCCAGGCCCGCGACGCCAGGCGCGCACGGGGAACGACGCCGTCGCCGGCATCGCCTGACCCGCCCCAACCCCTTGATGATCACGCGGTGTGTGCAGCTAGAAGTACCAAGCCCGCGTGATCATCCGCGCAACCGGAGGGCGGTGCGTCAGGGGTCGGGTTGCGGGCCGGGCAAAACGGCCAGACGGTCGGCCTCGGCGCGGAGCCGCGCCGCGATCCGGTCGGAACTCTCGGCGTCCAGGCGGGTCACCGGCGCGGAAACCACAAGCGCCGCCACCGACGAGTCCGGCCGGCCGATTACAGCGACAGCGACCGAAGCCACGCCGTCTTCGCTCTCCTCTCGGTTGAGCGCGTAACCGCGCTGGCGGACCAGGCGCAGCTCGGCTTGTAGCTTGCGCAGCCGGGTGACCGACCGCTTCGTGAGCGCTGGGAGCGCGGCCGCATCGTCGAACATCGCGACTACCTCGGGCTCTGGCAGGGCAGCGAGCATCGCTTTGCCGGACGCCGTGCAGTTCGCGGGCAGCGCCGCGCCGGTCCTCGCGGCGACGCGCAGCGCGCGCGAACTCTCCACGGCATCCAGGTAGCGGACCGTCGCGCCCTCCAGGACGGCCAGGTGAGCCGTTTCGGCGAAGGTGGCAGCCAGATCCTCGAGCACCGGCCTGGCATGCAGCCTGATGTCCATGTGCCTGATTGCCGCGAGCCCGATCTCGACCAGTGCCGGGCCGGCGACATAGGCGCGTGAGTCCCGTTCCTGCCGAACGAAGCCGTGATAGGCGAGCATGGCAAGCAGGCGGTGCGCGGTTGAGTGGGCTACTCCCAGGTGCTCGCTGGCATCGGAAAGCCGGACCCGGGTCTGCTCGCGGAAGAGCACGAGCAGTCGCAGGGCATTGTCGACCGAGGCGATCGGATAGGCGGGCTTGGCAGTCTGCCGCTGCGCCTGCTCTTTCTGCACAGCAGAAGGATAGGCCTCCCGGGGCTGTCGGCTGCCCGCTAGTCGGCGATGACCGGCGCGCGCGACGTGAAGACCGACTCCGTGTACCACTGCCAGGTCCGGCGGATACCCTCCTCGCGGCTGATGGTGGGCGCGTATCCGAGCACCTTCCCGGCCAGCTCGTACGAGGCGAAGTTGCGGTCTACCTCGCCCGGCCGGCCAGGCCGGTATTCGATGGCATGATCCGGCACCGTAGCGGCTCGCCGGCACAGGTCGGCCAGCTCGTAGACGGTCGTCTCGACGCCCGATGAGATGTGCAGGACGGTGCCGCCACCCACGTCGCGCTCGAGTGCAAGCCGTAGCGCCGTGGCGATGTCATCGACGTGGATGTAGTCGCGCGACGATGTGCCGTCGCCGTAGATCACGATCGGCTCTCCGCGATGGATGGCCTTGAAGAACATGTTCATGGCCCCCTGCTTGCGCTCGCTCCACGGGCCGTACACGTTGCCGAAGCGAAGCGCAATCGCACGCAGGCCGTAGCACTGGGAGAAGGCATACGCATAGCCTTCCCCCGCGAGCTTGCTGGCGCCGTAGGGGGAGATCGGCCTCGGCAGCGAGGTCTCGTCCACCGGGGGCGTGGCGTTACCGATCAGCGCGCCGCCCGTGGAAGCCTGCACGGTCCGCTCCACGCCGGCCCGCCTGGCCGCGTCGAGCACCCGGAACGTGCCGAGAACGTTCACCTCGAAATTGGTGACCGGGTCCTCGATCGACTTGATCACCGATCCGGCGGCGGCGAGGTGCAACACCGCCTCCATCCCCGCGACCGCCGCATCGAGCGTGGCCTCGTCGCGGATGTCGCCCTCGACCAGCTCGGCAGGCACGCCAGCGAGGTGCGCCGGGTCCCCGGTCGAGTAGTTGTCGAGCACTCGGACCGAGTGGCCGGCCTCGACGAGCTGGCGGACCAGTGTAGCGCCGACGAAGCCGGCTCCCCCTGTGACAAGAACTCTCTTCCCCGCAGTCATGAGAGTCGAGACTACCTGTGGCCCAGATCCGCGACCCGTTACAGGCCGCGAAACGGGTTCTCGACAACGAGGTCGCCGACGGCCATGGACTCCAGGGCTAGCCTGCCTGGCACGTTTGCGCCCGGAGCGCACAGCTTAGCTGTGGTCATCGACTTAGCTGTGGTCATCGACCCAGGCGGCGATCAGGTCGGCGGCCTGCGTCCGCGAGCCTTGTGGCTCGAGCAGGTAATGATCCGCCCTGATGAACTCGAGCCGCTTGTCGGCGGCGCCGATGGCGTCGAACAGAACTCTCGCGTCGCACTCGTAGACGCCCGCATCCGCCGTCGCGTGGACGACCAGCGCAGGAACGGCTATTCGTTGCAGGTGCGGTGCCGCGGTGCACTGGGACGTGCGCAGACTCCACATCGACAGCCAGCTGCGTAGCGTGCTCAGCGTGCCGATGCCGAAGACGCCGTAGTTGGCTTTGACCGGCTTACCTAGGTAACTCCAGTTCGGCCGGCGGTCGGACGGCTCGATGTCCGGATCGATCATCCGCAGGTCGGCCCAGGTGCGATACAAGTTGAACAGCCGGTCCCTCGCTCGAGTGCCCTGGAGCGCAGCGAGTTGCGCGATCGCCCAGTCGGTGATCCGGTCGTTGCGCGCCCGCTGTGCGGCCCGGTACTTCCGCTGGAAGTGCTGGCTGTATGGCGGCCCGTTCTCCGGGCTGAACGGGTCGAGCGCCGGATCGATCGACAGCGGGTCGGACTCGTCGGTCACCGACGGATCGAGCCAGTTGGTCAGCACCTCAGGCCGGCCTGAGTGGGCGGCCAGCGCGATGAAGAGGTCACCGGCCGGCAGGTCCTCGATCGCCGCGAGCGGCCGCATCCCGAGGGCTGGCGTGACGTTCGGTTCGGTGGCCTGCGACTGATAGGCCGCCATCAGCGATCCGCCGCCGGAGTTGCCGAGCAGCACGACGCGCTCGGCTCCGGTCTGCTCGCGCAGCCAGCGCACCCCGACCCCGATCTCGGCCAGGGCGTGGTCGAGCAGGAAATGGGCCTCGTTCCCGCGGAAGCGCGTGTTCCAGCCGAGAAAACCGTAGCCGCGTTCGGCGAGGAACGACGCGAGGTAGTGTTCGGAGAAATCTACGTTGTAGTGCGTTGCGATGAACGCCGTCCGTGGCCGACTTCGGGCTTGCCCGGAGGGGCGGTGATAGATGCCCTGGCATGGATGGCCGCCAGCCCCGGCCCGCCCCACGACCGGCGACGGCAGCCCGACGAACTCCCTGACGATCGCGCTCATCTTGTGCTTCCGGCGAGTGAGTCGCTGGCGCGCGGGTGATGAGTCCTCTTTCCGGGCCGGCGCGAGCCAGGCGACGCGGCAGGACGATCCGCCGCAGCAGGGGAGTGCCGTGCGCTCAGCATTCCGGCACCCGCCGCGTTATCGGAGTGTAGCCACGGACCTGTGCCATCCCGCGGGACTCCGCGCTCAGGCGCCTGGGAGGGCGTTTCATTGGGACCCTTCGGCGCCTAATTGGCGCCCTCGTACAACTCCCGGCATTAGGGTGCATTTGCTCGATTCCTCCAGGAATGACGGGTGAATGTTTACCTCGCCCAGACGTATGAGTCGCTCACCGCCGGGAAGACCGTGGAGCAACTTCTCCTCGCTCCTGGATGCCAGCTTTCCGGTCGGTGGCCCCTCAGGGGTACCGAAGACAACGACTTTCCCTATTAACCGCACGACCGCGGCTCACCGCAAAACGCAGCCAGGCGGCGGTGTATCCCGCGGCAGCCGCCTGGCGAGCTGAATACGTACCCGAGAAGTCATTGGAGCCGAAGTAAATGCGATGAGCCAACGCTGCGTACCGTCGTGCACGGTGCTGACACCATGTGCAGGAGGACGACATGAGGACGGGGGAGGGAGGACCCGACCAGTCGCGCAGAGACTTGACCAAAAGGGCAGGGCAGAGGGCCAGCCCTGGGCACGCTTTCCGTCGCATACTCGCGGGCATCTCCGCGGCGATCGCAACCATGCGCAGCAAGGCGTCGTCAAGCTCCCTGGCCGCGTTGGTGGAGGCCCATGTCCCGCCGGCGTGGCGGCGTCCGCGGCGGTTGATGCTCGTGGGTGCCTTGCTGGTGGCCGGCATCGCGCTGATCATCGCGACAAGGCCCGCGGCCACCCCGCGCCATCCAGCACCAGGCACGACGGTCTTTCAGATTGACCACCGGGTGGTGCTGCGGTTCGTCCACTCGGCAGGGCGTGTGCATGTGAGTGCCGGGCCGGATGGCCAGGTCAGCATCACACAGCACCGGAGCGGCATCACCGATGCCATTCACACTAGCTACCGGCAACAGCGAGATGTGATTACCGTCACCGTCTCGATTGACCCTGGCCTCCCCCTGGCTACGTGGGTGGACTTCGACGTGGCGGTACCACGGGACACGAGCGCGAAGGTCGCAGTCGCGGCGGGTACGCTTCAGGCGGCAGGCGTCACTGGCAATTTCGTGCTGCAAGACACCAGCGGATCGATCTCGGCGACCAACGTCAGCGGCGCCATCGCGCTGCGAACGGCGAGTGGCTCGATCAACACCAGCCAGGTGAACGGCCAGGTCAGCGCCATCACGGACAACGGGACTATCACGACGATCTCGACACGCCTACGTGGGCACTCGCTTGTGCAGGCGCAGAGCGGCACGATCAACTTCCACGGGCGCCTGGACCCAGGTTGTCACGCCGTATTCAGGAACACGAATGGGGCAATCGGCGTCACCTTGCCGAATGTTTCGTCGGTCCTTGTGAACGCACGGACTCCCCATGGGTCGATCAACTCCGAGTTCTCGGCTGTGCATGTGGTCTCTGATGCGGAGGGCCGGGTCGCCAATGGCCGCATCGGGCGGCGCGCGCGGGGCGCGCCCGCGCGCCTCAGCATCCAGACCATGGGCGGCTCGATCGATCTCAACCATGGGACCTGAATGCTGCGCGGGAGCACGACAAGGATGAGCGCGATGTGACGCACTCCAGTTGCCGGCTTCCCGTCCGTGGCCTGCGTGTCCTCGACCGCGTGCGTCGCCGCTGACGCGCGGGCGAAACTGAGTTTAGATTTAGTCATCTATCCGCACCACGCCCTAGCTTGCGGGAGGCCAGCCAATGGAGTGGCGGAACGAGGAATTCAACTTGGGCGGCGTCAACCACCTGGCGCTGGTCTGCTCCGACATGAAGCGCACGGTGGAGTTCTACACCGAGGTGCTGGGGATGCGACTGATCAAGACGATCAACCTACCGGGCGGTTCGGGCCAGCACTTCTTCTTCGACATGGGCAGTGGCAATGCGCTGGCGTTCTTCTGGTTCCCCGACGCGCCCGACCCGGTGCCCGGCGTCTCGGCCCCGGTAACGGTGCCTGGCCTGGGCGAATGGACGAGCGCCATCGGCTCGATGAACCACGTGGCCTTCGACGTGCCAGAGGAGAAGTTCCTTGAGTACCGGGCCAAGCTCAAGGCGAAGGGCGTCAGGGTCAGCCCGGTGATCGATCACGACGACAGCGAGTTCGGTGTCGCTGCCGAACTGCACCCCGGCGTCTTCGTCCGGTCGTTCTACTTCCAGGATCCCGACGGCATCCTGCTCGAGTTCGCGTCCTGGCGGCGTGTCATGGGCCAGCCGGGCGACGTGCGGCACGAGCCGAAGACGGCAGCAGACCGCGCCGTACGCGTCTAGCCCCGGTTTTGGCTCGTTGCTGTCCCTGATCAGCGTCGTCGAGTGGCGGGCGGCCGTCACCGGCGACAAAGTGGCGCTGAGCGACCACGGCGGGGCCGAATTCACCTACGCCGGGCTGGAGGCCTTGGCGCGATTCTGGCGGATCTACGCCAAGCGGCGCGGCGAGCTGACCGCGGATCCCCCTTCGCCCTGTCGGTGGCGGGTAGTAGCTTCGTTGCCCATGACATACCTGGAACCTCCCATGGCAGGCGACGAGACCGCCACCCTCCTGGGGTCGCTGGAGCGCCAGCGCGCGACCTTCGCGTGGAAGTGCGGGGGACTCGACGCGGCCGGGCTGCAGGCAACGGTCGGCGCCTCGTCGATGACCCTGGGCGGGCTGCTCAAGCACCTGGCCCTCGTCGAGGACGACTACTTCTCCAGGAGGCTGCTGGGGCGGGACCTCGGCCCGCCATGGGACGCGGTGGACTGGGATGCCGATCCGAACTGGGAATGGCGCACGGCTGCCGAGGACACCCCCGAGCAGCTCGAAGCCCTCTGGCAGGACGCTGTGGCCCGCTCCCGCTCCGCGGTCACCGCAGCGCTGGCCCTCGGCGGTTTGGAGCAGCTGGCCCGATTCGTCTGGCCGGACGGCCGGTCACCGAGTCTGCGGCGCATCCTCATCGATCTGATCGAGGAGTACGCACGGCACGTCGGCCACGCCGACCTCATCCGCGAGTCGGTCGACGGGCTCACCGGGGAGGACCCTCCGGGCGGCAGCGTTCCATGGCCGGGGTAGCGGTCGTTACCCTAGCGGGGTTACCGAGCCGCACCGCAAACGTCCGCCCGGAGCGATCGCTCCGGGCGGACGCCCCGCCGCAACAGGCCTCCTAGGTGTGATGGCGACGCCTGTCGCTGTTGCGCAGCCACAGGAACGCGACGACCGCGAGCAGCAGCAGCCAGGGGGAAAACGAATGGATCAGCGCCTGGCCGAGCAGCGCCGCTGCCACGATGATGAGGATGAGAACGATAAGCCGGTACATGGGACTCCTTGACGGTGGTCTGGTGACGTTAGCGGGGCGCGAGGCTCCTGGTTCGGCGTGGTCGGGCAGGTCGGGCAGGTCGGCGAAGAGCCCAGCGAAGTCGCCTTGGGTCTTAGCGCTCATCGCTCGTTCCATCCGCTCGTTGAACTCGGCTTGATCGAGACGGCCGTCCCCGTAGTGCTTGGACAGCCGGTCCGCGACGTCCGCCCGCTCCGCGTCCGAGACCCGGAGGTTCGGGTTGGCCGGGCGGGAACCCCCGCCGCGGCGCCAGGAATATCCAGCCGCCCACGGCGGGTTGCTCGCCCACGAAGGGTTGAATTGCGGTGACATCTGATCTCCCGGATCTGGCTGAGCCATCTAGCGCGACCGGTTCTCGAGCGAGCTGAAAAGCTCGCCGGCTATGGACTGGTCGGCGCCGTCCTCGGGCATCAGCAGCCATCCCGCCACGTACAGCGGCAGCGCTGCGCCGCCGACGAACGCGAGCACAACGAAAGCGATGCGCACGATGTTGGTGTCTACGCCGAGATAGCGGGCGATGCCGGCGGCGACTCCCGCGATCATGCGGTTGTCGACCGGCCGGCGGAGCTCGTGCAGGCCGGGTAGCCCCGACCTGCCCTGCCAGGTCTGGCCGGTCGCGGCGCCGTGCTGGCCGTGCTGGCTGTCCTGGTTGTCGTGGCCCGCGCCGTCGGCGGGGCCGGCCTCGATGTTGGGTTCTGACTGGGACTGCGTTGTGTTCATGCCTCAAGCCTGCTGCGCCCTATGTCTAAGGGCCATCGGGAAGAACCCTGATTGCACCCCGAACACCGTCCGACTGGATCAGGGGCTTCCCTGATGGCAGCACTGGGGAACTGGCGCCATGATGGATAGGTGGACCAACAACCCCAGAGCCCCGAGGCGTCGCGTTGCACCGACCGGCAGAGGGGCCTGCGCACCGCCTTGGCGCCGCACCGGCACGGCGGTTGGTCGCGGGACGGCGGGCCGCTACGCCGGCAGGAGCGGGGGCGCTTCGTCGGCGGCGTAGCCGCAGGCATCAGCGCGCGCACCGGAATTGGCGCCAACATCGTCCGCACGGTCTTCGTGATCAGCTCGTTGATGGGCGGCTTCGGTGCGGTTGTCTACGTGCTGGCCTGGCTGTTCGTGCCCGCCGTGGGGGAAGACGGCTCTATCGCGAGCCGGGCGCAGTCAGACCGGCGCGGCATCGCGCTGGCCGCCGGTGCCGCGTCGCTGCTCGCGGTGATTCTGCTCATCGCTTCGCTGCTGAAGGTCAGCTGGCTGGGTTCACTGTCCTGGCCGCCCGTGATCGCCCTGGCCGCCCTGGTCCTGATCTGGCGTAACGCGTCGGCGGAGGAGCAGGCGGTCATGCGCCGGCTGGCCGAGCCCATCATGGGCGGGACCCCCGGCTCGCCGGTCGGCGGCCCGCGCCGCCGGTTCAGGTTCCGGCTGCGCGTGATCATTGCCCTGCTGCTGCTGATTGTCGGCCTGGCCATCCTTGTCTCTGAGCACCTAACCAGGGCAACACTCAAGCCGCTCACCGGCGTGGTCGCGATAATCGCCGCCATCGTGCTGCTGCTCGGGCCGTGGTGGCTGCGGATCGCCCGTGACCTGCTCGCCGAGCGGCAGGCGAGGATCCGGGCCGAGGAGCGCGCCGATATGGCGTCCCGGGTGCACGATTCCGTGCTGCAGACGCTCGCGCTGATCCAGCGGCGGGCCAACGACCCGCACCAGGTCATCAGCCTGGCCAGGGCGCAGGAACGCGAGCTGCGGTCGTGGCTGTTCGACGGCAGGGCGCCCGGCTCGCTCGACGGGCTCGCGACCACCCTGACCGATGGGGTGCGGCTGATCCAGCAGGAGGTCGAGGCGCAGCACGGCATCGTCGTCGAGGCGATCAGTGTCGGCGACTGCGCGCTGGACGACGACCTCACCGCGTTGCTCGCCGCGGCGCGCGAGGCGACCGTCAACGCCGCCAAGTGGTCGGGCGCCGACACGGTCTCGCTCTTCGCCGAGGTCGAGCCGGCCGCCGTCTCGGTCTTCGTCAGGGACCGGGGCCGTGGCTTTGACCCCGCAGCCGTGCCGAAGGACCGCAAGGGACTGGCCGAGTCGGTCAGGGCCAGGATGGAGCGCCGCGGCGGCTCAGCGACAGTCCGCAGCACCCCCGGCGAGGGCACTGAGGTCGTGCTGACCATGCCACGGGCCGCCAGTCACCGTGAGCCGAGCCCCGCGACATGAGTGGCATAGCGGCCAGGCCAGCGGTCTTCATCGTCGATGACCACGGCCTGTTCAGGTCGGGAGTCCGGTCCGAGCTCGGCGATCAGGTCGAAGTCGTCGGCGAGGCCGACGATGTCGAGCCGGCGATCGCGGGAATCGCGCGCAGTGAGCCCGACGTGGTCCTGCTTGACGTACACCTGCCCGGCGGCGGCGGACAGGATGTCGTTTCAGCAATAACAAAATCGCACCCGGGAGTGCGCTTTCTCGCGCTAAGCGCCTCGGACGCACCCGAGGACGTCATCGCGGTGATCAGATCGGGTGCGCGAGGCTACGTGACCAAGACGATCTCAGGCGCCGAGCTCGTGGGCGCGATCCGGCGGGTCGCCGCCGGCGACGCCGTGTTCTCGCCGAGGCTGGCCGGATTCGTCCTCGACGCGTTCGCCTCGGCGCAACCAGAGCAGCGGGTCCGCCCCGCGTTCGACAGCGAACTCGACCAGCTCACCCCGCGCGAGCGCGACGTGCTGCGGCTGATCGCGCGCGGTTACACCTACAAGGAGATCGCCAGGGAGCTGTTCATCTCGGCGAAGACGGTCGAGAGCCACGTATCGTCGGTGCTGCGCAAGCTGCAGCTCTCCACCCGCCACCAGCTGACCCGCTGGGCAACCGAGCGCCGCTTGACTTAGGAACGCCAGATGACTGACTTGTGCGGCTGCGACGCGGTCGCCCTCGCCGGCCTGATCCGCGGCCGCGCGGTGTCGGCCCGTGAGGTCGTTGCCGCGCACATCAAGCGGATCGAGGAGGTCGACCCGGTCGTCAACGCCGTGGTCACGAGGACCTTCGACCAGGCGCTCGCCAAGGCGGCGGCAGCCGACGACTCGCTCGCCCGCGGAGAGCAGCCCGGGCTATTGAACGGGCTGCCGGTCGCGCACAAGGATCTCGCGGAGACCGCGGGCGTCCGCACCACATTCGGGTCACCGCTCTTCGCCGAGCACGTTCCCGACCGGGACGCCCTGATCGTCAGCCGGATGTCCGGCGCCGGCGCCATCAGCCTGGGGAAGACGAACACGCCAGAGTTCGGTGCCGGATCACACACGGTCAACCGGGTGTTCGGAGCGACCCGGAACCCATATGATCCGAGCCGCAGTTCGGGTGGCAGCAGCGGCGGCGCGGCGGCAGGGCTCGCCGCCCGGATGCTAGCGCTCGCGGACGGCAGTGACCTGGGCGGCTCGCTGCGGAACCCGGCCAGCTTCTGCAACGTGGTCGGGCTCCGTCCCTCGCCGGGCCGGGTCCCCTCCTGGCCCGTTACGGACGTGGCGGACTGGCTGGGCGTCGAAGGTCCTATGGGTCGCACGGTGGCCGACGTCGCGCTGCTGCTTGCGGCCATTTCAGGGCCTGACCCACGGGTACCGCTGGCCCTCGACGCTCCGCCGCCAGCGCTGTCCCACCCTGCGGAGATCATAGGTCTGCTTAAGCGCGACATGCGCGGCATTAGGGTTGCGTGGAGCGCGGATCTCGGCCTGCCGCTCGACCCGGCTGTGCGGGCCGTTCTTGCCCCGGCCAGGCAGGTGCTAACCGATCTGGGCTGCGACGTCATCGACGCCGCACCCGACCTCGCCGACGCCGACGAGGGCTTCAGGACCTGGCGGGCACACCGGTACGCCACGGCGTTCGGCCCGCTGCTCGCCAACCATCCGGATCAGGTCGGCCCGAACGTCGCCTGGAACGTCAGGCGCGGGCTTGAACTCACCACGGCTGACCTGAGCCGTGCCACCCAGCTGCTCGCCGCGGTAGCCGATCGGATCAGCGCGTTCTTCGAGACCGTCAATGTGCTCGCCTGCCCGGTCAGCCAGGTCACGCCGTTCGACATCGACCTGGACTGGGTCCATGAGATCGACGGCGTGCCCCTGGACACATACCTCGACTGGATGGCGTCGGCCTACCTAATCTCCGCGACGGGGCTGCCGGCCATCTCCGTTCCCGCTGGGTTCACCCCGCTGGGGCTGCCGGTCGGCCTCCAGCTTGTCGGCCGTCGCCGGGAGGACTGGCCGCTCCTCGCGGTCGCCCATGCGTTCGAGTCAGCGACAGGTTACGGCAGGACCGCTCCGCCCCTGCTGGCGGCTAACGGGCTGGCCGACCGAGCCGGTTCCTGATCAGGCTGCGCACCGCCGCGCGCCCGGTTATCGGCGTGAACCGGTCGGACTCGTCCTTCAGCAGCTTGTATTCCTCGTCCGACAGGTCGATGTCCGCGGCGGCGGCGTTCCTTTCCAGCTGCGCGACCGTGGACGCGCCGGGAATCGCCACCACGACCGGACTGCGGATCAGCCAGGCCAGCGCGATCTGCGAGGGGGTAGCCGAGCGGGCATCGGCGATCTGGCGCAGCGCAGCCACCAGGTCTGTAGCCCGCCGCAGGTTCTCTGGCAGGAACAGCGCGCTGTTGGCCCTGACCGAGTTGGCCGGCCGGTTGGAGGCGTCGTACCGGCCGGATAGCAGTCCCTGAGCCAGCGGGCTGTACGCGATGATAACCCTGCCATGCGCCTCGGCGTAGGGGACGACGTCTCGTTCCGGCCTTCGGTCGGCCAGGCTGTAGCGGACCTGATTGCTCAGGACCCTGGTGCCGAGCGCGTCCTCAGCCGCGATCCAGCGGCGCAGCGAGTAGTTGCTGACGCCGACCTCGTCGACCATGCCGGTCCGCTGGAGCGCGCGCATGCCGCGCATGATCGTGCCGTCCCTGACCGCTGGGTTGGGCTGGTGGACCTGGTACAGGTCAAGCTTGCGCGCGCCCAGCCGGGCAGCGCTCGCCACGGCGCGCTGCTCGACCACCGGCGCGACGGGCAGCACCGGCAGAATCTTCGTCGCCAGGAAAACCGACTCCAGGTGGTCTCCGAGGGCCTCGCCGAGGATCCGCTCGCTCCGGCCGAAGCCGTAGATCTCGGCGGTGTCGAACAGCGTAACGCCGAGCTCTATCGCCCGGCGGACGATGGCCTTCGCCTCCGAGCGCGCATAGGCGTCGCCATAGCCCCATTCACGGGAACCGAACTGCCAGGTGCCCAGGCCGATCTTGGAAACCTTCTTGGCCGTATCGAGGTCCAGATAGCGCATGGATCAAGTGTCTCCCGGCAGCCGGAGATTAAGCGTGCGTGCAGCCGAATTGGCGAACGGCCCTTGACGTTCCAGGCCGATGTTGTCACGTTTGTGTTCGGTTGTTGTTCACCTGTCCGACATCGTCACAGGAGACACGATGCATCTGAAGACCACGCGCCAGGCTCATTTCTGTCGGGGCCGCCGTGGCCGCCGTCCTCTCGGGAGGCCTGGCGGCGACAAGCGCGGCGGCCGCCGGGCAGCATCCCGCTGGCACGAACGAGGGAGTACGGCTCGACCGCGTGTTCATCATCGTGCTTGAGAACCACTCTGAGCACAGCGTCATCGGCGACATGAACGCGCCGTTCATCACCTCGCTGGCGCAGACCTACGGCCAAGCCACCAGTTATTTCGGCGTTACGCACCCCAGCGAGCCAAATTATGTCGCCATGATCAGCGGCTCCAACTGGTGGACCAACAACGACAACCCAGCCAACAGGTTCGACCACACCAATCTGATTGATGAGCTCGATGCCGCCCACATCACATGGGGTACGTACCTGGAGGCGCTGCCGCCCGGCGATCCGCTTGGCGATTTCTGGCCATCGAGCTCCGCTCCGCTATATGCCTCCAAGCACAACCCGTTCGCGCTGTTCACCGACATCCGCACCGACCCGGCCAGGGTCGGCAACATCAAGCCGTACACCAGCTTCACCGGCGACCTGAACGGCCCGAATCCGCCGCGCTTCGTGTACATCGTTCCTGACCAGTGCAACGACATGCACGGCGGCGTCTTTACCGCGGTCGCTGGTCACCCGGAGACGCCGTGCCCGTTTGGCAGCGCCAACGACGATCCCAACGACGCTCAGCTGAAGAAGAACGCCGACGCGTTCGTGCAGTCGGCGGTAGGCACGATCAGGTCCAGCCAAGCGTGGACCCCGCACAGCGCGATCTTCATCGTCTCCGACGAGGGCGACTTCACCGGAAACCCGGTCAACGGCGGCTGGGACTCGCCGGCTGGGTGCTGCGACTCGCCCGTGCTGCCAGCCGGTGATCCCGACATCAGCGCCGCGTGGCCTGGCGGGGTGTTCGGCGGCGGGCTCGTTCCCGCCGTCGTGGTCGACCCAAGCGGGCCGAGGCACTATGTCAACGGCACGCCCTTCAACCACTACTCGCTGCTGAGAACCATCGAGGATGCCTGGCATCTGCCCGAGCTAGGCTTCACCAGCGACCACGCGCAAGTCCCGACCATGGACGGGTTCCTGACCCGGTAACCCACAGATCAGGACGCAGCAGGCCGGCCTGTGGGGCCCGACCGGCCCGCTTCGTCCTGTTCACCTCAGTCCGCGGTGATGCCCGCCTTGACCGAATGCGCATCGATGGCCGCCAGCTCGTCGGCGCTGAAGGCGGGCCCGCTGGCCGCCCCCAGGTTCTCCTCGAGCTGCGCGACGCTGCTGGCCCCGATCAGCGCCGAGGTGACCCGCTGGTCGCGCAGCACCCAGGTCAGTGCCATCTGGGCCAGCGTCTGGCCGCGAGCCTGAGCGATCTCGTTGAGCGCGCGCAATTCGCGCACCGTGTCATCGGACAGCAGCCCGGGCGAGAGCGACTCGTCCCTGCTCGCCCGCGAGCCCGGGGGGATGCCGTCCAGGTACCGGCTGGTCAGTATGCCCTGAGACAGTGGCGAGAACGCGATGCAGCCGATGCCGTCCCGCTCGAGCGCGTCGAGCAGGCCGTCCTCCATCCACCGGTCGATGATCGAGTACGACGGCTGGTGTATCAGCAGCCGCACACCCATCTGCCGGAGGATCGCCACAGCCTCGGCGGACTGCTCCGGCGAGTATTGCGAAATGCCCGTGTAGAGCGCCCGGCCGGACTGCACCGCGATTGCCAGCGCGCTCATCGTCTCCTCGAGCGGAGTACGCGGGTCGGGCCGGTGGCTGTAAAAGATGTCGACGTACTCCAGGCCCATCCGGCGCAGCGACTGATCCAGGCTCGCCAGCAGGTACTTCCGTGACCCCCAGTCGCCGTACGGGCCCGGCCACATGTCCCAGCCAGCCTTGGTAGAGATCAGCAGCTCGTCCCGGTACGGCCGCAGGTCCTCGGCCAGGATGCGGCCGAAATTGGTCTCGGCCGACCCGTAGGGCGTGCCGTAGTCACCTTTACCCAATGCCTGAGCAGGGGCAGTCCCACCGTAGTTGTTGGCGAGGTCGAAGTGAGTCACGCCAAGATCGAACGCACGCCAGATGATCTCGCGCTGCGTGGTGATCGATGTGTTATCTCCGAAATTCTGCCAGAGCCCGAGCGAGATTGCCGGGAGGTCAATCCCGCTCTGGCCACAACGACGGTAGGGGATCTGTTCATAACGGTCTGGTGCAGGAACGTAAGTCACGGACACGCAGTCTGTCACGGCGCTTCCAGACTCCATCGCCCTGCCCGGCATTGGCTACCGAGCCAACCGGGAGAATCGAATGCCTGAGCAAGCCACGCGCCGGCTGATGGCCGGCGCGGTCCTTGTCGTCGCTGCGATCGCCGCAGTCGTGTCCTACATCCATATCCAGACCCTGGCGCTTACTCACGGCCAGGGCCACCTGGCCGCGATGCTCCTGCCTATCAGCGTGGACGGCATGATCAGCGCGGCATCCCTCGCGCTGCTGTACGCAGCCAGAGCTGGCATCCCCTCGCCGTGGCTCGGCAGGCTGATGCTTGGCCTGGGTGTCGCCGCCACGGTCGCCGCCAACGCGGTCGAGGGCGCCTCAGGCGGTGTGGTCGGAGTCATGGTCAGCGCATGGCCAGCGATTGCATTTATTGGTGGCATCGAGCTGCTGGTCTGGACGGCCAGAACCGCCCGCCTGAGCGCACCTGAGGACGCGCCTCAGGCTGCACGTGTCAGCGCATCCGAGGCGGCGAAGCCTGCCGCAGCTCCGACTGCAACCCGAGTGCAGCCTGAGGTCCGCAGACGGACTGCACGGCAGGGTGCGGCTCGTAAGACAGTCACTCCTGCCGCAGCCGAGAAGCGTTATGCAGCGGAGCTGGCCAGCGGCGCCTTGCCGTCCATGCGCTCGATCCAGCGGGATCTCAAGGTAGGCCAGCGCAAGGCTCAGCTCCTCAGGGCGCATCTGGAGACAGCGCTAGCCGCCTAAGCATCTCTGGAGCCAGAGAAGCGGGTCACCCTTGGGGGTGACCCGCTTTTACTGTGCCTGGATGTCAGCCGAGCAGACTAGCGTGATCGCCATGACAGCAGGGCGGTGCGATGCCGCCCTGGACAAGTGAAAGCTGCTCGCCTTGACACTCTTGCTTACTTGCGTCACCCCACGCTTCACTGTGCAGGCGTCCGACCGGCGACTGACCGACCTGAGTGGTCAACCGGTCGAAGAGCTAGCGAACAAGGCGACGTTGCTGTGCAATTTCGCCTCCTTCGCATATACCGGCCTGGCCTGGAGCAGCAGGCTGGAACGCACGCACGAACTGCTGATGCGTTCACTCGCCGCGCCGGGACGACAGATCCCCGCCCTAATCGATAATTTGCGCTCCGAAGCAACCCAGGCAATCAGACAGCTTCCCTTGCCCGGCTTGACGTCACGTCAGCGGCTCGAAGTGCGAAGAACATCATTTGTAGGCTGTGGCTATGTCGGCATGCGCAAGCCGGAGCGGTTCGGGCGGCAGCCGACGCAGGATGAGCTTCATCCGTTTCTCGCCGTGATCAGTAATGCTCAGGACCTTTCGGAATCTTGGCGGCCGACCGCAGACCAGGAATTCAGAGAATACATTGAATTCCTGTCGCCGACCGCGCAGTTCAAGATGCATGCAGCAGGTCAGAAGTTGTTGCATGATGAGCGAGTAGATCTGGAGCGGTCGATAGCCAGGTGCCTGCCACGCGTCGACCATCCAGAGCCCCTGGCCCGTTTGCTTGCGCGAGCAGTTCGGCGGGTATCCGAGCGGAACAGCGCTGTTGGCCCGGATGTAATGTGCCTTCTCGTACGGCGAGCCAATGCGGCGACATGGGACGGGACCTTGGTTGGCGGTCCTGTGCCGCTAGTCAAGTACCTACAAAACGAAGCCTCGTACTTCCAGCGCATGCGCGAAGGAGCACCTTCAAAGTGGATATTCAGTCCCGCTGACCCCGCAAATCTGCTGCATTACGAACCAAACTTCGCCTGCGATGGCGATGAGATGACTGGCGGTCTCATGGGACCGCAGCCGTTGGTGGATAAGTTCTCGGCTCGTCTACGGCCCGGCAGTTAGCACAGTCATTCCGTGCAGTTGACCGGGCTCGAACACAGTATCGTATGACTGTGGCAGGATGACCGGCTGGCACCTACCCGCCCGCGACCAGCACGGTCCCGATGCTGAGCCCGATAAGCCCCGCTCAACTGCCGGACGGGCCGGACATGGCACCCGGCAACCCGGCGGCCGAAGTGCTCTACAGCGATCAGTCCTGGCGCCCTGTGACCGTCCTGGCCTGGCGCCGGTGTCGGACAGGCTGGGCAGCCCTGATCCGGTGGCCGAACGGAGCGCCCCGGTATTTCAGGCGCATGCAGGCGCCATCACAGAGCGTCCGGGCGTAGCACGCTTGACTGGATCAGCTCGCGTAGTTCCTTGTTCTCGATCTGATGCCCCGTCTGACGCCGCAACTCCTTGCGTATCTGCTCTACGATGGCGTCGCTGACGATGACCGCCGCCAGGGACTTGGCCGAAGTCGCGGCCTTGACCTTCCACAGCTCGTCGATCACGTGCCGCTTGAAGGCTTCTTTCGAGATGGGAAACAGAGCGTCGGCCTTGTGTCCGAGAGTTCTTTCTCCGAGGAGGTCTACCTCCAGCGCCAGGTCGAGGACGACTGGGAGCCCGGCCGTGAGATGCCATACCTGCCACACCTGGCCGTTGGTAAGGATCATCCACTCCACGCCCTCGTTGACCGCGTACATCTCGACCTGGCGCAGGTGCTTAGCGCCGAGCTTAGTGGTGCAGCGCTTGACCTCGATGAAGGCTGTGAGCTGCTTGGCGATACGAACGCCGTAGTCTGCGAACTCGCCTTTCACCTGGTATTCGGTCGTCAGATCCTCGTACTTGTCATAGCCCAGGCCCTCGCAGAGGAAATCGGTTACCAGGAGCCTCGTGTCGCCCTCGTTGGCATCGCGGGCTATCAGGTCGGCCAGAGGCTTCATGGAGCGCCGAACCGCCGATCGGACCCTGTCGCGGGCGTCTGCTTCCCACTTGGGGGCTGACCTGGACGCCGCCTTGTGCCGCTGGGCAACGTCAATCGCGGGCTGGCCGACGGCAATGGTCGGAACAGTTGACGTGGCAATAACCGAGTCTGGCTCACTGGTCATCGGCGCAGTTTCCTTCTCACGGAGCGTCCATTTACGAGCTGCGTTCCCTGATCGTACTCGCTGGATCGCCGCCTAGCCGAGTCTCGCCTTTCGCAGGTGACCATGAAACAGCGGCGCTCTAGTCGGGAGCGCCGCTGATAATGCCTGTGCAGGTCGAGGTCAGCTTGCCGGGGACGCTTCAGCGTCGGCGCCGGGGCGAGATTGTCTCTTTGCCGTCTCGCGGGCTACTTGACGTAGGTTCCCATCGGCGACGTGACGACGAGGTCGTCATCTCTTAGCGACTCAATCACCTTCTGAGCCGTGGTCTTGGCTACCTCGTACTCCTGAGCCAGGGAAGCGATTGACGGCAGCCTGTCTCCCGGTGCCAGCTCGCCTGATGCGATCTTGGCACGGAAGATCTCTGCTATCTGCCGCCACGGCGCCACAGGGCCGTCTCGCTGGATCAT
>Ga0070707_100001470_pt1 | contig 23082 bp, 20 predicted proteins | sample KBSK5502metaG_FD_65468 | JGI IMG/M metagenome (GOLD analysis project Ga0070707, IMG submission 65468) | Corn, switchgrass and miscanthus rhizosphere microbial communities from Kellogg Biological Station, Michigan, USA - KBS K5-50-2 metaG | ecosystem: Host-associated > Plants > Roots >...
CTCTGCCGATCGGCTGCCGATAGGCAATAATCGCCAGCGTCTCCAGCGCCGCCGCCGAGAGACGTTGTGGCCGCGCAGCGAGCTGCGCCCTCTCGATAGCTTCCGTGTATTCGGGTCGCGTCAGTATCTGCCAACCTCCGGCAACCTCTACCAGCTCGACACCGTGACCGTCGTTCTCGTAATGGTCGCGCAGCTCCTCGAGGGCAGATTCCAGCGTGGTCTCGCCATCGTCGGCGTGCGCCGCCATCAGGCGCAGCGATTCTTCCGGGACCGGTACGGCGCTCGCGAAGAGCGCCGCTTCAAGCAGCTTCGCTAGGGGAGTCACGGGTTATCTCGAAGGCGGCGAACGCGCGCGGTTGCGCCAACCGGAGCTCACCCCGCTTGGCGAGCTCCAGCAATGCGAGCAGCAGCGAAAGAACTTCCCATGGCTCGGCCTTGCGCGGCAGAATGTCTTTCCACTGCGCACGCGCCCGAATCGCCAGCAGTGCGCGCACGATTCCAATTGCGCCATCGATGTCGAGTGCGCGAGGAACGACGTCGTGCACGTGGGGCTTCCGCGCCAGACGCAGCACTCGGTCGACTGCGGAGAGCAGCTCCGGCAGAGAGATAGTCAGCGGACCGGCGACCGGCATCTGTACCGCCGCCTGCGTGTACGCCCGCGCAAATCTGGATCGACGATCCTCGGCGCGTCGCTCGAGTACGTCGACGACCTCCCTCACCTGCTGGTACTCCAGCAGTCGTCGCACCAGTTCAGCGCGCGGATCTTCCCAGACGTCTTCGCCCTCACGCCGCGGCAACAGCATCTGTGCTTTGATGCGAACCAGCCGCGCCGCCATCTCCAGATAATCGGCAGCTTCATCGAGCCTCAACGAGGAAATGCGCGAGAGAAACTGCTCGGCGATGCGCGCGATCGGAATGTCGTAGATATCGATCTGCTCGTCACGAATCAAAGTCAACAGCAGGTCCAGTGGGCCGGAGTATTCGGCGAGCTCGACGACGAAAACTTCGGACGCCGCCGAGTCAGCAACGGCCGTCGAGCTCGAATGCATCAGCGTCACATCGTCCATGGACTGGGCAGGATATAGGGGAAGACAGCCCGCGTTGCGAGTTTACTGAGCAGAAAAACCGGTGAAAACCAGAAATCGAGTACTGGGGCTCCGAAGCCAATGAGTAGGAAAAGTATCAGCAATCCCCGTGCGCCGAGTCGCTGGTAATTGAGCGCCCACGCCGGTGGCAGGATGTACTTGAAGACGTGCGATCCATCCAGGGGCGGTATCGGAATCAGATTGAACGCCGCCAGAGCCAGATTTATCAGCACGCCGTAAAGCAGCATTGCCTGGAGAATCGCACCCGTGTCCGAGAGCAGCGGCACTCCACGACCGATGAGACCGACAAGGACGATGAGAGGAACGCAGCAAATGGCGATGACGAAATTTGTTGCGACTCCCGCCAGCGACACGATGATGTCGCCTCTCTTGAAGTTGCGATAATTCCGCGGAATCACCGGAACCGGTTTGGCGCCGCCGAATGCAATCCCCGTCGTGAAATAAGTCAGCAGCGGCAGCAGGATCGTCATGAACGGGTCGATGTGCGGAAGCGGATTCCAGGTCAGCCGGCCCAGTGTGTAGGCGGTCGTGTCGCCTTGCTTCAATGCAGCGTACCCGTGGGCGTACTCGTGAGCGACCATCGAAAACAAGAGCACGGGCACGACGAGGATGAACTGTTCGAGCGACTTGTTCAAGTGACGAAGGCGGCGTGCTGGAAAGTGAGAATGAAGAGTCCGATCTGCGCTGGAAGTTAGCACCTCTGAACAACTTCGGCAGCTTGACCCGAGAGCGGTCGAGGGGCAAATTTAACTGCTACACACCACCAAAAAATACCGGAGATCAGTTAGTGCCGAATCTTGCTTCAGCCAAAAAGAACATGCGGAAATCACGGGCCGCTGCCATCCGCAACCGCGCCCAGAAATCCGCGCTTCGCACCGCGCTCAAGCGCGCGTCTGGCGGCACTGCTGAGGACCGAATGGCGGCAGTCAGACTACTCGACCGCGCATCGCGCAAAGGCCTGATCCACAAGAATGCGGCCGCGCGCCATAAGAGTCGTCTCGCCAAAGCGGCGAAATAAGCGCCGCAAGCAGAAACTAGAAAGGGCGCCTCACGGCGCCCCTTTTTTACATCGTGGCCAACTCGCCACCGCATCGCTCACAATACCATTCCGTCGGGTAGTTCGCCGCGCCGCATTCGGGGCATTTGAGCGTCTTGTGCTGCTCCGACCGCGGGTCCTGCGCTCCGCCGCTCTTCGGAACTGACGGCGGCGTTGCAACTGCTGCCGATGAGGGCGGCGAGACCGTTCCAGTGCCAGGTCGCAACACAGGAAACTCATCGAATGGTGTTCGCGCCTGAGTTGAGCTCCCCGCGGGCGACTGCGCACGTGGCGCAACCGGCTCGACACGACTCGGTGGATTGAGTGTGGGCGGTTCCGGAATCGCGGGGCGCGGCACGACGGGCGAGATCGGCGTACGTGAACCGTCTTCGGAGCCAACCCGGTTGAGAATTGCTTCTGCCTGCTTCTCTTTCAGACTGAGCGCGAAAATGCGATTGAGCTCGGTAAGCTGCGCGTCGACGACGCTCTTTTCCTTCACCAGTCTGGCAAGCTCTTTATCCCAGGCGCCACCGATTTCCTTCCATTGCTTTTCCGTGTACTCGCCGACGGCCGCCCGAAGTTCCGCTTCCTGACGCGCCTCGCGCTGCTGCAATTCCTGCCGCGAGATCTCTTCGAGCCGTGCGGCAAGGGTCTCGATGCTATCGCGCAGCTCGCCGGCGCGCTCGGCAAGTTTGCTCGATACCTCACGGAGCCGCGTCTGATAATCGGCGTGGACGCGCGCAAAAACAGACTCGGAAGTGTTCGCGCGCCTTTGCTCGAGCGCGGTGAGCCACTCCTCGTATCTTTGTCTTTCCTTTAAGAGTCCGTTTAGCGCGTCCAGCGAGACTGGCTCTTTATCAGCCATCGTCCTTTATCCCTTTGCTCGTTTCGTCTGCCTACGAGTGCCGCCCCCTTCCCGACCGCGGACAGGCATCCCCGATCGATAGACGACCGACCCTGCCACAATAGTACAAGCGGCGCGCCCAACGAGGGTCATTCCGTTGTACGGAGTGTTCCTGCCCTTGCTGGCGAATTGAGAGGCGTCAACCGTCCAGCGAGCCTTTGCATCGAACACGGTTATGTCGGCGGGAGCGCCGCGCTTCAACGATCCTCCCGGCAGATTGAAGACGCGAGCGGGCGTGCACGACATTCTCTCGACGAGATCGGGAAAGCCGATGTAGCCCTTCTCGACGAGATTCGTCACGATGACCGCCAGCGCGGTCTCGAGCCCGACGATTCCGTTTGGAGCATCGGCGAACTCGCGCTCCTTCTCGTCATAGTGGTGCGGCGCGTGATCCGTGGCGATGACGTCGATGGTCCCATCTTTCACCGCCTGTCGCAGCGCCTCGCAGTCCTTCTCCGTGCGTAGGGGCGGATTCATCTTGGCGTTGGTCTCGTAGCCTCGGACCCTCTCCTGCGTCAGCGAGAGGTGATGGGGGCAAACCTCGGCGGTTACGTTGATGCCGCGGTCTTTTCCCCAGCGAATCAACTCCACCGAGCCCTTGGTACTCATGTGCGCGAGGTGCACGTGCCCACCGGAAAGCCGCGCGAGGAGAATATCGCGAATCACCATTATCTCCTCCGCCTCGGCCGGAATTCCCTTGAGGCCGAGTTGGGCGCTGACAATTCCCTCGTTCATCGATCCGCCGGCAGAGAGGGTTGGCTCCTCGCAATGGTCGATTACTGGAATCCGAAATGTGCGCGCGTACTCGAGCGCGGTGCGCATCAACTGCGCGCTCACCACAGGCTTGCCGTCATCGCTCACCGCTACGGCACCCGCCCCAACCATCTCTCCGAATTCGGCAAGGACTTTTCCTTCCTGGCCGAGCGAAATCGCGCCGATCGGATACACGCGCGCGGCCTGCGCACGCTGCGCCTGTCGCACGATGAAACCCACCGCGGCCTGATTGTCGGTGACGGGATCTGTGTTGGGCATCGCGCAAACCGCCGTGAAGCCACCAGCGGCAGCCGCCTTCGCTCCGGTCGCGATCGTCTCCACGTCCTCGCGTCCCGGCTCCCGCAAATGGCAGTGGACGTCGATGAATCCGGGCGACACGATGAGCCCGCCACAGTCGATCACCTCGGCGTCGTCAGGAGCGTTGATCCCGCGACCACTGGCGGCAATCACGCCATCCGCGACGAGCAGATCACCAACGGCGTTCAGACGCCGCGACGGATCGATGAGCGTGCCCCCCCGCAAAAAGAGCGGTTTCATTCCCTTTCCTCGCGACCGCGACTGCTTCCGCCCTTCGCCGCCTCGGCCAGCTCGGGCTTGCCACCAGCCAGGAGGTACAGCACCGCCATTCTTACCGCCACGCCGTTAGTTACCTGATCGAGGATCACACTGTGCGGACCATCAGCGACATCGGAGTCGATCTCCACTCCGCGATTCATCGGACCCGGATGCAGAATGAGTATGTCCCTCTTGGCGCGGTCGAGCCGCTCACGCGAAATTCCAAAAACCCGATTGTATTCACGCGCCGACGGGATATAGCCGGCCGTCATCCGCTCGAACTGGAGACGGAGGACGTTGAGCGCCTCCGCCCATTCGATCGCTGCCTCGACCCTATCGAAGATCTTGACTCCGAATTCGTCGATTGCGTTCGGCAGGAGCGATCGCGGCCCGCAGACCGCGACTTCGGCGCCGAGTTTCGTCAGCCCCCAGATGTTGGACCTGGCGACCCGCGAGTGCAGAATGTCCCCGCAAATGCAGATTCGACGACCCTTCAGGTCACCGAACCGATCGCGCAGTGTCAGAATGTCGAGCAGCCCCTGCGTCGGATGCTCGTGAGTTCCGTCGCCGGCATTTATAACGTTGGACTGAATGCGATCGGCCAGGAATTTGGCCGCCCCTGACGCCGAGTGCCTTATCACTACCATGTCGATCCGCATTGCTTCCAGATTGCGGGCGGTATCGACCAGAGTCTCACCTTTCGACACGCTCGATCCCGTCGCCGAGACGTTGACCGTGTCCGCCGAAAGTCTTTTCTCGGCGAACTCGAAGGAGATTCTGGTGCGGGTCGAGTTTTCGAAGAAAAGGTTTACTATGGTCGACCCGCGCAGGGCGGGAACCTTTTTGATCGCCCGCTCGCTGATCTCCTTGAAAGGCTCGGCGGTGTCGAGAATGAGACGAATCTGCTCGCCCGTCAGTGACTCGAGCCCGAGCAGATCCTTGCCGAGCGTTCCCGTCACGCCGCTGACTTGGGCACGATCACGACCTCCGTTCGCTCGTCGAGCTCGGCAACCATGACATCGACGCGCTCGTCTTCGCCTACTTCGACTTTCTTCCCGACGACGTCGGCGTGGATTGGCAGCTCGCGTCCACCCCTGTCGATCAGAACAGCGAGCGAGATTGAAGCGGGTCTGCCGAAGTCAGCCAATTCGTCGAGCGCGGCGCGCACGGTTCTGCCCGTGTACAACACGTCGTCGACGATCACCACGTGCTTTCCATCGAGATCCCACGGTAGGTATGTCGGGCCCACGACTGGGCGTGGACCAACAGTTTGGAGATCATCACGGTAGAGCGTGATGTCGAGCGAGCCTTGCGGAACCGTAACTCCCTCTCCGCCTTCGATCATCTTCACCAGTCGGTCGGCGAGCTGAACGCCGCGACGCTGAATTCCAACGATGATGAGGTCGTCCGTTCCTTTGTTTAGCTCGACGATCTCTACTGACATGCGCTTCAGGGTGCGCTCGACGGCCCGGGCGTCGAGGACCGTCGTTGTTTTCGTAGCCATTGGTGCACAAATATGGCGCCGGGCCGGCCCTAATTGAAGTCAGAATTCTCGAAACGACGCCTCGCGCGATTAAGATTAGACGTGCTCGATCGTTTTCTGAGCCGCTTGTTCGGCGACGGATCAGCGCGTCTCGCGCGCTACGAAGTCCTGGGAATTCCGGTCGTGGTCGAGAACACGCGGCCAGACGTCAGGACCAGCGACGTGATTACGCGGCTGGAGGCATCGCTCGCCTTGATCCGCCAGTACGTTCCGCACCATTTCTGGCACCTGCAGAGGGACTTCGATCACATCATCGTCAAGCGCTTCGCGTGCCGTGGAGCCTATTTCTACGAGCAGCGCGCCTGCCTGGTGGAGCTGACCTTCTGCGTCAATCCTGATTTTTCCGATGCTCAGCGGGCAGCGACGATTCTCCATGAAGCGATGCACGCGCGCCTGCACGCTCTTGGATTTCCGATGGAGATGGAAGATCGGGCGAGGCAGGAGCGATTCTGCCGGCGGGCAGAGATCGAGTTCGGTCGACTCGTTCCCAATGGCGAGCAAGTCGTGGCGAGAGCCGAGGAGACTTCAGAGCTGTCGGATGAAGACGTTGCGCCCGAGATAGATCCGGAGCTCGCAGCCCGCCGAATCGCCGAGGTCGACCGCGCCGCGCTCCGAACCCGGCTCTGATTGGCGCCTGTCGCGCCAGAGCACGCTCACTTGATCTCGACGCCGTTTTCCTCTTCGACGATCTTGACCGCCTCGACGTGGTCAGCGCGCTCGCCGAGTTTTTCCCGCGCCTCGTGAAACCGCTCCGCCGTAAGCGCGATTAGCGGCGTTTTCGCACCAAGGTCTTCGGACAGCACAGACGCAATACCGATATCTTTTTCCAGCAGCGCCAGTCTGAACGTCCGGGGGAAAGCGCGCGTAATGACGCGTTGCGGAATCAGATTCTCAGAGGTGTTCGAGCGGCCGCTGGATGCGTTGATCACATCGAGCGCGACCTTCGGATCGACCCCTGCCTTCGCCAGAATCGCCAGCGCTTCGGCGGCGGAGAGAATGTGAACGGCGAGCAGCGCGTTGTTGACCGCCTTCAGCGCATCACCGGAGCCGACCGGTCCCGCGTGCACGATCTTTTTGCCGAAAGCTTCGATGACCGGCCGTACCCGCTCGAAGACGGTGGTATCGCCACCCCACATGACGGTGAGAGTCCCCGATTTAGCCCCGGCGGTTCCGCCGCTCACCGGTGCGTCGATGAATTCGACACCGCGTCCACCGAGCTCGGCGGCAATCGATCGGGAAGTCGGAGGATCGCCGGAGGTGCAGTCGATGAGCACGGAGCCTTTGCGTATCCCTTCGAGAATGCCGTTATCTCCATGCAGCACTGCCTCGACTTCGGCAGACGACGGCAAGCAGGTGATGACAACCTCTGCATCACGAGCTGCATCCGCCGGTGTCGCGGCGACGCGCGCCTGGTATTTCCGGGCGAATTCATCTGCCTTCGAGGAGGTCCGATTCCAGACCGTGAGCTCGAATGGCTCCTTTGCCAGGTGGGACGCTATCGGCTCCCCGATGTCACCCAGTCCGATAAAACCGACTTTCATTCAGTTATTTGAAAGAGGATTCGCATGTAAGGCATGAGCAGCCGTGTTGTGTGAGAAGACCATCCACGAAATATCGGCGATTAATTTCGCCGACCTGGCTCCATCGGCGATGCCCCGCGTCAGCACTACCAGCACGTAAGGTTGCCTGCCTGGTGGATAAACGATCGCCGCATCGTGAGAGACGGCAGTGATGTCCCCCGTCTTGTGCGCGACGCGAATTCCTGGCGGCAAGCCCGCCGGAATCTTCTCGTTGAATTCCTGCGCCAGCATGATAGCCAGCATTTGCTGGGTCGCGTCCGGCGGCGCCGCCCTTCCGTCCTCTATGGCGCGCAGGATGATTGCCAGATCACGAGCAGTAGTCGTGTTGTTGAGACCGGCCTGAAACGCCTTTCCGTCCTCCACTCCGCGCCTCACCTGAATCCGCTGGGCACCGAGCTCGCGCATCGTTTTAGTCACAGCGTCGGCGCCGACGAGAGTGATCAATGTGTTCGTGGCAAAGTTGCTCGAGCGCGTAATCATCAGGCGGAGCAAACTGTCGACCCGCACTCGCTCTCCAATGCAATGGTAAAGCGAGGAATCGCTGTCGGAGCCGACATCGAGGGAGTACGGCGATCCATCAGCGAGCGACGCGAACTGGTTCACCACCATCAGGCCCTGGTCCATCCTGAAGGACCCCGTATTCGCTCGCCGGAACAGCTCGATCATCACCGGAACCTTCATCGTGCTCGCGGCGTGGAAGCTCGAGTCAGGGTTGACGAAAAGAGTGTCGGAGGAACCGAGGTCGATGTACGCGACGCCCGCGTACGCCCCGGAATCCTGTGCAATGCGAGTCTCGATTTTCTGCAGCAGCGAATCCTGACTTTGCGCCGCGAGGAGCAAAGCTCCGGCGATCAGAAACATCATCTCGGAAGACTAGACTGCCGGACTGATGGCCGAGCGGCCACTAACCCCGACTTCGGCCCAGATGCTCTCGTTGTGCTGATCGCGTAGCGTTATCGACCCCACCACGAAGGTTATCAGTGCGACAACTATAGGGAACGCGAGACCGGCGTAAATATTTCCCGTTCGCGCGACCAGACTCGTGGCAATGATCGGCAGAAAGCCCCCGAACCAGCCGTTGCCGAAGTGATACGGCAGCGAAAGCGACGTGTATCTGATCTTCGCCGGAAACGCCTCGACGAGGAACGCCGCAATCGGGCCATAGACCATCGTCACAAAAACCACCTGGACGAACACCAACGCTGTGAGCGCAACCGCATTGACCGGACTGGAGTAGAACTTCATCGCGTGATAAATCGGGACGTATAGAATCGCCGCGAGAAGGTTGCCGGCCATCATTATCTTCTTGCGCCCAATCCTGTCGGAAAGGCTTCCGAAGTAAATGAACAGCGGCGCGCCCAGCGCCAGCGCAACTGCCACGCACACGTACGAGGTCACGAGCGGGACTTTCAGAACGGTCTGCAGGAACAGCAGCGCGTAGAACTGTCCCGTGTACCAGACAACTGCCTGTCCCGCCGCTGCTCCGAACAGAACCGTGAAAAACACTTTCCAGCGCGACCAGGTTCCGAAGCTTTCCTGGATGGGAGCGCGCGATGTCTTTCCGGTTTCCTTCAGGATCGAGTAAAGCGGTGACTCGCGCAGTCTGACGCGGATGTAATAGGAGATCGCAACCAGCAAGAGTGAAAGGATGAACGGGATGCGCCAACCCCAAGCCTTGAACGCATCTTCACCGAGCATCCCTCTCACGATCAGAATCACTGCCAGGGATAGGAGGAGTCCCAACGTCGCGGTCGTCTGGATGAAGCTCGTGTAGTACCCGCGGCGCCCGTCGGGCGCGTGCTCCGCCACATACACTGCCGCACCACCGTACTCTCCGCCGAGCGCGAGGCCCTGTAGCAACCGCAGAATGACGAGTACGATCGGCGCCGCGATCCCGATTCTCGCGTAGCTGGGCAGGAAACCAATCGCGGCGGTCGAACCTCCCATGATCAGCAGCGTCGCCAGGAAGGCGAACTTCCTCCCAATGAGGTCGCCGATACGACCGAACACGAGCGCCCCGAATGGCCGAACCGCAAAGCCCACCGCGAAAGTCGCGAGCGTCTTGAGGAAGGCCGCAGTTGGATTCCCACCCGGGAAAAAATCCGTCGCTATGATCGCGGCGAGGCTGCCGAAGATGTAGAAGTCGTACCATTCGATCATCGTGCCGACGGAGGACGCCGTTATCACCTTCCAGATGCCGCGCGTCTCCACGCCTTGATGTCCGACCGAGCTCAAATACGAGCCAGAGACTGGCACGCCAGATGTCATTGCGAGTATACCTCGGATTTCAGGTTGATACGGTCACCGAATCCAGCCATGTCGCCGGTATGAGTCGGTAGCAAACCGCTCGTAAAGCCATGATCGAAATGCTCGCAGGCGATCCTCGGCGGTGCTGTTCGGGTCCAGACCGGAGTCCCGCACACTGGCGGGAACACAAACCACTTTGAAGCCCACAGCCTCGAAAGTAGCACAGGCCCTTCTGGTGTGCAGCGGGGAGGTGACCACGGCCAGCGTCGTCCAGCCTCGCGCTCGCGCAATCAATCGCATCCGCAGCGCTTCGGTCCGCGTGGTCACTACCGAGTCCACGAAGATTATCGACGCCGGCGGTCCAACCATCGAGGTGAGGTTTTGCATGTCGGCGGAGTCGGAGACGGGCTTTCCACCAAAATTACGGGTCTCTCTCGACACGAGCAGGGCGTTGGAGACGCCGCGGCGAACGAGGTAAAACCCGGTAAGCAGGCGATCCAGAGTCTCTGAGCGCATCAATCCGTCTGGTGTCACTCCCATCGAGAGCACCGCGATCGCATCGACACGGGAGGGGATGGGATCGCGCCGGATGAACGGCGCCGCCGCCCTCGCCGCCAGCGGCGTGTAGGCAACGGCGAGGCAAAGGAACCCGAGGATCGCTCCGGCAACCCAAAGCAGCGGACGAAGACGAGTGACGCCGAGCAGTGCTCCGGCGAGCGCGGTGGGAAGGTAGAGATTCAGCTCCGGTCGGCGGAGCAGTTGCTGCACACCCAGAACGTGGGCGGCGACAGCGCAGAGCGTCCCGAGGATTGCCCCGGTGAGAGCGTCTCGCGCGATCGACTTGGGGTCGCTCAACCCGCTACGGCTTCTTCACCTTCTGGTGCTGTGAGGACTGGGCGGCTGAGATGCGCTCGGCTGCCGTCTTGAGCGCTTCTTCGATGTGGACCGATTGCTCGGCGACCACCTGTTGCGCCGTCGTCACCGCGCCCGATGCAACCTGCATAGCTGCGGCTCTGATCTGCGGGTCAGAGGCAATTCGCTGCCCAAGGGCTTGCAACGCTGCCGCCAAATCTTCCAGCGATTTCTGCAGCTCGGGCGATGGCTTGAAGTCGACCGTGTCGGCCGGCGGCGCTTTGGGCTTTACAACTGGTTCCTTCGCCGTTTGCTGCGAGCGCGCCGCGGAGGCGGCGGCAAGGCCACAGACCAGAACCAGAAGCAGTGCAAGGCGTTTCATTAAGGAGATCGGTAGTAAGTTCGAAGCCGGATTGAATCGCTCGAGGCCGTACCCCACAATAGCCAGAAGGGTCAGCCAGCGGAATATTCAATTGCCGGGCCACGTCGTTTAGGGGGTTATAGCCGGTGCCAGATTACGTTGCAGAGCTGCGCGAAGCCATCGAGCGGGCAACTCCGATCCTGCAGCAGATGACCGAGGAGCAATCACGTCGCCCGCCACGACCGGGCAAATGGTGCCCTCGTGAAGTGATCGGGCACTTGATCGATTCGGCATCAAACAACCATCAACGGTTCGTGCGCGCACAGTTCAAGGACGATCTGGTGTTTGATGGTTATGAGCAGGATGCCTGGGTTTCTCTGCAGCGATATAGCGAAGCGCCGTGGAACGAGCTGATCGATCTTTGGCGCAATTTCAACCTGCACATCGCACGCGTCATGCAGGCCGCGCCTAATGACGAACGTCTTCGCAAACGGGCACGACATAATCTCGACCAACTTGCGTGGAAACCAATTCCGCGAGATGAGCCCGGCACACTCGACTATTTCATGAGTGATTACGTGGCGCATCTGAAGCACCATCTCACTCAAATCGGAATAACTGATGCCTAATTCACCCAGTCGGCGATGAAGACGTTCGTCTCGTGCGGATTTACGTCGTGCCGGTTGGATGCCCAAACCAGTTTCCGGCCATCGGGACTGAACATCGGAAATCCATCGAACGTTGGAGCGGTTGTTACCTGCTCCAACCCGGTTCCATCCGGGTTTATCAGGAAGAGATCGAAGTTCCCGAGCTTGGGATCGGTGTGATGGTTCGACGAGAAGATGATTCTCTTTCCATCGGCCGTCCATGATGGACCAAAGCTCGCCGCGCCAAGGTGGGTGATCTGCCGTTGGTCACTACCATCGGCATTCATGATCCAGAGATCCATTTTGTTTGGGCGCACCAGTCGCTGCGCCAGCAGGTCCTTATAGGTAGCGATCTCCGTCGTTGTTTCGGGATGGTAGGCGCGGTAGACGATCCGCTTGCCGTCTGGGGACCACCAGGGGCCGCCGTCATAACCCAATTGGTGAGTCAGCTGCTTCAGGCCTGACCCGTCGATGTTCATGACGTAGATGTCGAGGTCGCCACTCTTAAGAGAGGTGAAAACGATTTTGCGTCCATCAGGGGAGACGACGCCCTCGGCAGTATAGACCCCAAAGCGGGTGAGCCGCCGCACGCCGGAGCCGTCCGGCCCCGCTGTGTAGATGTCGAAGGGATCCAGTCGCCACACGTACCCTTTCGAAGCATCGGGACGGGGCGGGCAATCGTTTTCCAACGCCTGACTCGAGGCGAACAGGATTCGTCGATCACCGTCCAGGAAGTAGCCGCACGTTGTCTTGCCGCGCCCGTTGGAGACACGCCGGACGTGGGAGCCATCAATGCGCATCACGTACTGTTGATCGCAGGTGCGGCCATCCCGGGTGCTCTGAAAGATCAGCCGCTTACCGTCGTGGCTGAAATACGCCTCGGCGTTCTCGCCGCCGTTCGTTAACTGGCGAATGTTGCGAAGGTGGGTTTCGCCAGCCTCAGATGCGATCGCGATTGGATGCGGTAAGGCTTGCCCGAACCCAACTATAGGTATGAGCCACAGCACAGTGCCGATGACCGCGAAGTTCAAGCCCCCTCCTCTGTAAACCAAATGACGCCCTGCGGCGACTAATGCCGGTAGGACTAGAGAAGATAGCGACGGCTGGGCTACCGTCGCTTCTGCGAGACGACGAAAGGACAAAACCAGGCGATTCCAACCATTTAGACCATTCCGCGGTCTAAGGTTCGAACGCGGTTGGGCTGCCGCCTTCGGAGTCTCGCTAACTGTATCCACCCCGCAGGAGTCCGATATGCCCGTTCGTCGGTCCGTTGCAGTGCGCGGCTTTGCCGTCGTTTTCTCCTTGCTCTCCTTTCCGTCCCTCGCTCATTCCCAGGCAACAACTCGATCGCAGAACGACGCTCGACCAGTCGCCCAGGCGGTACTCCGCCAGGGTGAAATCACGATCGACGGACGCCTCGATGAATCGGCGTGGGCAGCGGCGAAGCCGATAACCCAGCTCACGCAGTCCACTCCGGACGAAGGCAAGCCGCCTAGCCAGAAAACCGAGATTCGGATTCTCTACGACGCCAGCGCTCTGTACATCGGAGCGCGCATGTACGATTCCCTCGGCGCTAAAGGAGTTCGCTCGGCGCTGGCACGTCGAGACCAGGTGATGAGAGGCGAAAACAATCTCACCTCCGACCGGATCGCCTTCGTATTCGACACGTTTCGCGACAAGAATAGTCGCACGTGGTTCGAGCTCAATCCTGATGGTGTGAAGGGAGATCACCAGAACGGAGATGCATCCTACGACCCCGTCTGGGAGGGAGCCGCCAAAATCGATTCCCTCGGCTGGACGGCCGAATTCAGAATCCCGTTCTCGCAGCTGAGATTTTCGCGAGCTTCAGACCAGGTTTGGGGCATGCAGATCTGGCGCGAGGTCAATCGCCGCAACGAACAGGACATGTGGGCCTTCTGGCGGAGCAACGAGTACGGCGGGCCCGCCTACTTCGGTACTCTCGAAGGAATCAAGGTCGCATCAAGACCACGTCAGGTGGAGCTCGTTCCATACGCGACGACCCGCAGCAAGCTGGAACGCGTCCAGCCGGGTGATCCCTACCATTCGACAAATGAGATGCTGTACCGGGCCGGTGGGGACGTGAAGGTGAACCTCACTTCCAATCTGACCCTCGACGGCACCGTGAATCCGGACTTCGGTCAGGTCGAAGTCGATCCCGCAGTCGTCAACCTCTCAGTATTCGAAACGACCTTCCAGGAGAAGCGGCCCTTTTTCGTTTCGAATTCGCAGTATTTCTCCTCCGGCGGGTTTAGCTGCTATTTCTGTAGCAATGTCTCCAGCTTGAGTCTCATTTACACCAGACGCATCGGCCGTTCGCCACAGCTGGCCGGACTCATTGCCGGGCAGTCGGACTTCATGGATGCCGCCGACGCGACGACCATCCTCGGCGCCGGCAAGATCACCGGTCGCACGGCCAATGGCATCAGCGTCGGTCTGATGGACGCCGTTACCAACCGGGAGAAAGCGCGTTTCCTGCCGGTCGGCAGCACAATCGAACAGACAGAGGAAGTGGAGCCGCTGACCAACTACTTCATCGGCCGGCTGCGGAAAGATTTCAACGGTGGCAACACCCGCATCGGGAGCATCACGACGGTGGTGAACCGCGATCTTACCAACCCCGATGAGGTGGCCCGCCTGCGCTCGAACGCTCAAGCGGCTGGGTTTGATCTCGATCACCATTGGGCCAACAGGGAGTATTCGTTCAACGTCCAGACCGCGTTGACCCACATCGGCGGCGATACTGCGGCCATCCGCCGGGCACAATTCGCGAGTGCCCGGTATTACCAGCGTCCCGGGCGGACCGTCACCACCGACGGTCTCTTCAACACGGAATTCGATCCCACACGCCGCAACCTTTATGGATATGGGTTGTATGCGCGCCTGGCAAAGGAGACCGGCGACTGGTTATGGGAGACGACGCAGAATTGGCGCAGCCCGGGATTCGAGGCAAACGACCTCGGCGTTCTTGGCCGCGCCGACTACAAGTGGATGTTGTTCAACGTCTTCCGCCAGTGGACCACGCCCGGCCGGTGGTACCGTAACATGTACACCATCTGGGGAGCGCAGACGCAGGACAATTACGACGGAGACAAGAACGAGGGTGATCTCCACGCCTGGTGGCAGGCGACGTTCAAGAACTATATGAACCTGAGCACGTTTGTGCTCTTGCACCCCAGCACCTACGACGAACGATTGACCCGCGGCGGTCCAACCGTGATTCACTACGGCTACAACATGTGGTCGACGAATTTCGGAACCGACTCCCGCAAGCGACTCGTCGGGAATTTCCAGGTCCAGGTCATCCGACCAGTCGACAACAGCGAAGGGGGACGGGTCTTTTACGCACCCTCCGCGACCATCAAGCCATCGGCGAGGGTTCTCGTCAGCCTCTCGCCATCCCTCGACATCGACAATACTGCGCAGCAATACGTGACCGCGGTAACGGACGCGACCGTCGCGCCACAATTTGCCGGCACTCGTTATGTGTTTGGTCGATTGCAGCAAAAAACGCTGTCGATGGATACCAGGCTGAACATGACGTTCACGCCCAACCTCACGCTCGAGATGTTCGCCCAGCCTTTCCTCTCCAGCGGCAAGTACTCAAGCTTCAAGGAGTTCGCGGAGGTTAAATCGCGCCGCATGAATTTCTTCGGGCGCGACAACGGCAGCACCGTTACCAGGAACGTCGATCCACAAACGGGCGCGGTTAGTTACACCATCGATCCGGATGGAGCGGGGGGTCCTGCGCCCGCTTTCAAGTTCGACAATCCAGACTTCAACTTCCGCTCACTACGCGGTACGGGCGTGGTGCGGTGGGAGTATCGACCCGGGTCGACGCTTTACTTCGTCTGGACGCAGGTGCGGAACGGGTTTGACCAGTTTGGAGATTTCAACTTCAGCCGCGACAGGTCGGCGCTGTTCCGCGACCGTCCTACCAACGTCTTCCAGATAAAGGGTACTTACTGGATCGGCAGGTAGTTGCTGTTACTCGCTCTTGGCGCCCGCACTTTTCACGGGGGACGCCTTGGTCGAAGTCTTGTGGGTTCGAACGATGCGGCGCGAACGACCTTTGTACACACCGCGCACCCAACGGGCGCGGGTTCCGCGGACGTCGATGTGGGCGAAAGGGCCACTGCGACCAGAGTAGGCATACAGTCCCGTTCCGCCGACCAGCTCGGGGTAGCGCGCCTCGACTCTTTCGACCGCGTCGAGGATCATCTTCACGTCAGCGAAGTTGACCTTTCCGTCGCCGTTGAGGTCAGACATTTTGCCGTTCCCTTCCTGGTCGATAAACACGTCGGCGGCGTCGCCAAACTGGTGACGGCTGTCGCGCGCGCTGCCCTCGCCACGAACAGCGAAGTTGTGGGCAGGCGTCCGGAACCCTGAGCGGATCCTCATGCCCTCGGCGTTGACGCCGTGGTCGTTCAGGTCCTCAATTACCAGCTCGAGCTTGTCGAGCAGGGGCTCGCGCAGCACGACGTATTTCGGCCAGACGTCTTTCTGGTCGTGTGAGACGAAGTCGCGCAAACGGAAATGCTCGGAGACTCGCGTGTCCTCGTTCTCGGGCGTGACTTCGATGAAGCCGTCCGGGTTCTTGTAGGCTTCCGATCTGAGCCGCCCCTTCTCCGCCGGCCAATAGCCGAGGCGGTAGCCGTTCAACCAGGCGCGAACTTTTTGACCGAAAGAGCGCATGGTGAAGACGGTTTCCGAAGCGCTGGCCGGGGAGCCCTGGACGGAGGCGGTAGAGACCTCGGTACTGGGGAGCGAGGCCAGTCCAATCCAGTCCTCCGGCATGACGAATCGGGCAAAGACTTTACCGCTCAGGCCGCTTCCCTTCTCGCCCGAAGGACCAAGCAGGACCTTCAAGGCAGGAGCGGATTCGCCGCTGTCGGCCGCGGTCGAACCGGTAGAGGCCGACGCTGCGGAAGGGATGGAATCAGCGTGATTCGCGACAGCATTCGAGCCCGTCCGGCCCGCGCGCGCATATAACTGCAACGCACCTGCGGGTGCCGGCAGAATGATAGCCGTAAGTGTGAGGAAGGTCGCTACGGCAAGGCTGAATCTGAAGCGAGATTGGCGCATTAAGGGTCCTCTTCGGTAGCTCGACTGACATAGCAAACGCGGAAGTGCGCGGCTTTAGTCTCGGGGCTTTGCGTCGCCGCTTTTCAGCGGTTTTGCCGGTTTTCGGAGGCGCCCGTATGGATCAGCTGGGCGCGAACAATAACATGACTGTTGGGGCGGGACTTATGTAACTGCTGAGTTCGTTTACACTTAGGATGTTACTTTAAGTCTACGTGTTAACTCTTGTGACAGTATGGGCATACTAGCATAGACTTAACTTAGAAACTCATCTGTCCGATACGGGTGTTTCGACGCTTGCCACCGACCTCGGACGGGCGAACTCCGGCGCCAGAGTCGACCTATAAACGTATGTAGTTAGGGCGCTGGGGGTGGCGACTCGCCGCCGAAGAACTACTTGCTCGCCGACCGGAGCGAGGCAGGCTTCGGAGCAGGGTCGCGGGATCCGACTTGGGCAACGTACTCTCCGGTGACGTCGGTTCCCTTCACGAAGCCTCTGAGAACCTGTTCGCCGGCTTTGGACCCGAGCTTCCAGGTCAGCGCGGCGCGACCCTTGGCGTCGCTCACAGCGCGCGCTGGCGTCACCACTCCGCCCCTCGCGGAAAAGTTTACCCTCGCGTCGGGCACCGGGTTACCGTAGACGTCGGTCACCAACGCGTAGAGGCGTTTGGTTTTCGAGTCACGGGTCCGCTTGTCCCCGGCAACGTCATCGAAAGCGAGGTTGGCCGCCGCCGCCGGCGTCGCGTGCGCGGTGACCTTGAGCAGTTTTTTGATGCCCTCGACGTGTATGGCGAGCGAGTAGTCGCCGGCGGAGTGCCCGATCGTCCAGCGGGTGCGAGCTACGCCGAGCGAGTCAGTGGTGAGCGAAGTGTCGGAGAGGCTGCCGCCCGACGGCGCCACGGTCAGAGTGGCTCCCGCAACTCCGCTCCCGTTCAGATCCGTGACCTTGACCACGATTGCCTTGGGCAGCTGCGCGCCTGCAGCCGCTCGTTGATTGTCTCCGGCCGTGGCCACGATCGACGACGCAGCACCAGCGAGCGCGAGGGCGGTCAGGGTGAGTGGGGGAATCCCCAGTCCGGAGGCGACCCCCACCTGGGCACGCAGCCTTTGGGTGCCAGTCTTCTTGGCAAGTACCCAATGTGCGCTCGCCACGCCCAGGGAGTCAGTGCGGGAAGACGCAGAGTTTACATAGCCACCATCGACAGGCGTCCACCGAACAGGTATGTCCGGCAGCACGCGCCCAGTGGAGTCGGTCACCCGGATCGCCACCGAGTCTGGTAGCTGCGCACCAGCCTGGCCGCTCAGTTTTTCTACCAGCGGTGTTACGCGCGTGTTGGCAGCCACCGGATCTGCCTCTGCCACAATGGACAGGGCGCTATCCACGTTTTCCACGCTGGCGAAGAGCGTCTGACGCCCGGGATCGGTGCCCAGAGTCCAGGACGTGCGCGCCCGACCGTCGGCATCGGTAATCGCGCTCGCCGGGGCAACCGACCCCTGACCATCGGGAACGCGAAACGTGACTCTCTTACCCGACGCCGCCGAACCGCGCCGGTTGGTTGCCCGGACGACGACCGCCTGCGGCAGCGCCTTGCCTGCCAACGCGCGTTGGTTCGTTCCCGCGACCAGAGCAATCGCCGACGCGGGTGTTACCACCGACACTCCGGCACGCCCGGACACCCCTTCTATTCTGGCGCCAATTGCTGTCCGCCCCGCCGTTTTCCCAATAAGCAGCCCGGTGCTATCCAGACTGGCAACGCTGTTATCGTCGACGTGCCACGTCGTCTCGAGACCGGCGATGGGATAGCCGCGCGCATCCATCGCTTGCGCGCGCAGTTGCATCTGTGCGCCCTCGGGGAGCACGAGCACGCTATCTCCGGAAGCGCTCCCGACCTCGACACTCGCCACACGCTGGCGCACGACGATGGTCGAATGGGTTACGAGCTTCCCCACGACGATACTCACCATTGTCCGTCCGGGTCCCCGGCCGACGACGGACCCATCCTGGAGAACTACGGCGACGCTGGAGTCACCCGTGGTCCACACTGGCCGGGCTCCGACGAGGATGCTGCCGCTCTTGTCGGTGATCGTTGCCGCATAATGGACGGTGTCGCCGATGGCGGTGGCGGTATCGATTGCCGGGCGTAAGCCCACCCACGCGGCACCGATGTTACCAATCGACTGATGCGATTCGGCAGCGCCAATTACGCCGTACGAGTAGAGCGCGGTAAAGATCGAAACGAGCGCTGCACCCGAGGACGCGGCAACGGCGACGATCTTCGCCGTGTGCTTGATCCACTCCGCTCTTTCTTTGGCTGTTTTGAGGATCTTCTCCATTGATAAATGGACTGGAAACGGCTGAGCCCCGTCACGGTTTTTTCGCACTGTCTGCCTGTTTGGCGGCGCCTGGCAGAACATGGTTGGGGAATCCAGGCGAAAGCTGTCCAAAACGAAACCGCCCCTACTCGGATAAGTGGGGGCGGCAGAAGCGCTTGCGCGCTCGAGTTCCTTACGGACGGGGTGGGATTCGAACCCACGGTACGCTATTAACGTACACACACTTTCCAGGCGTGCGCCTTAAACCACTCGGCCACCCGTCCCGATATCACGTTCCGGCGCGAGCCATCGAAAGAACTGGACGGACAGGGAGAGATTCGAACTCTCGATACCGGGTTCACCGGTATGCCGGTTTTCGAGACCGGTGCCTTCAACCACTCGGCCACCTGTCCAACAGGGTCGCAAGTTATTGGGGCACCGGAACTACTTCAACCCAATCAACCCTGCGCCTGGTATGTCGCCCGTGTCGTAACCGAGTGCGAGTTCAGCCACGCCTCTGAGAAGCAGAACTGCTAACGCGAATTCCGCTGTGCCGCGAAGAAATCCTCTACAATGCGGCCGCATTCCTCCGCCAGCACGCCGCCACGCACCTCGGGTCGATGGTTGAGTCGCGGGTGGCGGAGCAGATCGCCGACCGAACCAGCCATGCCGGCTTTGTCGTCCCACGCCCCGAAGACGACTCGCTTCATTCGCGAGAGCACCATTGCGCCTGCACACATCGCGCAGGGTTCGAGCGTCACGTACAGCGTGCAGTCGTCGAGGCGCCAACGATCGAGCTTCGAGGACGCTTCGCGAATCGCCAGCAGCTCGGCGTGAGCGGTGGCGTCCTGATCACGCACAGTGCGATTGGCGGCGCCGGCGATGATCGCACCGTCGCGAACGATCACCGCACCGATCGGGACTTCGTTTCTCTTCATCGCTTCGCGCGCAAGATCGAGCGCGTTGCGGATGTACTGCTCGTCGACCGTCAGAGCGTCGGCACCACCGAGCGATGCGACTTTCGGATCGCTATCTACTGGCAAGTGCGGGCTCAGCCGCCTTCCGGAAAGTGAGCTCGCCCTTGGCATCGCGATCGACGACGATGTGATCGCCTTCGCTGAACTTGCCTTCGAGCACTGCCAGCGCCAATGGATTCTGCAGCAGACGCTGGATAGCACGCTTGAGCGGGCGGGCGCCAAATGCTGGATCGTAGCCTTCGATCGCGAGAACTTCTCGCGCCGCCGGCGTCAGCTCGAATGTGAGCTTCCGATCGCCCAGGAGGCTCTCGAGTCTCTTCAGCTGCAGGTCGATGATGTGCTGGATCTGCTCCCTGCCGAGCGGACGGAAAATGATGATGTCGTCAACGCGATTGAGGAACTCCGGCCGGAAGTGTTGACGCAGCGCGTTCGTGACCTGCGCTTCGATGACGGCCTGGTCTTCTCCGGTGTGCTCGAGGATATAGCTGCTGCCGATATTCGACGTCATGATGATGACGGTGTTGCGAAAGTCGACTGTCCGTCCCTGCGAATCGGTAAGTCGGCCATCATCGAGGATCTGCAGCAGGATGTTGAACACATCCGGATGGGCCTTCTCGATCTCGTCGAACAGAACGACGGAATAGGGACGGCGACGAATAGCCTCGGTGAGCTGCCCGCCTTCCTCGAAGCCGACATAGCCTGGCGGCGCGCCGATTAACCGAGCGACAGCGTGCTTCTCCATATACTCGGACATGTCGATGCGCACCATCGCCTGCTCGTTGTCGAAAAGGAACTCGGCGAGGGCACGCGCCGTCTCCGTCTTACCGACGCCGGTCGGTCCCAGGAAAATGAATGAGCCAATCGGCCGATTTGGATCCTGCAGTCCGGCGCGTGACCGACGGACAGCATTGGAGACGGCCTCCACCGCTTCGTCCTGGCCAATCACCCGCCGCGACAGCTCCTTTTCGAGCTTCGTGAGACGCTCGCGCTCACCCTCCATCATTTTCGCGACTGGAATTCCCGTCCACTTGGAAACAATCTCGGCGACGTCCTCGGCAGTGACTTCTTCTTTGAGGAACCGCGCTCCACCGCCCTGCTTGCTGGCGAGCTTCTGCTCGGCTTCACGCATCTGGCGCTCGAGCTGGGGAATCTGTCCGTAAGTAATCTCGGCCGCTTTCTGCAGATCGCCGGCGCGGGTCGCGCGCTCGGCGTCGGTGCGAGCCTGCTCGATTTGCTGCTTGATCTTGCCGACAGCGCCCAGCGTTTCTTTCTCCTGCTGCCACTGCGCCTTCATGCCGGCGGACTGTTCACGTAGCTCGGCGAGATCGCGTTCGAGCGCCTTAAGACGATCCCGCGATGCCTTGTCCTTTTCCTTCTGCAGCGCCTGGCGCTCGATCTCCAGCTGAGTGATGCGCCGCTCGACTTCGTCGATCTCCTGAGGCATGGAGTCAATCTCGATGCGCAACCGCGACGCTGCCTCGTCGATGAGGTCGATCGCCTTGTCAGGCAGAAACCGATCGCCGATGTAACGATTGGAAAGGGTGGCAGCAGCGACAATAGCGCCGTCCGTAATCCTTACGCCGTGATGCGACTCGTAGCGCTCCTTGAGTCCGCGCAAAATCGCGATCGTGCTTTCGACGCTGGGCTCGCCGACGTATACAGGCTGGAAGCGGCGCTCGAGCGCGGCGTCCTTCTCGACGTTCTTGCGATACTCATCGAGGGTGGTCGCCCCAACGACGCGCAGCTCTCCTCTAGCGAGCATTGGCTTCAACATGTTGCCGGCATCCATCGAGCCTTCGGCTTTGCCGGCTCCGACGATGGTATGGAGCTCGTCGATGAAGACGATGAACCGGCCCTCACCTTCCGTGATTTCTTTTAGTACTGCCTTGAGCCGCTCCTCGAATTCGCCGCGGAATTTTGCACCCGCGATTAGCGCTCCGAGGTCGAGAGCCACGAGCCGCTTGTTCTTAAGGCCTTCAGGCACGTCGCCGTTGGTGATGCGCTGCGCGAGCCCTTCAGCGATCGCTGTCTTACCGACTCCTGGCTCGCCGATGAGCACCGGATTGTTTTTGGTGCGGCGCGAAAGAACCTGAATGACACGACGTATTTCCTCGTCGCGCCCGATTACGGGATCGAGCTTGCCTTTGCGAGCGGCGTCCGTAAGGTCGCGGGTATAACGCTGCAATGCCTGGTACTGATTCTCCGGAGTCTGATCGGTAACGCGATGCGAGCCGCGCACCTGCTGCAGGGCTTCGAGAAGAGCCTCGTGCGTTGCGCCGACGCCGTTGAGAAGGTTTCTGCTCTCCGTGCCTTTGACGTTCGACAGAGCGAGCAGAAAGTGCTCGGTGGAGACGAACTCGTCGCCCAGCTCGCGCGCGTCTGCTTCCGCTTTATCGAAGACTTGATTGAGCTCCCGCGAGAGCGTGGGCTGCGCGCTCGATTGCTTCGGGAAGCGGGCCATCTCCCGTCCGACCGACTCACGAAGCTGGGCCACGCTGATGCCCAGCTTCTGCAAAATGGGCACGACGATCCCTTCGTCCTGCGTCAGGAGTGCCATCAGGAGATGGAGATCGTAGACGAGCGGATTGCCGGCGCGTCGCGCGAGATCGACGGCCTCATTGAGAGCTTCGGTCGCTTTTACAGTGAGTCGATCGGGATTGATCATGGAGTGGGTGCTTGGCTAGGCGGATTCAAGAGGGCTCATACGGGTGCAGCGGGAGTGCCGCATAAAGTCCGCCAACCTGGCACGCATTATAGACGAAATGAAAGAGACCCGACTGGCAATTTGCCAGTCGGGTCTCAGTAATGTCAGACTCTATTTTCTGACGATCATTTTCTTGACGAAGGGCTTGCCATCGACTTCGAGTCGATAGAGGTAAATGCCCGACGCCACATCGTCTCCGCTCTGCGAATTCTTGCCGTCCCAGTACGCCACGTACGCGCCGCACGTCAATAACTGACCATCCAGCGGTTCGCCTCCCGCCGCGTTCCCGACCCCGCCCTGCAGTACAGGAACGGCTACCAACTGCGCCAGGAGGTTATAGATCTTCAGACTTACGCGGTGCTGGCGTCCCGCATCCGTACATC